>Ga0182017_10000770_pt1 | contig 25300 bp, 16 predicted proteins | sample 712E3DmetaG_FD_120492 | JGI IMG/M metagenome (GOLD analysis project Ga0182017, IMG submission 120492) | Permafrost microbial communities from Stordalen Mire, Sweden - 712E3D metaG | ecosystem: Environmental > Terrestrial > Soil > Wetlands > Permafrost | place: Sweden: Stordalen | collected... | reverse complement strand
GGTGCACGAAGGGCCGCACGTCTGCCGCCACCGTGACCGGTGTCTGCATCTGCTGGCGAGTTCCGGCCGGTACACCCACGTGGACGGCCCCGGCCACCGCCGCGTGCCGTTCGGGTGTTACAAAATCGGCCGCGTCGCAGCGGACGAGGAGCGCGGGTTTCTCACCAACGACGTGCAGACTGATCCGCGCGTTCACAATCACGACTGGGCCCGCGAGCTGGGACTGGTGTCGTTCGCGGGCTACCGGCTTCGCGCGCCCGGGGGAGAAACCCTGGGCGTTCTGGCTCTATTCGCCAAACACCCGCTCTCCGCCGACGACGACGCCATGCTGGACGGGCTCAGGAGTACTGTGGCTCTCACCATCCAGCAAGCCACGGCGGAGGAGGCGTTGCGGGAAAGCGAAGCCCGCGTGCGGGCCATCACCGATTCAGCCCAGGATGCCATCATCAGTACCGACAGCGAGGGCAGGGTCGGGTTCTGGAACCCGGCGGCAGAGAGGATCTTCGGGTACACGGCCAGCGAGGCCGTCGGCCGGAACGTGCTGGATTTGGCCATGCTCCCGCAGGAGCAGGAAGCCGAGCGACGTAACTTGGCGGAGATCGCGCGCACGGGAACGGCACCAATGGTCGGCAAGATCCTGGAACACAGCGCGCTGCGCAAGGACGGGAGCCAGTTTCCGAGCGAGGTGTCCATTTCCACCTACCGCGACATCGAGGGGGTTCGTGTCATCGCCGTCGTCCGGGATGTCACGGACCGCAAGCAGGCGGAGACGAAGCTGGAGGCGTTGCACCGCCAGCTTCTGGACGCATCCCGCCAGGCCGGCATGGCCGAGGTGGCGGCGGGCGTCCTGCATAACGTCGGCAACGTGCTGAACAGCCTGAACGTGTCGGCCATGCTGGTGGCGGACAAGGTCCGCGCGTCGCGCGTCGCGCGTCTCGCACAAGTCGCCGATCTGCTGCGCGCCCACATCGACGATCTCGGCGCGTTTGTCACCGTGGACGAGAAGGGCCGGCAACTGCCGAATTACGTCCTGCAACTCGCCGAACACCTAACGAGCGACCAGAGCGCGATTCTGGGCGAGCTCGACGGGCTCACGAAGAACGTCGAGCACATCAAGAGCATCATCAACATGCAGCAGGGCTACGCGCGCAACGTGTCCCTCGTGGAGCCGGTCGCGCTCGCCGGGCTGCTGGACGAAGTGCTGAAGATGAACGCGGCCTCGTTCGAGCACCACGGCCTGACGGTGGTGTGCGACTACGCGGACGCGCCCGTGGTGACGGTGGACAAGCACATGGTCCTCCAGGTGCTGGTGAACCTGATCCGCAACGCGAAGCACGCGCTACGGGACAGCGGGCGGCCCGACAAGCGCCTGACCGTTCGCGCGGCGCGCGATGGCGACGAATTCGTGCGGATCGAGGTGTGCGATAACGGCGTGGGCATCGCGGCGGAGGACCTGACGCGGATCTGGGAGTACGGCTTCACGACAAAGAAGGACGGCAACGGGGTCGGGTTGCACAACAGCGCGCTGGCCGCGAAGGCGATCGGCGGCTCGCTGGGGGCGCACAGCGACGGCCCGGGCCAGGGTGCGACCTTCGTGTTCGAAATCCCGATGCGAGTTGGAGAATCAGCCCATGTGTGAGTGCGTCGACGCAGCCAACGTGCGGATTCTCGTGATCGACGACAACCGCGCGATCCACGAGGACTTCCGCAAGATCCTCGCACCGCCGAACCCCGCGCAGGCGACCGCGCTGGTAGAGGCCGAGGCAGCGCTCTTTGGGGACGCGTCGGCGGGGCGGCGCGTGCGGCCGCAGTTTGAGGTTGATTCCGCTTATCAGGGCCAAGAAGGCCGCGACCTGCTGCGAAAGGCGTTAGATGAGGGCCGTCCGTACGTCCTGGCGTTTGTGGACGTACGCATGCCGCCCGGCTGGGACGGCATTCACACCATCGCCCGGCTCTGGGAAGAGGACCCGGACCTCCAGGCGGTCATTTGCACGGCCTACTCGGACTACTCGTGGGACGATGTCGTCGAGCAACTCGGGGAGACCGATCGCCTGCTGATCCTGAAGAAGCCTTTCGACCCCGCGGAAGTGCGCCAACTAGCCTCGGCCTTGACGGCCAAGTGGCAGCTCACGAAGCAGGTACGTTCCAAGCTGACCGACCTGGAGTACGTCGTGGCGGAGCGCACGAGCCAGCTTCAACAGGCCAACGACGAGCTGTATCAGCTTAACGCCCAGCTTGTCGCCGCCCGCGACGTGGCCCAGGCCGCGAACCAGGCCAAGAGCCGGTTCCTGGCCAACATGAGCCACGAGATTCGCACGCCGATGACGGCCATTCTCGGCTTCGCCGAAACGCTGCTGGAGCCAGACCTGCCGGAAGCCAAACGCCGGGAGGCGATCGAGACGATTTGTCGCAACGGGCAACACCTGCTGCGCCTGATCAACGACATTCTCGACCTGTCCAAGATCGAGTCGGGGCGGCTGGAGGTCACGCGCGGACCCTGCCAACTCCGCGAACTGGTCGAGGAAGTCGTGGACCTGATGCGGCCCCAGGCAGAGGGCAAAGGGCTGGCCTTCGGCGCCGAGTGCGTCGGCGCCGTGCCCGAGACCATTCAGACGGACGCGACGCGTCTGCGCCAGATTCTGGTCAACCTGGTCGGCAACGCGCTCAAGTTCACGGAGACGGGTTTTGTACGCGTCCGCGTCTCGTTCGTCCGCTCGCCGGCGGGCGACGACCGCGCGCCGGCCGAGCCACAGGTGCTGTTCGAAGTCGTGGACACCGGGATCGGAATGACGGACGCACAGGTGGAACGTGTTTTTCAGCCGTTTGTCCAGGCCGACGCGCAGACGACCCGCCGGTACGGGGGGACAGGTCTGGGGCTGGCCGTCAGCCAGCGGTTGGCGCGAATGCTCGGCGGCGATATTGCCGTCGAAAGCCGCCGTGCAGAAGGCAGCGTATTCCGCGTCCACATTCCCGCCGGGCCGCTGAACGGGACCCGCTTTGTCGACGAAAAGACCTGGGAACAGAGGGCGCCCGCCCAGGCCACGGCGGCGTCCCCTGCGAGTGCGCTGCGGCTGCCGTCGCCGTGCCGCATCCTCATCGCGGAAGACGGTCCGGACAATCAACGGCTCATCGTGCACTTCCTGAGGACCGCCGGCGCGGAAACCGCGGTGGCGGACAACGGGCGCACCGCCGTCGAGTTGGCCGCCGCGGCCGCGGCGGACGGGCGGCCCTTCGACGTGATCCTGATGGACATGCAGATGCCCGACCTCGACGGGTACGAAAGCACGAAGCTCCTGCGGGCCCGGGGCCACACCGGTCCGATCCTGGCCCTCACGGCCCATGCAAGCAACAGCGACCGGGAAAAGTGTCTCGCCGCCGGGTGCGATGACTTTCTGACCAAGCCGATCGACCGCGGACGGCTGATCCACGCGGTAGAGCACTGGCTAACGAAGGAGCCGGTTGCGCAACCGTAGCGCGCGAAGACGCCAAAGCCAGACTGGGTCAGGTCCCCCATCGCGAGCAGTTCCCCGCGCGCGGACTGCGGCCGTGATCTGCGCAGCGATCAGGCGCGGGTGCGACGCAGCGCCGCCGGCAACCGGCTGCCGATGACCACCAGCACGTAGAGGGCCCCCGCCAGGAGGATCGTGGTCGCGCCCGCGGGCAAGTTGGGCGTGTAGCTCAGCGCCAGGCCGGCGGTCGTCAGCACCATGCTCAGCAGCACCGACCCCACCATCAACTGCCAGAGGGTCTTGCAGAAGTGGCCGGCTACCGCGACGGGCAAGGTCAGCAGTGCAATGACCATGACGATGCCGACGACACTGACCAGCAGCACGACGGTGAGCGCGGTCAAGCAGAGGAGCAGGATGTAGTACGCCTCGACCCGAATGCCGCGCAGCCAGGCAAACTCCTCGTCGAAGCACACCGCCAGCAGTTGGTGATAGAACAGCAGGCCGACGCCGACCACGACGACGTCGAGCGCGACCAGCAGCCAAAGCTCATTGGGCGTGACCATCAGGATGCTGCCGAAGAGGTAGCTCATCGGGTCGACCTGCCGGCCCGGCGTGCACGCGATGAACAGCACGCCCAGCGCCATGCCGATGGCCCAGACCGCGCCGATGACCGTATCCTCGCGTTGGCGCGCCCGCCGACTGACGACTCCGATGATGACCGCCGCGAGCAGGGCGGCGACGGTCGCCCCATGCAACGGATGGACCCAGGACCAGCCCCACGCCACGGCGACATACTGGGCAGCGCCGAGGCCCCCGAGCACGCAGTGTGCGATGCCGCCCGCGAGATACGTGATCCGCCGCACGACCACGTAGCTCCCCACCACCCCGCAGGCGACGCTGGCGAGCAACCCCGTCAGCAGGGCGACCTGCAGGAACTCCTGGGCACGCAGGGCGTGAATGAACTCGGACACGTGGATCCTTGACGCACAGCGCGGGCCGGCCTCCGTCTCGCACGACCGGCTGAAGACCGGTTCGCCGCACTCGTAACGTGCGCACTTATACCGCTGGAACCCCCGCGCGTCATCCATCGCGGCGAATCAGCGCCCACGCCCCGGCGTTCGGCCGGATCAGGGGCCGAACAACGCCTGGTAGAGCCGATCGACCGCAACGTCGATCTTGTCCGGTGTCAGGTAGGTCCCGGCGGCGATGCGCGCGCGGACGTCCTGGACGAGTTGGTCGGCCGATTCGGAAGGCGCGGTCTGTTCGGCGCTGGCGGCTGCCGCCGACAACTCGACTCGGTCGCACGCCGGCTCTGCGGCCTGGGGTCCCGCGGACGGGCCTTGCCGCCGGGCGACGAGCTCGGGCTGGAGCCGCGTGAGCGTCGGATCCAGGCCGCTGGGGCGGTGGGTGGCGGATGTCACGGGTTGCATCTGAGGCGTCCTCCGCGGGAGGCCCGGCGCGGGCTTCGTCCCGTTGGTTGACCGTCCGTGCTGACCCAAAACGTCACCAGCGCGATGTGCCGGCCGCCGGTCCCTCGACGTCGCGGCGCGCACCGCGCACCCACTCGCTCAAGCGGTGCGTATCGGTGTGTCCGCCAATAAACCTTTAGCGCGGCGGGGGTCGCCGCACGTTTTTCCGGCCCGAAACGGCGTGGGGGCACGTGTCATGCGTGCACGGCCGACTTTATCGGCCGGTCGCGGCGCTGGGGAAAAGCGAAACGTGCCCTTTCGCTACGTGGTGTACGTCACGACGTCTTCAGGCTCCGCGATACCCTCCACGAAGCGGTGTACGTGCGGTTCCTTGATCTGGCGGACTTCCTCCGGCGAGCCATCGGCGACGAAGCGGCCGTTGTAGAGCATCAGGACGCGGTCGCCGGCCTCGGCCGCCAGCTTCATGTCGTGCGTGACGATGACGCCGGTGACGTGGACCTTCTCTTGCAGTTCGCGGATGAGTTTGGTGATCGCGTCGGAGCGCTGGGGATCGAGGCCGGCGGTGGGCTCGTCATACAGGATGACCTTGGGGGGTGGTTCGAGCGCGATCGCCCGCGCGAGCGCGACGCGCTTCCGCTCGCCGCCCGACAGCTCGGCGGGCCGCTTGCTGCCGAATTTGGCGAGGCCGACCAGTTCGAGGCAGTGCCGCGCCAGACCGGCGATTTCCTCGCGGTCCAGCCGCACGTCGCTGTTCTCCATCATCGGGAAGGCGACGTTCTCGAGCACGGTCATGGAGTCGAAGAGGGCGTTGAGCTGGAAGACGAAGGTGATCTGGCGGCGGATCGGCACCAGCGCCCGCTCGCTGAGCGTGTCGATCCGCTGCCCTTCGAACCAAACCTCCCCGCGGTTCGGCTTCAGCAGCCCGACGATGTGCTTGAGCAGGACGCTCTTGCCGGTGCCGGACCGGCCGATGATCACCGTGCTCTTGCCGCGCTCGACCGCGAGGTCGATCTCGTCCAACACGAGCTGGCGGCCGAAGCGCTTGGTCACGCCGCGGAACTCGATGACCGGGTGGTCGTGACCCACCACGGCGTCTACGTCAGATGAGTGAGCGGAAGCCATACCAGAGGTTATACAAACCGTTCAGGAAGACGTTGAGGAAGAAGTCGAGCATCAGGATCAGGATGAAGCTGATGACGAACGCCTGGGTGCAGGCTTCGCCGACGCCTTGCGCGCCGGGCTTGCAATGGAAGCCCTTGTAGCAACTGACGAGCCCGATCGTGCCGCCGAAGAATAGGGCCTTGAGCAGGCCGGTGTTCAGGTGCCAGAACTCGACCATCTGCTTGGTCATCCGCCAGTAGGGCTCGGACTCGCCGCCGTAGTAGAAGACGAACACGGCCCACGCGCCCAGGGCACCGACCAAGTCGGCGTAGCAGGTCAGGATCGGCGCCAGCAGCAGGCATGCGAGGAAGCGCGGTGCCACCAGGAACCGGATCGGATCAGCCCCCATCGAGCGCAGGGCGACGAGTTGCTCGGTCACGTTCATCGTCCCGAGTTCCGCGGTCAGCGCGCCGCCGACCCGCCCAGCGAGCATCACGCCCGCGAGCACCGGCCCCAGCTCGGAGGCGACCGAGATGTTGACGATTCCGCCCAACATGTCGCGCAGGCCGGCGTTGTCGAACTGCTCGTACCCCTGCACGACCAGGATGATGCCAATGAACATGCCGGTGAGCATGATCACGGGCACCGAGCGCGTGCCGATCTGGAAGCACTGCGGCAACAGCCGCCGCCAGCCGCGCAGGCTCATCAGCTCGACCGGCACGAACGAGATCGACCGGGAGCCGAAGGACCAGAAGCGCCCGAAGTCTCCCAGGCCGCTGATCACGGCGGCCCCGGTGCTGGCCAGCATGTTCTCGACGGCGTTCATGCGCGACATAGCTTGGCTCACAACCGGTTCGACGAGAGCGCCGCGCCGCGCGGCCGGCCAAGGCGAACACCCGTCGCCGGGCGCCATAGGTTATCGAAATCGGGGACGAAAGGCGATATGATCCGCGCGAGCAAGGTTTTGGCCCGATTTGGAGGTCGGGCGAGGGAGCACGGCAGGGATGGCTCGCACACCCCGCACGGATGAGCGTCGCGCGGCACTGCGCTTCTGCCTGGTCACCATCGGCTGGCTGGCGTGCCTGTTCGGCTGGGCCAGCTTTCTGAGCTTCAACCTGGCCGACGCGCCGTCCGCGACGGTCTGGCCAAATCCCGTCGTCCCGCACAATCTGTGCGGCAACGTCGGTGCCGTCGTCGCGTATTACGCCTTCACGTACTTCGGCCTGGCCGTTTACCCACTGCTGGTCCTGCTGAATGCGGCGGTCCTGGCGGCTTCGAAGGGCAGCCGGCTGGGCGACCCGTGGCTGCGGTTCGTGGGGTTCACCCTGGTCGGGACCCTGTGCGCCACCGCAGCCACGCTGACGTTGCCCAACTCCGACCGGTTCCTGATCACGGGGCCGGGCGGGCTCGTCGGGACCGCGCTCGCTGGGTTGCTGCAGGGCGGGTTGCAGGTCGTCGGCACGTGGCTGCTGCTGGGGCTGGGGCTGGTCGTCGGGTTCGTGCTCTCCGCCGACTATCTGCTGGTCTGGCTCTTCCGGGCGCTGCACTGGGTGGGTCAGCAATCCGGCCCTGCGCTGGCCGGCGGGGCGAGTGCGCCGGCCGGGGCCGGCGCAACCGTCGCGAGCGGCCCGCCGGAGCCCGCCCGGCGGCTCGGCGCCGGCACGCCGGTGCGTGCGATCGCGGCGAAATCGACGGTGCCCGCGCGACCACAGCCACGCAAGCCCGACCGCGCTCCGATTGAGAAAGAGTTGGCCGAGGTCCAGCAAGACGAGGGAGACGGCACCCAACCCGAGGAGAGTCGCGAGGAGGCGCGGGCGCGCGACGCCCGCGTCGCAGCCGTACCAATCGGGCCGGCCCCCGTCGTGGAGCGCGGTCCACTCATCAAGGAAATGACATCCCGCCCCCCGCCGCCCCGGAAGCCGGCCGCGCCCCCCCCACCGGCCCCGCGACCGCCCGCGGATGAGGACTACGAGCTGCCGCCGGTGGAGTTGCTGGAGCGGCCGATTGCGATCGACCGGGCGGCGATCGAGGGGTTGTGCCGCGAGAAGGCCTACGTGCTCGAGCAGACGCTGAACGAGTTCCGGCTGGAGGTGCAGGTCGTCGCGATCGAGACGGGGCCGGTGATTACGGTCTTCGAGCTGAAGCTCGCCCCGGGCATCAAGGTCAGCCAGATCGTCTCGCTCTCGAACGACATGGCCCGGGCGCTGAAGGCGCCCGCGGTCCGCGTCGTCGCCCCCCTGCCGGGCAAGAGCACGATCGGCATCGAGGTGCCGAACATCGACAAGGAGAAGGTGCGGCTGCGCGACGCGATCGAGATGTCCACGTCGCGGACGGAGCACTACGCCATCCCGCTGTTCCTGGGGAAAGACGCGGCCGGGCAGCCGCTGGTCGCGGATCTCACCCGGATGCCGCACCTGCTGATCGCGGGCACGACCGGTTCGGGCAAGAGCGTGTGCGTGACGAGCATCGTCATGTCCGTGCTGATGACGCGCACGCCGTCCGAGATACAGATGATTCTGGTCGACCCGAAGGTCGTCGAGCTGGCGGCGTACAAGGACGTGCCGCACCTGATGTGCCCGATCGTCACCGAGATTTCGCGGGCCGAGGCGATCCTCGATTGGGCGTCGACCAAGATGGACGAGCGCTACGAATTGCTGGCGGAGGCTGGGGTCAAGGACATCCGCTCGTACAACCGCCTCGGCTACGACGGGCTCCGCGAGCGTCTCCAGCCCAGCTCCGACGAGGAAATGGCGCAAGTGCCCGTGCGGCTGCCGTACATCGTCATCATCATCGACGAGCTCGCCGACCTGATGATGACCTCGGCCAAAGAGGTCGAGTTCTACCTGTGCCGCATCGCCCAGAAGAGCCGGGCGGTCGGCATCCACCTGATCGTCTCGACGCAGCGGCCGCAGGCCAACGTCGTCACCGGACTGATCAAATCCAACATGCCGTGCCGCATCGCGTTCCGCGTGGCGTCGCGGCTCGATTCGCGGATCGTGCTCGATCAGAACGGCGGCGAAGTGCTGATGGGGCAGGGCGACATGCTGTTCCTGCCGCCGGGCAGTTCCAAACTCGTCCGCGCCCAGGGAACGTTCGTCGATGACGAGGAACTGCGGCGCGTCGTCAAGCACGCCCGCGAGCAGCGGCCGCAGCAGTTCCACCCCGAGCTGATCCGGCTGCCGGGCAGCAACGGCGGCGGAGCGGGCGAGCGCGACGAGTTTTTCGACCAGGCGGTGGACGTGATTCTGGAGACCAACCGCGGCTCGGTCAGCCTTCTCCAGCGGCGATTCAACGTCGGCTACAGCCGGGCCTCGCGACTGGTGGACCAGATGTACGCGGCGGGGATCGTGGGCGAGTACAAGGGCAGCCAGGCGCGCGAGGTGCTCGTCACGAAGGACGAATGGGAGGCGATGAAGGCGCAGCGCAACCGGGAGGAGGCGGAGGAGCAGCGGGACGACTCCCCGGCGGAGTAGCACTTTGACGGGAGAACCGGTTCTGCTCTTCTGCGCTGGCGAGTCAAGTCATGCATCCGCGCGTTGAACAACTACCGAAGCCCGCCCCCGATTACCGCCGGTTTCTGCAAGTGCTTCGTCGCGAGCGGCCGGAGCGCGTGCCGCTGATCGAGCTGGCGGTGCATTCCGAGGTGGTCAACACGCTCCTCGATGAGCCGGCGGCGACAGGCGCGGAGCCGCGGCTCGCCCTGCAAATCGCGAATGAGCGGGCGGTGCGTTTGCACCACCGGCTGGGGTACGACGTGATGAAGGTCTCGGCGCCAATCCCGTTTCACGTGAAACGCCTGAAAGGGGAAGACCCGTCTGTCCTGAGCGCCGGCGAGCGCGACTGGACCGACGAGCATCGCGGCCCGATCGGCAGTATGGCGGAGTTTGACGGATTCCGTTGGCCGACGCTCAAGGACGTTGACTTCGGGCCGGTCGAGGCCGCGACGAAGGTGTTGCCGGACGGAATGAAGCTGATCGGATTCTCCGGCGGCGTGCTCGAATTCGCAATGGACCTGATCGGCATGGAACGGCTCATGCTGGCGACGCGGCGTGACCCAGCCCTCGTCGCGGCGGTGATCGAGCGCGTCGGCCAGACCATCTACAGGGTGTTCGAGACGTATTGCCAGTTCGACTCCGTGTGCGCGCTGTGGCTTGGCGACGATCTAGGGCACAAGCACGGCACGCTGCTGTCGCCGAAGTGGCTCATCGAGCATATTGTGCCGTGGTACAAGCGGTTTGCGGACCTCGCGCATGCTCACGGCCGCCCGTTCCTGCTGCACACCTGCGGCAACACGGCGGCGGTCATGCCGGCGATCGTCGAAACCGGTATCGACGCGAAACACAGCTTCGAGGACGGCATCGAGCCGGTCGAGCAGTTCCATGACCGCTGGGCGGACAAGATCGCTGTCCTCGGCGGCGTGGACGTACACCTGCTGGCCACCGGCGATGCGGCGACAATCAAGGCACGCATGCGACAGATTCTCGAACACTGCGCCGTCCGCGGTGGCTATGCGGCGGGGTCGGGGAACAGCATTCCGAACTACGTCCCGGCGGAGAGCTACCTGGCAATGGTTGAAGCGGTCGCCGAGTTCAACGGCCTGTAGATCACCACAGAGACACGGAGACACAGAGGAGGAATAAGGTGACAAAGCCACGAGACAGCAATGCGTGCCGATCCGCCGCACGAGCGCCCACTGTCGCCTTGTTACATTGTTATCTTGTTCCCCTCTCTGTGTGTCTGTACCTCTGTGGTATTACCTTCGGCAGAGGGCCGGAGGCCGGGAAGTATTTCGCGATCAAGGTCGTTGACGACCAAACCGGCCGCGGCGTGCCGCTGGTCGAGCTGAAGACCACGCACAACGTGCGGTACTACACCGACAGCGCGGGCTTGGTCGCGTTCTACGAGCCGGGGCTGATGGGCCAGGAGGTGTTCCTCCACGTCAAGAGCCACGGGTACGAGTACCCGAAGGACGGCTTCGGGTACGCCGGCGTACGGCTCCAGGTCGTCGAGGGCGGCCACGCGGAGGTCAAGATCAAGCGGATCAACATCGCCGAGCGGCTGTATCGCGTCACCGGCGGCGGGATTTACCGCGATAGCGTGCTGCTCGGGGAGCCGGTGCCGATCGAGCAGCCGGTGCTCAACGGACAGGTGATCGGCCAGGACAGCGTGCAGAACGCCGTGTTCGGCGGGCGGTTGTTCTGGATGTGGGGCGACACGGGGCGGCCGAAGTACCCGCTGGGCAACTTCCAGATGTCGGCGGCCACGTCGCGGCCGCCGGGGGACGGCGGGCTGGACCCGGCCGTCGGCGTGAATCTGACTTATTACGTCGACAAGGACGGGTTCGCCAAGCGGATGGCGCCGCGGGAGGAAGAGGGTTGCGTGTGGATGGACGCGCTCGTGACGCTCCGCGAAGCCGGCGGGCGCGAGACGATGCTGGGGGCGTACGCGCGCGTGCGGGGGCTGGAGGCGACGCTGGAGCGGGGGTTTGTGGAGTGGAACGCCGAGAAGGAGCAGTTCGACAAAGTGCTCGCGTTCGACGTGAACGCGCCGGTGTATCCGGGTGGCCACCCGCTGCGCGTCCACGTCGACAGCGAGGACTACTTCTATTTCCCTCGGCCGCTACCGCTGACGCGCGTGAAGGCGGACCGCGAGCACTATCTCGACATCGCCCAGTGCGAATCGTACACGTGCCTCAGAGACGGCACGCGCGTCGAGGACCACGACATCGACCGCGACACGGATGGCAAGATCCGCTACGTCTGGCGCCGCAACACGCCGGCGCTCGACTGCCGGCAGCAGAACGATCTCATCAAGGCCGGCCATTTCAAACCCGACGAGGCCCTCATCCAGGCACAGGATGTCGAGACCGGGAAGGCGATCCTCGTGCATGGTGGCTCGGTGTACTGGAATGAGTATCGCGGGCGGTGGATCATGATCGCCGTGGAGGGCTGGGGTGCGTCGATGCTCGGCGAGGTGTGGTATTTCGAGGCCGACACGCCGGTGGGGCCGTGGGTCTATGGCCGCAAGATCGTCACGCACGAGCAATACAGCTTCTATAACCCGAAGCAGCATCCGGAGTTCGACCAGGACGGCGGCCGCGTGATCTTCTTCGAGGGCACGTACAGCGAGTTCGTGTCCGGCAATCCGACGCCGACGCCGCGGTACGACTACAACCAGATCATGTACCGGCTGGACCTGGCGGACCCGCGGCTGGTGCTGCCGGTGGCGGTGTACGACCTGTCCGATGACACGACCGCGTGCCGGTTTGCGACCCGGCGCGAGCTGCGGACGGACGAGAGGCCGCTGCGCGTCGCGTTTTTCGCGTGCGACCGGCCGGCGTCGGGGCTGGTGCCCGTGTACACGGTGTCGGACGGCGCGATCATGGCCCGCTTGACGCTTCAGGCTCCAACGGTTGCGCCCACGGCTTCTGCGCCCGTCGCGGCCTTCTACGCCTTGCCGCCAGACGGCGATCCGAACCGGCCGACCGTCGTCGGGCCGTACGAAGTCACGTCGGCGGACGGCAAGCAGCACTCCTACACGACCGAAACGCGCGAAGCGGCGCGGCCGGGCTTCGCGCGCGCCGAGAAGCCGGTGTGCTATGTGTGGCGAAACCCGCTGTCGCCGGCGATGCGGTTTGCACTTCATGAGGCGGCCGCGAAGTGAGGTGGTGACGGCCCAACGGCGCCCCGCCGTGCACGCCCTCCGCCACACGACTATCATGCCCGTCCATGAGCGCAGCACACTACGTCTTTGCCGGCGGCGGCACCGGCGGGCACCTGTTTCCCGGCCTGGCCGTCGCGGACGCATTGCGGCGACTGGAGCCGGACGCGCGCATCACGTTTTTCACGACCACGCGGTCACTCGACGTGCAGCTTCTGGCCCCGACCGACTACGAGCAGATCGAGCAGCCCGTGCAGCCATTCACTTTGCACCCGCTACGGCTGCCGGGGTTCTTGCGGGGTTGGCGGCAAAGCGTGCAGATGGCCAAACGGTTCCTGCGTGAGCGTGGGGTCAAGGCCGTGCTCGGGCTGGGCGGGTACGCCGCCGGCCCGGCGGTGATCGCGGCGAAAAAACTGGGGCTGCGCAGGGCGATCCTGAACCCGGACGCGATCCCGGGGCGTGCCAACCGGCACCTGGCACGGCACGCGGACCTCGTGGTGCTGCAATGGGACGTGTCGCGGCGGTTCTTCCCGCCCGGCACAAACGCCCAAGTGCTCGGCTGCCCGATTCGCGCCGATTTTGCGGCGGCGGATGCGGCGGCGGGTCGGAAGCAGTTCGGGCTGGACGCGAGTCGGCCCGTGTTGCTGGTGACCGGGGCCTCGCAGGGGGCACGCACCGTGAACCAGACGCTCGCGCGCGTTTGGCCGGCCTTTCAGCGGGCCCACCCGGATTGGCAACTCCTGCACTTGAGCGGCCCGGCGGACGAAGCCGAAATGCGGGCGGCGTACGCGGTGGCCGGCGCCCCCGCGCAGGTCGTCAGCTTCACGCACGAAATGTGGCTGGCGCTGGCGGCAGCCGACGTGGTGATCTCGCGGGCGGGGGCGTCCACGCTGGCCGAGCTGTCGCTGCTCGGGAAGCCCGCGATTCTGCTGCCGTACCCCTACCACCGCGACCGACACCAACATGCCAACGCGCGGGTACTGGTGGACGCCGGGGCTGCGATCCTCATCGAGGACCGGTGCGTGGCCGAACAGAATGAACCGGATGTGCGGGTGGCCCTGACCGAGTTGGCGGACCCCGCGCGGCGCGGGCTGATGGCCGCCGCGACCGCCGCGCTGGGCCGGCCGGGTGCGGCGGGGGACGTGGCGGCGTGGCTGCGTGGATGAGGCGGTCGCCGGGGGCAGCGGGACCGTTTCCGAATCAAGGGGACTTCGGCGGGGGCGACCGGCGAGTTTGGTCGGTTTTTCCAAGCGGCGCTTGACGCGGGGCGGAAACGCGCTATCGTAGGTATACAAGGTTATATATCCGAAGGGAGGTGTGCCATGATCAGTCAGACGACAGAGTACGCGTTGCGAGCGGTGGTGTGGCTGGCGGCCAACCCGGAGAAGCCGCTGACCGCGCAGCAGATCGCCGAAGCGACCCGCGTGCCCGCCGGCTACCTGGCCAAGGTCCTACAGGGGCTTAGCCGGTCCGGCTTGCTGCACTCACAGCGTGGGTTGGGCGGCGGGTTCACGCTGGCCCGGTCGCCGTCCGCACTGACGATGTGGGAGGTCGTGCAGGCGGTCGACCCGCTCAAACGCATCCGCTCGTGCCCGCTCGGGTTCGAGGAGCACAGCGAGGCGCTGTGCCCGTTGCACGAGCAACTTGACGAAGCGATCGCGATGATCGAGAAGACGTTCAGCGCCTGTAAGCTCAGCAAGCTGATCGACCCGAACCACCCCCGTTCGCCCCTGTGCGCATACCTCCCGAAAGGGAAAGCGACGGCGAACGGCAAGCGCGTGAAGCGCTGACACGCACCCCAAGTGGTCCGCCACCCGAACCGGGCCGCCCGGCTCCCTGTGTGCGCCGGGCGACGACCGCGGCGGCTTGCGCAGGTCACGAGCCGGCGGCGGCTATGGGTGCCCGTAGCGATCGGCGCTGAAGATCTCTGTCGGGGGCTTGCGGCAGTTTTCCGGCACGGGGCGGTTCAGCTCGGGGGTGGCGGGATATCCGAGCGGCGTCATGGCCACGATCTTGACGGACGCCGGCACATCGAGCAGCCGCTTGACCGCCTGTTCGTCGAATGCCCCGATCCAGCAGGTGCCGAGCCCGTCGGCGACGGCCGCGAGCGTGAGGTGATCGAGCGCGATGGCAACGTCGACGTCGACGCTGTTGCCGACGCCCCCCATGTGCTTATACGCCTGCTCCGGATGGCCGCACGCGACGACCGTCACGGGCGCGTCGGCCATCCACTGCTGTCCGAACGCAGCCTGCGCGATCTGGCGGCGCAGCCCGGCGTCGGTCACGAAAATGAAGTGCCAGGGTTGGAAGTTGCTGGCAGACGGGGCGAAGCGCAGGGCCTGGCGCATGCGCTCGAGCATACCGGTTGGAATCGGCTGGGCCGAGTACTGCCGCACGCTGCGCCGGTTCTTGATCGCGGTGAGAACGTCCATCGAGCACCTCCGCAATAAACTGGTGCTCGCGAGAATACCGAGCCGTGCGCGGCCTGAAAAGGCCAAAACCATGGCTTTGCTCCGCCGCCCTCGGCAAGACCCTGTCGCCTCGGCCGCCGAGCACGCTGCTTCCTTCACGGCGGATCAGCCCCTGGCCTCGCCCCCCCGCCTTACGGAATAAGGCGCTGATCGGCGGGGTAGGTCGAGTATTCGTCGATCATCAACTCCGTCGGGCCCTTGTTGACCTTTGCGCCCCTGGGATACCAGTAAACCGACTTGCGGGAGTCCTGGTCCGACAAGCGCCGCACGGAGCCGTCGAAAAACAGCGCGTTGATTCTGCCCTTGTTGTCGTGCGCGTCGCCGGACATTGACCCGCGCTGGCCGTGTCGATAGCTCAGGGCCAGGTTCAGGCCGCGCCCCGGAGTCGGGGGGGATGGGTGGACGGGCTGGCCACTCCAGTTGTTCGTGCCGTCCTTCACGCCGTACGAGGTATCCCCGGCCCACCATGCGCCCGAACTCGTGAAGGAGCCAAAATACTGTGGATCCTGGATCGGGTCGAAATCGACGTATCCATTCGCAGCGTCCAGGTACCGATTGCCATCGGCCACGCAGATCTTCTGGCCCGGAGACCCGACCTGGTTGAGGAGCGACTTGTACGTGCTCAAACCGGCCTCCCAGGTGGTCGTCGGCTCCGTCATCGCCTTGATAGGAAGCGCGTACGGGTCCGGGGGTGTGCCCAGCACCCAGTTTACGTAATCGCTGCCCCAGTACTGGAAGTGCACCGGCATCAGGTAGCTGATCGACGTCCAGTTATGGCTGATGAAGAAGTCCCAGTCAGGTTTCAGGAACCGCTCTGGGCGGTAAGGTATACACGTGTAGGTCGGTTGCGAGGGGCAGGCGAACTTGTTGATCAGGTCGTACCAGCGCGCCGCGAACCCTGCGGGTAGCTCGATCGTCGTCCGCAGGAGGGGCGTCATCCAGTCGTAGGACTGAACCGGCACACGCGAGTTGTAGAACCCAGCCGGGCCTACCTTCATGAGCGTCTCGAACCCGCTCGTGTTGCACCCCGGAATCCACTCCTGGTATTCGGTGAAGTACGTGCCGAACCCCGTACCGAAGCTGCGGAGCTTCTCGCCGCAGATGGCCGCCCGGGCGCTCTCGCGCGCCCCACTCAGCGCCGGCAACAGGATCGACACCAGGAGCGCGATGATCGCCACCACCACCAGCAGCTCGATCAGCGTGAAGGCGTACGGCGCCGGCGGACCCGCGAGGGTCTGGCCGGTGTGCCTACGGACGTGGGGACGACAGGATTTCGAGGGTCTTCGGATCAACATACTTGTTCACCTTGCCCAGCAGGTCAGGGTCGCGCAGGTATCGGCGGGCCGTTTCCTTGGCCCACGCCGAGTAACCTAGGACCGCCGGGCCGCTCAGTGCATAGGAGCACGCACCCTAGGGTCCCGCGCCTGTCCAAGAACACGCCAAGATAGGCAGCTTGGGGCACGAAACCGGAGCCGCGGCCGGCCTGAGTGGAAGCTCTTAGCCGCGTGCCGCGACGGGCCAAAATCGGTCGCCAAGCTTGCATTCGCGGGCGTGCTGTGCTTTACTATTAGTAGGTTGCCAGCGCCGCACGTCCTCTGAGTAGTACGTGAAACTCGCAGCAAACGGCTCACGGTCGAGCGCGTTTTGTCTTGAGAGGCGGTGCGGCGATGCCTTCGTTTGCCGAGTGGGCTTTGCCCGACCAAGATGCAACGGGCAGCTGTCAGGGGACTTGGTCCTCATTACTGGCGCTTTCATACGACGAGTTGCGGGACCTGGCGCACCAGCTCTTGCGTGGCCGACACTGGGGCGACACTCCGCAGACCACTTCTCTGGTCCACGAAGTCCACCTGCGACTCATGGGCCGCGGGGATGAGTCCTACGAAAGTCGGGTCCATCTGCTCAGGGTCGCTGTGCAAGCCATGCGCTGCGTCCTGGTGGATCGTGCCCGGCGGATGGGCGCCGCCAAACGTGGCGCCGGCCGGCAGCGCGCGCCCTTGGACGAAACGGCCGTCCCTTCTACAAGACGAGACCCGGATTTGATCGCCCTTGACGAAGCCCTGACCCGCCTCGCGACGCTCGACGCGCGCAAGAGGCAAATCGTCGAGCTGCGTTTTTTTGGCGGGTTCACAGTTGAGGAAACAGCCGAGGTGCTCGGGATCTCGCCGGCGACCGTCAAGCGCGACTGGGCGCTCGCGAAGGCCTGGCTGCACGGCGAGGTTTGCAGGGAGTGAGCCGTACCCGTCCGCGGCTCGCGCTGCACGCTGAGGGCCTCGAGCCGGGAGCGAATCTCGGAGTGCGTGCCCATGAGATCGAATCGTTGGCGCCGTGTCGAAGACCTGTTCCACCTCGCCGTCGCGCAGCACGAGTCCACGAGGAGTGCTTTTCTTGCGCAGAGCTGCCCGGATGATCCGTCCCTGCGGGCGGAGGTAGCGGCATTGATCATGAGTCACGAGCGGGCGCCGGACTTCCTCGAGACTCCGCCGTTCGACCTCACGGACCTGTCGTCGGAGGCCGACGGGGCTGAGCCAACAGCGGCGCGCTACATCGGCTCGTACCGCCTCATCCGGCTGATCGGCTCAGGCAGCATGGGCGTGGTCTATGAAGCGGAGCAACGGCATCCGCAGCGCACCGTGGCGTTGAAGATCATCAAGGGAGGACCGTACGCACGCGAACACCGGCTCAGACTCTTCGAACGCGAGGTCCAGATCCTGGCCCGCCTCGTTCACCCGGCGATCGCCACGATCTATGAGGCGGGACAGACTGCGGCGCGGCTGTGCTTCTTCACGATGGAGCTAGTTCACGGTGTACCACTCAATGCGTATGTCCACGAGAACAAGGTTCCCTTGCGAAAGCGTCTGGAGCTCTTTCAGACGATTTGCGCGGCCGTCGGCTATGCCCACGAGCAAGGGGTAATCCATCGGGACCTCAAGCCGTCGAACATCATCGTCGATGCCGCGGGCCATCCGAAGATCCTGGATTTCGGTCTGGCGCGGCGGATCGGCAGCGACATGACGCTCACCACCACGGCCACGACGACCGGCCAGATCATGGGGACGCTGCCCTACATGAGCCCCGAACAGGCCCACGGAAATCCCGCGCAGATTACCGTACGCAGCGATGTCTACTCCCTGGGCGTGATTCTCTATGAGTTCATGACCGACCGGCTCCCATGCGACGTTAGCAACGCTACCGCCTACGACGCGCTGCGCATGATCTGTGAGCACGTGCCACAACGACCCAGCCGGATCAGTCGTACACTGCGCGGCGACCTGGAGACCATCGCGCTCAAGGCGCTGGAAAAGGAGGCATCGAGACGCTACACGGGCGCGACAGCCCTGGGCGAAGATATCGAACGTTACTTGACGAACAGGCCGATCCGCGCCCGTCCACCTACTTACGCATACAGGCTCCGTAAACTAGCAGCGCGTCGCAAAGGGTGGTTCGCGCTGACCGCTTTCGTATGCGCCCTGTTGATCATTTCCGTCGGCCGCGAGGTATATGACCTGCTCTGCTACGAGTACCTGTTCGGCATCCATCCCTACCGCGCCAGACTACACATGTGGTCCGGTGCGGACTGGCATGGCGACATGCGAGACCTTTTCAGCGTCCGCGCAAATGGCGACCTGGTGGGGACAACGGGCATGTTCGGCCACTTGAGCCTCGAAAAGGGCGGCGCGATGCAGATTCGGTATACTCGCCTGGACACTGGCCACGTCCGCATCCAGTATTGGCTTGACGGCGTCTTCCTGACTGAACAGAGGGCGCCGGCACCCCCCGAGGAAGATCAGCGCGTGTGGTTCCGGTGGGCTTCTGACGAGGGAACTACTTGGTTTGACAACATTCGCCTGATACAACCCAGGGACGGCCAGGTCTTGTGGCAAGAGGACTTCGAGGCGGTTCCTCCAGGGCTTCTGCCCCCGGGCTGGTACCACGGACCGGGCAACGCCGAGTTTGGCGTTGTTGCTCGCAACGTATGTCAGGGTAAGCGCTCGCTCCATCTTCTCGGCGAGTTCGGAAACAACGGCGCTGCGGCTGCGGTAGTCGCCTGTCCGATTCACCCGTCCTTGGGCTACATGGAGGATTTTCAGGTCGAATTCCAGGTCAGAACTGGGAAGACTCCGTGGCCCAACAGCTCGTTCTTGCGAACGTGGTTCGGCCGTGTCCGCTCCCAAAAGACCGAGAACTAGGGGCTGAACATGCGCTGGAAGCTGGCGAAGTCCTCCAGGTCCAGGTCGTCGTCGCCGCTGCAGTCGAAGGGCCGGCAGCCGGTGCCGAGCGGGCCGTGGTTCGGGCCCGTCAGGCAACCCGCCAGGGCTGTGAAATCGGCTAAGTCCACGTCCCCGTCGCCGTCGCGATCGCTGCACGCCAGCAATGAAAACACGGCGTACTCGGCGGCGTCGACGTTGCCGTCGCTGTTGATGGAGGGGGGGACCTGCGCGGCGGCGACGAGCGCGTCGCCGTTGTGCGTGCCGTAGGCGGCAAACGCCAGATAAACGCGGTTCGGCATCTGCCCCAGCTCCTGGACGAGGTCGATCGTGCCTTCCAGCCAGCCGGTGCCGCCGCCGGTGGCGCAGTGCGTCTCGGCGCTGGCGTCCTGCCACCCGACCCACATGTTGTCGGTCTCGTTCGCAAGATACGCTGCCCAGCCGGCGACTTGCCCGGCCTTGGCCCACGGCGCTGCGCGTAGCGTGCCGGGCGGGCTGGCGAGGAAGATGAAATGGTCGTTGCCTTCGCCCGCGTCGGCGGCCGCGATGTAAAGCGTGGTGCCCTTCAGCCCCGCATAGAGCTGGAGCACGCCGTTTTGTGCGACGAGCTTCGCATCCGCGTCGAGTTGGCCGTCCATCACCCACTGCTGCGTGGTGCCGCCGGTGACCTGGAAGTGCCAGTCGGCCCCGCTGTTGTTATCCCACGCGCCGCCACCGTTGTTGAAGACCACGTCGAGCTGCGTCGCGCTGCCGGACACCATGACCGTGCTCTGCCACCGCGAATCGCCGGCGTTCCAGCTCATGGCCGGATCGGGCGAGATCGTCGGATTCCACTGATTGAAGCCGCAATGCAGGTACACTTGCGGCGCCCCCGCCAGCGGCCGGCCGGCCGGGTTGTACGAAATTGTCACGTTCTGGCCGGCCTGCGGCGGGGCCGGCGCCACCGTCACGACGTCGCCGCTGGGACCGCCGCCCGCCTGCCCCACGTAAACGTGCTGGATCGGCGACTTCTGGACATGCCCCACCCCGTCCACAGCCTCGACGTAGTAGTCGATCAGCACGTCATGCTGGCCGGCGACCGTCGCGCTGTAGCGCAGCGCGCGATACGTTGGCGCCAGCACGCCACCCTGCGGCGGCACGTCGGAGCTGGTCATGGCCACGCTCTGCCAGGCGCCGACCTCCGACCCGCCCGCGTATGTCTCGTTCTGAACCGACGACAGCGGATCGACGCCGTCGTTGTCCGCGCGCCACTTCAGCGTCACACTCGTCAGCCCACTGACATCGTACGCATAGGTCCACACCTGGAAATCCGACGGCTCCGGCGACGTGCCCCACTCGTAGCCGCCGGGATTGTACGGCTCGCGCTGCGGCAGGAAGATCGTCGGCGGCGTGGTGTCGGCATGACCGGCGATGACCGGATCGGCAAACGTCACCGCTTGGTTGCAGGCGCGCGTCACGTCGCTGTCCCATATCTCGGTGCCGTCCCAATACCAGTAGTCGCTGGCTTCGGAGACGAGCAGCCAATGCCAGGCCTTCTCCGTGTTGCTGCCCACACCGGTCATGACGTTCTGCATGTTCGCCACCGGCACGAGTGCCTCGGCGGCAAACACGCGGTTCTTCGCCGCCGTGAGCACGGCCCAACTGTTTCGATCCGGGCTCCAGCCGCTCGGATTGGGGTCGCCGAGCCACTTCTTGAATTCGGGGTCGCCGTTGTCCGCGCCGGACCAGGAGCCGTCCTCGATGTGAATGACGTCGCGCGTCGCGGGCGGAAAGCGGTCGAGGTAGTCCTGGATCGTCGTGATTTCATAGTCCGGATCGCCGCTGGCCCAATTCACCATATTCTGAAAGTTGCTGTGGTAGTAGGAGTCGGTCCCGCCGCCGTAGTTGTCGCCGTCATGATGCAACACCACGAACATCGGGTGTGCAGCGTCGGTGTTGTAGGCCAAGTACTGATCCATGACCGCGTCATACAGGAACGCCCCGTAGCCGCCCCGGCCGTCTTCGTTGCCCTCATAGCGCGCGGCGGGCACGGCAATCATGCGCGTGACCGCACCCGTATTCGGATCGACGTACTGGGCATAGTGCGGCCGGTAGCCAAATGGGGCGCTGACGCGGCCCGGCGCCCAGAGGTTGTTGAGTTGCACCCACGCCCCACCGCTGGTGCTCGGGTCTGGATTCACCTGGTCGGCATGATTCGGAGCGAAGAGGTTGGAGGAATTCGTGTGCGGGTAGCCGACACAGGCACGATCAAAGTGGATGTTGTCTACAAGTACCCACTGAACCCCTTCCGCCACGAGCGCCGGGATGATGCGCTCCGAAAACGCCGTCTCCGCCGGGAACATGCCGTGCGAGTACGCCGGCCCGCCGCTCCACGTTTGCCCGTAAATGTGCTTGTGCAGGCGAATCTGCATCCGAATGTCCTGCTCGTCGAGCAGGGGCATCAGCGGGTGGTGGTAGCCGAACGCCACGAGGTCGATCCGCGGGTTCCCGAGCGATGTGGTCCAACTCACGGCCTGGTCGTACGCCGAATCCCAGTTGTTCCACATGCCGCCGTTGACGCCCGCCGCCTCCAGGCTGTTGAGGTTCTCGATCAGCGAGCCGGTGAAGCTGACCTGGGCACCGAGGTGCGGCAGCGTCAGGCCGGCCTGCACGGCGTCGCGCGGCCAGCCGGTATACGGGCCGAAACGCTGGTTGTGTACGTCGACGACGCTGAACGAGAAACGCTGGTTGGCGTCGATGACGACCGGCGATTCATAGGGGTAGTAGATCGGCTGATGCATGTGCCATAGGAAACCGACGCGGATGGGGTAGTGCTGCTGGGCGAACGCCGTGCCTGCACCACAAACGCCAACGACGAGAATTAGCGGCCAGTGAATGGGAAAGCGGCTGGTCATGCTCCGTCCAAACCCCGGCTAGTTCGTGAACGCCGTCTGAAACGTGGCGAAGTCGTGTAGATCGACATCCTGGTCCAGGTCGAAGTCCACCATGCTGCACCCGGGCCCCAACGCGGTCCCGTCGGGGCCGGAGTAGCAGCTCTCAAACGCCGCGAAGTCGTTTATGTCAATGTGCCCGTCGCCGTCCCAGTCGCCGGGCAGATCCGCCAACGCGATCAACGCGTACTGTTGGCCGGGGATGGTGTTGAGGTTCAGCGGCACCTTGCCCAGGTTCCCATAACCGCCACCCAACCCGGGCAGGAACTGATTGCCGACGGTTCCGTCGCCATACGACAACAGCGCCATCATCTGGATGGTGCCCTGTGGCGCGGCGATGCCGAGGTCGGCGAACGGCAGCCACATCTCGAAGCCGCTCGTCGCCGTCGCGGCGCCCGAAGCACTTGTGGACGTGACGCCGCCGGTGTTGGTGTTCTTGAGCGCGACCAACATGCCGTTCGTGTTGGTACCGCCGCTCAGGAACCCGTCGCCATCGCCCACGGTGCCCGCGCCGACGTAGCGTCTGGAGCCGCCGCCGGCCGTCGCCAACGTAAACAGGTCGGCGTACAGGTTCCCGCCGTAGGCGTTGATCCAGAGTATGTAGTCCGCGCTGAACCCTGCGTCGAGCACCATGCCGTCAAGCAGCGGCACGGCCCCGTACCCGCCGATCGACGCAGTCGCAAGCGTGTTCTGCCCGCCGGGGACCGTGTCGAAGCACAGCACGAGCCCGGTGCCGTCCGTCGCCAGGTTACCGGTCAGGCCGACGAGCAGCCCGTTGTCCTGCAAACGCACGAACATCTGATCCAGCTCGTTGACGTTGTCGCTCATGCCGGTCGCGTTGTTCTGCGTCGCCCGCAACGCCCCCGGGCCGACGTCGGCGGGGATGCTCGCGCCGTCGATTTGCTGGGGCTGCGCCTCGTTCGGCGTCACGTGCACCGCGAGGATCCTGTAGCCATAGGCGGGCAGGCTGAGCGGGTACGCGGACTTGTTGGCGTTCGTCAGGTTCGTCAGCGACTGGCCGGTCAGCACGTCCTGCACGGTGCTGGTTCCGCCGGTGATCGTCACGTTGCTCAGATCAAGCGTGGGCGACCGCGAGGCATTCTTGACGTTGATCGCCACCAGCAGCGTCTCCTGGCTCGCCACGTGCCGCAGGAACGCCCACACCTCCGTACTTGTTGCGGGGATGGCGTAATACGTCCCGCGCCGGAGAGCGACGTGCGACTTGCGCGCCGCGACGAGCAGCTTGTACTCCTCGAGCTGCGAGCCAGTGACGCCGTTCTGCTCCTCGACCGAGCGCCCGTCGTTGTTATGCGAGGCTGCCCCGTTGAACGCACACGAGTTGCGGGTCCAGTAGTTGCTCATCGGGGCCCCCGCCACGGCCTTCCACTTGAACGGCTCGCGCAGCGCGATGTCCGACGCGTCGCCGCTGCAACTGCTCTTGACCCCCAACATGCCCAACTCGTCGCCGTAGTAGATCATCGGCGCGAAGGGCTGGGTGAGCAGGACGGCGGCGGCGGCCTTGCCCTTGGCGAAGCTGTTGCCGATCTCCGACGCGAGGCGGGTCACGTCGTGGTCTCCGATGATCCCCATGTACATCTTCCCGGCGGGCAGCGACGCGATCGTGACCGCCATCTCGTTGTAGAGCGGGGCGGCGTACTCGTTCTTCAGCGCGTCGCGCGCGGCAAACTCGAACGGCTTGGTCATGGCGGCGTCATGGGCCGGCAGCAGCTCCGCGCCGTGGCTGCCCCAATCGGCCTGCTCCACGAACGTGAACACGTCGGGATTGACGGTCTGCAGAGCCTGCTTCCAGGGAATCCAGAAGGTGTCGATATTGTAGCCCCAGCCGTTCGGCCCGAAATCGCCGTGCAGCAGCACGTGGTCGAGCCGGTAGCCGTCGATGCCGTCGTTGGGATCGCCATCGCCGTTGGGATCGAGCCAGTGCTGCGCCCAGCCGGTGACCAGGGCGACGGGATTGGGGTCGTTCAGATTCCAACTGATGAAGTTGACGCTGCTGCCGTCCCAGGTCATGTACGTGCTGCCGTCATACTGCGTGTTCTGCGTGTTCGTGAACGCCAGCCAGTTGTCGTAGGGGCTGGCCGGGTTGTTGTACGCGCTCTGAAACCACACATAGTCGCGGCTGATGCCGTAGACGACGAAGTCGATGAAGACCTTGATGCCGCGGGCATGGGCCTGGGCGACGAAGTTGAGGAAGTTGGCCTCGGTGCCAAACCACGGGTTGACCTGGTTGCCGGGGCCGTGCTGGTAGCCGTGGTACGCCGTCGACGGGAAGATGGGGTTCATCCAGACAGCCGTGACGCCGAGCGACTGGAGATAGTCGAGCGACGCCGTCATACCGCCGAAGTCGCCGTAGCGGTACGTGTCGTTATTGGAATCGCGCCAGGCGATCGGCATGAACTGGTAGAAGACGTCGTCGGCCGCCGGCCGGCCGTTGAGCGGCGCGGCCTGGACGGCCGGCACGGCCACCGCCAGGAGGAGAAGAACGCGCAGCCCACCGCGCATCGTGAACCTCAACTTCCACGGGAGCATCCGGAACCTTCTTTCCCGCTCGCGGGTAGCTCGATCCCGGGGGCGTAACCCTACGATAGCACGGCGAAGGCATGTCGTGCAATCAAATTACGCTAACCCCGGGGTCCGCCCGGGTGTGACTGCTCTTTGTGGACGCGGCGGGTGGCCGGGTCTGGCGAAGTCCGGCGTGGCGTACGACGCCAGGCCGTGGGGGCCCGGGAAGGGGCGCGGGGCGCGCAGAGGGGGCGCGGAAGGCGGCCAGAACCGGGTATTCCGGCGACTGGCGCGCCTTGGGTCCGGAATCAGAATATGTTTTGGTGTTCCCCGTCCACATGACGGGCGGCGTTGTGCAGGCGACGACGACGTGTCACCAGGCAATGGCCAATCGTCGGCCAACGGGGGCCGAACGAATCGCGTCGCGGACAACGACTATTCACTTGTAAAAGACGGGACGCTCGCGAAACGTCCCTTCCGCTCCGGTGCTGCGCTGAGTCGCGGGAGGGTCCGGGACTTCACAGGCAGCCGCGG
>Ga0182017_10000766_pt1 | contig 25344 bp, 21 predicted proteins | sample 712E3DmetaG_FD_120492 | JGI IMG/M metagenome (GOLD analysis project Ga0182017, IMG submission 120492) | Permafrost microbial communities from Stordalen Mire, Sweden - 712E3D metaG | ecosystem: Environmental > Terrestrial > Soil > Wetlands > Permafrost | place: Sweden: Stordalen | collected... | reverse complement strand
GCCCGATGACGTACAGGGCGACTGCGACATCTATTCCGTCGGAAAGGTCGGGGGATGTTCCTGCGCGGTGGATCCAGGCCATGGCTCTAGGGCCGGCGCGCTGGTGCTTCTCGCGATGGCGGCGCGGTTCCTCCGTCAGCGCCGGCGGCGCGCGGAGCAAGCCGGAACTCCACCGGCTCCGGATGCCCCACGGCGCGCACGATAGGGATGACCTGAGGCGCATGGTCCTTGGCCTGCGCGGCCAGGGCATATTCGCCCACGGGGACGCGAATGGAGAACTGGCCTTGCCGGTCGGATGTGACCCGGACTGGGGGGCGAGGCTGCCTGCCGGCAGGGCGCGCTTCCACCTGAGCGCCTTGCAGAACCTGGCCGTCCTCGTCCAGGACGCGGCCCGAAAGCAAGACCCCGGTTGGCACGACGAGATCGCCGAGATCTCGGGCATCGCCTGGCGCAAGCAGCAGCGGATCACGTCGCAGGGGCAGCTTGTCAGCGGCGGAGACCTCGAGCCGCGAGCGTCCGGGAGCCAATCCCCTCACCTCGAAGTGTCCCTGCGCATCGGAAAGCGCCGTGCGAATGCTCCCCTGGCGCGCGACTGAGCCGGCCGGCAGTTCCGCTGCCTCGGCCGCTGTGGGCAAGGCACCTGGCAGGACGATCACCTTGTCCTGGCCGCTAACCAGTCCGACCACTGACACGGGCACTGCGCCCATCGGCGCGCCATCCTGGTCGAGCACACGACCCGAAACGAGTGCCCCCCGCGCAAGTCTGAGGGCTGCAGAGACCGTGCTGCCGGCGCTGAGCAGAAGCTCTGGCGCATCTAGCAGAACGTGGCCTTCGAGGCGGGCGACAACCTGGTAGCGACCGGGGCGCATCGGCCCGGCGAAAAACTTGCCTTCTTGATCCGACTGGCAGGTCACGGGCAAGTCATCGGATGGCATGGTCAACACATCCACCGTGGTCCCGGGAAGGTTCCGGCCCGTGTCGTCGCGCACCCGTCCTTCAACAAAAGCGCCCGAACCCAGGAGCAACCGCACCGGCGGCAAGTGGCGTGTGTCTTCTTCGATCACCTGATTTGCTGTCGCTGACACCAGCCGGCCATGCGCGGCGCGGATGGAAAACCGGCCCAGACCCAAACCCGCGAAGCTGAAAACCCCATGCGGGCCTGCCACCGTCTCACGCGACCAGCGCAGGCTCGGCCCGCCCAGCACGACATTCGCCCCGGGTTCGGGACTGCTGGGAGTTCTGAGCACAATGCCGCCCAGGCTGCGCCCCTCCCCTTCAAGAGTCAGGACGAGCGATTCAGAGTATGGCACGGCTCGGTCGATTTCCAGCGTGCCGAAGCCGGCTGCTTCGGCAAGCAGGGTCCACGTCCCTGGCCGCAAACGAGCCAGCACAAAGCGCCCCTCGGGATTCGAGCGCGCTTGCACCACGGAACCGGCGCGCTTGTCCTTGGGCCACGCGATGACCAGGGCATCGGGCAGGGGCACACCTCCGCTGTCCTGCACCACGCCGACGAGGTCGACGGGCGGGAGCACCTTCGCCGCCTGTCCCGCATCGACAGCCGCATCGCGCCTTGGCTTGGGCCTTCGACAGGCCAGGCCGTAGCCAGCCACGAGAATGAGCGCCGCCACAGCCAGGATGGTGGGGCTTGCTTGTCTGTGAGTGCTTGCGGAGCGCATCAGTCAGTGCTAATGGTACGCCCTTCCGGAGAACCCATGCCTGCGCAGTGTGCAATTTGCGGCAAACAAGTGAAAGTGGCCAACAACGTGAGCCACTCGAACATCAAGACCAAAAGCCAGCAGCGGCCGAATCTGCAGAACGTGCATGTCACGATCGGCGGCTCGCGCAAGCGGGTGCGCGTCTGCACTCGCTGCATTCGCTCTGGTTTCGTGGCGAAAGCCCCGTAGCCTTTCAATTCGGCGCCGCATTCTCTGATAGTAGCAAGGGGCGTCGCCAGGGCACGTTTTCGCGGATGTCATGTTGCCAAGCGAGCCCTGGCGGCAGTACGTTCCCAGCGTGAGATCTGCAACGCGGCCGCGGCGCCGGAATGCCGAACCCGAGACTGCGGCATCCCTCATGTCAGCCGTGGTGGCGAGCATCGGCGGTGAGCACCGGGCCCGCGAGCAACGCATCTTCGCCGCCTACGCGCAAGCGGTGGGAGGTCCCTTGCGCCAGCACACCCAGGCCGAGCGTCTGCATGAGGGCACGCTCTTCGTGCGCGTGTCGAGCTCCGCGCTGGCCCACCAGATCACCCTGCTCAAGCGCGAGATCCTGACGCGTATGCAGCCGCTGGTGCCTCCTGGGAGCGTGAGCGACCTGCGCACCCGCGTGGGCCCGCTGGATGCGCGTCAGTGATAGCTGCGTGCTAGCCGAGCGCCGCGCGCAGGTCGCGGACAAATGCCTCCAGCTCCGGCACCGGATCGCGACCTGCGGCCACGGCTCGCTCGATCACGCGGACTGCGGCGCTGCCCACCACCACGCCGTCGGCGAACCCGGCCACCGCTCGCGCGTCCGCCGGCGTGGCAATTCCGAATCCCACGGCGACTGGCAGCCGGCCGCCAGACAGTTCGCGCACCTGTCGCACGCGTGCGGATGCCTCACCCAGGTTGGGCAGTTGGCTGCCCGTGATGCCGGTCAGAGAGACGTAGTAGAGGAAGCCGCCCGCGACAGCGGCTATCGCCTTCACTCGCTCGGGCGTGGAGGTGGGCGCGATGAGCGGAACCAAGTCCAGGCCTTGCTGGGAAAGCGCCTGGGCCAGCTCGGGATCTTCGTCGGCAGGCCAGTCCACACACAACGCGCCGTCGGCGCCAGCCTGCTTGGCTTGGGCAGCAAACTTTGCAGCGCCGCGCACGAAGATCGGGTTGGCATAGCCGAAAAGCACGATCGCAACCTCCGCATTGTCAGCGCGCACAGCCCGGCACAGATCAAGCGCCTTGCCCATCCCCCCTCCCGCAGCCAGGGCCCTGCGCATGGCCGCTTGAATGGCCGGCCCGTCAGCCGACGGGTCGCTCCACGGCACGCCCAATTCAAGCACATCCGTGCCAGCTCGCGCTGCCGCCAGCAGGAGGCGGCGACTGGTTTCGAAATCGGGGTCGCATCCGGTGAGGTAGAGGACCAGGGCCTTGCGGCCTTGCGACCGAGCCCGCGCGAACGCGCCGGCTATGCGCGACGGGAAAGGCGAGCCCGGCGCATTGGTCATGACGACACCTCCGCGCCGAAGTACTTGGCGATGGTGCCCATGTCCTTGTCGCCCCGGCCCGAGATGTTGATGATCACGCTGGCCCCGTCGGGAAGTTGCGCGGCCACGCGTGGCAGCCCTGCCACCGCGTGGGCGCTTTCCAGAGCCGGGATGATTCCCTCGCAGCGGGCCAGCAGGCGACACGCGTCGAGAGCCTCCTGGTCCGTGGCCGCCAGGTACACGGCTCGTCCCGTGTCGCGCAGGTAGCTGTGCTCGGGCCCGACCCCAGGGTAGTCGAGGCCAGCCGAAATGGAGTGGGCCTCGGCAATCTGGCCGTCGTCGTCGCACAGCACGTAGGAGCGCGCACCATGCAAGACGCCCGGCCGGCCCTTGCCCAGGGTGGCAGCATGGTGGCTGGTGTCCAGACCCTCGCCCGCTGCTTCCACGCCAAAAAGCCGCACCCCGGGATCGTCGAGGAATCCGCGGAACAGCCCCATGGCGTTGGACCCGCCGCCCACGCAAGCCAGGCATGCGTCGGGCAGCCGGCCCGTGGCCGCCTGGATCTGCACGCGCGCCTCGCGTCCGATCACCGACTGCAATTCGCCCACCATGGTCGGATAGGGATGCGGTCCAGCCACGGTCCCCAGCACGTAGTGCGTGGTCCCCACGTTGGTCACCCAGTCGCGCATGGCTTCGTTCATGGCGTCTTTCAAGGTCGCGGTGCCGTCCTTGACCGAGTGGACTTTGGCCCCCAGCAACTGCATGCGAAACACGTTGAGCGATTGACGCTCCACGTCGACGGCGCCCATGTAGATCTCGCAGGGCAGCCCGAACAGGGCGCAAACCGTGGCCGTGGCCACGCCGTGCTGGCCGGCCCCGGTCTCGGCGATGATGCGCTTCTTGCCCAGGCGCTGGGCCAGCAGGATCTGGCCCACGCAGTTGTTCAACTTGTGCGAACCGGTGTGGCAGAGATCCTCGCGCTTGAGGAACACGCGCAAGCGGCGGCCCTGGGCCCTGGCCACTTGGTCGGCCAGCTGCGCCGCCTCGGTGAGCGGCGTGGGCCGGCCGACATACTCACGCAGCAACCGGTCCAATTCGGCGCGAAACGTCGGGTCGCGCGAAAAACGCTCCCACGCGGCAGCCAGCTCTTCCAGAGCAGGCATCAAGGTTTCGGAGACGTAGCGACCTCCGTAGGGACCGAATTGGCCAGGAGCGTGGGGAACTGTGGACATCTGAGTGGCGCCACTATATGCCTTGGTGTACTCGCTGGTTCAATCAACCACTCGCGCATCATGTCGACGAAATCCAACGACAGCACGGCATTCGACCCCAGCCGACGCAGGCTCTGCCCAGACGGCTCCTGTATCGGTCTCATAGGCAGTGACGGGAAGTGCACAGTCTGCGGCACGCTCGCCCCGGGAGGGACCGGGGAGAAGCCGGCCGCCAGCCCGCCTGCCTTGCCCACTCCAGAGCCAGAATCGCGTGGGGAGCCTGCCGGCTTTGCCAGCGCCGCGCGTGGCGGACCATCGCGCGAGGCCGAGCGAAGCGAGCGGGGTGGGGAGGCGGGTGGGGGGCCGAAGGGTGTGGGAACCCTCCCAGGGTTCCCACGTGAGATCGAAACCACGTCCGACGCGGAGGAAGCCTTCAACCCCAACCGCCGGCTCTGCCCTGACGAGGCCTGCATCGGCGTGATCGGCAGCGACAGCAAGTGTAGCGTCTGCGGCCGTCGGGGTTAATCCCCAAAATTTGCGATTGGTTGCGACTGGTATCTAAAGTGAAACTTTAGGAATCTACGCAACCAGTACAACCGAGCCCGTCGTTCTGCGTTCCTCGATGGCTGTATGGGCTGCACCGGCTTCCCGCAAAGGGAACTGCAGTGGTGCCTGGATGCGCACGGCACCCGCGCGCACCACCTGGAACAGATCGCTGGCCGTGCGGCGCAGGGCCTCTGCGGTGGCGGCGTAGGTGCTCAGGGTTGGGCGGGTCAGATACAGCGAACCCTTGACGCCGAGGGTGGTGATGTCGAACGGGGGAACCAGACCCGAGGACTGGCCAAACGCGACCAGGAGGCCGCGCGGCTGCAGACAATCCAGCGATGCCTGAAAGGTATCCTTGCCCACGCCGTCGTAGACCACGCGCACCCCGCGTCCCCCGGTGATCTGGCGAACGCGCTCGACGATGTCCTCGCGCGTGTACACGATGACATGGTCGCAGCCGTTGGCACGGGCCAACGCCGCCTTCTCGTCGCTGCCCACCGTGCCTACCACGGTGGCGCCGAGGTGCTTGGCCCACTGGCAGGCGATCTGCCCCACCCCGCCAGCCGCAGCATGAAACAGGATGGTGTCCCCGCGCTCAAGGTGAATGGTCTGCAAGAGAAGGTACTGGGCGGTGAGACCCTTGAGCATGATGCAAGCGGCGGTGCGATCGTCGATGTCGTCAGGCAAGCGCACCAAGCGCTCTGCGGGCAGCACGCGCGCCTCAGCGTATGCCCCGACTGGCCCGGTGGCACAGGCAACTCGATCCCCCACCCGCAGCTCGCTCACCCCGGGACCGACCGCCTCCACCACACCAGCAGCTTCGCTGCCCAGCCCGCTGGGAAGGGACAACTTGTACACGCCCCGGCGTTGATAGATGTCGATGAAGTTAACGCCTACGTAGTGATGGCGGACCAGGGCTTCGCCCGGACCTGGGGCGGCCAAGCTGACCGCTTCCCACGACAGCACCTCCGGGCCGCCCGTGTTGTGTATACGAATGGCCTCTGTCATCAATGAAACCTAGCATCGGTGTGGCGCCGAGGCACGAGTGGTAGAACTGCACCATGGGCTCTTTGTTCCTCGACGCCTGCCGCGGTGAATCCACTCCGCGGCCGCCCCTCTGGGTGATGCGCCAGGCAGGCCGCTACCTCCCGGAATACCGGGAGGTGCGCCAGAACGTCACCTTTCTCGAACTGTGCAAGACACCGCGACTGGCGGCCGAGGTGACTATGCAGCCCATCCGGCGCTTTGCCTTCGACGCGGCGATTGTGTTCTCTGACCTGCTGATTCCCTTGGAAGCCATGGGGCAGATGGTCCGCTTTGCCGAAGACGGCCCCACCCTCACGCCACCGGTGCGAGCCGCGGCCGACCTGGCCCGACTCGCGCCCTTCGATCCCTGGGAGCGCACGCCGTTCGTCCTGGAAACCATCCGGTTGCTACGCCCGCAGCTCGGCGAGACGCCGCTCATCGGATTCGCGGGCGCGCCGTTCACTACTGCGACCTACGCCATCGAGGGCAAGACCTCGCAGCGGTTCATCGAAACCAAGAAGCTTTTCTACCGAGATCCGGATACGGCCCACCGGCTGCTGGAGCTGATCGAAAGTGCCACCCGCGCCTATCTTCTGGCCCAGGTGGCTGCGGGCGCCCAGGCCATCCAGATCTTCGACTCCTGGCTCGGGGTGGTCTCCCCTGAAGAATGGGACGAGTTCGTGGCCGGGCCCACCGCGAGCCTGGTGGCCGCGGTAAAGGCGACCGGTGTGCCGGTCATCTATTTTCCCAATGGGGCAACGACCATCCTCGACCGCGTGGCGCGCGTGGGGGCCGACGTCTACGGGATTGACTGGCGCCTGCCTCTCGACCAGGCGCGGGCGCGGCTCGCGCTGGGCGGCGCCGAGCGGGCGGCCGTGCAGGGTAACCTCGATCCCGCGGTTCTGTTGGGCCCGGTTGAGCGGATTGCACGCCAGGCCGCCGAGGTGATTCGCCGCGGGGCTGGCCGCGGTCACATTTTCAACCTGGGGCATGGCATCTACCCGGACACTCCGCTGGAGAACGTCGAGGCCCTGGTCCGCGCCGTGCGGGGCGAATAGCCGCACAGGATTAAGCTGTGCTTGGGGTTGTTGCCCTCAATTTCGGAGGCCCGGATTCGCTGGCGGCAGTGGAGCCGTTCTTGCGCAACCTGTTCGCCGATCCCGACGTCATTCAGTTGGGCTGGGCGCGGCCTGTGCAGCCGCTGTTGGCGCGTCTCATCGCGCGCCGCCGGGCCGCTTTCTCGCGGGCCGCGTACGCCCAGATCGGCGGGTGCTCACCCATCCGTGATGAATCGACGGCCCAGGTGCAGGCGATGGTCAGGGCTATGACCGCGGCGGGTGTCGCGGCTCGGCCGTACCTGGCCATGAGCTACTGGCACCCCTTTCCCCCCGAGACCGCAGCGGCGATGCAAGCCGACGGCATCACACAGGCGCTGCTCTTGCCTCTTCATCCCCATCGATCGCGAACCACCAGCGGATCAGCGTTTCGTAGCATCGAAGCCGCCCTGGCCGGCATCGCCACTGCGCGCATTGATGGATACGCCACTGCCCCAGGCTACATCGAGGCTTTGTGCGACCGCATCAGCGAAGCCTCGGGACAACTGCCGGAGCTGGAACGCGCGACGGCCCCGGTGCTGTTTTCCGCGCATGGCCTTCCGGCAGACTACATCCGCCGCGGCGATCCTTATCTCGACGACATTCGCTCGACCGTGGCCGCAGTCACCCGGCGGCTCAGTCTGCAGAGCCGATCGCAACTCGCCTTCCAAAGCCGCGTGGGCCGGCAACGCTGGCTTGCGCCCAGCACGGAAGAAGCGCTTGACGCCTTGGCTGCCGCGGGCCACCGAGCCGTGGTCGTGGTTCCGGTTTCCTTCACCGGTGAGCATCTTGAAACCCTGCAAGAGATCGACATCCTGTACCGCGAGCGGGCCGCGGCGCGCGGGATCGTCAACTTCGCCCGAACGCGGGCCGTGGGCTGCCATCCCGCTTTCATTTCAGAGTTGGCAGCCTTGCTCATCTCCGCCGCGCGCGCGCGCGGCTGGGTCTAGACTTGCAGCCCCGGTTGCGGCGTGTGGCTGCTCTGTGCCCTCCCCTCTCCCCTCTGCGTTCTCGGCGGCCGGTTGCTGCCGACGTGAATGGACTGGCCCACTTTGGGTGCGGCCATGAGTCTACTGGGCGAAGCAGCGCGGGTCAGGGGCGAGGGCCGTGGTCGGGTCAGCGGTGCCTGCGAAAGCAAAGAATGTGAAGATGCCCGCGTCGGCGCCCACCACCAGGAGGTGTGTGTCTCTGCCGTTCTTGCAGGCGAGGCTGCTGTTGAACTCCAGCTCGGCCAAGCCGAAATCCGTGCTGGGAGTCACCGTCAAAGCACTATCGTTGACGATGGCGACCAGAGTTGTGCCATCGACATTCAGCTTGTACACAAGGACCTGCTCGGCGTTCTGCCCGCTGACCTGCACGGCTGTGATCGCGAGCTCTTTGCTACCGTCGGCATCGATGTCGACCAGCGCCACCCGCTGTCCGAACGGCAAGCCGGGGTCGCTTCGGGTGAACGTGTTGGTCAACGTGGTGCCGTTGAGGGAGTTGTGGAAAAGATAGGCATGATCAGGCGGAGCGCCCACGACAAGATCGGTCGGGCCGTTTGAGTCCGGTACCGCCGCCAGCGCCGTGCCGAATCCAGGCGAATTGCCGCCGGGAACCGACAGCTCGATCGGGCAAGACAGCTCGGCGGTGCTCGCGCTGTACTGCAGGATGACCACGCGTCCGTGTCCGGTCCCGTCCGTGTTTGGCAGTCCGACCGCGATTTCCTGTCTAGCGCCGCCGTCGGAGTCGGGCAGAAAATCCCCGACCGCAAGCGACCGGTAGAGTTTCCGGGACATCGGCGCAGAGAGAGCGCAACTCGCAGCCGAAACCACGTCTCCGGTAGGGAAGCCCAGCACGTGAACCCTACTGTCGGACACCACAATTGCCTCATCGGCTGTAGCCTGGGTCACTCGCCCGCTCGCAACTGCCAAGCCAAATTGGCTTTCAGTGGACAATCCGTATCGCGGCTGCGGCGGTTCGCTGGCACTCTTGAAGTTCGTGTTACCGCTGGCATCCGCGCCCAGCGTGAGGAACGCAACCGTCCCTTGCCCGAGTGAAGAGCCGAGATTCGGCATGCCGAGCACAATGATTTCGGCCGCGGCACTGCCTACTGCGGTCGAACCGATCAGCCGGGCCGCGCTGGCGATGCCCTGGCCGGGCTGGTCGGGATCCAGGCCCAGGAGGGTGTCAAGATTCTTGCTCGTCGCAGTCTGAACCTGGGGCTTGCCATCGCGGTCAAAATCCGCCACGGCCAGGCTTGGAGCCTCGGTTCCCGCGAAGAGCAGACGTGCCGCCACGTTGGGTCTCTTGGGGTCCGCAGGTGGGGGCAGGGGCAAAAGAGTGAGGTCTGCGCTAGACCCGAAGCCATCGGGCGCGCCAATGACCTGCACCGGTGCCTTGTCGAGTGCAGCAGCGAATTCGCCAGGATCGCACCCGCTCGCGAGCGCCAGGGCCGAGAAGACCAATAGTGTCCGTCGCATCTTAGAACCTCCCCGCGGCGGAAAGCCCAGCGCCGCCTGGCAATCCGAAGGGCACCAGGCTCACCTGCTTCGGCTCGGGCCCGGCCAGGTTCACCTTCTTGACGTTGGCCGTGCTGGGCGGCCCGGATTCGAGGAAATTCCACAGCGACAACAGCCCGGTCAGCGCCCCCAGTCCGAAAGCCACGTCGGCGCCAACGTAGTACCACTTCGCGGTGTCTCGGCGCGAATCGTTGCTGTTGGTGAACTTGGCAGGGTTCGCGATGTCGCTGTTGATCTGGTCTTTGATGCTGTTCCCCGTCACACCCAAGTAGATGCCACCGCCGAACGACAAAGCCGAGAGAACGGCATAGGTCCATGCCTTCTTCTTGGGGGGCTTGGGCGAAAACTGCAGTTCCAGCGTCGTCTCATCGGCGCGCTCGGCCACTAGCTTGCCCTTGTATGCCTCCATCCCGTCCTTCTGCACGACGATCTGATGTTCGCCCGGCTTGACCTGCTGCTCGCATGGCATGGTACAGGCTACAGTTCCATCCACCATGAGACGCGCGCCTTGACTCTCGGGGCCACCGGCCTTGAGCACGCTGTACTCGACGGTCGCAAGCGTAAGCGTATGGGTGGTTGCGGTGCCCGGCTCGACCGTGATTTCCTTCTGACCGGTCTGGTACCCGGACTTGGCCACCCATAGCGAGTGCTTGCCCGGCTTCAGGTGCCCCGTGTACGGCGTCTTGCCGATGGCGCCAATGTCCTGCCGATCAATGAACACGTCGGCGCCGGGCACGTTGGCGATGACCTCGATCCACCCCAGGAAGTGCTGTTCAGATAGCGCGATGTAGATCTCCACCACCTTGTCGGTGCGTGGGGTGATCTCTCGCTCTTCCGGCTTGAAGCCCTGGGCTTCGAAAAGCAGCTTCACCGGCTTCGGCTCCAGCGAGCCCTGCCACGGGGTGGTCGCGAACGTCCCTTTGGACTTGCTATCGAGGTAGATGCTGGCGCCGGTCGGCTTGGACTCGATGATCACCAAACCCTTGGTGGCGATGGTGGGCAGCAGCGCTGCAGGCGCAGGTGCCTTCTCGGTCTTGCCCAGTGCCGGGAGCGGCGGCGCGAGCAGCGCGTTCAGGCTCTCGATGCGTGTCTTGACCTCGGCGGCATCGCGGGCCTGCGGATCCTTGTCGAGATAGCGCTGAAACATGTCGACGGCACGGTCCAGTTTCTTCGCCTTCTCGTACGCAACCGCGGCGTTGAAGAGAAACGAGCTGAACGGCTTCTTTTCGTAGGCCGACAGGAACTTGGCCGCTGCGTCGTCCCACAGCTCCCGCAAGTAGAGGATCTGGGCTTCCTCGAACTGGGCCTTGGCTGCCTGTAGCTCAGGGTCTACCGCTGCTTGCTCCTGCGCTCGCGCCATTCGTTCCGGGGCTCCCGCCACAGCACCCAGTCCGAAAACGGTGCATAGGGCTATCTTCGCTAGCCATCTCATGATCCGCAATGATTGCGCCATTCGCCAGAGCCGATCAAGTTCCGACGCAATGCGAGTGGCTTTTTCTACGCGGCCACAAGTGGGCGCCGACTGCGAAGTGGTCAGCGACAGCAGCGACGGTCATCCGCCCCGCTCCACCTTCCCAAAGACTGACGACTAATCAGGCGCGTCTGCAGGCGCGTTTCCATACGGTGGCGCAGTCAGGGGCTTGCGCTACCGATTCGTAGCGGGCGAAGCCCTACCGCCTCTTCAGGCCGCGCTGGCGTGGCGCGAGATCGGTGGAACCCGCGGGCGCAGTTCGGTTCGCCCAGTAGCCCGCTGCTGCAGCAGAATGCGCGAGAGAAGAAGCTCCAACTCCCCCGGATCCTCGATCGAATCCATCACGTGCTCGGTGCTAGTCCAGTCTGCCCAGCCGGATCCGTGCGCCTCGATCATGGCAAGATTCTTGGCTCCGCGCAGGAGCGCGCCATTCAGCTCGGCGGCCGGCATGAGGCAGGCTGTCGCGGCCGCATTCGCCAGTGAGCCTTTGCCTGCCCAAAGACTGGCCACGGCCTCGGCTTGCATGGGCAACTGGCGTGCGGCCAAGTACCACAGATGCTCGGCCCGGGCCACCAACGTCGAGGTATTCCACAGCGCACCGGCCGCCGCCAACTCCGCTGCCTGCAAAGGCGAGACACGCTCTGCCAGCTCTGCCACGGAACGGATCCGCCCGCCGAGCGGCTGGCCAGGTACGATCCATGCCCGGTTGGACATCTGGCGGCCCCCCGCCACACCGACGAGAATCACTGCCGCCGCGTCCAAAGCGTGACTTGCGGCCGCCACCGCGTCTACCAACGCCTCGGGACGGGGCACGTAATGATCAGCCGGCGTCACCAGCACACGCGCCTCCGGGCTGCGCGAAAAAACCCTTCCGAGCGGCAAGAGTAGGTCTAGACCCGCGCCGCATTCCGCTGGCCGCGTGATGATTTCGATCCCGGGCCACATGCGCAATTGGGCTCGCGCGACCGCCTGGTAGGCTGCCGCTACCACGACGACGATGCGCTCGGGTGGCACCAGGCCAGCGTACCGAGTCACCGTCTGCTGAAGCAGCGATCCTCCACCCGCAATCAGGGCAAACTGCTTGGGCAGGTCTGCTCCGCCGAGCGCCTCGCTAAGCGACTTCAGACGGTGGTCCTCACCACCAGCCAGGATGATTGCGTTTAGGGGTTCACACTGGGACATGACCACCCTCCTTGTCTCAGGTGCGGGGCACCTGGGTTACGGCCATTCCCTGCTGCAAGACCGAGGCCAGCTAGAAATCGTCCTCGGAAAGACTGCCGGCGCGCGGCGCCGCCGCCTTCGCCGATGCACGAGCCCTCAACGGCGGCGGCTGCAAAGCTGATTCATTCCACCGCGAGACACCGCGCATGGCGTGCTGCCGCGGCGGGGAGCCTCTCCCCGTCTCGCGCATCGCCAGACTCGAGCGACTGCGCATGCCGGAAACTGAACCGCCGCGGGCGTGGCCCGAATCCGAATGCCTGCTGTGTTCGCAGGTCGCAAGTGCCCTTGCTGCAGGCGGGGATGGCGGAGCCAGCAAAGGGGCGGGAACTTCCACCGGAAGGACGGTCGTGGTTGGCGCCAACGCAGAAACCGGAGGCGGCGCGGCGAATTCGCTGGCTGGGGGCACGGCATTGCCGACCGGTGCTGGACCAGGCCGTTCCACCTGACCGGCACCTTGCATGGCCCTCCACGCGCCAAAAGCCAGCACCACAGCCAGCCCCACCCCTGCCAACCCACGCAGACCACGGGGCGTAAACAGTGCTCTTACGCCGGAGAATGGCACTCTGAGCAACGAGGGCTTCCGATCCACCAGCATCGTCTCGCGCGCTAGCGGGGGCGCCACCAATTTCGAGCCAGCATTCGAGCCATCATTGGCGGCGCCGCTCTGCTTTGCCAGGGGGCGCACGCCGTAGAGGATCGTCTCTTGATGCGGCCCAGACGGCTCGCGCTGGGCAACGGCCCGCGGCCCCGAATCTTCGCGCGCGGCAAGCGAGGGCACCCCCGGAAGAGGAGTGAGCAAACGCGGGAGCGGAGTGGGTGGCGCCAGTTCGTCTTCGAGAGCGCCCACCATGAAATTCAGGTCCGCGTAGCGATCGTCCGGCCGCTTGGCGATGGCGGTCTCTATGATGCGAACCAAGCCAGGCGGCAAGTCAGGACGAAACAGGGTCACTGGGGGAGCGGGCTCGTTCAAGATTCGGTGGAAGAGATCTGGTCCTGGCTCACCCGGAAACGGCATCTGTCCGGTTAGCGCCTCGTATAGCAAGACGCCAAAACTGTACACATCGGCACGCTCATCGATATGTGCCGCACCCACGAAATGCTCGGGAGCCATATAGGCCGGCGTGCCCATAGCCAATTCCGGGATCTGCCCCGCCGATGGTTCCATCACTCGTTCCACCATGACTGAGACGCCGAAATCCAAGACCTTTGTGGTTACCATGCGCCCATCGGGCCCAATGCAGACAAAGATGTTCTGCGGCTTGAGATCTCGGTGAATCACGCCCTGTGCGTGGGCAGCAGCCACCCCACGCATGGCGGGCAAGAGCATCGCCGTCGCTTCACTGACACTGAGGAATTTCTTGCGGGCGATGTAGCTACCCAGCGGCTCTCCGTCGAGCAACTCCATCACGATGCAGGCCATCCCCTCATGTTCGATCACATCAAAGACCGTCACGACATTGGGATGATTCACTCGGCTCGCGGCCAAGGCCTCGCTCTGAAAGAGGCCTTGCGCCTCGCGCGTAGTCGCCAAGGACCGCAGAATCACCTTCAAGGCGACTCGCTTGCCGGTGCGCTCATTGGTACCGGCCCACACCGCCGCCATTCCGCCTTGCCCAAGCAGACGCTCGACTCGGTATTTCCCATCTACCAGCTGGCCTGGCCGCAGTATTGTGTCGACGGGATTCTCAGCCTGGGCTTGCGCTTTCATCACTTGTCAGCCTCACAGCGAACCGGCCGCACCTGCTTGTAAGCATTCCAGCTATTGAGACGCTTTGCCACGACTGCCGGATACCAATAGGAGTGCGCAATTTTTCGCTTGCTCCAGCAAACCCGCGCCAGCTTTGCGCATACTGAGGCCACGGTACCGTTGCCTCCTTTTCGCGCCAGATTCCGTCTTTGCGAGAGGACGCTTGACTGCACTGCAAGACAGGGCAGGCCGGCCATGATCTCCGTCCTCCGTGGATGGTGGATCAGTGGTTGAGAGGCAAGTTCTGCGCATTCAGTAGCCGCCCCGCGATAGGCACGACTTCCGACTTTGCTTTCTTCACGGCCAGGTGGAGGTATCCGCGCGCGAGATGTCGTATTTGAGGGGAACCCGCTGACTGATCCTCCACGCGCAGAAGCTTGACGATCGCCAACGGTTGATCACACAAGCCGTGGACGGTCATTGCGCCGCCGCCCTGCTTCGGTTTCTTGTACAGAAACACCACGGCGCCCACGCCTAAGTCCAAGCTCTTGATCAGCCGTGAACTCGACAGCTCGGCCACGATGCGAGATTGGAGGTCAGCGACCGAGACTTTGACGGGCGGACCAAGGTCCGAAGTGCTGACCGCGTCCAGTTCGCCCTCGATGCGAATGGTAGCCGCGTCAACCGCCCTACTCGTTGAGAACTTCATCGGTCTTTCTCCTTCGCTTCAGATTCCGAGACTCCCATCGGTTTTCCCAGAATGTCGCGGAAGCCGGATTGCTTCGCAGCAATAAACGTGCCGGCCGGATGGCTACTTCTGGCGGCCCGTTTTCCGCGCGGGCCCCTTGCTTCTGCCAGGCATGAGCGCCACGCGAAGTTGCAGGCGACCTAGCGATGTCCCCATTCCGTGTCGTGAGGCAGGCGAAACACTACCACCCCGTAACACGAGCGCCCGTCTCGGCAGCGAGCAACGCATCCAGTGGCGTGCTCTCGCCTCTGTCGGGCAGCGTTGGCCGACAACTTCTCCGCGCCGCCAGGTATGCCAAAGTTTTTGGCCGCCTTCGTTGTGGAACCGCGGGCCACCTCCACGTTGGTCGAAACGGCATGCAGTTCTATCTTTTTCGGTTTTCGGGGAACAAGGCTTGCATGGTTTCTCGACGTGACCGGTGGCTTGTGGGATCTGATATCCACGCAAGGGACACGCAGCGGCGCTGACCCGGAACAAGTAACGCTCGCCGAGCCGTATTCACGCGCACTGCACACGCCAGCAAGCGACTCCAAGCCGCCCGACAGCAACGCCGCCCCAGCCCAGGTGCTGACCCGAGAGGCGGCAAGGCGGTTCGAGTATGTGGGAAAAGTTGGCGCGGGCGGCATGGGGGCGGTTCACTGCGTGCGCGACAAGAACCTGTTGCGCGAGGTGGCCATCAAGGTGCTGGCCCCGTCGCTGGCCGCCGACCCCAAATACGTGAGGCGTTTTCTGGCCGAGGCGCAGATCCAGGCGCAACTCGATCATCCCAACATCGCGCCTGTGCACGACCTTACCATCGAGCACGAGGGCACCAACTACTTCACCATGCGACTGGTGCACGGCCGGTCCATGGCTGACTGGATCGCGTCAGCGCGCCTTTCGCCGACGCCATCTGAGACGATGCACGAGATGCTGGGAGCCTTTCTCAAGGTCTGCGACGCCGTCGCCTTTGCGCACAGCCGTGGCGTACTCCACCTTGATATCAAACCCGAGAACATCATCATGGAGGACTTCGGCACCGTGTATTTGATGGACTGGGGGCTGTCGCGACTGAGTGCGCGCGATCGCGATAGTGGCAACGGCGTGGTCCTCTCGCCCGAGGCAGCGGGCGGCGTGGTGACGGGCGTGGTGGGATCCCCCGCATACATGTCACCTGAGCAGGCCAAAGGCGCAGAGAGCCTGGTCAGCGAGCGCACCGACGTTTTCGGTCTGGGCGCAGTGTTGTACGCGATCCTGGCGGGCCGGCCGCCGTACCTGGGAGACTCGATGGACGACGTCGTGGAACAGGCGCGTGAGGGCCAGATGCCTTCCTTGCCGGATGCGCCCCAGGGCGTTCCGCTGCCCGCGCGCATCTGCCAGATCACGCGCAAGGCATTGGCCATCGATCCGGGGGATCGCTACCAAAGCGTGCTCGATCTCAAGCGTGAGGTTGAAGGGTTCTTGCAGGGGGGAATCGCATTCCCGATTAGGACATTTTCGGCCGGCGAGCGCATCGTGAGCCAGAGCGAGTTCGGCGACACCGCCTACATCATCGTGAAAGGAGCCTGCGTCGCGTACACCACAAAGGATGGAATGCGAGGTACCGTGTGCCGGCTTGGGACCGGCTCAGTTTTTGGTGAGGAAAAGGTCTTCCGGCCAGGCCCGCGTGGCGCAACCGTGGAGGCCGTCACCGAGGTGTCGGTGCGTCTGGTGACGCGCAAGATGCTGGACGAGGGACTGGGGCAAGACTCCTGGTTCGGGGCCTTTGTCGTGGCCCTCGCCAACCGGCTTACCCAGGCGGACGCCCGGCCGGACATAGTTGCACAGCCTGGCAGCGATACCGTGAGTCGCGAAGAACAGGACCCCAGCCTATCCAGCCACCTCAGTGGCCCTACAGCAGCACTTCGCGAATATCTGCCAGCAGGTCGCGTAGGTGACTGGTGAAGCGTGCCGCTTGCGCGCCGTCGTTGGCGCGATGGTCGTAGGACAGCGAGAAGGGCAGGATCAGGCGCGGGACGAACTGGCCGTCGCGGTACACCGGCCGCAGCGAGGCGCGCGCGAAGCCCAGGATGGCGACCTCGGGCGCGTTGACGATGGGGGAGAAGGCAGTTCCGCCGATGCCGCCCAGACTGGAGATGGTGAAGCTGGCCCCTTGCACATCCGCGGGGGTCAGCTTCTGCTCGCGGGCGCGCTGGCTGAGCGTGCCGAGCTCGCCGGCCAGCTCCCAGATGCCCTTGCGGTCTACCTCGCGCACCACCGGCACCACCAACCCCTCGGACGTGTCCACTGCGATGCCGAGATGATAGTAGCGCTTGAGCACAAGGTTTTCGCCGGTGGCGTCGAGCGAAGCATTGAAGCTGGGGTGCTCTTTCAGTGTCGCCGCCGCTGCCTTCATGAAGAAGGCAAGCAGGGTGAGACGCACGCCCCGCTGCTTGGCTTGCTCAGTCTCAGTCTTGCGAAACGCCTCCAGGTCGGTGATGTCGGCTTCGTCGTACTGGGTGACATGGGGAACCAGTCGCCAAGAGCGCTGCACGCTGGTCGCGCTGGCCCGCCGAATGCGACCCAAGGGTCGCAGCTCGATGGGGCCGAATTTGGAAAAATCCACTGCCGGCAACTCAGGTGGGCCGTTGCCGTCAGCCGCCGGCTTCCGTGCCATCGCGGCCTTGATGTAGTTGCGCAGGTCCTCCTCGACGATACGGCCGTTGCGGCCCGTGCCCTTGATCTCGGTAAGCGCCACACCCAGCTCGCGCGCCAGACGTCGGACCGCCGGTGCCGCGTGGTGCTCGGATTTCGCTTCGTCAATCACCAGCGGGATGCTGGCAGTTGGCGATGGCCGCACGCCGTCGGTCATGGGCAGGTCTTCCACTACTACTCCCGACGCCATGGGCACCTGTCCGCGCGGCGCGGGAGCAAGAGCGGCCGCGCCGCGATCCCCGGGCGGCACCGGCGTCTCGGGTTGCCAACGACTAGACGGGGCGGGGCTGGGTAGCGGGGCCGTCGGCGCGCCAACACTGGAAAGAATCGAGGCCGTTTCGTCTTCAACCTCCAGGGTTGCCAGCCGCGCGCCTGCCGACACCTTGTCGCCCACCTTGACCAGCACCTCTACCACCCGTCCGGCATGGGGCGAGGGCACGTCCATGGAAGCCTTGTCACTCTCGAGGATGGCAAGCGGATCGTCGCGCTTGACGGAAGCTCCTGGGAAGACCGGAACCTCAATGACCGGAACGTTGTGAAAATCTCCGATATCAGGGACCAGCACATCAACGGTCTTGCTCACGTTCCTTCTCCTTGCCCTAGGATCACACGCGTGTCGGATCTGGCTTGCCGGGATCAATGTCGAACTTGCGCATGGCTGCGCTGACCTGCGCCGCGGGCACGTCGCCCTCGTCGGCCAGGGCCTTGAGTGCCGCCAGCGTAATGAAACCGCGGTCGACCTCGAAGAAGTGGCGCAGTGGACCGCGCCGATCGCTGCGACCGAAGCCGTCCGTGCCCAGTACGACGTAGCGCCTAGATAAGAAGGGTCGGATTTGATCTGCAAACAGGCGTACGTAGTCGGTCGCCGCCACCACTGGGCCTTTGCGATTGGCCAGGCAAGCCTCGACGAAGCTTGGCCTGCGCGGCTCTTCGGGGTGCAGCAGCGACCAGCGCTCGGCAGCAAGACCCTCGCGCCGCAACTCAGTGAAGCTGGGCACGCTCCAGAGGTCGGCCGCCACGCCGAACTCGCCCTCCAACAAGTCGGCGGCGGCCAGCACCTCGCGCAAGATGGCGCCTGAGCCGAGAAGCTGCACCCGCGGTTTGTCCGCGCCCATGCGACTTTCGCGCAGCGGGTACAGGCCCTTCAAGATCCCGGGCGCCGCACCCTCGGGCATGGCCGGGTGAACGTAGTTCTCGTTCATCATGGTGATGTAGTAGAAAACGTCCTCCTGCTGCGTGACCATCCGGCGCAATCCATCTTGGACGATGACCGCCATTTCGTAGGCAAAGGTCGGATCGTAGGCCACGCAGGTCGGAATGTTCGCGGCCAGCAAATGGCTGTGGCCGTCCTGGTGCTGCAGCCCCTCGCCCGCCAGGGTGGTGCGGCCCGAGGTCCCACCCATGAGGAAACCGCGCATGCGCATGTCCGCGCCGGCCCAGGCGAAGTCGCCCGTGCGCTGAAAGCCGAACATGGAATAGAAACAGTAGAACGGGATCAGGTTGACGCCGTGGTTGGCGTAGGCGGTGCCGGCCGCGATGAAGGACGACATGGCCCCGGCCTCGTTGATGCCTTCTTCGAGGATCTGGCCGTCTTTGGCCTCGCGGTACGACATGAGCTGCTCGGCATCGACCGGCTCGTAGAGCTGCCCCACCGAGGAGTAAATGCCGAGTTGGCGAAACAGGCCTTCCATGCCAAAGGTGCGGGCTTCGTCGGGCACGATGGGCACGACGTGGCGGCCGATGACGGGATCGCGGGTCAGGCGGGCCAGCATGCGCACGAAGGCCATGGTGGTGGAGTACTCGCGCTCGCCACTGCCTTGCAGGAGGAAGTCGAAGGCCTCCAGGGGCGGCACCGCCAGGGGCGTGGCCTCCGGCCGGCGCGCGGGCAGGTAGCCGCCCAGGGCACGGCGCTGCTCGCGCAGGTACCGGATCTCGGGGCTGTCATCCGGCGGCCGGTAGAAGGGTGCCTTGCCGATCTCCTCGTCACTGATGGGAATGTCGAAGCGATCGCGGAAAGCGCGCAAGGCCTCCTCGCCCATCTTCTTCTGCTGGTGGGTGATGTTCTGGCCCTCGCCCGCCTCGCCCATGCCGTAGCCCTTGACCGTCTTGGCCAGCACCACCGTGGGCTGGCCCTGGGTCGCTACCGCCGCGGCGTAGGCGGCGAAGACCTTGTGCGGGTCATGCCCGCCGCGGTTGAGACGCCAGATGTCGTCGTCGGACAAGCTCGCCACCATGGCGCGCAGCTCGGGATACTTGCCGAAGAACTTCTCGCGGGTGTAGGCGCCGCCCTTGGCCTTGAAAGCCTGGTATTCACCGTCGACGCATTCCAGAAAGCGCTTGCGCAGAAGACCCTGGCGATCGAGCTGCAAGAGCGGATCCCAGTACGAGCCCCACACCACCTTGATCACGTTCCAGCCCGCGCCGCGAAACAGAGCCTCCAGCTCCTGGATGATATTGCCGTTGCCCCGCACCGGTCCGTCCAAACGCTGCAGGTTGCAGTTGATCACGAAGATCAGGTTGTCGAGCCTCTCGCGTGCGGCCAGGGTGATGGCGCCGAGAGACTCTGCCTCGTCCATCTCCCCGTCGCCGAGGAAAGCCCACACCTTGCGGTCCTGCGCATCCTGCAGGCCCCGGTTGTGCAGGTACTTCATCAGGCGGGCCTGGTAGATGGCGAGCATGGATGAAAGCCCCATGCTGACGGTGGAGAACTGCCAGAAATCAGGCATCAGCCAGGGATGCGGATAGGACGAAAGGCCGTGGCCGCCGATCTCCTGGCGGAAGTTGTTGAGCTGGTCCTCAGTAAGGCGGCCTTCGAGAAAGGCGCGCGCATAGATACCCGGCGCCGAGTGTCCCTGGATGTAGACGAGATCGCCGCCGTGCTGGTCGTTGGGGGCGCGGAAGAAATGGTTGAAGCCCACGTCGTACAGGGTGGCGGCGGAGGCGAAGCTGGCGATGTGGCCACCCAGTTCCGCGCTTTGCCGGTTGGTGTGCACCACCATGGCCAGGGCGTTCCAGCGGATGAGCGAGCGGATGCGGCGCTCGAGGGCTGGATCGCCGGGCGCAGGGACCTGGCGTGAGCGCGGGATGGTGTTGACATACGCGGTGGTGGCGTCGAAGGGCAGGTGTGCACCCGCACGGCGCGCGCGATCAACCAGTTGCTGCAGCAAGAAATGGGCGCGTTCGACGCCAGCATGGGCGAGTGTGGATTCCAAAGCGTCGAGCCACTCCTGCGTTTCGAGCGGATCAGGGTCGCGCGCGGCTTCCTGTAGGTTGTCGCGCGTATCTCGGTCGGCCGGTTCCCCTTTGCTCATCGATGCCACTCCCCGTTCTGCCGGCTGCAGGCCGGACTTGGTGATGAAGCCTAGCACTACCGTGTTGGATCCTCCCGTCGCCGTCTGCCGTCGGCAAAACTCCGGTAGAATTCCGTCCCCAAACGACTACGGGCGCCAGGTGGGCGGGAGCAGGAGGCGATTCACCCAACGTTCTCTTATCGAGAATTCGCCCCAGATGGGCGCGAGGTAGATGGCCATCACCAGCGCCAAGCTGATGAATACCAACACCGCCCTCGGCCACTTGCGCTCAGCGTAGGCCACCAGGCCCCCCAGCATGAGCAGGGCAAACCCATAGGACGGCAGATAGTAGTGGGTGAACGAGAACTTGTTGCGGACAATGCTCCAGGGCGCAAGCATCGCGGCCCATCCCAGCAGCATCAGCAGGGTCGGCTTGCCCACCGGCTTGCCCACGAGGAAATCCCTCAGCCTTGCCAGGCGAGCGCGAATGCCTCCGCCCCCGGCGGTGGCGCGCGCGACAAGCTGAATGAACGACCAGACCAAAAACAGGTCCACCGCAATCCAGAAGACTGGGTTGCCGACGGTAGAGGAGTAGAACCTGAACAACCCGTGCGTGGTGTTCTTGATGATCACCGGGCGGTAGAAAATGGGCCAGGTGTACCAGGACGAGTTGAGCGGATTGGATGAGCGGTTCATTTCGACGTGATGAAGCACCAACTCCCTGACGTGACGCCAAAGCGACATGAGGTCCGTGGGCTCCTGGGAGAGCCGGGCCGCCAGCAGCCAAACCGCAGCCTGCACCACGGGAACCACTGCGAAGATGAGCAGCGACCAGAACCGCACGCGGCCAAGCAAAAGCATGGTGACGGCGGCCGGGATGACGATGAAGACGCCACTCCACTTGACCGAGGTGGCAATCCCCGCCAGCAAAGCGGTCACCAGCACCCCGCGCCAGGTGCGCGCGCTCACCGCGGCGAGCATGCACCAGAGCAGCAGGCTGACAAGGATTCCGTCCATCAGGCCCACGCGGGAATACGAGATGAAAAAACCATCGGCGGCGATGAAGGCCGCTGCCATCAACCCGGCCCGCGCAGTCCGGAAGTAGGCCTTCCCGAGCCAGTACGCCAGCAGCATGGACAGCATGCCGAAGCACAGGGCGGGAAACCGCCACCCCGCGGAGTTGAATCCGAACAGCAGGATCCCCACCGACATGAACATCTTGAACAGGGGGGGATGATCGTTGCTGTCCTTGATGCCAAGCAGGTAATTGTGGGCATTCGGGACGAAGAAAGGCTCATCAAAGGTGAATTCTCGCGGATACCAGATGGCGCGGATGCGCAGCACGACCCCGCCCACGATCATGATGCCGAGAAGGATCGTGGTCGCCCGTTCGGCTGCTGACGCCGACGCCCAGGCGGCGGTCATGCGCTGCCAGGCCGACCGCGCCGCCCTTGCCGTGACAGCGAGCGACGTCATTGCGGAATCACACAATCGGTGAGAGTCCCAACCGGCAAACTTTGCTTGGTCGGATCGAACTTGCCGTTCAGCTCCCAACGCGTAGACACCGACTTGATCACACCGACGATGTCGTAGTTGCACACGACGGTGAAGCGCTCGGTCGGCAGTGCCCCGCGCATGCCAGGGGAATCCCATAGCCCTGCCCCGAGCAGCACCTCGTTCTTGATGTTGCAGTAGGGCCGCAAGACATGGGCTTCGTCCGGTGTGGGCACGCGCGGCCGCGAGTCGGGATAGTACCCGCAGTTCAGGCCCTCCACCGTGAGATTAGACGCGCAGGCCAACCGGTCGTGGTCCTCGCGAACCAGTGTCAATTCAATGATCTGCCGGGTCCCTTTGTGCCAGCCCTGCTCGGTCTGCCCGGCGTTCTTGTCGTACCTTGCCCAAGAGAAGATGACCCACACGCAAAAACCGATCACGAACAGAGCAAGAAGCGCGCGAAGTGGGACGTCAACCTCGTTGGGCACGTAGCGCACCACCTCGACCGGGGCCACAGCCGGAGCAGGTGCGGCGGCGGGCTCTGGAGCCGGAACTGGCGCCGTGGCCACGACCGAGGCCGAAACCGGAACCGAGGCCGGGACCGGAGGAGCCGCGACCGGGGCCGAGGCCGGAGAGGCCGTCCCAGCCAGCGCCGGGGACGGGACAGACGCGGGGGCCGTAGCAGGCGCCCGAAGCCAAGCAGGTGTGCGGATGGAGCCGGAAACCGAGGCGAGCGCCGGGGCCGGAACGGGCGCCGAGCCCGCAGCCGGGACTGGCGCTCGCACCGAGCCAGAAACCGAGGCAGGCGCCGGGGCTGGGATGGGCGCCGAGCCCGCAGCCGGGACTGGCGCCCGCACCGAGCCAGAAACTGAGGCAGGCGCCGGGGCTGGGATGGGCGCCGAGCCCATGGACGGGAGTGGCGCTCGCACCGAGCCAGAAACTGAGGCAGGCGCCGGGGCTGGGATGGGCGCCGAGCCCATGGACGGGAGTGGCGCTCGCACCGAGCCAGAAACCGAGGCAGGCGCCGGGGCCGGGATGGGCGCCGAGCCCATGGACGGGAGTGGCGCTCGCACCGAGCCAGAAACTGAGGCAGGCGCCGGGGCTGGGATGAGCGCCGAGCCCATGGACGGGAGTGGCGCTCGCACCGAGCCAGAAACTGAGGCAGGCGCCGGAACCGGGGCTGAGCCCGGCACGCGGACCGAGGCCGGGGCCGGGACCGGGGCCGGAACTGGCGCCGGGACTGGCGCCGAGGAAGGCTTGGGGTCGCGAGGTGGTCCCCCGCTGTGCTCCGAAGAACTCATGACGGCAGATTGTTCGATCCAAACCCGTCCGTCAACCGGATCCCGATACGAGCAGTGACGGCGCGCACAGCCGCGTCGTACTCCAGCGATGTACTACGACAAGAGCTACGCCAGTGACGCCGGCTGCTTGGCGAGTTCCATTTCGGACTCAGCTTTAGATTCGGCGAACAATTCAGCGCGGCCTTGCGACGCGACGCCCACTCCCATGTTGTAGCCCTCCTCGCCGTGCAGGTGGATGTCCAGGCCATCGTGTTCTTTTTCGGCATCCACACGCAAGCCGACCAGCGCGTTGACCAGCTTGAGCAACACGAAGGTGCCCACGACCGCATAGCCGATCCCCGCAGCCACAGCGAGCAGTTGCTTGCCCAAGAAGGCTGCGTTGCCGGCCAGCAGGCCGTCTGCGCCGCCCGGGTTCCAGGCGCGCAGAGCGAACACACCCAGCAGGATGGAGCCGACTGCGCCGCCCACTCCGTGAACCCCGAACGCGTCCAGGGTGTCGTCGTACCCCAATTTGCCCTTAAGCAGTACACCACCGTAACAGGCCATGCCCGCGGCAGCGCCGATGGCCAGGGCAGCCATCGGCCCAACAAAGCCCGAGGCCGGCGTGATGGTGGCCAGGCCGGCGATGAAGCCCGAGGCAAACCCCAAGGCCGACGCCTTGCCGTAGCGAGCGAGGTCTATCACCAGCCACACCATGCCACCCATGGCCGCAGCCAGCTGCGAATTCACCAGAGCCAGGGCGGCCACGCCGGAGGCAGCCAGGGCGCTGCCGCCGTTGAAACCGAACCAGCCAAACCAGAGCAGACCCGCGCCCAACAAGACCATTGTCAGGTTGTGGGGCAGGATGCGCTCGCGTGGGTAGCCCAGGCGCTTGCCCAGCACCAGGGCAAATACCAGCGCGGAGAAGCCTGAACTGACATGCACCACGATCCCGCCGGCAAAATCCAGCGCGCCCAACTTCTGCAGCCAGCCGCCGTCAGCCCACAGCCAGTGGGCCAGCGGATCATAGATGAATGTCGCCCACAGCAGGGTGAAGAGAACATAGGCCGAGAACTTGAGACGCTCGGCGAACGCGCCCGAGATCAACGCCGGCGTGATGATGGCGAACATCATCTGATAGGCCATGAAAATCAGGTGCGGCACCGTCATGCCCGGCCGCGGCTCCAGGCCCACACCACGCAAGAACGCGAACGACAGCCCGCCGATGACCCCGCCCTGGTCAGGCCCGAAGGCCAGCGAGTAGCCGAACGCCACCCACTGCAGGGTTATCAACCCCATGGCCACAAAGCTGTGCATGTAGGTCGACAGCACGTTCTTGGGCCGCACCAGCCCGCCATAGAAGAGCGCCAAGCCAGGCACCATCAGGAGAACGAGCGCAGTTGAAACCAGGAGCCATGCGGTATCGCCGGAGTTCATGTCTGCCAGGTTGCCAATCGCAGAATTCCAAGAAAAGTCCCGGTTGCGTCCGCAAGGAAGAATTTGCCCGCCCGAGATGCCGCCGAAACCCGAATGTGCCTGGGAATATACGCGCTAGAAACAAAGGCGCCGGCGCACGACGCCGATGCGGGCAACGCACGTCCTACGCGACAAGAAAGGACCACAGGCGCGGCTCTGCCGCGGGTATCGTCGCGCCCTGGCCCCAGACGAAGCGCTGGCGCCCGAGGAGCGAAGCGTTCGGCGGCGGGATCTGCCCGGGGGAATGGTGAAGCTGGAGATCGTGCTGGCGCCTGATGAGGCGGACCTGGTCCTGCGCGCGCTCGACCGGGGGCGCGAGGTGGTGCATGAGGAGACGGACGGTCGGGTGGCCCTGGGCAGTTGTCCGCCCAGGGCTCCCACAGATCCGGACGTGCGGGTTTCCCGCATCCGGCTCTTCGGACTACGGCTTTGCTGCGTTCCGGTAGACGCT
>Ga0182017_10000762_pt1 | contig 25381 bp, 20 predicted proteins | sample 712E3DmetaG_FD_120492 | JGI IMG/M metagenome (GOLD analysis project Ga0182017, IMG submission 120492) | Permafrost microbial communities from Stordalen Mire, Sweden - 712E3D metaG | ecosystem: Environmental > Terrestrial > Soil > Wetlands > Permafrost | place: Sweden: Stordalen | collected... | reverse complement strand
TACGTCGAATGCAGTCTGTCCGACAGGTAATCCAGCTACGTCAGCGGCAGTAAACATGACAGTCAATCCGTTACCTATATCACCTGTAATAGGAGTTATCACCCAGCCGACATGCGTGGTAGCGACTGGCAGTGTAGCATTGAGTGGCTTACCAGCAGTTGGTACATGGACAATAACAGAATCAGTAGGGTCGACAACAATCACAGGAACAAGTACAACAGGCAACTTCAGTGGCTTAGCAGCAGGAACCTATACGTTTACAGTGACCAATGTAGCCGGATGCACGTCAGTAGCATCAGGTAATGCAGTTATCAATGCAACCCCTGCACTACCGACAGCACCTGTAGTAGGGGCAATCACACAACCTACATGCGGAGTAGCGACAGGCAATGTAGCATTGAGTGGTTTACCAGCAGCAGGTACATGGACAGTCACAGAACCAGTAGGGTCGACTACCATAACAGGAACAGGTACCACGGGAAACTTCAGTGGATTGGCAGCAGGAACCTATACATTTACTGTTACCAATGCATCAGGATGCACATCAGTAGCATCGGGTAATGCAGTTATCAATGTTCAGCCAGTCACACCAACAGCACCGGTAGTTGGAGCAATCACACAACCGACATGCGGAGTAGCGACAGGCAGTATATCATTGAGTGGCTTACCAGCAGCAGGAACATGGACAGTCACAGAATCAGTTGGATCTACAACAATAACAGGAACAGGGACAACCGGAACATTCAGTGGCTTAACGGCTAATACCTATACGTTTACAGTTACCAATGCATCAGGATGCACATCAGTAGCATCGGGTAATGCCGTCATCAATGTACAGCCAGCCACACCGACAGCACCTGTAGTAGGAGTTATCACCCAGCCGACATGTGCAGTAGCGACAGGCAGTGTAGCATTGAGTGGTTTGCCAGCAACAGGAACATGGACAGTCACAGAATCAGTTGGATCTACAACAATAACAGGAACAGGTACAATAGGAAACTTCAGTGGCTTAGCTGCCGGCACCTATACCTTTAAAGTTACAAACGCATCAGGATGCACCTCAGTAACATCGGGTAATGCCGTAATCAATATACAGCCAGTCACACCCACCGCACCGGTAATAGGAGTTATCACACAGCCAACATGCGGAGTAGCCACAGGCAGCTTAGCTCTTAGTGGTTTGCCTGCAGCAGGCACATGGACAGTTACGGAATCAGTAGGATCAACAACAATATCAGGCACAGGCACGACAGGAAGCTTCAGTAACTTAGCAGCCGGTACCTACACCTTTACAGTTACCGATGGAACTACGACATGTACTTCAGTAGCTTCAGGTAACGCAGTTATCAATGTACAACCTGTTCCACCTGCCACAGCAACAGTTACCACAACACAACCTACTTGTGCAGTTGTGACCGGGACGGTTGTTGTCACTGCCCCATTAGGTGCTACATTACAGTACAATATTGATGGAGGTGCATATCAAGCTTCTGTGACTTTTGCCGGAGTAGCAACTGGAGCACATACTATTTTAGTCAGAAGTACAACAGATAACACCTGTATCTCAGTACCTAAGGTGGTAAATATAAATGCAATACCGATACCGCCAACAGTTACATCGACGCAAGTAAATGTTAAGTGCTTCGGAGGGACTACAGGTAGTGCAACAGCTATACCTGCAGGAGGTACAGGTCCTTACACATATTCATGGAATACAACTCCTGTCCAGACAACTGCAACAGCAACTGGGCTCGGGATTGGAACTTATACGGTTACAGTTAAAGATGCAAACCTTTGCACTGCAACAACTAGTGTAACGATAACGCAACCTGCGGCAGCATTGAACGGTTCCACTTTAGTTACAAATGTACTCTGTTCAGGTGGTAATAATGGTGCTATTAATCTCACAGTAACGGGAGGTACGGCACCTTATACTTTCCTCTGGAGTAATTCTGCTATTACCGAAGATTTAAATAATCTGGTTCCGGGATCATACACTGTTAAAGTGACCGATGCAAATGGATGCTTCATTAATAGTACAGCTCAGGTTACAGAACCTGCTAAACTGGCTGTGCAAGAAGTCCATACGGATGCTACATGCCCGGGAGATTTAGATGGTTCAATAACTCTGACAATTACCGGAGGAACATCACCTTATAAGATTATCTGGTCAGATGGTTCGAACTTAGTTACACGTGCAGCAACAGATACTACGTACAGCGTGGTTGTGACTGACGCAAACAGCTGTGCAGCATCACTCGATGTGCAGGTCGGCTTTAGTAATAGTTCACAATGTATATTTATTCCTCAGGTTATTACTCCAAACGGAGATGGGAAAAATGACACATGGATTATAAAGAATATTGATCTGTATCCAAATGCTGAGGTTCTTGTATATAACAGATGGGGCCAACTTGTTTTCCAATCTAAAAATGTTCTGGCAAATCCATGGGATGGCAGATCTGGCGGAAAACTGGTTCCTGTGGATTCGTACCATTATATACTGGATCTTCATGATGGATCAAAACCAAGATCAGGTGTAATAAGTGTAATAAGATAATTTTTAATTACTTTCGAAGATTGATTATATGAGATTATTGAGAAATATAGTTTTAACTGTTGTCCTTGTCTTCATAACTGCAGTTTCTCCAGCTCAACAGGTGCCAATGTACAGTCAGTACATAATGAATGGGTTTCTTATTAATCCATCTTTGGCAGGTCGGGATGGTTATACATCAATAAACATTACTGCCAGGCAACAATGGCTTGGTTTAAGTGGTGCTCCGGCAACTTTTGCCGCCAGTTTTCAGACCAGGATACTCAAGGATAGCTATATCTCTAAATCAACTTCTGTACGTAAAAAAATAATCCATCCTACTAAAGGAGGAAATGTTGGTCTTGGAGCCTATGTTTTTAATGACAGAAACGGCATAATGAGCCGTACCGGGATCCTTGCTGCATATGCCTATCACATGGAATTAGGAAAATCAAATGGAACGCCTAACTATCTTTCACTTGGTCTTGCTGCCACGGTTTACCAGTATGCAATTGATCTTAATGGAAATCTTCTTTTGCATGATATAAATGACGATTTTCTAAATAACTACGACAGGGTCGTCATTATTCCTGATTTCAACTTCGGAGCAAGCTACACCACATCCAAATATTATGTTGGGTTTGCGATGAGTTCCTTGTCAAGAGGATCCCTTCTGTTTATGAGTTCAGGTGATAATAAAAACTCAGAACTCGGATATTATTTTCTAACCGGTGGATATAAAATCGGATTTCCTGGTAACAGGGATTTTGAGCTTGAACCATCTGTACTGATTAAATCATCTGATATGGTATTTAAATCTGCACAGATGGACCTTACAGCCCGTGTTTATTATAAATCAGATTACTGGGCAGGTCTTTCTTACCGGACAGGTGACGCAATAATCCTTCTTCTTGGACTTAAATATGACAGATTCATCTTTGCATATGCATTTGACATGACACTGACAGCTATAAGGAAACAAAGTTTTGGTTCCCATGAATTAACTATGGCAATCAAATTTGGCGAAAGCGCAAGAAGGTACAAGTGGATTAATGCTTATTAATCACATTATAAATAAGATAATAAGGCTGGCTATCAATACCAGCCTTATTTTTTTATTTGAACCATTCTAAAATTGTCATCCGGATTTTATATTTTTAACGTGTGCTTTAAAAGTAAATATCTAAATATGTCCGGAGGCGCAGTGAACAGGTTTTCAGGTACCCTCATGCTGTTTGTCTTAATAATGCTTAAAGGATTCACTCAGGAAGAAAATAGATCTGTTTTGAGATTTGTTTTTTACAATGTGGAGAATTTTTTTGATACATACGACGATCCGCATCGGGATGATAATGATTTTCTGCCACATGGAGTTATGAGATGGAACTATAAACGATATAATGAGAAGATAAATTCTATTTATAAGGTTATTGCAGCAGCAGGAGAATGGGATACTCCGGCAATTGTTGGTTTTTGCGAAGTTGAAAAAAAATCTGTCCTGCAGGACCTTATCAATGACACCTACCTCAAAAAGTATGATTATAGCATTATCCATGAAGAGTCAGAAGACCCAAGAGGAATAGATGTTTGCTTAATCTATAGGAGGGATGTCGTTACACTTCTTTTTTACCGATATATTAAGCCTTCAGGTATACCTGAGGGAGAATTCCGGACACGCAGTGTTCTATATTCAAAATGGCTGATTTCTGATGATACAATTCATCTGTTTCTGAATCATTGGCCATCTAAAAGGGGAGGCGTTCTTGCTGGGGAATCATTAAGAACTGAAATATCCGGAATGTTGAAGGAGAAAGAAGATTCAATTTCGGAATCTGTAAATGGACATGCAAAAATAATTATAGCCGGTGACTTTAACTGTACAACAGGCGGGAAGGAAATATTGACACTTACTGAAATAAGCAATAATGAAAATCCAGGGAATAATGTTACTTTAAAAAACCTTGCAGAATCAGCTGCAGATAAAGGGCTTGGAACATATAAATATATGGGTATATGGGAAATGATTGATCAGGTTATGGTTTCAGGATGGCTTCTGAAAAGTACTGACGGATTTTTTGCCGATATGAGTTCATTCAAGGTATTTAAACCGGACTTTTTATTAAAACGCGACCCGAACTATCCTGGTTTCATTCCTTTTTCAACTTATCGTGGATACAAATATCAGGGCGGATTCAGCGATCATTTGCCTGTTATACTGGATCTTAAAAAAAGATGAATTATTTTACTACCAACTTTAAACCCATTTCAATTCCTTTTTTTATCATCAGCTCTCTTGCAGCATCGTGATCATTCTGAATAATCCCATCCAGAATTGCTTCTCTGATTTCATTTTTAATAATTCCGACCTCTCTACCCGGTCTGATCCCGAATGTTGATATTATCTCATCTCCGTCTATCGGCGGCTGAAAGTTTCTTATTGCATCTTTCTCTTCGATTTCCCTAAGTTTCTTTCTGACAAGACCAAAATTTTCAAGATGCTTCGACTTTTTTTCCTTATTCTTCGATGTTATGTCGGCTTCACATAAAACCATCAGGTCGTCAATGTCATCTCCGGCCTCAAACAGAAGCCTTCTTATTGCTGAATCAGTTACAGCTTCCTGCGAAAGGACAATTGGTCTTAAATGCAGATCAACCATTTTCTGTACATACTTCATCTTTTCATTGAGAGGTAGTTTAAGTCTTCTGAAAATATCCGGTACCATCTTTGCCCCGATGAATTCATGCCCGTGAAAAGACCAGCCATTTTCAGCTGAGTATTTTTTAGTTACAGGTTTTGCTATATCGTGAAGAAGAGCAGCCCATCTTAACCAGAGATCATCTGTCTTCCTGCTTACATTATCAAGTACCTTTAATGAATGATGAAAATTGTCTTTGTGTGCCTTTCCCTCCTTTTTTTCAACACCTTTCATATTATTAAGCTCAGGGAATATATATGCAAGCAATCCCGATTGCTCCAATAACAGAAATCCATGTGATGGATGATTGCACATAATAATTTTATTCAACTCGCTGACTATTCGTTCAGCTGATACAATTTTGATTCGTTCGGCATTGATTATTATTGAGTTAAATGTATTTTCATCAATAGTGAAATTAAGCTGCGTTGCAAACCTTATTGCTCGCATCATTCTTAAAGGATCATCAGAAAAAGTTTTATCCGGATCCAACGGTGTTCTTATCAACTTGTTTTTAAGATCTTCAATGCCATTAAAGGGATCCAGAAACTCCTCGTATGTTGAAGCGTTAAGGCTGATTGCCAGAGTATTAATAGTAAAATCTCTCCTTTTCTGATCGTCCTCCAGAGTACCATTCTCAACTATAGGCTTCCTTGAATTCCTGTCGTAAGATTCTTTCCTTGCTCCAACAAATTCAATATCGTACTCATTATATCTGAACATAGCTGTTCCAAAATTCTTAAAGACACTAACCTTAATCTCCGGACTAAGCTTTTTTGCAACTTTCCTGGCAATCTCAATACCGCTTCCAATTACAACTATATCAATATCTTTGTCAGGATGGTCTCTCTTTAAAAGACAATCCCTGACATACCCTCCTATGACATATGCTTCTGTTTTCTCAGTAGTTACAACATCTGAAAGGGTCTGAAATATTTTGTCATATAGACATATATTCATATTTAAATATGACAATTTGTTAGTAAATCATGACAAAGTTACAATTTATACTCAATTTTTTGTAAATTATAGTACCAATGGGATGATGGTATAAGAATTGTATTTTATGAACAATTATTTCATGTGTATGTTTTATCTAAAAACAAAATTATGACAGAGCATTTGACAAAAGAAACTTTTCTTTCAAAAGTTTTCAATTATGAAGCCGGCAAAGAATGGAAATTTGAAGGGAATAAACCTTGCATAATTGATTTCTATGCAGACTGGTGTGGCCCATGTAAGATGGTTGCACCCATACTTGAAGAACTCGCTAAGGAATTTGAAGGGAAACTGGACATCTATAAGATAGACACAGAAAAAGAAACAGAGCTTGCATCAGTATTTGGAATACGAAGCATTCCAAGCTTGCTTTTTGTTCCGAAAGATGGCCAGCCACAAATGGCTATGGGGGCACTGCCAAAGGATTCCTTTGTAAAAGCTTTTAAGGAGATTCTGGGAGTTGAAAATTGACGAACTATTCAAAAAAAGTGACGAATAATGTAACAATTTATATGTAATAAGCGTTTAACAAATTGAAGGTAACAACAAACAATAACAGAGGTTTGTTTCATAGAATTTAGGTTAGGGTTAAAAGTAGATAATCAGGACTCCGGTCCTGATTACTATTTATACCAGGTCCTTAAAAATACTGTTAATCTCCTCCTCAGTTGAATGAAGCTTTTTCTGGCACTGTTTTATTAGTTCTGATGCCCTCTTTACCTCATCTGATAATTTATCAACATCAAGGTTTCCTGTTTCAATGTTTTGAAGGATTTTTTCAATCTCTTTGACAGCATCATTAAATGAAAAGTCTTTTTTTGCCATAGTTATTTTATTTTTTATTTGTAACAGTACTTTCCACAACTCCATCACTGAACTGTGTGTCAATTATATCGCCCTCCTTTAATAATCCCGCATTTTTCACGATATGACCTTTCAGCGAAGTCATAGTATAACCTCTCTTTAATACATTTTCAGGATTTAGGATTAGGAGGTTGTTATTAAGTGTCTTAAGAGTTATAGCCGAGTGTTTCAGATGTTCAAATGAACTGGATTGAAGATCCGAAAAATAATGAACGATTCTTTTTTTCTGCTCTCCGGAGAATATATTAGCTGCTGAAAGAAGACGCGATTTGAAGTTTTCCGGTCCAATTTTTTCTTTGAATAAAAAATCTTTCCCTGAGCTTATTATGGCGATGATCCTTGATGCTTGTGTTTTCTTCTCTTCAGCAATTTTAAGTGTTGCCAGTGGAATCAATTTCATCCTGCAACTGTCCAGCAAGTCCCTGTTTTCATTGACGATCGAAAGGGAAAGTTCAATAATTGAATTACTCATTTCATATAAGTAATTTTCAGTTTCAGAGACAGAATTTACAAGAAAGTCTGCAGCTGCTGTTGGCGTTTTAAGCGATTGATAGGCAACCATATCGGTCACAGTAGTATCTTTATCATGGCCGATACCGGTAAGGACTGGAAGAGGAAATTGTGTTATATGGTACGCTATCCTGTAGTTATCGAACCAGCTGAGGTCAGTAAGTGAGCCTCCGCCTCTTATTATAACAACTGCATCAAATAATTCAAGATGTTCAGATATACGATCCAATGCATCTATAACACTCTTTTCAGTTTCTGTGCCCTGCATGGAAGCTTCGAAAAGCGCTGAATAAAATGTAAAATAGTAACTGTTTTCATTAAGATGTTTAAGAAAATCTGTATATCCGGCAGCGTTTTTTGAAGAGATCACGGCTATTCTGTTAGGCAACATTGGAAAGACAAGCTCTTTATTCATTGAGAATACTCCCTCCTGTTCCAGTCTCCGGATAATCTGCTGACGTTTCACTGCCATTTCTCCAATGGTAAAAGCAGGATCAATGTCGTTTATTACAAGGCTCAAACCATAGATTTCATGATATTCTATTGCTACTTTTAAAAGAACCTTGAAACCCTCTTTCAATGACTCCCCTGTGATACTTTCAAACAAAGGCTTCAGGAAACTGTATCTTTTGGCCCATATTACGGCTCTTATCCTTGCCCTGATATTAATTTCACCGGGATGCTTTTCTACAAGTTCAATGAAACAATGTCCGGCATAGTTTTCCTTTATCTCGGAGATTTCTGCCACAACCCAGTACATCCCGGGTAAAGCCAGGTACAATGAATCCTTGATTATCAGCTGTAACTCTGTTAATGACAGTTTGTCATTCATAATCAGTTATTAAGCTTTATTACTTTATGACTAAAAGTGCCGGCTGCTGTGACAAGTTTAATGATGTAAAATCCTTGTTGCCTATTCTCAAGATCGGTGATCATTAGAGTCCTGCTGATATATTCCTGATAACTCCTGTTTACAATTATCTGACCGGATAATGTATAAATCATTACTTTAAGTGTGCCGGGAGTTTTTTTAAATATTATTTCAAAATCACCAGTAAATGGATTTGGTCCGATAATAGTTTCATTTTCAGGTTTTGTGATTAATAGTTCCTGCAGTGTCGAGATAACACCAGCCATGTCAGGGATACCATAACCATAGAGAGAATCAGGAGCGTTAAACCTGTCACCATTTTTATGCAGAGCATTTATAATATCAGTGTTTATTGCTTTAGGTACAGCTTGCATCACACATGCGCACATGCCACTCAAAACGGGGCATGAGAATGAGGTTCCACTTGCTCTCCCTGTTGAAGTTTCAGCAACCTGAACTGTAACATTGACACCCTGTGCGGCATTATCTGGTTTTATTCTGCCATCGGCTGAAGGCCCTGCAGATGAAAAAGTTGCGATTAAATCTGAACCGTCAACTGCCCCGGCTGCAACAACATTGTACCCGTCAGATGGTGCAATGATATGCTTCCATGCTGTTGCCCTTTCATTGCCTGCACTGTTCACCACAAGTATTCCCTTTGAAGCTGCAAAACTGGCTGCCTGGGTCACAAAAGTAGTATTCCCATTCATGTCGGAGAATTTATAGTCCATGGATGGATCATCAAAAATGAAATAGCCCAGAGATGAGGATATTATATCTGCCCCAAGGCTGTCCGCGAACTCCGCACCGGCTGCCCAGTAATCCTCTTCAACCGGGAATTCAGAAAAAACATCTTCTGTTCTTATAAGCCAGAAATCTGCACCGGGAGCTGTTCCTTCAATTATTCCGGGGATTGTTCCAGCCAGGACAGAAAGAACAGCTGTTCCGTGATTATGATAACCATAAACCCAGTCGCTTTTTGAAACAAAATCTTTAGTGCCTTTTATTCCTTTTCGGGATCGAAGATCATTCAGCGATGAAATCAGATCAGCATTGATAAACCCTCCGTCCAATATAGCAATTAGAATTCCGGTCCCATCATAGCCTGAATAATGAAGTGACTGTCCGTTCAGCATAGTCAGGGGACGATCAAACGCGTTTGGATCTGCTATCTCCATCGAAAAATCAAGCTTGTCGGAATGTTTGCCCTTGCTGACAGGTCTTTTTACGATTTTCACATCTTTTACAAAGGGAAGATTGAGGAGAGGATTTATATCTGCCTGATTCTGAGTTTTAAATAAACCGGTATTCATCCATTTTGAAGTGCAATGCAGAACAAATCCATTTCCATTTGAGCTTACCTGTTTTAAATAATCAGAATAAACCGGCAGATCACTTAAAACAGGCACAGAAATTCCGGCTTTTTGTCTGCGGTTTATAGCCCTTTGTGAAAGCAGAGCAGCAGCTGAAAAATTATTCGGGTTTGAATTTCCCTTGTCTTTAAAATAGACCCTGTAAAAATAATTATAGGTTGTCCCTTGGGCATAAACTCTGCAATATATTGAAAAACAGATTATTGAACAAACAATAATCAGAAGGATCTTCCTTAAGTTATTTACAGTCATTCCCATATTGTCCCGGTTTTTTCCGGATCTGCAATTTTACCTTTGTTCTTTTCCAAAGCATCGAGATTGTCAGACTCCTTTTTAGACATTTCAGAATTGGTGGCTATTCCTTCCACATATTCTATATTATATTTCAGGCTTCCATCAGTATTAAAGATTTTCCATGAACCATTACGTGTATCATCTTTATATTGACCTATATATTCAGGTTTGCCATTGTCGAAAAATACCTCAAAACTACCCTGTAGTTTCCCATTGACATAGTTCGCTTTCAGGCAGATTTCCCCATTTGGAAAATATTGAAGCCACTCACCCTCTCGTAAATCATTGATATAATTAAGCTGTTCCGCCAGGGAACTGTCGGGATAATATTTCAATGATAGTCCGTTCCGGATATTTGCTTTATAATCCTCTTCCCAGACAAGATGTCCATCTATTCTCGCTGAAAAGTATTGCCATTTTCCCTCTTTGAGCTGGTTGACAAATCTGCCTTTTGATGCTATGAAACCATTAGGGTGATATATTAATGCATTAGCTACATTACTATTGTCACTGTAGATGAGTACAGAATGAATAGTATCGTTCTCATAATACCTTTTGAAGGCGCCAACAGGCTTATTATCTTTAAAATACCCTTCATATAGTATATGACCGTCAGGGTATTTTTTTATCCAGTGACCCTGCTTCATTCCATTTTTGTCGGTTAGATTAATGTCTTCATTTATCTGGGAGAATGAACTCAGACAAATTAGCAGGAGAGAGAATATGAAGAAATTTTTCAAACTCATCTGGTGAAACATAATACACTATAAAAGTACAAAAAAATCCCGCCTGAGCGGGATTACCGGAAAATACAATAGACCTGTTATTATTTTACCTCTTCAAAATCGACATCTGTAACTTCGTCACTGCCTGATTTTTTATTGGTTTCTTCAGAAGCTTCCGGTCCCGGTTGTGATGTCGCCTGACCACTACCCTGAGAAGTTTTGTACATCTCTTCAGATGCAGCCTGCCAGACTGTATTAAGTTCAGCAAGGGCTTTATCAATAGAATCAATATCCTGTGACTTATGGGCCTCTTTCAGTTTTGCAAGCGCTTGTTCAATGCCACCTTTTTTATCTGATGGGACTTTATCACCAAATTCTTTAAGCTGTTTCTCAGTCTGGAAGATCATACTGTCAGCAGCGTTGATTTTTTCGACCTTCTCCCTGGCCTTTTTATCACTCTCTTCATTGGCTTTTGCTTCGTCTCTCATTTTTCTTATCTCTTCGTCGCTAAGCCCCGAGGAGGCCTCTATTCTTATCCTTTGTTCCTTGCCTGTTCCCCTGTCTTTAGCTGAAACATGGAGAATTCCGTTGGCGTCGATGTCGAATGTGACTTCGATCTGGGGTACTCCTCTTGGTGAAGGTGGCATGCCGTCGAGATGAAAGCGACCGATGGTTTTATTTCCATTAGCCATTGGCCTCTCACCCTGAAGAATATGTATTTCAACTGAAGGCTGGTTGTCAGCAGCCGTGGTAAACACCTCTGTTTTCCTGGTCGGAATTGTTGTATTTGACTCGATAAGGCGGGTCATTACACCTCCCATCGTTTCAATACCGAGCGACAAAGGTGTAACATCAAGAAGAAGAACATCTTTTACTTCACCCGTAAGAACACCGCCCTGAATTGCAGCTCCCACTGCAACAACCTCATCAGGGTTGACACCTTTTGAAGGAACTCTTCCGAAGAATTTTTCAACAATTTGCTGTATTACTGGTATTCGTGTCGAGCCACCGACAAGCAATACCTCATCAATATCAGAAGCCTGCATACCTGCATCTTTCAACGCTTGTTTACACGGGTCAATTACTGACTGGATTAGCTTATCACAAATCTTTTCGAATTGTGCCCTTGTAAGAGTTTTTACGAGGTGCTTTGGAATACCGTCAACAGGCATAATATAAGGCAGATTGATCTCTGTCGTCGTGGAACTTGAGAGTTCTATCTTAGCTTTTTCGGCAGCTTCCTTAAGACGCTGCATTGCCATCGGATCTTTTCTAAGGTCAATTCCCTCTTCTTTAATGAAACTTTCTGCCAGCCAATCAATTACCAGATGGTCGAAGTCATCTCCTCCGAGATGAGTGTCGCCATTTGTTGATTTAACCTCGAAAACACCATCTCCCAGTTCAAGAATTGAAATATCGAATGTACCACCCCCAAGATCAAAAACAGCAATTTTCAGATCCTGCGATTTTTTATCAAGACCATAAGCCAGAGAAGCAGCTGTAGGTTCATTAATGATTCTTTTGACAATTAGTCCAGCGATTTCTCCTGCCTCTTTTGTTGCCTGGCGCTGTGAGTCACTGAAATAAGCCGGAACCGTTATGACAGCTTCTGTAACTTCTTGTCCAAGATAGTCTTCAGCGGTCTTTTTCATTTTCTGAAGTATCATCGCTGAAATCTCCTGGGGGGAGTACATCCTGTCATCAATTTTGACACGGGGAGTATTATTATCGCCTTTAACAACTGTGTATGTCACTCTCTTAATTTCCTTGGTGACTTTATCAAAGGTTTCGCCCATGAATCTTTTTATTGAGTAAACGGTCTTTTTGGCATTTGTAATTGCCTGGCGCTTAGCCGGATCACCTATTTTTCTTTCTCCATTTTCTACAAAAGCAACTATTGAAGGAGTAGTCCTTTTACCTTCACTGTTTGGAATTACAACAGGCTCATTACCTTCCATTACGGCAACGCATGAGTTTGTAGTTCCAAGGTCAATACCAATTATTTTTCCCATTTTATGTTTATTATTTAAAAGTTCTTTTTATTGACAGAATATAATCACAATGATTGTGCCAATAGGGAAACTCCAGGTTATTACGTGACAAAACGACATGTCAGACCTGTCCGAACAAGAAAAACAAAATAGTGTCAGGGTTATTAATTGACAAATTTGTAGCTTTGCCATTGAGAATTAACACATTTTGCATATGTCAGTACACAAAACTGTCAAAAGGGTTACAACTCATGTTCTAAATGAGATGAAGCTGAAAGGTGAGAAGATCGCTATGCTTACTGCCTATGATTACTCTATTGCAAGAATACTTGATGAAGCTGAGATTGATGTTATCCTGGTTGGTGATTCGGCGTCAAATGTAATGGCAGGATTTGAAACGACGCTTCCGATTACTCTTGATAATATGATCTATCATGCTTCCTCAGTCGTCAGAGGTGTGAAGAGGGCCCTTGTGGTCGTAGATCTTCCATTTGGAACATATCAGGGCAACTCAAAGGAAGCTCTTGCTTCATCAATTAGAATTATGAAAGAGACTGGGGCTCACGCAGTAAAGCTCGAAGGAGGGCAGCAGGTTGCTGAATCCATTGAAAGGATCCTTTCCGCAGGTATTCCAGTCATGGGCCATCTTGGACTTACTCCACAAGCTATTCATAAATTTGGGACCTACGTTGTCAGAGCAAAGGATGAGGAAGAGGCAAGGAGGCTGATTGAGGATGCAAAACTACTTCAGAATCTGGGATGTTTCGCTGTTGTTCTTGAAAAGATCCCTGCCAAACTTGCCGAAGAGGTGACTGCCAGTGTTAAAATTCCGGTTATAGGGATCGGAGCCGGACCAAAAACAGATGGGCAGGTTCTAGTACTTCACGATATGCTCGGCATTACACAGGAGTTCTCTCCCAGGTTCCTGAGAAGATATCTCAATCTTCATGATGAAATCAAAGGAGCTGTCCAGTCATATATACGGGATGTAAGGTCATCGGATTTTCCCAACGAAAGGGAGCAATACTAACTGAACTTCTGATGCTGGAAATACTCTACGAAGACAATCACATCATAGCAATCTATAAGAAATCCTCTGACCTGGTTCAGGGAGATAAATCAGGTGATGATTCGCTTGATAATCAGGTCAAAAAATACATTGAAAAAAAATATAACAAGCCCGGCGATGCATTCCTGGGTGTGGTGCACAGACTTGATAGACCCGTAAGTGGTGTGCTGATCTTTGCCAGAACATCAAAAGCCCTTGAGAGGCTGAATGAGATTTTCAGAACCCGGCAGGTGAAGAAAATTTATTGGGCAATTGTTAAAGAGAGACCTCCCGAGGATGAGGCAAAAATTTCTCATTTCATGAAAAAGATTGAAAGCCAGAACAAATCATATACGTATGAAACTGAGGTTAAAGGTTCAAAGGAGGCTAGTCTGACTTACAAAATACTGGGAAGGTCTGAACGATATTATCTGCTTGAAATTGAATTACATTCCGGCAGGCACCATCAGATACGGGCTCAGCTTGCTGCAATCGGCTGTCCCATTAAGGGTGATCTGAAATACGGGTATCCAAGGTCTAATGAGGATGGCAGCATAAGCCTCCTTGCACGCGAAATATCATTTATTCACCCTGTCAAAAAGGAGAATATCACAATTACTGCCCATCTTCCCGATGGCGATATCTGGAAGGCGTTTAACGGTTTATTATAAAAAAAATGAGCCGGATAAATCCGGACTCATTCCTGGGTTTGTAAATGAAAGCCTGATTGGAATTATCCTATTTTTTGGTTGTTTTATCTGAACCCTCCTTTGAAATAGCCTGATTTTTATTCTTTTCCCCTTTGTCTACTCCGAGTTTTGACTCGACATCCTTTAGTATTTCTTTAGCTTTTGCTTCGTCATTTCCTTCGATTGTCACCACCATTCCGTCTTTTGCAATTACATACTTTGTTTTTTCCATTTTATCACCTTTTCCATCTTTTGTGACCTTAACATCGTAAGTCATTTCTCCTTTTTTGCCGGAATTCTTACTCTCATTAATATAAATATACTTTTCACCTTTTGAGTCACCTCCGGTGGAAGAAGATGAAGACGAGCTCCATGTCACTACATTTCCACCTTTGCCATCTTTAGCATGCTTGCCCCCCTTTACTATAATTATATTACAACACTCACAATTCTGATCAACATGTGCTGAATCACCTGATATGACTGTGATCTGCTTTTTCATCTTTTTATCGCCCTTTTCATTGGAAGTAACAGTGACGAACATCTGCCCCTTTTCACCATTAACATGCTTTACAGTGCCATCAGGACCATCCTTAGCCAGAACAACGACCTCTCCGTTATTGAGCTTAATTGAATCGGGTGAGGCCCCTTTAATTAATGTGTCAATTTCAACTTTTGTGCCTGATTTATCGGCAACAATGATCTTTATTCTCTTCTCTTCCTGTTTGCCCTGCGCTTTTAGAATGCCGGCAGGTATAAAGAAAATCAAGATAAGCGTTAAAACAATTTTTGTGATTCTTTTCATAATGGCTAAATTATTAGATAATTACAAAATTAGTGCTAAAGTACTTCCATCCCAGTTAAAGTCAGGTTAAAAGTCGTTAATAAAAAGTTAAAGCACAGTTAAATACCATCTTATTAACTTAATTTTGCAACATGAGCAGGAAGTTTTTTACTGGTTTAGTAATAATGATGGCTTTATCAATAATTGGTATCACCTGGGTTCAGATAATCTGGATCAGGAATGCTGTCGATATCCGGAATGAGAATTTTAACATTTTTGTTTTTAACAGCCTTAATAACGCTGCCAGTGAAATCGAGTCACTCAGGAAAATGAATTTCTTCAATAATTTTGGTGGAAACAGCCAGTTAATTGGATCAGATTCATCAGAAAATATAGAAGGGTTCTTTAGTTTCGGAAGCACTGTAACAGGGACAGGTGGAAGTTTCAGCATAAATATAGATAACAAAGTTATTCCGCTTTATCAGGATGATAAAAGCTTGTCTAAAGTCAATGGTAAAGTTATCAGGCAGGGCTACGATAAAACCGGATCTGATTCGGTTACTTTCATTTTAGCTTCACCGGAAAATCAGGGGAATATCAAAATAAACAATCATGCCGGAAAAAATGTTGCCGGTAATGCATCGGTTTATATTCATCAGAAAGAGTATCTTGATTGGGTAAAGAAACGTTCAGATGAATTTCGCAATTTAAGCAACCAGATGATTACGGAAATTTATGAATGGGAAAAGATGATGGAACTCGATAATAAAGAAATTGGAAACTCTCTAAGCCAATTCCTGTCATATGCAGGTATACACACTCCTTTCGAATTTGCTGTAGTAAAGGATGGTAAAGTCGGTGAAGGAACTTTCAAAAAGACAAGTAAAAGTGAATTTCTTAAAAGCCCCTACAAAGTAAGATTATTCCCTGATAATATTATTAAAAGAGACGTTATACTGTCTGTTGTTTTTCCGGAACGTACAAACTATGTCCTGGGTTCTATGACCTGGATACTGGGAGGATCATTGCTTTTTTCTTTATTCATATTTTCCACATTTGCCCTGAGCCTGTACTTTATAATCAGGCAGAAAAAGATATCGGAAATGAAATCTGATTTCATAAATAACATGACTCATGAATTTAAAACGCCTATTGCAACAATATCGCTTGCCGCCGATACTATTACTAATTCCAAAGTAATAAATGATGAAAACAGTATCAAGCATTTCATTGGTATGATAAAAAAGGAGAATAGCAGGATGAATAAGCAAGTCGAGACAATACTGCAGATAGCTTCACTCGACAAAAAAGAGATTGAATTCGATTTTGAAAAAACCTCCCTTAACAATATTGTTGAAAGGGCTGTAGAAACCATTGATATCCAGGTACAACAGAGGCAGGGTTCTCTCAGGGTTGAACTAAACGCAATCAATGATATAATCTCGGGCGATACTGAACACCTTATTAGCCTGGTCCATAACCTTCTGGATAACGCTATAAAGTATTCCCCTGAGGCTCCGGAAATAACTGTTCAGACTTCAAATACCCCAAATGGCATAATTCTTTCGGTTGAGGATAAGGGGATTGGCATGAGCAAAAGTGTTCAGAGCAAGATATTTGAACGATTCTACAGACAAAGTTCAGGTAATATTCATGATGTCAAAGGATTCGGACTTGGACTTAATTACGTGAGAGCAATTGTAGATGCACACAAAGGTGAAATAAAAGTTTTCAGCGAACCTGGAAAGGGGAGCAGATTTGAGATATTTTTGCCATTTAACTCTGAAAATTAATTATGAGCGCAAAACCTGTTAAGATATTTCTGGTTGAGGATGATCTGAGCTTCGGTTCGGTCCTGAAATCATACCTGGAACTGAACGACTATTCGGTTGATTGGGTGGATGATGGCAAGTACGCTATGGAACATTTCAGAAAGAGTGTTTACGATATATGCATACTCGATGTCATGTTACCTCATATTGACGGATTTACAATTGGAAACGAAATCAGGCAGATAAACTATACCGTTCCAATTGTTTTCCTTACTGCTAAAAAATTCAAGGAAGATGTATTAAAAGGTTATGGAGTGGGTGGAGATGATTATATTACAAAACCGTTTGATACAGATATTCTGCTTGCTAAAATAAAAGCTATCATTTCAAGACGCGATGTTCACGATGGATCAAAAGACATCTATGAAATAGGAAAATTTGTGTTTAATGCTAAGCTGAGAACACTTAGTTTAGGTGATGTGCAAAACAAACTTTCCCCTAAGGAGGCTCAACTGCTTGAACTGCTGGCAATCAATCCGAATGCTTTGATCAGCAGGGAGATGGCTTTGAAAAAAATATGGGGCTCAGACGATTATTTTACTGCAAGAAGCATGGATGTTTATGTCACTAAACTCAGGAAATATCTGGCTGATGATCCGAAACTCATTATAAAAAATATTCACGGCGCAGGATTTCAGCTTCTTATCACAGAGAGTTGATTTTCAGATTGTTTCTGTTAAATTGAAGGGGAAGAAGATCTCCTCCTTTTTCCATTATTTGAATTCGGGACTCCCCACTTAAAATTACCCTGATATTATTTTTATTCCTGAACTCCTCTTCAACAATAACCTGGCGGCAATTACCACATGGAGGTACCGGATCTTTGGTCAAACCTTGCTCGGTGAAAGCTGCGACAGCAATAGCGATTGGTTTAACAGATGGATAATTTGAAGCTGAGAAAGCAAGTGCATTCCGTTCTGCACATATGCCTGAAGGAAATGCAGCATTCTCGACATTTGCACCGCTTATAATTATCCCGGTCTCCAGCCTTACCGCAGCCCCAACCCTGAACTTTGAATAAGGAGCATATGCCTTCTGAGCAGCTTCTCTTGCCGCAACAACCAGTTCCTTATCACTCTGATTGAGTTCTTCAAGTGAATTGAATTCTATCCATGAAATTGAAATATTCCTGGTTGTCATATTAACACTCTTATTCAGTTTGGGTTACAAATTTAGTAATAATTGACAATTAATTAAGTTTGGTGTGCCTAAAGTTGAAAGAAGTCTGAAGTGAGCTAGAGTTTGGAGTGACTAAAGTTATGAAAACAGAGAATATAGAAATTAAAGGAAAACTATTAACTCTAAGTACTCTAGTCACTTTAGTCACTCTAACTACTTTTTCCTATTTTTACAAGAAATATTTATACATGAAAAATAGGAAGGCTTTCCTGATTCCAACAATACTCATCATAATTCTATCATCTTGCCGGGTAAGCAAAATTCCTGTTTCATCAGGACAAGTTTACAGTAGTGCAGAATCTTATATAGATCGCTTTAAATATCTGGCAATTAGCGAGATGAAAAGGACGGGCGTTCCAGCCAGTATAACTCTTGCCCAGGGATTAGTAGAATCGGATATGGGAAGAAGCAATCTCGCTACTAAGGCAAATAACCATTTTGGAATAAAATGCCATGATGACTGGACCGGCCCAGTTATTAAGCAAAACGATGACAAAAGGAACGAATGTTTCCGTAAATACCAGCAGCCCGAAGAATCTTATAAAGATCATTCTGATTTTCTCAGGAGTGAACCCAGGTATAAATCTCTTTTTTCTCTTGAAATCACAGATTATAAAGGATGGGCACGTGGATTGAAAAGATCCGGTTATGCTACTAATCCAGAATATGCAAATATGCTTATAAGGAAGATTGAAGAGTATAACCTTTCTAATTACGATAAGGGCATACCTGTCTCAGAAAAGGTATACAATAAGAATGACACTGTTCCGGAAAAACAGGATAACAGATTAGCCAACAACCCGGAAAAGACTATAGGAAATGTAAATGGAAATTATGCAGTTACGACAGTTCGTTCAAGGGTTTTGGAAAAGAACAGGATACAGTATATCATTGTTAAAGAGGGTGATACACATGAAAGCCTTGAGAAAGAGTTTCAACTTCTCAGGTGGGAACTGCCCAGATATAACGAGCTTAAACCTGATTTTAAATTGACAGCCGGTCAGATTCTATATCTGCAGCCAAAAAGAGAAAAAGCTGAGGTTGGAAATGATTTTCACATTGCCTCAGGGGGAGAAACAATGTATGGTATTTCTCAGATTTTCGGTGTAAAGCTTAAAAGTCTGCTTCAAATGAACAGAATGACAGAAGGGCAGGAGCCGGTTACAGGCCAGAAGATATGGCTTCGTTCTATGAAGCCGGTTCAGTAGTTCCGATTATATAATCAGAAATTTTGAATCCTCTCAGAAATTCGACAGTATTCATTCTTTTTTTCCCTTCAAGCTGGATATTCACAATACTAAGTAATCCGCTTTTACACGCTATTTTAATGAAGTTTTTTCCATCAGAAATAATCTCTCCGGGTTTATAAGAATGATTGCCCGGTTCAGTCCGGCCTTCAAATATCTTAAATGAAACAGGAACGGAATCTTTGAGAAAAGTTGACCTTGCACTGGGATTGGGTGAGAGCCCCCTGATAAGGTTATGTACTTCATTCGAATCTTTGTTCCAGTTAATTATGCAATCGTTTGGAAAAATTTTCGGAGCTGTTTTAGGTACTTCATCCTTCTTAAGCAACTCTGATTGCGGAATCGGTTTTATCTTGTTTTCAGAAACAGCCTGTAACGTTTTTATCACAAGTCTTGCTCCCAGATTCATAAGCCTGTTATGAAGATCTCCTGCATTTTCAGTTGGAAATATCTTGATCTCTTCGCGAAGGAGTATGTTTCCGGTATCGATTTTATGGTCAATGAAAAAAGTGGTAACTCCAGTGGTAGTTTCTCCATTTATCAACACCCGGTTTATTGGGGCCGCACCTCTGTAATGCGGCAGGAGAGAGGCATGCAGGTTTATTGTGCCGATTGATGGCATTTCCCATATCACTTCCGGTAACATTCTGAAAGCCACAACCAGAAAAATATCAGGATTGAGATACTGAAGATCGGTTATAAACTGAGGATCCTTTAGATTTTCCGGCTGCATTATGGGAAGATAGCTGAACTCTGCAAACTCTTTTACAGCAGATTTTGTCATTTTGCGTCCTCTTCCGGAAGGTTTATCAGGAGCGGTGACAACACCGACTACATTATAACCATTCATGAGCAGGGAACCGAGAGTCGCCACAGCAAAAGTCGGGGTCCCCATAAATACTATCCTGAGGTTTTTCATGAATGGAATAATCAGATTGTAACAAAACTAATACAAATATAATTTACATTTTGTCAATTATTCCGGTATGATTAGTTAAATAAGAGCGAAATCTCAGTCTTTCAGGCCGTGTTTATAGCAGGTAAGTTTATGACTCATTTTGCTGGCTTTTGTCTCAAGATAGAATTCATTAAATGGGTTTGGCGGTATTACCAAAGGAATTGTTTCGACAATTTTTATTCCATAGCCCTCCAACCCCGCACGCTTAACAGGATTATTTGAAATAAGCCTGACTTTCCCAAGTCCAAGCTCGCGCATTATGCTTGCTCCAACACCATAATCTCTTTCATCTTCCTCGAAACCAAGCTTTATGTTAGCCTGAAAAGTATCCATGCCCTCTTCCTGGAGCTTGTAGGATTTTATCTTATTAAGAAGTCCGATCCCTCTTCCTTCCTGGCTAAGGTAAATGACAACCCCTTTACCTTCAGTTTCAACCATCTCCATGGCTTTATCAAGCTGAGGTCCACAGTCACATCTCAATGAATGAAAAATATCTCCGGTAAAACACGACGAATGAACTCTGACCATGACTGGTTCATCTTTTGTCCAGGTTCCTTTAATGAGTGCGGCATGTTCAATACCATTTGTTATCTGCCTGAAGGGAATAAACTCAAACTCTCCAAAAGTTGTAGGAAGCTTGACTTTTTCACCCTTTTCAATTATGGACTCACGCTGAAGCCTGTAGGTAATAAGGTCTTTAATCGTGATTATTTTTATACCGAATTTTTTACTGATTTTGTAAAGTTCAGGCAATCTGGCCATCGACCCATCATTGTTCATTATCTCAACCAGTGCTCCACCCGGCTGAAGACCCGCCATTCTGGTAAGGTCTACGACGGCTTCAGTATGTCCTGCTCTTCGCAGAACGCCCTTAGCCTTTGATTTCAGGGGGAAAATGTGACCGGGACGTCCAAGATCTTTGGATTTGGTTGTGGGTTCGACTAACGCTTTAATGGTGAGGGCCCTGTCCTTAGCAGAAACCCCTGTGGTCGTTTCATCGCTCAGAAGGTCAACCGATACTGTAAATTGTGTTTCATGGAGTGAAGTATTTATCCCAACCATCAGATCAAGCTCCAGTTCCTCACATCTTTCTTCAGGGAGTGCTGCACAGATTAGACCACGCCCATGTTTTGCCATGAAATTTACTATTTCAGGAGTGATAAGCTCAGCTGAACAGATAAAATCACCCTCATTCTCACGGTCTTCATCGTCAACAACAATCAGAAGTTTTCCCTGTCTGATATCTTCAATCGCCTCATCGACAGTATTTAATTTAATTCCATTCATTTTACTGGTATCTTTTTGTTGGAGTCCATACACCACTTCTGATCCCTTTCAAATACTTTATAAACCCCACGAAAAGCGCAATGTTCATAAATATGAGGTGAGTGAAAAATCTCATCGGCACGAAGTGTATATTCAACTTCTTAAGTAGGAAATCAAACGCTGGCAAAAGTAGAAAAATTAGCTGCAGGATGATCAGCAGATAGAAAAAAAATGAACTTTTTATAAGAAGGATATTTGTTAAAACCATAATCAGCCATAGAAATGGAGTTATCCACCGAAGGACCTTATGAGAAATAAAACAGAATGACCATGTATTGAATGGTTTGATTAGCAGGAATTTAAAATGTTTCAGATTTTGAAAATTACCGGCAGAAATTCTTACTTTTCTGATAAACTCTTCATAAAGGTTATTCGAAACATCTTCATATACAATCGCTTCTGTATCACTAATTGCTTTTTCATGCTTTCGGATAACATTCATACAGATTCTGAAGTCATCGGCCAGGATATTTTTTGAAAGAGGTTCGTAAGATGCTTTTCTGACTGCATAAAATCCTCCGAAGGGTCCCATCATTGTTCCCCAAAGCCTTCCTTCGATATTTTTAAGTTTCATTTCCATGCTGAGGTAGGCCATCTCAGGAAAGGAGATCCCGTCTTTTTTTATCCCGGTGTTAATGAGTCTCGTGTCAGCCAAACCGACAGATGAATCAGAAAAATTCTGTACAAGTCTCAGGATCGTATTCTTTTCAGGAAATACATTAGCATCAGTCAGTACCAGAATATCCCCTTTTGCAACTTCCGATAAGTTGTTTATTATAGCCGCTTTACCGATTCGTTTTGTGAAATGAACTGGCTTAAGTCCGGGATAGGTATTTTTAAGTTCAGCCAGAATATTAGCTGTTGAATCATCTGATGAGTCTGATCCTACCAGAACTTCCATCTTTTCACCCGGATATTCAGAAGAAAACAGCGATTCGATCTTCTTTCTGATAATTGCTTCTTCATTATAAACTGCCATAAGAACCGATATTTCAGGAGTATAGCTTTGAACCGTTAAGTTAACAGGTCTTTTGAAAATTTTATCAAGTATAAGCAGCAGCAGAGGATAAAATATGTAGGTCTGCATTATAAGTAATGCTGAGATCCAGAAGATGATTTTGATTATCATGAAGTTAATTCTCTGTAAAAATTCATCAGGTTCTCTGATGATACGAAGATATTATAATTTTTTCTGACATTCTTAATAGCATTTTCGCCGATCTCCTTTCTAAGACCAGGATTGTTTAGCAACTTAACAATTCCGGATGCAAAAGCAGATGGATCAGATTCAATGAAAATATCTGTTTTATTATCATAATCAAGCCCTTCTGCTGCAACCGGTGTTGCTACGATGCATTTACCATAACACATACCTTCAATTATCTTCATCCTGATCCCGCTTCCTGAAAAAAGAGGAACAACCATTACAGTCTTATCTTTTATAAACTGAGATGATGATTCGACTTCTCCGGAGAAAATAATATTAGGACCTTTAATTTCTGAAATTGTTTTTTCTGATGCATTCCTGCCTGCTACAAAGAATTCTGCAGCTGGATTTGATTTGAGAACCAAAGGCCATACCTGTTTAATAAACCAAATCAATCCGTATATATTTGGAAGCCAGTCTAATGCCCCGATAAAGCATACTTTATTTGAAGAAACATCAGAATATTCTGGAATTTCTTCAGGTTTGTAACCAAACGAAGTTATTGTTGCAGGAATAGATAGGCCTCCTGCTTTAAACCACTCCATGTCAGAATTGTTGATGGCTATTATACCATCAAATTCATTAATAAATTTTTTTTCAAGATTTTCAATTCTTCCTGCAAGAATTCTGAAATATAATCTTTTGAAATAGTTTCTCTCTTCACCTGCTAAACGTGACCAGATAAGATTTTCAATATTATGGGATCTGAAAACCACAGGAACTGATGTATTTTGTTTTATAGTGTTGAGGTATTGATACATCGAAAGACCTTCAATCTGGATGATGTCAAAGTTTTTTCTTAGTACACTCTTCAGTTCTGAATTGTACTTCTGTGACCAGAATCTTTTATGATTGTATGGTTCGCGGGAGAAAAGAAGGTTAAATAAAAGTCCGGAATAGCATATTTTGGTATTAATATTAATTAACTGGTAATCAATAGATTTGAATAATTCTTCTGGAATCTCATCAGCTTTGACAAAATGTTTTGAAGTATTAATCGCCAGTATACTGACAGAAACATTTTGGGTTGATAAACTTTTAATGATATTCAAAGTTGCAACAGCGCCGCCGTCTTTTGGAGGCCAGGGTGATTTATTGCACAGAAGAAGGATTCTCATATTTTTTTTTGAAGACGATCCTGAGAGCAATGTCCTTTATCCTTCTGAAAAAGTTGAGATAAGTTTCGACATTGAGAATCGCAGAGTCGGTGGTTGCCTTGTATGTAAGAAAAATACCAATTGGAAGGAGGATATATGATGAGGCCCACATTCCGGCAAAGGTACCTATGACATCTTCCTTGACCATCTTTTCCGCGGAGATAGTAATAACATAATATACAACGAAAAACAGAATCGAGATTACAGCAGGAGTTCCAAGACCGCCTTTTCTTATTATAGCACCAAGCGGAGCGCCGATCAGGAAAAACACAATACATGCAAAAGAAAGTGTAAGTTTTTTATTCAATTCTACCTGATACCCACGTAAAGTTCTTATAGAATTATGAAGATAATCCTGCTTCTGGCCCAGATAATTAGTGCTGAATTTTACATTTGAAATGGCTTTTGCGACTGCCTCTTTTCTTGTGGCAAGAGTAAGGGTGTCGAAAACTGCCCATGAGTTAAAGATCGGTGGCTGCTTAACGGACATTGTATCGGGTTTAGGAACTCCGGGCGGATTGAAATTTCGTTCCATATAAATCTTGGTAGTATTGAAATCTGTGAAATAGGAATCTTCCATCCTGGCATTAATTTTTTTTAATGAGTCTGTAAAGTACTTTAGCTCTGATAAATTCTTAGAAACAGAACTTGCTTTAAACAGATCCATCTTGCTCCGTTCAAAATCGAAACCGGTTAATGAGATAACAATCGATTGTTCTTTAAAGCGATCTTTGCGGAAGGGAAATTTTCTCATTGCAGGTGTCGGAGGAGTTTTCTCTTCAACTTCGGAGTAAGAGGAGCCATTATATAATGTCATTATCATACCTGATTCATCGGGCGTAACTTTCATATAACCCGAATCTGCAATAGTTACGGAAACATTACCCTTCTTATCGCGATGGTCGTAAATAATTAGTTTGTCGAGTCTGTTCGTTGAAGGATCCTTAGCTGAGACTTTAATACTGAAACCATCAATATCATTATTGAACGTCCCTGCCTGAAGATTCATTTCCGGTCTTTTGCGCCGTATATCGTAAAGAAGTGTTCTGGCTTTCCTGTTGGAATAGGGTTGAACATTATTGGAGAAGAAAAATG
>Ga0182017_10000761_pt1 | contig 25391 bp, 19 predicted proteins | sample 712E3DmetaG_FD_120492 | JGI IMG/M metagenome (GOLD analysis project Ga0182017, IMG submission 120492) | Permafrost microbial communities from Stordalen Mire, Sweden - 712E3D metaG | ecosystem: Environmental > Terrestrial > Soil > Wetlands > Permafrost | place: Sweden: Stordalen | collected... | reverse complement strand
CTCAGGACGCAGCTCCTCCTCGACATGAATTTCACCCCCGAGGAGTTCCATGCAAAGGGGCCGGACGGGCTGAAGGCCGCGATCAATGCCGCTGCGGCGGATTTCTACAAGAGGAAAGAGGAGCGCCTCGGCGCGGAGATCATGGGGCGGATAGAGAAGATGGTGGTGCTCCAGGTGATCGACGAGAAGTGGAAGGATCATCTCCGTGAGATGGACGACCTGAAAGAGGGGATTCACCTGCGGGCATACGGCCAGAAGGACCCGCTCGTGGAGTACAAGACCGAGGGGTTCCGGATGTTCATGGAGCTTATCGACCTGATCGACACCGAGATCGTGACGACGGTATTCAGGCTTTTCCCGGCCCAGGCGCAGGAACTCCCAATCCGCGGGCCGCAGCGGCCGCCGCAGGCGGTCCGGACGACGCACGATTCGGCAGCCGGGATGGGCTTCCAGGCCAATCGCGAACCGGTGCCGGGGGCGGCGGGGGGGGATCCCGCACGGGGAGAGAAACCCCAACCGGTGCGTGTCGCCGAGAAAGTCGGACGCAACGATCCGTGCCCGTGCGGGAGCGGGAAAAAATTCAAACAGTGCCACGGGAGGTAGAGAGGGCCGTCATGAAAAAGATCGAAGCCATCATACGCCCGTTCAGGATCGACGACGTGCGCGAAGCGCTCGCGGAGATTGGGGTCAAAGGGATGACCCTCACTGAAGTCAAGGGTTACGGCCGCCAGAAAGGGCATACCGAGCTCTACCGGGGGTCGGAATACCAGATTGATTTTCTTCCGAAGATCAAGCTGGAAGTCATTGTCTCCGACAAGACACTCGACAAGGTCGTTGACACGATCATCAAAGCCGCCAAGACCGGCCAGGTGGGCGATGGGAAGATATTCGTCTATCCTGTGGAGGATGTCATCCGCGTTCGCACCGGCGAAAGCGGAGAGGAGGCACTGTAACAGGGGCGCGCGACCTCATGACGCCGGACGAGGGCCCGGGCCCTCCCATACCGCCCCTTTTCCGGTGCGGGTATGTTGCCATTATCGGTGAGCCGAATGTCGGCAAATCCACGCTGATGAACGGGCTCCTGCAACAGAAGATATCGATCGTCACGAAGAAGCCGCAGACGACCCGTCACAAGATCCTCGGTATACTCACAACCCCCGCCTACCAAGCGGTGTTCCTCGATACCCCTGGAATCATACAGCCCCGCTATGCCCTCCACGAAGCGATGATGGAATCCGCGGCATCGGCTGTCAGCGACGCCGACCTGATACTTTTCATGGTGGATGTTGCCAGGCCTGCCGCAGGGGGGGATTCCCCCGAGGATGCGATACTTGCGCAGCTCGCGGCGTCGGCCAGGCCCGTGTATCTTGTGCTGAACAAGGTTGATCTTGTCGACAAGGGCCTTCTCCTTCCTCTCATCGACCGGTACTCCAGGCGGCATCCGTTCAGGGAGATATTCCCCGTGTCTGCACTCACCCTCGAGGGAACCGGCGGGCTGATGGCGAGCGTCTCATCCGAGCTCCCGGTCCATCCGCCTCTCTATCCCGCGGACATTGTGAGCGAGAGCAATGAGCGGTTTTTTGTTGCAGAGATCATACGGGAGAAGATATTTATCAGGTGCCAGGAAGAGGTCCCATACTCGACAACAGTCGAGATCACTGAGTTCATCGAACGCGGCGCGGCCGCGGAAGCGGAACCCCCGAAAAACAGGAAACCGGTGAAGTGGTTCATCAGCGCGGATATCTATGTCGAGCGGGACTCCCAGAAAGGAATATTGATCGGAAAAAAGGGGGGGATGTTGAAGGAGATCGGGGAAAATGCCCGGCGGGATATTGAGCGGTTCCTGGGTCACCAGGTGTTCCTGGATCTGCACGTCAGGGTCCGTGCGGGATGGCGCGGAGACAGGGAATGGATCCAGCGACTCGGGTACAGGTGATGGCAGGGGGGAGGGGACGATTGATGAGAATGGGACGTCGCCTGGCGTGCGTGGCACTGGCGGGCATCCTCGGCGTTCATGCGGGCCCCGGACAGACGCACTGGCAGGCGTTCGAGAAACAGGGGAGATTCATCGCGCCGGATGCCGGGCTCTCGTTTGCACGACGCCACCTGGACGTACACGCCGCCCCTTCCAACCCCGCCTTCCATGTCCTCAGCTACAGGCTCGACCTCACCCTTGCGATGGTGGACGAGAGCTTCGCGGGCCGGAATCAGATCACGCTCGTGATGAAGTTACGTGCCGATTCGCTGGTGCTGTATCAGCTCAAGCTCAGGATCGATTCGATCAGTGTCAACGGGGTTCAGCGGGCATTTACCACGAACGACACGGCTGAGCGGTTTACTGTCCATCTTGGTACCCTTCGTCAGGCGGGGGACACGCTCCGGCTGATAGTGGCGTACCGCCGGCTCCCCGAGATCCCCCGCCTGACGGACAGGCTCGGGTACTACTACTTCCACGACACAATCCCGGGGCTCCCCGCGAACCTGGGATACACGATGTCTGAGCCAAGCGAAGCGCGCTGCTGGATGCCCTGCTATGACGAGCCATGGGAGAAATCCACCGCCGAAATGACCGTGACGGTGCCGCAGGGGTACGTCGCCGCGTCAAACGGGAGGCTCCTCGGGACCGCGCTCAACGGTGACGGGACCATCACCTGGCACTGGAAGGAAGATCATAAGCTCGCGACGTATCTGATGTGCGCAACTGTCTCGAAATTCACCGTTCCCGCATCCACTCTCGAGCGCGCGCCGGGTGACGTGATACCTGTCGAATACTTCGTCTGGCCCCGGGACTCCGCCGTGACCGCGGCGTACATCCCCACCGTCAAGCAGATGATCACAAACCTGGGGAATCTGTTCGGGCCGTACCCCTGGGATAAATACGGCATGTCCTCGGTGACGCCATTCGCCTACGGCGGGATGGAGCATCAGACGATCACCACAATTCACGAGGCACTCCAGACGAACCAGGATGTTGTCGTGCATGAGCTCGCCCATCAGTGGTGGGGAGACCTCGTCACATGCGGCTCCTGGCCGGACATATGGCTCAACGAGAGCTTCGCCACCTACAGCGAGGCGATCTGGAGAGAGACACTCGGCGGACCCGTTGCTCTGCGGGGTCTCATGAAAGGGATGCTGGGGTTCGAAAATGGCTCGTGGACCGGGGCGGTGTACAATCCGGAAGGGCAGGGGCTCTATCTCTTTTCCGACCTCGTCTACTCGAAAGGCGCCTGGGTCCTCCACACACTCCGCGGCGCGATCGGAGACTCTGCGTTTTTCCGTTCCCTCCGCATGTGGCGCCAGCTCTACTCTGAAAAGAGCGCGGTGACTGCCGACTTCCAGTCTGCCGTGGAATCGGTAACGGGGAGTGACATGAGCTGGTTCTTCGACGAATGGATATACGGTCCCGGGTGGCCGGTCTACTCGATGGCGTCCAACTGGAGCAGTGGCACGCTCACGCTACGCATTGTGCAACAACAGCGTGAAGCATACCCGACATACGCATGGCCGACATACACAATGCCCCTTCAGCTCCGCGTCTACGCGGGAAGCCGTGACACGACGCTGACTGTCCGGGACAGCCTTCCGACTCAGGATTTCATGTTCGCATTCCTCACGAAGCCTGACAGCGTCGCGTTCGATCCGGATGGATGGGTGCTGAACCAGGCGGGAACACCGATCAGTCCTCCGTTCGGACCGAGTACCCCCCTATCGTTTTCGCTCCGGCAGAATTATCCCAATCCCTTCAACACTTCGTCGACGATCGGCTACATTGTTCCGGGCATCGTGTCCGGGGTTGGTGCACCGCCCGGTGTGAATCTCACGGTCTATGACCTGCTCGGCCGCAAAGTGGCCACGCTGGTGGACGGACATCAATCCCCCGGGGAGTACTTCGTGCGGTTTGACGGGTCCGCCAGGGCGTCGGGAGTGTACTTCTATCGCCTTGAAATTCAGAGCGGCGGCGGCTCGACAACTGCAGTACGGAAAATGGTTCTGGTCAAGTGATGCCCATGGCCCCTTCCTCCATGAACATTCGTATAACACGGGAGGACGTCGCACTCCCTGAAAAGCTCGAAAACCTTCCGGCAGCTCCAGGCGTCTACCAGCACAAAGACAGGACGGGGAAGGTCCTCTATGTCGGGAAGGCGAAGAACCTCCGGAACCGGGTCCGCCAGTACTTCCAGAAATCCCGATCGGTCGGCCCCCGCATCGAGCAGATGCTGCTGAAGGCGACCGACCTCGAGGTGATCGTGACCGATTCCGAGGTCGAGGCGCTGATACTGGAAGCAAACCTGATCAAAAAGTTCAGGCCCAGGTACAACGTCAGCCTCAAGGACGACAAGAGTTACCCCTACATTGTCATCACCGGGGAGCCGTACCCGCGCGTCTTCATCACCCGGCAGATCCGCCGGGACGGTTCCCGCTATTTCGGTCCCTACACGGACGTGAAGAACGTCCGCTCCGCACTCAAGGCGATACGGGACATATTCATGATACGGAGCTGCAACTTCCTTATCGACGACGAAGCGATCAGGAAGAAAAAGTTCAAGGTCTGCCTCGACTACCATATCAAGAAATGCGAGGGACCGTGCGAAGGGCTCGTCCCTGAGGAGAAATACAACGCCATGATCGACCAGGTGGCCTCGCTCCTCAAGGGGAAGACCGGCTCGCTCATCCGCTCGCTCCGGGCCGACATGGAGCGGCACTCCGCCGGCCGCCGTTACGAAGAAGCGGCCGTCATCCGGGACCGGATCAAGGGACTCGAAGCATACAGCGAAAAGCAGAAGGCGGTCGATCTCGATGCGACCGACAGGGATATCATCGCGTTTTCCGCCGATGGTGATGACGCCTGCGGCGTGATATTCAAACTGCGCGACGGGAAAATGGTGGGGCGCCAGCACTATTACCTGGGGAACGTCGAAGGGAAGCCGGAAGGGGAGATACTCGAGACGCTGGTACAGCAGTACTATCTGGAAGCGAACGACATACCGAGGGAGGTTGTCGTCCAGACAGCGCTGGACGATGCGGAGGCGATCACGCGCTGGCTGGGGGAGAAGCGGGGAGAGAGTGTGTCAATCGTTGTCCCCGAGTCGGGTGAAGAGGCGAAACTTGTGCGTCTGACCAAGAGCAACGCCCGGTTCCTTCTTGACGAGCTGAAGATCCAGAAGATGAAACGCGCGGACTATGTCCCGCACCCCCTTGTGGCCCTCCAGAAGGATCTCCGACTGGAGCGGATCCCGCGCAAGATCGAATGCTTTGACAACTCGAACATACAGGGGAGCGACCCGGTCGCTTCCATGGTGGTGTTTGTCGACGGGAAGCCGCGGAAGAGCGAATACCGCAAGTTCAAGATCCAGTCCGTCACCGGCCCCGATGATTTTGCAAGCATGCGTGAGATCATCGAGCGGCGCTACACGCGCGTCCTGGAAGAGCAGGGGGAACTCCCCGATCTGATCGTCGTGGACGGGGGGAAGGGGCAGCTCTCGAGCGCGGTCGAGGTGCTGCAGAAGCTGGGGATCGGCGGCCAGCAGGTGATCGGACTCGCCAAACGCCTTGAAGAAGTGTTCCTCCCCGGGTGCAGCGAGCCTGAGCTCATAGCGAAGACCTCGTCGGGGCTCCGGCTCCTCCAGCAGGTGCGCGATGAGGCCCACCGGTTTGCGATCACGTTTCACCGGACGCTCCGTGCGAAGCGGACCCTGCAGACGGAACTGGACCTGATCGAAGGGGTGGGGAAAAAACGGGCGAAGGAGCTCCTGGAAGCGTTCGGGTCGGTCCAGGGGGTGAAATTTGCGACGACCGAGCAGCTGGGGGAGGTAGTGGGAGAGAAGACCGCCTCGAAAATCAGACAGTATTTCTCCTCCGGAGAGTAGCCTGCGGGTGCGCTTGATTGTTTGTCGTCTGAATTGTATGTTCTTATAAGAATGAGTTAAAGTGTCCACGCATCGTACCGGCCCGAGATGATGAAGGATTTTACGGTCTACTATAATTTCAGGCTGCCGGATGGTTCACAGGAGGGCTTCCACCTCCGCCTGAACCCGGAGACTCTGGAACTTCGCGGGGGGACTCCTGCGGATAGTCCCGACTGGACAAAGCTGGATTTTCATCAATGCCCGAATTGTCCCCTGAAAGTAGAGGAGCATCCCCAGTGCCCGCTGGCTCTCCGGCTGGTGAATCTCGTTCAGAGGTTCGACGGACTTCTCTCGCACGAGAAGGTCGATTTGGAGGTCGTCACCGAGGAACGGACGATCACGCAGAAGACCACGGCCCAGAGAGGGATCAGTTCGCTGATGGGACTTGTCATCGCGGCAAGCGGGTGCCCGCACACCGCGCTTTTCCGCCCCATGGCAAGGTTTCACCTCCCTCTTGCGAGCAACGAGGAGACAGTCTACCGTGCAACATCGATGTACCTCCTCGCCCAGTATTTTCTGAAAAATGAAGGGGCCCCTTCGGACCCGGGACTGGACGGTCTTACCCGGATCTATGACAACATGCAGAAAATCAACGTCGCTATCGCCGAGCGTCTTCGTGCAGCAACAACCACGGATTCCTCGGTGAACGCGATCGTCGTTCTCGATGTGTACGCAAAAACAGCGGAGCTTGTCATCGGGGGTGCGCTCGAGAGGATCCGGTACATCTTCGCCCCCTATTTCCCGACCCCCCCCACGGGATCATGATGGCACATCCATTCCCAAGCTCCTTCTATCGATGGCTTGACTACCAAGAGCACTTCGGTTCCTGAAACCGCATTATTTCACCCTCCCTGCTTTTCGTAAATCCCCTTTCCCCGTGTGTATCACATATGCAATTCACACGGCTCCGTTGCGTGGAGTGAACTCTCCCGGAGTCGAAACCCCAAACACACGATTGAAAGGTGACTCCTATGACGTTGAAACGCGTGTTTTGTTCCGTTCTGCTCGTGGCACTCCTTCTGCTGGCCGCATTGCCTGCCGCTCAAGCCCGGCGCCTCTGCGCCGAGGCCCTGACGCGTTGCTCCACTGCATGCAACCAGCAGTTCGGTGGAAGCTGGTTTTTCGGTTCGTTCATGACTCAGGGATGCGTGGAGGGTTGCACGATCGGGTATCTCTGGTGTGCCTCGTCCAACTGAACCCCTGAACATCGTGATTGGATTTCTTGTTTTGCTCGTCTTGCTGGTTGCTCCCCCCGCGACCAAAGGGGTCGCGGGGGAGCATCCGCTCCGCAGCACGCGCACGGTGGGAACCGGCGGGGACGCCATACTGTATTCGGTCTCCGGCATTTCGGTTGACAGGCGGAGCAATGTCTATGTGACCGATCTGCTTGACTACTCAGTGAAGAAATTCGACAACAGTGGTGCCTGCGTCGGAAAGGTGGGGCGCCGCGGCACCGGTCCCGGGGAATTCAGGTCTCCGGCCCTCTCGCTGGTTATCGGGGCGAGGCTCGTCGTGCTTCAAAGGGAGGACCCGCGGATTCAGGTGTTTGACACGGGGCTTGTATTCAGGAGAGGTTTTGTTGTCCCGTGGGGGATGCCTGTCGACATCACACAGGGGTGGCCCCGGGGGATGGCTATTGCTCTCTACAGTGACACCTCCCGCGGGATGGTCCTTACATACGAGGGGCCGGAGGGGGGGACACCCCGGCGCACACTGCTGGAGCCGACGGGCAAAAGGCATCCTCTTTATGCGGCGAGCAGGATCGCCGTCTGCCGCGACGGCACGCTCGTGGCCGCATATCTTTTCATGAACCGCGTGGAGCTCTACAGCCGGGAGGGGAGGCTCAGGCGGCGGTTCTCTGTCGGCGGCATGGTCAGCGGAGAGGAGGAAGACGATCGGCAGGTCCCTGAAAAAACGTACTTCAGGAAAGTGCTCCTCGATGCAGGGGGGAACATACTTCTTCTCGGAGGGAACCAGGCGCCTCACCCCGGCCGCGACATATTCGTTTGCGGGAGGGATGGGTCCTGCATTCGCACATTCGTTCTTCCCTACAGGAGCCGCGTCATCGCCGCGGGTGAAAAGAACACTGTCTATGCGACTGATGAGGCGGGAACTCGCGTTGAGAGGTACACCCTTCGATAATGGAGAAACCCGGGAGAACACAGATGATCAGATCCGGCCGTTCATTTTCCGCCGATGTTGCCCGGCTCGTGCTCGGTCTCGTGCTTGCGGGGGCATCGGTGTCAAAAGTCTTCGCGTTCCATCCGTTCGCGATGAGTCTCTCAAGCCTGGCGCATGTGCCGGATGAGATTGCGAATCCCGCGGCCGCAGGGCTGATCGCTCTGGAATGCGGAACGGGGCTTCTGCTCCTGTCAGGGAAGTCCATCCGGATCGCCGCGTTGGCCGCACTCTTCCTCTTTGTTGCGTTTACCGTCGTCCTCTCCGGAGCAATCGTCCGGGGTGTGGATCTTCCGTGCAACTGTTTCGGCAGCCTCGGTCCGAGACTCCCGATGAGGGAACAGGCACTCCTGGATCTGCTGCTCGCGGTTGTCGCCTTCTTTCTGATCAAGGTCGCTTCTGCAACGGAACGGCGTGAGTCTGCCCTGCCAACAGGCATTGCCGCAGTTGCGGCGCTTCTCTTGGGGTCAACCATGAGCGTGTGGCCGCATCCGGACACATCCACCGGGATAAACACTCCGGTTCCGGCGTCTTTTTTGCCGGAGGGATCCGGGAACACTTTCCGGCGTCCGACCGTAATTCTTCTCGCCGATTTCGATGATTTTGGCTGCCAGCTCTGTCTCGACGATTTTCTCGCCTTCTGCGATTCTCTGAATAGTGCAAGGTTCAGATCAGCCGTCAGCGTTCGTCTTGTCGCACGGCGGGATTCGGCAAGAAGCGGCCCCGGCCAGGCACGTATGCTTGAAGGATGGGCGGCCGGGAACCGGTACCTGTTTCCTGTCTCCGTAGACAGTGAGAGCCTCTTCGAACGATCCGGGGTCGGAAAAACGTCCGCGATCGTCCTGGGAGTCGACGGCCACCTTGTCGATATTGCGCACTTTCCGACCGGGAGCATGAAGAGAAACGAACTCCTGCGCGCGATCGGCGGCTGATGCGCCGGTGGCTGCGGTGGAGAGGAGTGGCGAGGCGGCCCCGGACCGCATTCGCCCGCGGTTTCTCCTCTTTCGGCGCAACACGCGAATCGTACGATGCCTTCCTCCGGGCGTGCAGGAGGATCGGCCTCAGGTGCGAGACCGTCATCGCTTCGGCGGACATGGTACGAAGACCCGGGCTGCACCCGGGGAGTCGCCCGGTGGCGGTATTCCAGGATCTCGCGGCCGATTCCCCCCGCCTTTCTCTCCTGGCACACCAGGTTGTCTTCCCCGCCTGGTTTCACGGCGTCCCTCTCTGCTTTTTCTCACGCGCAACGCGAAGAGAGTATCCGGGGAAAGGCCTCCGGGCAGACTCCCTCCACACCGACCTTGACGCGATTACGGCATATCTCCAGAGAGAGCAGCTAACCCGGATACTGGAGATGTGCGAAGACCGGGCGGAGGGCCGGTCTGACCCGGTCCGTCCGCGCCCATCCCCCTCCCCGCACGCGATCCTGCTCGATGATGATCTGGACCGGTCCCAGTCTGACGCAGCGGGGCATGGCACGGGGCCGATCCGGGTCCTCGCCCCCGCAGGTTCCGGAAAAACCAAAGCACTCGTGAACAGAATATGCAGCCTGGTGAACACGGGAGTTGTTCCTGAGTGCATACTCCCTCTCGCGTTCAACAGGAAAGCGGCGGCGGAGATGAACAAACGGCTCGAGGGGAAGCGGCTTGGCTGTGTGCGCGCGAGGACTCTTCATTCTCTCGGGTATGAAATCGTCAGGTCGGGGAGCCGGCTCGTCTTCGATGTGGGGACCGAATCCGGGCTGACCCGTACATTGCTGAAAGAGGCATTGCTGCTGCTCAACTCAGAACCTCCCCTGACAGCGGAGGATCCCTTCGAACGCTCTCTGAGACTCCTCAGCACGGCAAAGATGGACCTTCTCCCGCTGGACCGGATGACTCTGAATATGAACGGATCAGCCGCACCGTTCAGCCCTGTGTTCACTCGATTTCTGGAACTGCAGGAGGAGCGTGGCTTCATGAACTACGATGATATGATCTATTTTGCAGTGCGGGTACTCCTCGACAACGATGCATTGCGAAGGCGATACCAAGATGAATTCAAGTACCTGCTTGTCGATGAGTTCCAGGATCTGAATCGGGCTCAGATTCTGCTTCTTCAAATCCTGGCCCTCCCTGAAAACAACCTTTTCATCGTCGGGGATGACGACCAGATGATCTACGGGTGGCGGGGGGCATCAGTGCGGGGCATTATCGACTTCCCCCGCGTCCACCCCTGCGCACGGGAGTGCGCCCTGTCGACAAACTACCGGTCTTCGGTGAAGATTGTCGCGCATGCAGGCTGGCTCATCCAACGGAACAGAGATCGCGTCCCGAAATCCGTGGTTCCTCGCCCCGGGGCTCCGCCCGGAGAGTTCGAAATCTTCCTGCACGCAGGACTGTGGGAGCAGGCGCAATCAGCGGCGGAATGGATCAAGGAGAAGAGCGAGGCCGCCGGTTCGGCCTGGCGGGATACGGCAGTACTCTTCCGCTACAATGCGCTCCGGTTCACCGTGGCACTGGCGCTCGACAGGAAGAAAATCCCTCACACGCCTGTCGAAGGGAGCCGTCTCTTTGAGTCCCGCGCCGGGAGGGATGTCGCCGCCTGGTTGAACGTATTGCTCTTTCCCGGTTCAGCGGGACAGGAGGACCTGAAGAGGATTCTTAGAAGACCGGCGAGAATGCTCAGGCGGGGTCTGATAGAGCGCCTGGAGTGCTGGAGCGACCTGGAGATGCTCCCCGGGACCGGAGTGTTGACCGGAGAGGAAGAACGAGTCCTGCGGGAGTTTTTCGTTCGCGTCCGGAATTTCCGCCTCCGGGCTCCCCTCCTCTCCTCCCAGGAGCTCATTGATGAGCTCGACGGTATGATACACTTGCGAAGATCATATGACCGGATGAGTACCGCCTCGTCCGACCCGGATGAGGCGGATGACCGGACATACCTGGATGTGATAGACGCGGTATCCCGGACATTTCCCGCGGCGGCAGATTTCCTCGCGCATATCGGGGCATCACGCAAGGGCTCCCCCGCGCTTCGACTCGCATCCCCGCCGGAGCAGCCGGATCAGCCGGACCGGGATGAAGTCGTCCTCAGCACGATACACCGTGCAAAAGGAAATGAATTCAGCCGGGTCGTCTTTTTCGACCTGAGCCGGAGACACCGTCTCGGTGAGGAAGAGATAGAGGAAGAAAGGAGGGTCGCCTATGTCGGGCTGACCCGTGCAAAAGATTCACTCCTAGTGACGGCAAACGGGAGAAGACAATCCCCTTTTCTTCATGAAGCAGCGCTCGATCCGCAGTTTGCAGGCAGGATGCTGGAGGATATGGAGAGCGAGCTGAAGGGACTCCGGAAACGGATCCGCCGTCTGGGTGCCGCGGGGGGAGAGGCGGCTTCACGGAAGAGAGCCAGGCTCTGCCAGGACACGTATGCACTCGAAGAAGAACTCCGCTGCCGCTCCATGCTGAGCCTTCCGCCCGTGCATCCTTGACAGACAGGGCGATTATCGCTATGATGAACAAGACCACAATCCAGGAAATATACCCCACGATGATCACCACAACCGGGCTTACAAAGAGGTTTGTCGAAAAAGACGCAGTGCGCGGACTCAGTTTCACCGTCGGCAAAGGTGAAATCGTCGGGTTCCTCGGTCCGAACGGTGCGGGAAAATCCACGACCGTGAAAATGCTGACCGGGATGATACTCCCCACGAGCGGGACTGCAACGGTTGCAGGCTTCGACATCATCAGGGAGCCGATCGAGGTAAAGAAGCGGTTCGGGTACGTGCCTGAATCGGGAGCGCTGTTCGAAACGCTCACCGGGGGAGAATACCTTCAGTTCATCGCGGACCTTCACCATCTGGACAGGGATGTCGCCGGGCGCCGGGCAGATGAGTTCCTCGAGCTGTTCGGGATACTTGCGCAGAAGGACCAGCGGCTTCAGGAGTATTCGAAGGGGATGAAACAGAAAGTCCTCATCGCGGCGGCCCTGATACACCAACCCGAAGTCCTCTTCCTTGATGAGCCGCTCAACGGGCTCGACGCCAACTCGGCCCTTGTCTTCAAGGAGATTCTTAAGCGACTCTCCGCTCAGGGGAGCACGATTCTCTTCTGCTCCCACATACTTGATGTCGTGGAGAAGCTCTGTCCCCGGATCATCATTCTCAATGAAGGAAGCATTATCGCCGAGGGAACGCCGGAAAGCATCGCCCTCAGGACGGGAGAGAAGACGCTTGAAGAGGCATTCTGCAGGCTGACCGGCGTCCGGGATGCCCGCGAATCGGCGAAGGAGTTCCTCGAGGCTCTCGGGCGATGATTACCGACCGTCTCCTGACGCTGTTCGGGGTGGATCCCATCCAGTGGCGGGCACTCCTCCGGACTTCATACCTCCTTCTCAGAAGAAATCCCGGTGTCGTGAAAGGGCTCAAGACCGGCAGCACGTCCCGGGTGGCCGGGATTGTTGTGATGCTGATTTTCTACCTGATCCTCGGAATTATGTTCGCGTTCGTCCCCTGGGGGAACAACGACCCGTCAATCGCGGCGTCCCTGGTCCTCATCCCCACATCCATCTTCCTTGCGTCACTTATCCTGCTCGAATTCGGTGCGACGATCATTTCGCCTGAAGACTTTGCGGTCCTGAGCGTGCAGCCAGTCTCATCCCGCACATACTTCGCGGCCCGCGTCAGCGTGATCATCATCCTGACGCTCCTCTTCGCGGCGGTCCTGAACCTTCCTTCGGCGGTCTCGATCTCGATCAGGAGGGGCCCGCTGGAAGGGTTCGTGTGGGTGATCGCGGCATCGGCGAACGCACTCGCGACCGGAATGGGGATGATCCTCCTGTACGCGGCGGCGCTCCGCGTGATCCCGTACCGGCGCCTGATGACGCTCCTGGCGTACATGCAGATGTCCCTCTCGTTCCTGATTTACGGCGGGTTTGGGCTCCTCTCGTCCAGAATCGGGGGATTCATGTCGGGGATCACCATGGCTGTTCCCTGGTGGTGGGATTTTCTGCCGCCGGTCTGGTTTGCATCATTCACGGCGCTCGCCGCCGGGATCTGGACGCCGCTGAGCATGTTCCTCGCTCTCTGTGGGATTGTTCTCCTCGCGGTACTCCTCCCGGCCGGCGCGTCGAAGATCTCGCTTTCCTATGCCGAGTCGGTTGCGCGCGCAGCCGTGTTCGAATCCGCGCAGCGCCGTCCTGTCCGTCTCCGCTGGATGGTCTCGTTACTCAAACGGTCGGAAGACCGGGCAATCGCGACACTCATCGCACGCCAGTTTCGCTATGACATCAGGTTCAAAATGACCGTTCTCGGGATCGTCCCGCTGACGGCACTCTATGTTTATCAGGGATTGCAGGGAGGGGGGAAGTTCTACGACCCGTTCCAGCAGGGATTGGATATCAGGGGGATTGCCGGTTCTTCGCTTCTGTATGTTGCCATAATACTTTTCCCCGGCATACTGAAGGACGAGATCGGGAAGTCTGACAATTTCCAGGCCGCCTGGGTCTTCTTCACGACCCCCGTGGACCGGGCCGCACTCGTCCTTGCAGTTAAGAGGGTCCTTACAGTCTATTTTCTGATCCCGTATCTTTTTCTCCTCGGGTTCGTTTTTTACTACTTCTTCAGGAACCTGCTGCATGTCCTGATGCACGAACTGGTTATCCTGCTGGCGAGCCAGCTTCTCCTCCAGATTGCTTTTTTTATCTCGCCACGACTCCCGTTTTCCGCCCCGCGGGGCCTGGGGGAGAGGATTGGTCTCACGACACTTATCATGGTGGCGGGACCTTTGCTCCTGCTGGCCATGCTGGCATTCTTCTCCCGGTTTTTCTATACGAATGCAGTTTCCTATCTGGTGGGGACCTCCGCCCTCGGCATTCTCGTGGCGATCGTCGAGCGGCTCCTCAGGCTCCGTGTCTCCCGGAAAGTCGGGGGACTGGAATTTGCCGGATAGGGAGCTGTCAAACAGACTCAGAAAAGGGACAATAGGCTTACCATGATGCAGTTACGCGCGCTTGGTTCATCGGATTTGCGGGTCAGCCCCATAGGGCTCGGCTGCTGGCAGTTCAGCAAAGGATCGGGGTTTATGGGGAGATACTGGCCCGAACTTGCTGACTCCGTCGCTCTGGAGATAGTAAGGAGAAGCGTTGAAGGGGGGATAAACTGGTTCGACACGGCCGAAGCATACGGCTGGGGGACGTCGGAACAGACGCTTGCTTCGGCTCTTTCATCGCTGGGGAAAAGGGCCGGAGAGGTGGTCATCGCGACGAAGTGGTGGCCCGGACTCCGGACCGCGGCCTCGATCCTCAGAACCATCGACGTCCGCCTGAAGCGGCTGGGGGGATTCCCCATCGACCTGTACCAGGTCCATCAGCCGCTCGGCTTTTCATCGGTTGAGAAGGAGATGGATGCGATGACCAGGCTGGCGGAGAGGGGGAAAATCAAATATATCGGCGTGAGCAATTTCAACGAGAAGCGGATGAGGCGTGCAGATGCGCGGCTTCGCAGCCACGGTCTCCGGCTCGTCTCGAACCAGGTGAGTTACAGCCTCCTGAACCGGGAGATCGAATCGAACGGCGTCCTCTCGGCCGCGAAAGAACTCGGGGTTTCCCTCATTGCCTATTCCCCGCTCGCACAGGGGATACTCACGGGCAAGTTTCACGCTCAGACTCCGGAATCCCTCCGCCCATCGGGAGTCCGCCGGTACCTCCGGAATTTCTCACGCAAGGGGCTGGAGCGGACGCGCCCACTTGTGACACTGTTGACCGGAATTGCAGGCGCACACAACGTCGTCCCCGCGCAGGTCGCCCTCCAGTGGCTCGTTTCATTCAATGGCGATGTGGTCGTGGCGATACCCGGCGCCACATCGCCCATGCACGCGGAAGATAATGCCGCCGCCATGAATTTCGCGCTCACCCCGGCAGAACTTGCCTCAATCGACCTGGAATCGACGCGGATCTCACGGTGAAGCGGCCTCTACTGCCCTTTATCCTCCGTTTTCCCCTGTTTTTCATTGAGAGATTGATTCGGTTGGTGATTCGCTCCCCTGGTTGCCTCGGCTAAGCTTCTGTTGCGAACGCTTCCCCGTTCGATTGACACTCAACTGAATCTCCCCTACATTGGTAGCATGCGTCACCCATGAGCGTGCGCTTTTTGGCGACGCTTCGCCCCCCTTGCTTAAGGATTGAAAAGGAACTGTGGACCATGCAAATCTATGTGGGAAACCTCCCCGTTGAAGTCGACGATGCCGGATTGAAGGCGATGTTTACGGAATTTGGTGAAGTCCTTGCTGCCTCTATCGGGAAAGAAAAGGGGTATGGGTTCGTCGAGATGAGAAAAGCGTCCGAAGCCCGCGCCGCGGTTCATGGCCTGCGAGGGAAAGATATGGAGGGGAAACCTCTCCGGGTGAAAGTGCTGAAACCTGGAGATGAATTCCACGCTCAGGCCCAGGCCCTCCACGGAGGACGGGGAGTGAAGGGGGAACCCCATCCAGGTGGTGACGGGACCTACAGGGGGAGCGGGGCCATCAGGAGAGGCGGTCAGAGGGGGAGCTGACCAGGCCATGTCCAGATTCGTCTTTTTGTATGCCGGGCCGTTCATGGGACTGATTCTTGTTGTCCTTGGTCTCACAGGCAACCTCTTCTCCGGCAATCCGCTAGTGATCGCGGGGCAGCTATTTGGTCTGGCTCTCGTCATTTATGCGCGTGTGACGTTCGGCAGGCAACGATTTAATATCTCCGCCACCCCTGCTGAAGGACCGCTGCTCCGCAGAGGTCCTTACCGATTCATCCGCCATCCGATGTACGCCGGTGTTTCGCTTCTCTTCCTGGTGACGATCACCGGCCATTTGTCCCCGTTCACAGCCGCGATCGGAATTCTGGTCATCGTGATCATTCCTTGGCGCATCAACCTCGAAGAACCACAGCTCAAAGCCACGTACCCCGACTATGCCGGGTATGCTTCCAGAACAAAGAAGTTGATCCCGTTCGTTTATTAAGAACGCCCGTCTGCATTTCGCCTGCGCCGACGGTATCCTTCAACAGCAAGATCTCAGGGTTCATCGAATGTCGGCGCTATCGAAGGATGGTGGCCGACTTTTTATTCCTTTATTCCTATTTCGCCGTCAAGATCGAAACTAAGGTCGACTTTGGTGTTCCGTCGCTATTAACCACCGGGAAATCCCCCTTGTAGCACCAATGGCAATAAGCAATACCGTTCTTGTGGAAAATCCCGCAGAGATCACTGTAATAGTGAAGCAGGGTGCCTTCCGGAATTTTCGGGTAGACTCCGTACTCGCCACAATACAATTGCAGGTGATATGCCTCAGCAACCCTGATCGCCGGCAGTATTCTTTCTTCAAGGGTTTCTTTCGTGAAATATCCGTTCGCACCATCCCTCATGGCGTTAGCGGCGGATGCAGACATATCTTTGTAATGCACAGTATCGACTATTTGTCCCGGGTAGTTTACCGGCCCGGTATATTCCCCGATCTTGGTCCAGGGAGCCGTGTGATGCGTCAATGCCATCGGAGTATAAAAATGGAAGCTCAGGATCAAGTTCCTATCGTTTCCAGGAAACCTCAATCGTGGAAAGGTTTCGGCGCTTTGCCACATGTTCGAACCTACCACTATTTTCCTTTCTGGCTCTTTGGCTCTGATCGCGGCTAAGACTGTGTTAAGGACCTTATTCCAATCCTCGGGATCGTTGGCAACCGCTTCGTTTAGGATTTCATATGCGAGCTTGTCATTCGGATATTGATGCAGCTCATCCGAAAGCTGGCGCCACATGTTCACCAAATGTTCCTGCTCCGCTGGATCGGTCCACAACTTATTTGATTCGGCATTGAAATAGTGCGACCGGATGATATGCAGATCGACAATGACGCGTAGTTTGGCCTTGAACGCCCAGTGTATCGCGTTATGCAAAAGTTCGAAAGCCTCCGCTTCTTTATTGCCGAGAGAATCCCACAGCTGAACTTCATCCAACGGTATTCGCACGTGATCGAATCCCATTGACGCAATCGTATGAAAATCTGCCTGTCTAATGTAACTTCTCCTTTCTTTGCCGCGCCTCTCACTCTGTGACAGCCAATGACTAACATTGACCCCTGTTCGTATCACGAACTGACCTGGTGCGGCAGAAGATCTCGAGTCCCGTGCGATTGCGGAAGCGAACGATGCGAGAAGTAACAAAAATGAAGTCGCCTTGATCATGAAATACCTCCTGATGTTATTGCGCATTGAGTAATCCTGGGCTTCTCTATTTGTCGAATCAGGAGGTTCTCTCAATGACCAGTTTGTCCCCAATAAACTCCGGAGCAAAGATAATAGAATAGAAAGTGAAGGACAATGATGCCCCGAACCTCTCCAGCCCTGCTGTAAGACATCGTGATAAGCTCAACGAATCTTGCGGTATAAGAGTCAAACAACCTTACCACAGGAGAATCTATGAGCGAACAGGAATACCAGGATCTCTGGCATTACTCGGACCGATTTACGAGAGATCCGCTCGAACCAAGCGAGCTGATAACAATGGCGTGGAAGGAAGGCAAGAAGCTGGGAGACAGATGTAGCACGAAGCTGATGAAGTCTGCAATGCATTTCCGATCAAAGGAGCTGAACAGACGATCAGCGTTTCCGTGTAAGGAAGTGGGAAAAAGCGGGCTTGATGGGTGGTCCAAGGAGCTGGTATACTTGGATCGTCCCCATGCAAATTCAGGGAAGAATGCTTCTGAGCATATTCTTCGGACTGCCACGACACCAGTTGACTTCACGATCTCGTCAATGTTCGTTGAAGACTTGACGAGTGATAAACAGATGCTTCTTGATGCTCTTGCTTCAGGGTGTGCGCTGAAACAAGTTTCGCGCCGAAACGCGATTTCCAGCTCGTGCCTCAACTCGATTTGTCGATCGCTGCAAGCCAAAGCAGTCGTTCATCTTCTCTGAAAGGCAGGGAGAGCTCACGCTCTGAGGTGTACGAATACGCCAAGAGGATCCACTACCTGGTTGTCCGGCTACAGTTATCGCCCCAATTCAACGCTTGCGTTATCCACCCCAGTTTCATATATTCTCACTCAGATTGATCTCCCAAAATCCGATCCGGTCTTCAGGGGGGGTGTTGAAAGGACTCTTCAACAGTTGGCAGTTTCGAGAAATCTCGGCGAAAAAACTGCCGAAATTATGTTAGATTACCGGACGCTTAGCTCAGTTGGTTCAGAGCGTACGCCTCACACGCGTAAGGTCGCTGGTTCGACCCCAGCAGCGTCCACAACTATTATGTACGAGCTTCTTGTGCGGAGACTCCGATCTTTTGAGTACGTCTCCGTAACAGGGAGAACTCCCGAAGTTAACTTCTGCGCTTGTTGAGGGTCTGCCACAAAGTCTTCAACCGCAGGTCCTTCCTTACAAATTCTCCATATAACGACTTTCCTTCTGGAATCCTCCCGTCTGTTTTCTTGCCCTGAAATTCTTCTCCAATCTTTCCACTCGAAACAATGTGGAAGGTTAGAGTTCCGCTTTTCCTTCATTCCACTCTTACACCTCCAGTCCCGCAAAGTAGTCGCTGGGCTTTGACCTGAGACCCCACCCAGTTCGATACGGGGTCGAGAGGGACGGCTCTAAAGGGGATTTTCTCCGATTCGGGATGATGTCACTGGACTTCTCCGGCTCGGGGTTCATGTGCTCGAAGTCAAATAGATGAAGTCACTCACATTACTTTATACTCCCGGAAGAACAGTGTAATCTTTGTCCCGAAGGGAGTCATCTTCCATTCCGCAATCCCGAAACGAGAGATCACGTCCTCAGGGAGTAAAATGCTTCCACCTTAGAGAACGCGGGTCCGATAAAAGGCGATCAAAGGCGAAAGTCTTGGGCGAGATGAATTTCGTTGACGATGAGCATGATCAGTTCGAGAAGAGCCTGGCGGATAAATGGATACACAATGAGCTGATTCTCTTAGCCTCCGCAAGGAGCTTGGGCGACAATTACAGACATTGGAAGCAGTTCTCCATTTGTGGCTCTGACTGGATATATATCGGGGTGTTGTTTTCTCATTGGCGAAGTCTCGTGTTTTTTTCATTCCCTTCCCATCTGTGAAATGGCTCGACACCGTTCGTATTTCTGTCAATCCGCGTACAGGTTCGGGCGTTTTCAGCGCTTCTGTGTTCGAATTGCCCAGTTTGCAGAGCCCAAGTGGCCAATGTATATTGTTGCAGAGTCTCCACTGTTCTCTGCAATCAATGGTCAAGTCGTAACAGACAAGAGTCGGCTCCTATTTTCACGAAGTCCTATGACCGTTGCTAGCGTCTTCAGGCGGGTGCTCGTCAACTCGAGAAGTTGAAGATGCATCTAAGCGATCGCCACCAAACGCGACAATCTTCTCAGAACTTACGAAGAAGACCAATTGAATATTCGCATTTAAGTAGAAAGCAGGAATACCCGATCCCAACACAATTTCACATTCGGGTTATTAGTGGTCAGGCAGGCGCGGTTAAGTTCTGAACGGTCGACAAATCAACCCAATGGCCAACGGGGTAATCCAAGAATCCATTGCGTCTCAAAAGAAAATGTGACGACTCTCACGAATTGGATATGTCACAAGCATTCTTAAACCGTACCTGGGGAAATGTCGTAGAGTTCTTCGCGATGTGAATTTACTTTTTGGGAACACGGAGGTGAATTGCGATGGCTCTTAAGTCTTCAGTAATATTCCTGAAACAAGTACTCCGTTTCCAAAGCCAGTCCCAGCTCCTCCAGTATGCCGTGCTCCTAATCGCAATGTCTCTTGTCTCAACTTGTCGACTCTACTCGCAAGTTGATTCTGTCCACACCTTCTCGTTACCGTTGGGCACAGGTAATCTTTGGCAATACAAAGAATCTCCCACCGCGAATCTGCCGTATATTTATGAGGTATTCAGCGGGTCGGATACCACATTTGCAAATGGCAAAACCTATCGGTCTCTTATTAGCAGAAACTATGGATTTCGTGACACCACGGGTATGCAGTACGAGCGTCAGGAGGGAGCCAAAGTGTACGAATACTTTCCTCTCCTGCGAATAGAAGCTGTGGTTTATGACTTCTCAAAGAAGGTTGGAGACACCATCTCTATTTTCCCCCGCGAGACCGCGTCCGGCTTGGACACATCTATTGTCACAGTCCTGGGTGCTGGGGCACGCTATATGTTCGGAGAGACAAGAAAGTATATGATATTCTACGCTCGAACGATTCACGTCACTCTGTTCTGGATTGACGAGGTCACCGACAGCATTGGAAGAACCTTCTCTGAAGTCGAGCCGGGTTTTCAACTCTCTCTCGTTGGAGCTCAAATCAATGGCACACAATATGGAACAGTTACAAGCGTGATGGACACGAGGCAGGAACATCCCAACGGTTTCTCCCTCCTTCAGAATTACCCTAATCCTTTCAACCCATCGACGACGATCTATTACGACCTTCCGGCCGATAGTCATGTCAAGATCTTGATATATGACATCCTGGGCAGGGAAGTAAGGTCACTCGTTGACGAGCAGGAATCTGCCGGCTATCAGAAAGTGCGGTTCGATATTCAAGGGGTCGCGAGCGGAGTATACTTCTACAGGATTCAGGCCGATCCGTTAAAAGGAGGGAAGATGTTCAGTGACGTGAAGAAGATGATGGTTTTGAAATGACCGCGCAGCAGAATCCATTCTGATATCGCATGTTGCAGCGAAATGTCAGGGCTCAATCCGCGAGCGTCGGGCTCCTCGTTTTTCCTGTTCGGTGAGTGCGGAGTCCTGGCGGGAATCGAGTTCTCAATTTTATTTCGGTAATTTTCTTCGGGGGCTCTTTGATTTGGAGATTATCTTCTGCGGATGTTCTAATTTCTTTTCTTCACCTTGATATTGTCCTCTCACCTCCATAAGTTACTCCCGCTGAGTCCTCACACGCGTAAGGTCGCTGGTTCGACCCCAGCAGCGTCCACAACTATTGCGTTTGCTAAGGAGCTTCTATAAAGTCTTCAATTGCAGGTGGTTCCTTTCTACTTCTCCGTATACCGACTTTCACCCTGAGTGCTCCAATCTGTTTTCCTGCCCCGAAATTCCTTCGCCATATTTGCACGGGGAAATACAGTGAAATGAAATATTTCCCCTTTTCCTTCCTTTCGCTCTTGTATCTCCAGTCCCAGATATGTTCTGACGGGGCAAGCTCTGCGAACTCAAACCTATCCGATCCGACGGCTCTTAGAGGATATTCTTGTATCCGGGATAATATCAATTGACTTCTTCGGACCGGAGTTCATGCATTTGACATCAAGTGAATGAAATCACTCACATTACTTTATCCGATTGGAAGAGAAGCGTAATTGTTGTTACCCGAAGAGGAATCAGGAGAGGATGCTGCAAGAAATGAATCAAAGCGTCATAACACGGATGACGGAGGACCTTTTAGGGGTCAAGAGCAGGAGATGAAGATCCTAGTCGGAAACAACTCGATGGTCCACGAGCATGATCATTCGCGAAAAGTCTGGAGCCAAGAGTTGATGCACTGGAGCTGATCCACTCTTTTCCCGCGAGAAGCTCTGTCGACAATTACAGGCATCGCAGAATTCTCCATTTGGGATCGTTGAATATATACATGATAGATAACGAACGACAGAATTTGAGGTCTATCGTTCAATCCAGGTCCACCTGTGAAACGGATTGACATCGAGAGTAATTCTGTCAATCTTCGCGCATGTCCAGGCGTTTTCGGCGGTCTGGGTGCTGTTTGGGCGGTTTGACAAACGCAAATGGCTAACGTATCTTGCCGCAGAGTCTTCACTGTTCTTCGATATCGCCAGTTGCCCTCCAGCGATGATGAGTCGACTCCCCCTTCCTTAAAGTCCCCCCGATCGCTGCTGGCCCAACGGAAAAGGCCGTTAGCAATGACCACTCAGACGATGCAAGCTACCTGACGATATCTCCTTTAGATTCTCTTCATGATCTTCTGATTTGACTGAAAGGATGAGTCAACGATCGTTCAGCGAGAGCCGCAAATGCCGGATTCCATTGTGACGATCAGGTCTATCGAACCGATGCGTGGAAGTCTGATTGGTCCGGTGATTATTTGTGGAGATTTACTTTGATGGTTTCCACTACCTTATCCTCCGGGATGGCGTACGGAGTGATGAAGGGATCCTTGCTCTGGCCGGCGTCAACACGAAGGATTTTGTCTCTGAGTGGAGAATTAGAGTAAGGGCTACAATGACATCACACAAAATGAAGAAGATCCTTTTTCTTTCCGTGGTCTTGTTAGGTTGTACCCTAGAAGCGCAGACATGGGAAGCAGTTGATATGACATTCCCTCAAGGAGATACACTTCTTGTCAATGCAGCTATTTCATTTGCAACGAGGGACATTGGCTGGATTGTATCGGATGGCTCCGTGATAAATGGCATGCCTCCATCCCAACCGGAGACAAGAATATTCAAGACGATGGATGGGGGTCATCATTGGTCCCTGCAGAAGAAATTCGGCGACTTCTTATGGATGTCTTCGGTTGTTGCATTCGATTCCTTGCATTGTTGCGCGATTGGCGGGCCCAGCGGGACTGGGGTCATGTTGTCTACGAGCGATGGCGGTGGTGCATGGACCCAATCAAACATAGTGGATCCGGGGGGAGACTATTTTACCAGCCTGTTCTTTTGGGATGTCCATTCTGGTATCGCACTTAACACGCACCGGTGGTTTACTACTGATGGTGGGCAAAGCTGGTCCAAGGGAGGTGATATGGGCAAGGCATTTCCAATCCCGTCAGATGTTTCGTTCGTAAATGGTCGGTTAGGTTGGATGGTGAGTTTCGCGACCCCATACTCAAGTGATGCGGGCTATATAGCTCACACTACCGATAGTGGAATAACATGGAATTATCAGGATTCCGTAACCGCAGTACTGTCAGCCGTGGACTTCGTTGACTCTCTTCGCGGATTTGCGGTAGGATCGAATTTCACCGGTGGCACCGGGTTTATTTATTCAACCACCGACGGTGGCAATCTCTGGACGTGGAGACAGTTTATCGGTTCAGGTCCGTTTGAGGATATCGGATTTCTTGACCACAAAACCGGATGGATTACAAATGTCGGCAAAATGCTAAGAACTACTGATGGAGGAGTAACCTGGGAAACTCAATTAGAAGGAGTTCAGTCAGATTTGAGACGAGTGCTAGTTTTGAAAAAAGACAAAGTGGCCTATGCTTTTGGCAATATTCCTTATCAAGCACCCTTCACGCTACTGTACGCTGACTTGAGCGGTCTTACTTCATTGAAGAATGACGGGGGAAGTAAACTGAAGGAATTCCACCTAAGTCAGAACTATCCGAATCCCTTCAACCCCTCCACTGAGATCAGTTATCAGTTACCTGTCCGCAGTCAAGTAACATTGCGGGTTTATGATATGTTGGGAAGAGAAGTTGCAGAAATAGTCAATCGGGTGGAAGGGCCTGGGAAGTACACGGTGCACTGGAATGCGAACAGATTGTCAGGAGGGGTATATTTCTATCGCCTAATAGGAGGATCTATCGCTGAGGTTAAGAAGATGCTGCTTCTTCGATGAGCGCTAAGATAAACTGTTCCTGATCTTGTCGGGTGAGGAGCGAGGGCGCTCTACCTCCAAGTCCCGACCACGGATCTGCAGTCGAGTAGAAACACAATCGAAGTAATGTCGAGAGATTGATCCGCAAGGGTGGGCTCTTCTATTTGCAATTCGTCGCATGGGGACGAGATCATTCTGGTCAACAGGAAGGTACCCAAGGGTGGCTTTACCGAGCATTAACTCGCCGACGTAGTTTTGTCATCATTTGTCGGTGGGTGATTCCTTTCTTTCCAGTTGCCGCTTGGGTCTGAGCAACTCCGAGTTTTTCAAAGAGGTCCACTTGCGCTTTGAGACGTTCGTAATGCTCAATGGTCATGACAACCAGATCCCCTTCACCATTGGTGGTGAGATACACGGGTTCATCCTTCTTGCGGCAGATGGACGCTATCTCTCGTGTACGGTGTCGCAGGCTGGAAATGGACTTGATAATTGGCATTGTCGCTCCTATTAGTCAAGCACAAATTAGTACCAAATTAGGATATATGCAAGGAGGGGTGGACGGCGCAGTCCGCACAAAAATGTTTCCAGGGCGAGCGTTCGTGTTCTTTTGTTCAGATTGATATTGTCCTCTCACTTCCATAAGTTATTCCCGCTGAGGCCTCACACGCGTAAGGTCGCTGGTTCGACCCCAGCAGCGTCCAAAATTATTGCGTTTGCTAAGGAGCTTCTACAAAGTCTTCAATTGCAAGTGGTTCCTTTCTACTTCTCCGTATACCGACTTTCACCCCGAGTGCTCCAATCTGTTTTCCTGCCCTGAAATTCCTTCGCCATATTTGCACGGGGAAATACAGTGAAATGAAATATTTCCCCTTTTCCTTACTTTCGCTCTTGTATCTCCAGTCCCAGATATGTTCTGACGGGGCAAGCCCTGCGACCTAACAGAGCTGCACACTTACGGTCTTCCGACCGCCCTTCACCGAATACTCTCCGTGTTCCTTCCTATACCCCATCAACAAACTCCTGTTGAACGCCACCCCGATGTTCGAGAGACTCGCTCGACGGAGCGATCATGATGTCATTATGCCCCGGAAGGAGTCTTGAAGAGGCCCCCCCTTCTTGACAAACCAGCAAATTAGTGCTATTTTCGCCAGGAGGATTCGCTGATTCATAATCCAAAGGTTGGACTTCTTTCGGCCGCTCTCCTGTGTTCCTCAAGCCGATCAGGAAGGTGTAACTCCACTCGATGTATCCCAGGAGCGCCTGTGAAGCCCCGCAAGACTGATCGATCAATCCCGGCAGTCCACATTCACGAATACCATCCGCAGGTCTGACGCGAATTTCATTGGACGGCGCTCAGAGTGTGATAACCAGCGCGCTCTTGTCGATGGATGCCATCCGGATAGGAACCTTGTCGCCAAAGGAACTGTCCCCCGGCCGATCTCCCCAAGACGCCTTTTCGTGCTCAGATATGGTGTTTTTGTGTCTAATTGCAACTTCCCTGCCATAAGGAACCTGGGGTCACCGCGTTCTTCCTATGATTAAACCTTCTTCTGACGCATCAACTCTAACGAGACAATGTCGCACCAAGAGCCATTGCCGACACTATTGGATCCTCGGGCTGCACGTCGCGCTCGTTCATGATGGCAGATGAATTTCCCGGCCAGTAATTGGCTCAACCACCGAAGGCATCGGCTCTTCGCGAAGCGATGCACAGCGCATCTCTATGATCGAAGGCGTCGAGATCATCTTCAATCCACAATTCTGCAGATCATCCAGCGAAAGGAAGACGCG
>Ga0182017_10000759_pt1 | contig 25400 bp, 18 predicted proteins | sample 712E3DmetaG_FD_120492 | JGI IMG/M metagenome (GOLD analysis project Ga0182017, IMG submission 120492) | Permafrost microbial communities from Stordalen Mire, Sweden - 712E3D metaG | ecosystem: Environmental > Terrestrial > Soil > Wetlands > Permafrost | place: Sweden: Stordalen | collected... | reverse complement strand
CTTCTCGAAAAAGTATTCGAGAGCCAGGCCAAACAAGTCTGCGATCTGACGATCGGTCCAGAGAAGAGCGCGCCACTGTGGGTACACATCGAGGCGGTAGCCTCCGACGACGGCGGCCGTGAGTGCCGCGCGGTATTGACCGACATTACCGAGCGCCGGCGGATCGAAGAGACACTTCGGTTTCGACTGTCGCTGCTCGATTCTTCCGCAGACCACTCCCTGGAAGAGCTGCTGCAAGAGATGCTGGACGTGATCGGGGCGCTGACCGACAGCCCTATTGGTTTCTGCCACTTCGTCGAGCCGGACCAGAACACGCTTTCGTTGGCGGCCTGGTCCACGCGAACCATGAAGGAGTTCTGCTCGGCCAAGGGGCAAGACACCCACTACCCGATCGCCGAGGCGGGTGTCTGGGCGGACTGCGTCCGTCAGCGATGGCCGGTCATCCACAACGACTACGCGTCGCTCCCGCATCGCAAGGGGCTGCCCGCGGGACACGCCCCAATCACCCGCGAGCTGGTCGTGCCCATCATCCGAGCCGACCTCATCGTGGCCATCGTCGGGGTTGGCAACAAACCATCTGACTACCACGACAGCGACGTCCAGATCGTCTCGCACCTTTCCGACGTGGCCTGGACCATCATCGAGCGCAAGCGCGCAGAACTGGCCTTGCAGGAAAGCGAGACGCGCTACCGCGAGGCGGCTGAGGCGCTGGCCAAGGCGGACATCAACAAGAACCATTTCTTGGCCGTGCTCTCGCACGAGCTGCGCAACCCGCTCGCGCCGATTACCAACAGCCTCTATGTCCTGGACCATGCGGTTCCCGGCGGCGAACAGGCGCATCGCGCCCAGGCGGTGATCGGCCGACAAGTCGGGCAGCTTGCTCGCTTGGTTGACGATCTGCTCGACGTGACGAGGATCTCGCGCAACAAGATCCCGCTGCAGCGGCAACGGTTGGAACTCGGCGAACTGGTGCGGCGGACAATGGAGGACCATCGCCCCCAGTTCGAGAAGAACGAGGTGCACCTCGAGTTTGCGCCCGCCTCGCAGCCGGCGTTTGTCAGCGGAGACTCGAACCGGCTGGCACAGATCGTCGGCAACCTCCTGCAAAACTCAGCCAAGTTCACCGGACCGGGAGGCCGCACACGCGTATCCGTGTCCGTGGACAGCGAGGCCAAGCAGACGGTTGTTCGGGTTGCAGACACAGGGGTCGGCATGGACCAGGAGATGCTGGCGCGCCTGTTCCAGCCATTCGCACAGGCTGATGCCACGCTCGATCGCAGCAAGGGCGGCTTGGGCCTCGGGCTGGCGCTGGTGCGGGGGCTGGTCGAACTCCACGGTGGCGCCATCACAGCGCACAGCGCTGGGCTGGGCCAAGGGGCTGAGTTCGTCGTGCGCCTGCCGCTCGCGCTAGAGGAAGTTACTGCTGACGGGCTTGTCCGCTCCGGCACTCTGGCCCCGGGCGGCCGCCGGCGCGTGCTTGTCATTGAGGACAACATCGACGCGGCCGACAGCCTGCGCGAGGCGCTCGAGTTCAGCCAGCATGAGGTCGCGGTCGCATACAGTGGCCCCGCGGGCATCGACAAAGCCCGCGAGTACAAGCCCGAGGTCGTCTTTTGCGACATCGGGCTTCCCGGCATGGACGGCTTCGATGTCGCGCGCGCCTTCCGCGCTGACGATGCCCTCAAGGGCGCGTATCTCGTGGCTCTGAGCGGGTACGCCTTGCCTGAGGACGTGCAGCGGGCGACAGAAGCTGGATTCGACCAGCATCTCGCGAAACCGCCGAGTTTGGACATTATCGAACAGACCCTGGCACGCGCGTCCTCGGTATGAGGTGTTCACCGCAGTCTGGCATTTTGGGCGGGATTGACGCACTCGGTATTTGCCAGATCGTCGGCCCCACGCTTATTATGAGAGGGGATGAACCTGAACCTGCGCGTGATTATCAGTTTTCTGCGTCCGGTGCTGTTTGCCTGCGCAGGTTTGCTGGCGGCTGGGCTCGCCCAGGCCGACGAAATCGTGCCCCTCGACCAGATCCCCAGCGCACCATCGGGTGCACCGGGCGCTGGCAAGTATGGGGGAGTTACACCGGGGAGCAACGCGAGCAATCCGTTGCCCCAGCCACCGGCCAGCCCACCCCATCTCATCTGGACTGGCTTCCAGCCCACTGCCACCGGGTCGCGAGTCTTTTTCCAGACTACCGGGCCGGTGGAGTTCGAGGTGAAAGAGGGCCATGTGTCCAAGGCTGGCCGTTCAACGCTGACAGTTCTCTTGCGCGGGTGCCGCATTTTCAAGGCGAACAACCGACGGAAGCTCGACACGCGCGCTTTTCCCACCCCGGTACAGAGCGTTTCGGCCAAGCAGCGCCGAGAGAACGTCGAGCTTCTCATCGCGCTCCGCGAACCTGCCAGCGCCACGCCAGGGACCGAGCCCGGCCCGAACGGCACGCGATTTCTGGTGTTCGATTTTCCCCCGGGCAAGGCGGCTCCTAGCGAGGAAAAGCTGCCGGTCGAATCGGATTCCACGTCGCACGGCCCCACATCTGGTGAAGGCTGGTCACTCTCGGGCACCGGTGATTCCGTGCCGGTCGAAGAAAATGGCAAAGCGAAGTCCAAGGGTAAGGGCCGGGCGGCCGTCCTGCCTGACGGGGCAGGGTCCGCGAAACCGCCAGCCGAGGCTAAATAGTTGATTCGCCTCGTCCGAACCTATGATGGAGAGGGCGGCACATGAGAGCATCACTCGATTCCCGATTGGTTTTCTTGGGCCTGGCTGCGTCGCTGGTACTTGCTGCGTGTGGAAAGGGCTCTGAGCAGGGATCGCCACCCTTGCCGGGCGACGACGCGGGGGTCATCCGGTCGGTAAGAGTTGACACCGCTGTGGAAAGGGGCGCTCGTGACAGCACAGGCGGGGCCACGATAGCTGCGGACACCGCTGTGGATGGGGGCGCGGCTGACGGCGCCGACGGGGCCGCGACCGATGGGGACGGCGGGAGTGCGTCCAGCGGGGATGCGGCGGGGGATGGTGTCGATGGAGTACCCGGGGCGCCGTCGATCACCGTGACCGTCGACCCAGCATCGTTGGTCCCGCCAGGGGACGGCGGCGTCTCTGACGCACTAGTCGCTCCGGCCAGCTATGGGCCCAAACCGACGGTCACGGTGACGGTCGTTTCGAATTCGGGGGATATGCGGTCCGACGACGTGTCATCGGTCACGGGGTTGCTCGAGGATCCCGCAACCCGCGCCACGGTAGCGTCTGTGAAGCCGGCCAGGTCCGGGACGGATTCGGCTCCCGAGTCGAACATCACGCGTTTCATCTTCTCCGGCGTTCCCCTCGATCTTTCCAAGGTCCCCACCGGCGCCTATGTCCTGGTGGTGACCGCTACGACGGTTGGTGGAGCCTCGGCCAGCACCGAGGTCGCGTTGTGGGTGGATACCGGGCCGGTGGTCGAAGTGAAATCTCCAACCGAAGGCGGATACTACAAGGGATCGGCTCCGGTCGAGGTCAGCGCAACCCAGCCGGTGTTTGCTATCACCCTGGTCACCATGGCGATAGGGCAGCGAGATCCGGTCCCACTGACGGAGACGAGCACGGGCGTCTACAAGGGCACCATCGACTTCAACAGTTTCTCTCCGCCCTTGGAGGGTGATCAGCTAGCCACCTTCCACGCCTACGACGTGAATGGAACTGAGACCAAGGTCGTGCGTCACTTCGTCAGTGACGACACAGGGCCTGAGATTAGCTCGACCGTGCCTGCCCTCGGCAAGATGATCGGAAGCGTGACTACGATCAGCGCGACAGTCAGAGATCCGGCCGGGGTGGACACGTCCTCGGTCGTGGCGGTGGTGGGCAACGGCGACCGGACCTTCTCGGTCACGCTGGTCCCGCAGAAGACTGGGGGCGATTCCTACGCGAACCTCTTTGACACGACCAAACTGCCGGCCTACCAGATCTTCCCCACCATCTCTTTTCGGGCACGGGATATCCTGGGAAACGAGTCGACCGTCAGCTACGAGCTAGCGCTCGACAACACGCCACCCACCATTGACCTGGATCCTCCGATGCTGCGGAGGGTTAGCAGCGAGGGGTACTGTAGCTGGGCCTTTGATCCAGTAGGTCCCGACGCGGTGGATGACGGCGATCTGGTGACACAGCTCTTCGACGTTCGAGTCCTTGCGGAAGACAATGGCAACACGCCGCTGACCGGAACCCCTGACTTCGTGCCCATCGGTGGCGTGGATCAGGGCAACGTCCAGCTGTTCATTCTCAGCAATACCTCGCGGCCCTTGGTTGTGGATACCAGCGACCCGCCCGACGGTTTCTGCGACGACATCAACCCTGACTTGGCGCCCACGACGAAGCCGCAGACCGACAACGACGCGCAGGTCGTGAACATGCTGCCCATTTCACCTCACCGTGGAGCGGATTTCAGCCCAGAACCCAACGCCCCCTGTACCACAGGTGTTGGCTCGCCCCCTGACCCGGGTTCCTTCTGCGGGACCACCTTCAATCTCAGCAAGGCTCAGTTTGATCCCAGGAACTCGACAGCCCATTGCTATGCGATGACGGAGGTTCTCTCCTATGTCAGCATTCTGCCGTCCGTCTACACGATAGGGCCGATTGTGAACGACGGCCTGCAATGCGCTGGCCACCAGTTCGATGCTTCCAACAACCTCAAGGACGGCTGGGCGTGCCTGGCTGCGACCGCAAGCGACACGCTAGGCAACAAGCAGGTCTCGCGCCCCATCCGGATCTGTGTCATGGCCACCCTGTCGAGCACGGCGTGTGCAGAGTTCAAGTCTGTGGCGGCGGTGGTGCTCTCAGATCCAGTCGAGATTGACACTTCGGTTCCGCTGGTAGGCACGGGCGGTGCAGCCCTGCAGGCGAACGACGAGGTGGTGGTGTCAGCAGTGGTTGGAGTCTCGGGAATCAACCGGCGTTGGAAGGTGACTCCGCTCGACGACTCGGGCATGCGCTTCTCACTGCAGGGCGCTCATGGTGCAGGGGGCGCCGCTTCGATTCCAGTGCAAGGGCGCGTCGTCCCGGTCGCGGCGATGCCCGACTGCACCGGCACGGTCATCAAGGCGGCGACTGATGGGGGCCTACCGCTGGTCGACTACACGAAGCCGTGCAAGCAGTTCTCGAATTTCGTTGCGGGTGAGCTGCGACCGTATTGAACAAAGGCGAATCCGTCACCAGGTCTGTGTGTTCAGCCCGCGCGCACGGCGGTCGGGTGCGGGTTTGGGCGTACGGCCGTACCAGGCAGTCTTGGCGGCTGAGACCGGCTCCAGTTCGAACGGGATGAACAACACCTTGAGGTACCGGTTGCGGCCAATGCGTTCCCACCCCAGCACGCCGAGCAGGACTTCCCACATATAGTCGCCCGGTCGCTTGACTTGCGACTCCCAGAACGGCACGAACCAGAAGTGCGAGGTTCCGGTCTCGGAGCCCAGGCCCCGGCTGACCCAGATGCTGGGAAAGATGAAGGTCCCTTCCCAGGTCGGGCGACGGACACCGAAGTAGAAGGGAAACAAGACGGTGGTGCTGCGTTGTTCACTCCAGAAACGCCAGTAGAGCGGGAACGCGATGGTGCTGGCGTCGTTGGGCCCGCTACGCCGGTAGAAGAGCGGCACCAAGGTGTAGGTCTGGTCGCTGACCTCGTTGCGGTAGCGCAAGAAGAACGGCAGGAAAGTGGTCACCCGGCTTTGGTGGTAGGCGTGCACATCGTAGTAGAGCGGCAGGCCCAGGGTGGTGGAGGAGGTGATGTTGCTGCGATGCCAGAAGAGCAACAGCCAGGTTGAGAGCGAGCGCTCGGGATTGAAATGCGCGTAGTGGAGGAGCGGTGGGATCACCCTGGTCGTGGTTTCGCTGACCTTGTCGCGATACGAGAACCAGAGCGGGAAGAAGGTCCAAAACCGGGTCTTCCAGTTGTCGCGCCAGGCGAAGTTGCCCGCGTACCACCACAAGCTGTCGGGCGCCTTGCCAAAGCCGAACACGGCGGTGGCGAAGGTTTGCGACAGACGTGAGTGACTCTCGTAGAAAAGGGGCAGCAGCGTCTCACTGCCCGCCTGGTTCGCGTGGTCACGCGAATACCAGAAGAGCGGCAAGAGACCGCGGGTGGTTTCGCTGCCCCGGCGCGACCAGAGCAAGGGCCCCGCCAGGTTGAACGAGCTTTGCTCGTCGCGGTTGGCAAAATGCCAGTAGAGCGGCATGAGCATGGCGTAGCTCTGGCTGCCCTGGCGACCTTGCCACCAGAGCGGGAACAACACATGGGTGCTGCCGTCGGGCCGGGTCGACTGAAAGTAGAGCGGCGACACCACGTGGCTGGTTTGGGTTTCGTGGTTGCGATGGTAGACGAAGAGCGGCGTCACCAGCAGGCGGCGCTGGGGACTGCCGGCCGAGACAAACAAGGGGACCAAGCCCGAGGCGTGGCTATGCTGCTGGTCGTTCTGGGTACGGAACCAGGGCCCGACCGTGAGGGTGCGGTGGTCGCGATCGTGGCTCGACCAGAAGAAGGGAAGGAAGCTGTCCAGTCGGTAACCGTCGTTGCTGCGGCGGCCGAAATAGAGGGGAAACACATAGGTGCCGGTGTCTCCTGATTCCCGATAGCGTGCATAGAAGGGAAAGAAGACCCGAGTGGTCACGCCCGGGCCATCAACCATGAGGTAGGGCCCGAACATGCGCGTGCGCTGGCCCGAGCCCTGGAAGTAGTGGTCAAGGTAGAGCAGGGGCACGCCGCGAGCCTGGACCGCGTCGCTGCGGTACCAGAAATAGGGAAGGACGAAGCCGGCCTGCAGGCCCGGACGGCGGATCCAGGCCGCCAGGGGCGAGGCGAACAGGGTGCTCCGGCTGTCGCGGCGATAGTGCGCGAAGGGGAAGAGGGTGAAGCTGGTTTCATCCTGGCCGCCCGGCCGTGCCCCGCGGCGATAGTGGAAAAGGGGGAACAAGGCATCGGTGGTTTCGCCACCCCAACTTCGGTGCAGGTAGGTCCCCACCGCGGTGGTGGTGCGGCCGGCGGCGGCGTCGCGAAACCGCCAGAAGAGCGGGAAGAGAACGAAGTGACTGCGTTGGCTGCCGCCACCCCAGAAGAGGAGAGGCACGATCCCCGCTGACGAGCCGGTCGGATCCACGTTGCGGAAGAAGAGGGGAGTGATGGTGGTAGAGGTGCCGTGGCGGGGATCGGCGAAATGCCATAGCAGCGGAATCTGGATGTGGAAGCTGGCCCCGTCATCGTGCCCAGCGAAGAAGAGCAGGGGTAAAATGGCGACAAGCGAGCTTGTGGCGTCGCGTGCGTGATACCAGAGCGGGAAGGCCAGCGTAGTACTCGAGTGCCGGTCGCGGAAATGCCAGAGCAGCGGGGCTACGATCAGGTGGCTACGCTCACCGCGCTGGCCGAAAAACACGAAGGGGGAAAGACCCCCGCTGCTGCCGCCGTCGGAGAAGTGGCGGTGATAGGCCCACAGCGGGAAAATGCCGGCCGCGGTGGTGCTCTCGTCCGGGGAATGGCGGTGGAAATACAGGGGGAAGAAGCTGTGCGCACTTGCTGCCTGCGCCCGATCGTGGAAATACCAGAAGAGCGGAAAAACCACGCGCGTCGACCCGGCGGGATCGAGGCGTTGGTAGTAGGGGCCGACCAGGGTGGTGGTGGCGTCGGCAGGAATGTCGCGATAGCGCCAGTAGAGCAGGAGGTACGAATCCAGCTCGCTCTGCCGATCGTGCCAGCGCAGGATAGGAGGCACCAGCCAGGTCAACCGGTGCGAGCCTGCGTTGTCGTTGCGAGCATAGCCGCCTAGAGGCGACAGATACAGGGCCGTCTTGCCGTGGTCTGCATGGCTAGCGAGAAAGAGCGGCAGGATGAGCTGCCAGCTTGAGCCTTTGTCCCGATCGCGTCCCCACCAGGCGAGCAGGGCGGCGGACCCGATGGACCAACTGCCGCGCCGGACGTGGAACATAGGCGGAATGATGGTGGTGTTCGCCTCGGGTGAGCGGAACGACCAGAGCAGCGGCAAGCCGACATCGTAGTTGTAGTCCTTGCTGCGGCCGAACCAGTACAGCCAGAGGAACGCGCCGGTCTTGTTGTCGCCGTCCAGCGACGAGTAGCCCAGCCAGGATCCGAAGTAGCCGCCCTTGGGGTCGGTGTGGCGAAACCCCACCGGCACGATGAGTAGGGTCGACTCATGCCCACTCCGCCAGTAGAAGTTGAGCGGCAGGGCGTAGGTGAAGGCCGACTCTTTTGAACGCGAAGAAACGAAGAGAGGACAGACGTCGAACTTGCTGTCAGGCGACCGTTTCCAGAAGTAGAGGAAGCTGAGCAGGCCGAAGGCGCGGCCCTTGTCCGGGTCACCGATGGCGAACGAGCCCAGGATCGGCGCGGCCCAGCCAAACTTGGTCGAAGTGTAGAGGAACGGCCATACCGCCCACGAGCGCGCGTCAGGCTGTCGCGTTTGCGAGTAGAGCCCGACCACGGTGACCACGCGCTGTTTGAGATGATCCTCGACTCGCCAGTAGAAGGGAAACACGATCTGCGTGCGGGCTTCAGGGCTCCAGAAGTGCCAATACAAGGGGGCCAGCACGCGGTATCCCGGGTTGCCCCGGCGCGACCAGTAGAGGGGAATGAAGTTGAGTGTCGCGCCTTCCTTGCGGAAGAGCAGGAGATTGAAGGCCCGTTCGAAGGAGCGACAGACGCCCTGTTCGCAGATGGTGTCCGCTGGGCACTCCACGTCCTGGCTGCAAGCCATTCCCGTGGTCGTGGTCGTGGTCGTGGTCGTGGCCGTGGTCGTGGCCGTGGCCGTGGTCGTGGTCGTGGCCGATCCTCCGGCCTCCGCCTCTTCCAGCACAGCCTTGCCTGGCGTCGGTTCCGCCTCGGCCTGTGCTGTGCGGAACGGCGACAAGGCATTGGACCGCGTGTGGCGGGCAAATGGATCCAGATTGGCCGCGGCCCAGGCGTGGCCTGACAGCCCGATCGCGACGGCCGCTGCCGCAATCGACGCTGACGGAAAGAAGCGACGTTGTTTCATGCGGCGGCGACTGCGGTCACGGCTGCGGTGGCAGCATCTTCCATTCGCCGTTCTCGCGCACGAAGACCACGTCACCGGTATCCGAATCCTCGCCCTTCTGGCGCGTGACCTTGAGGGTGGCCGTCTCTCCCTTCACGGCTGAACTCTTGATGCTGAACTTGGTCCCCTCGACCTCCTTTTGCATCTTCTTGAGGCCCTCTGTCGCCTGGCCCATTTGCGTGGCCAGCATGCCCTGGTACATGAGGGCGTAGCAGTCGATCACTTTCTCCATGTTGCCCTCGACCAGGGCCTTGCGCCACCGCTCAAAGGTCTTTTCCGGCGTGGAGAATTCCGCCCGCGCGGGCGGAAGCTGGAAGGAAATGCTCTTGATCTTTTCCTTGGGGACCTTGACGTTCTGCCCTTGGGTTTCCACGGTGAAGACGCCGTCGTAGTAGTGGATGAGCTTGCCGCTCATCTTGGTCTTGTCGAGCAACTCGAAGACTTCGGCGCGTGCGACCGGTGCCCAGACGGCAAGTAGGGTCGCGGCCAGGAGGATGGAGGAGCGGATCGTGCGAATTGGTGCCATGGCCGTCATCCCTTCACCGAGATCCCAGGAGCCGGGAAGCGCTTGGTCAGCTCGCGCACCTCGGCCGCGACACGGGCTGCGTTCTCGTCGCTCGGGTCGGACATCACGCGATCCATCCAGGTCGCAATCTGCTTCATCTCGGTGGGGCCCATGCCCCGGCTGGTGACCGAGGGCGACCCGAGCCGGATGCCAGACGGATCGAACGGCCTGCGCGTGTCGTAGGGCACCGAGTTGTAGTTGAGCTCAATGCCTGCCTTGTCCAGCGCCTTAGCCGCGACCTTGCCTGGGATGTTCTTGTTGGTCAGGTCGACCAGGATGAGATGGTTGTCGGTGCCGCCCGAAACCACGTGGTAGCCACGCGCCATCAATTCGGCGGCAATCACCGCAGCGTTCTTGACTACGTTCTGCGCGTATTCGCGGAAAGCCGGCTGCGCTGCTTCGTGCAGGGCGACCGCGATCCCGGCGGTCGTGTGATCATGCGGTCCACCCTGCAGGCCCGGGAACACGGCCTTGTCCAGGGCCGACGCGTGGGCTGATCGGCACAGAAGCATGCCACCCCGAGGACCGCGCAGGGTCTTGTGTGTGGTGGTGGTGACCACGTCGGCGTGGGGAATTGGCGAAGGATGGGCACCGCCCGCCACCAGGCCGGCGATATGCGCCATGTCCACGGCGAAGCGTGCGCCCACCTCGCGTGCGATCTCAGCCATGGCGGCAAAGTCCCATAGGCGGGAGTAGGCCGTACCGCCGGCCCATAACAATTGGGGCCGTTCTCGGCGAGCCAGGTCCCGTACCTCGTCGAGGTCGATACGGCCGGTGTCCTTGCGCACGCCGTACTGGACAGACTGGAAGTAGCGACCGGTGATGGACACGTTCCAGCCGTGGGTCAGGTGGCCCCCCATGGGCAAAGCCAGGCCCATGACCTTGTCACCCGGCTTCAGGAAGGCGAAGTAGACCGCCAGGTTGGCCGGCGACCCAGAGTAGGGCTGCACGTTCGCGTGGTCTGCGCCGAAGAGCGAGCAGGCGCGTTCCTGGGCCAGCGTCTCCAACGGGTCGACGAATTGCTGGCCTTCGTAGTAACGCTTGCCGGCGTAGCCTTCACTGTACTTGTTTGTGAAGACGGAGCCAGTGGCCTCGAGCACGGCGCGCGAAACGTAGTTTTCCGAGGGAATCAGCCGGATCTTGTCGGCCTGGCGGCGCTCCTCGGCGTGTACCAGCTCCAGGACCTCGGGGTCGGTCACGGACAGCGGTTCATCGACGAACTTCATGGCCCCGCAAGCTATTCCGGCGGGGGGCGTGAGTCAACGCAAGGAACGCGCCGGCACTCCTTTTCGTCGATCGGCAAGCAACTTGGCGGCCGGGCTGCCGACAACACTGGCGTCCGTCAACGTCTTTCAAGGAGGTCCGAACATGAATCCAATCTCTCGACTGGCTCACACAATCGTTCTCTTACTCACGCTGTCACTTTTTCCTCTAGCGGGGTGCGACGGCAATTCCGCCGGGGCACAGCCGGTGGAGCAGGTCACGCTCCACATCGAGGACGTGCCCGAGGATGTCGCCTGCTTGCGCATCACCGCCACCGGCGCCAGCCGGCAGGTAGTACGCGACCTCGACGTCACTCTGGGCCAGAGCGTGAGCGAAGCCTTTTCCGGCTTGCCCGTCGGCACCGTCGTTTTCCAGGCTGAGGCCTACTCGCAGACCTGTGACAAGGTGACGAAGAGTACCGTGCCCTCGTGGATCAGTGATGAGGTTTCTGTCACAGTGAGCCTTACGCACTCCACCAGCGTATCGCTGACGCTCTACCGAAACGGCCGAGCCAAGGTCACCGTCGGTTTCGATCCCGAGGTAGACGCGGGGAGTGCTGACGGGGGCTAGTACTTCCTCCTCATTTCTTCGACGTACCCCTGCTGAGAACACAGAGGGGAGAGGGGGAGGCCACAAAGCCGGAGGGGCGCAGTCACGTTCCGGCCTTTTGGGAGGAATCTTTGTGGCGCGCGAAGAAACGCGCGGTTGGGAGTACAGAGGTTAGTGACGCAGAGGGCCAGAGCGCCCCGCTTGCGGGTGCGACTTGACCCTCTGCCTCCGCGTCCTCTCCTCTCACCTCTGTGTGCTCGGTGGCGGGGCTGTGGAGATGAGATCGCGCCCTAGGTGGCGGCCGCTAATGTGATAGCCTGCGCGCACAAGCCAATGGCAAGCGCGAAGAATCTCAAGGGTACCCAACTCGGTCGCTACACCTTGGTCGAGCACCTGGCAACGGGTGGAATGGCGGAGATCTTCCTTGCCTGTCACGAGGCCGCGGGCGCATTCCGCAAGGAATTGGTGCTCAAGATCTTGCAGCCACGTTGGGCGGAACATCAGGCGGTGGTGGACATGTTTCTGGGCGAGGCGCGCATCGCCGCCATGCTGAACCATCCCAACATTGTCGACGTGTACGACGTCGCCAGCGAAGAGGGAACGCACTACATTGCCATGGAGTATGTCCCTGGCAGAACGCTGACTACGTTCGCTCGTCGCGCCATCGAGGTTTCGCAGCTCCTCTATCTGGACATTGGGACGCATATCGCGGCTGAGGTGGCAGCGGCGCTGGCCCATATGAACGAGGCGCTGGACGGGAATGGCCAGCCTATGCATGTCGTGCATCGCGACGTTTCACCCACCAACGTCATCATCGGCACCTCGGGCCAGGTCAAGCTCATTGACTTCGGGATTGCGCGACAAGGGACGGCAATCAAAGACGAGCCGGGCATTCGGCCGGGCAAGGCGTCCTACATGTCTCCCGAACAAGCGCAAGGGGTCCCGCTGGATGGGCGTTCGGACATCTTCAGCCTGGGCACCATCCTGTACGAGATTACCGTGGGTCGTCGGCTGTGGCGTGGTTCAAAGGAGAACTCCATCCGCCGCATCGTCGAGGAGAAGCCGGTACCGCCCACCTATGTGCGGCACGATTACCCCGGCGACCTCGAAATGATTGTGATGCGTGCGCTGGAGAAGAAGCCTGAGGACCGCTACCAGTCGGCCCGCGAATTTGCCGACGACTTGCAGCACTTCTTGCAGGATTCGGGTGCCAGGATGCGCAGCCACCACCAGTTGGCGCGCTACCTGCGTGAGATCTACTCGCCCGAGGCCGAGGCGCAGATTACCGAGGACGGCCTCCGGCAGGCGCGGATCTTTGCCGAAGGAGATGAGGATGGCCGGCAGGAAGATGCTGAGCCTCTCAACTTCGATCAGGCTGCGGCTGAAGGCCCGGGCGCGGCGCTGGCCAGGGCCTTGCGCGCCGCCGGGTCAGCTCTGAAGGCCGACGGTCGCGCGCCAGCAGACTCTGACGACAAATTGCCGGTGGCCAAGGAATCTCCAGGCCGGGACAGCGCTGCGCCGGCGGCCGCTGACACCGGGGACTTGGCCGACTCCGGTGTGGTGCAGGCTCCCATCCTCCCCGAGGACTTGCGCTCCGCAGTTGCGGCTCCGCCGACGGTCGCGGCGGCGTCACCTCCGCGGCAGACGCCGCTTATGGAGCGCGTCGCCCGTGCCAAGAGAGCGGTCACCAGAGAGGTCAAGGTACCCAGGTCGCCGCCAGTTTGGGCGATAGTGTTCGTGGTTGCGCTTCTCGCCGCTGCCGCCGCCGGACTGGTGTGGCTGCTTCGCGGCGGCCACTAGACCTCTCGTCCCCGAGTCAGGCTGTGCTACCCTCATGGGCCGAGGGGCTCCCAGGCTGCCATGAAGTTCGTCTGCGATCGCTGTCAGACCCGCTACTCGATAGCGGATGAGAAGGTCAGACAGCGGATCCTGCGCATCCGCTGCAAGACCTGCAGCAACGTCATTACGGTGGAGGCCGGCGCGGTAGTCTCTGGCCCCCAGGACTCCCCCAAGCGGCAGGAGCCTGCGGCCGGCCCGCCCCCGGCCGCCCGCCCGTCATCAAGGCTGTCCCTGCCTCCCGCGCGCCCACATGAATGGTTCGTGGCCGTCGACGGTGTAGAGCGAGGCCCGCTGAGCTGCACAACCGCGGCGAAGTACATCGTGTCGCTCAAGCCGGAACAATCGGTCCATGTCTGGAAGGAAGGCATGGATGGCTGGAAGCGACCCAAGGACGTGGCCATCATCGCCCAGGAAATCAGTGCGGTGAGGCTGTCGCCAGCCAGGGCGTCATCCCATATGCCGGCTGTGCCGACTGATGCTTCGTCGGCGCGTAGCCCCGTGCTCTCGCCAGCCGATTCGGCATCCCGGCCTCAGGTTCCCGCGTCGAGGCCAAAGCCTCCGCCGGTTGGAGGTTCTGGCTCCGGCCCGAAGCTGCCGCAACCCAGGATTCCTGGGTCGGGTCCAAGGGTGTCACCGCCGATTTCCGGGTCAGGCCCCAAGGCAGCGCCGCCGCCGATTCCTGGCTCTGGCCCCAAGGCAGCGCCGCCGCCGATTTCCGGGTCAGGCCCCAAGGCAGCGCCGCCGCCGATTCCTGGCTCTGGCCCCAAGGCACCACCAGCAGGTCATAGCCCTGGCGCCAAGCCTGGGCCGGCTGGGGGCTTTGGCCTAGGGCCGGCGCAACATCGGGTTCCTGACTCCGCGCCTCTGTCGCTGAAGAAGGGGCCAGCCCTGCCGGGCTTGACGCCTTCAGCTGGGCCAGGGTTGGCTCAGGGCGTGGCGGCGCTCGGCACGCATGTACCGGGCAGCGCACGGCCGACAGCACCGCTTGAGCCTGCCAGCGACGACGAATTCGACCAAGCGCAGAAAACGCCGCTGCCGGGCAAGCCCCTGCTACCCATCGCGGCTCCAGCGCGCGACGGTCATGCAGTGGCGGATTGGCTGTCGTCTCCCCTGGGCCCCCAGCCCGACCTGCCACAGCCGGCCCGCTTGTCGGCCACGCGCGCAGCGGTGGCCGTGCTGAACCCTTCGGCAATACCAGCCCCGTCAGCGGGTTCCTTGTTTGGCAATGTGGCGGCGCTGTCCGCCGGGTTTCTCCCAGAGGAACACGTCCACTCAGACATTTCCACTCTGGCTAACCTGGCGGCCTTGGCCCGGCGGCATCGATACCTCAAGTACGTCGTCGCAGCAAGCGTGGTGGTAGTTCTAGTCGTCTTGGTCATTCTGTTCTCGTGGAGGGGCGACAGTGGAAGAACTGCCACACCTACCTTGCAGGGTGCAGCGCATGCCCCGGAGGCCGCATCCTCGATTGAAGTTGAGACGCCACCGCAGAACGAGCCCGCGCTTGGAGAGGCCGCGGTTGGATCGGAAGTCGAGCCCAAGGGCCGAACCACCGCGCGGAGGACGTCCAAGCGGTCGTCCCTTGTTCGTTCCGCAGGCCGTTCGGGAAAGGTGGCTCCGGTTGGACAAGATCCCTTCGAGGGGCCACCTGTTCGTCCCGCAGGCCGTTCGGGAAAGGTGGCTCCGGTTGGACAAGATCCCTTCGAGGGACCATCTCCATCATCCCATCTTTCCGAGCGTCCGGCGCCGGTCCAGATGCCTGGCCAGTCGCGCGGCCCGCGTGCCGGATCGCCAGGGGCCGCGGTTAGGGAGGTTTCCCAGGTGCAGATCGGTGCGGTCGTGCGGAACAAGGAGAACCAGGCTGGCATCAAGACGTGCTACGAGCGAGCGCTGAGGCGCGATGGGCGGTTGCGCACCGGCCGGCTGGACGTCACAGTGTCGGTCGGCGAGAACGGTACCGTACGGCACGTGCAGGTCCAGGGTCCGGCGGATTTCCTGCTCATCGACGGTTGCATCAAGGACGCCATCCGGCACTGGCACTTCCCGGCCAACTCGGAAGAATATGCGGCCAGCTTCCCGCTCATCCTGCAGGGGGGATAGATCCTGCATCGGAGAGCTTGGCGGAGATTGCTGGCCGTGGCCGTGCTGGCCAGCGCGGTGCTGGGCGGGATCGGACTCGCGGAGCCCGTGCCTCAACTCAGGGTCGAAGTCACCGGGATAACGGTACCAGCGGAGATCACGCCGAGCGCATCTTTGCCATCGGAGGTCCTTTCCGAGTGCTCGTGGAATTGGGAAACCGACGGCATCAGACTGCGTGTGGTGCAGGTGCGGATGCGTCGATCGTACACCATGGCGAGATACCTGCGGCGGTGGCGAGCCGACCATGCTTGCGCTGCGAGAGAGGTGAAGGACATTCTGCTCTCGGCGTCGATCGTTGCGCCCCAGCGCACGGTTGTTGGTAGCTGCGAGGCTGGCGATTTCTACGCCATACATTTTGTGAAGTTGGATGACGGTTTCGTCGAACTGCATGCGGACAGTAACAACCCCGACGACGTCCGTCTCAGGGCTGCGTTGCGTGGCCTCATGGCGCAAGTACACTTCCCGCGATGATCGACTCGTTCGCCCGCCACCCCTATGCGGCTTTCTTGGCCCAGGTGCAGAAGCCGTCACGCTACGTGGGCGGTGAATACAACCAGGTCCGCAAGGATCCGGCGACGTTGCGGGCGCGGGTGTGTCTGGCTTTCCCCGATGCCTACGAGATCGGGATGTCCCATCTGGGCAGCAAGATCCTCTATTCGCTGCTCAACCAGGCCCCTGGAATAGCTTGCGAGCGCGTCTTTGCGCCCTGGCTCGACCTGGAGGCAGAGCTGCGCAGCCGCGGCCTGCCGCTGCTCACCCTGGAGAGTGCGAGCCCACTTCACGCTTTTGACGTGCTGGGTTTCTCGCTGCAGTACGAGCTGAACTTCACTCTTGTGCTCAACATCCTGGATCTGGCCGGCCTGGCCCTGCGCACGGCCGACCGGCCTGATGATGCGCCCCTGGTTCTGGGCGGCGGCCCCTTGGCCACCCACCCCGAGCCACTGGCGCCCTTTCTCGACGCCTTTTTCATCGGCGAGGCGGAGGAGCTTCTGCCTGCGCTTTGTTTAGAGGCGGCCGAGCTACGCCGCGCGCAGGTGCCGCGGCCAGAGAGGCTGGCCAAGCTGGCGGCCGGTTTCCCGCTCTATGTGCCCAGCCTGTACCGCACCTCGCGTGACCCAGCCACGGGCCTGGTGACGGTGGCAGAGCCGCTCGATGCGCGCGCGCCAGTGGCGGTGCGGCGCGCCTGGGTACGCGACATCAATCGCTATCCCTTTCCCGACGACTCGCCCTTGCCCCATGCCGAGGCGGTGTTCGATCGCATGGCAGTGGAGATCGCGCGCGGCTGCACCGAAGGGTGCCGCTTCTGCCAGGCTGGCGTGGTGTACCGGCCGGTACGCGAGCGCGACCCAGTGGCGGTGGTGGACGCGCTGGTAGAGGGCATCCGCAAGGGCGGGTACGACGAAACCTCGCTGGCCTCGCTCTCGCCGGCTGACTACTCGTGCGTGTCACCGCTGGTGAAGATCGCTGTCGGCCGTCTGCGCGAGCGGAAGGTGTCGCTGTCGGTCTCGTCGCTGCGTGCCTATGGACTGGGTGACGATCTCTTGGGCGAGATGGCGAGTCTGGGTATGTCGGGCCTGACCTTCTCCCCCGAGGCGGGAACCCAGCGCATGCGGGACGTGGTGAGCAAGAACGTGTCCGAGGCCGACATTCTGGAATCCGCCCACCGCGTGTTTTCGCGCGGGCAGCAGCGCATGAAGCTGTATTTCATGATCGGATTGCCCAGCGAGACCGACGCCGACGTGCTGGGCATTGTCGAGACCGCAGCGCGCGTGCAGGAGGTCGGCCGCCGCTATCTGCGCGCGGCCAAGGTGACGGCCGCAGTGTCCATCTTCGTGCCCAAGCCGCACACGCCCCTGCAGTGGGCTGCCATGGACAGCCGCGAGCTGACCGCGCACAAACAGGCGCTGCTGGCCGAGCACGGCCGTCGTCTGGGCGTGGCGGTGAAGATGCACGACAACACCCAGTCGCACCTTGAGGCCATCTTTGCCCGCGGGGATCGCGCTTGCGCGGACTTGTTGGAGCGGGCCTTTCGCCTCGGCTGTCGCTTCGACGGCTGGGACGAGGTCTTGCGCAAAGATCTGTGGGAGCGCGCCATCGCCGAGGAGCACGCGACCTCGGGCTTCGACCCGGAACGCTATCTGGGCGGCTTGGGCGAGCAGAGCCGGCTGCCTTGGGACCATATTGATACCGGCGTGGCTGCCGACTTCTTGCGCACGGAATACAGAAGAGCGCTTGCGTGCCGGTTGTCGCCCCCTTGTGGCAAGTCTGTGCAGCGCCTCTTGCACCCTGCGAATGTCGCCGAGGCGGTCGAGGCCGCGGCCGAGAAGCTGGTCTGCTACGACTGCGGCCTGGCCTGCGACCTCGACGAGATGAAGCGGCAGCGGCTCTACTTCTTGCGGCGCATGAACGCCTGGGCACCAGTTGAGCGTCCGGCAGCAGCAGCGCGGCCGGACGCGGGCAAGCGCCTGGCTGCGCCCCGGCCGCTCACCCGCTTTGTGGAGGCCGAGACCCGCCGCTATCGTTTGCGCTACACCAAGTTGGGCCAGGCCGCCTATCTGGCGCATCTCGATCTCGTGCGCCACCTGCCGCGCATCTTCCGGCGCGCCGGACTCGACATCGCCTACTCGCGTGGCTTCCATCCCAAGCCCGGCTTGTGCTTCGGACCCGCGCTAGGCCTGGGCCTGCCGTCGCTGGGCGAGCTACTAGACGTGAAGCTGAGCGACGAGGTCACCCCGGCCGAGCTGCTGCGCCGGCTCAACGCGGTTTCGCTGGCCGGAATCGAGTTTCTTGCTGCGGCGGCGCTGCAGGAATCCGCGCCGGCGTTGGGGCGGGTGCTGGCGCGGGCGCAGTATGCCGTCTGGTTGCCCGACGGCGCCAGCGCGGCGACTGCGCTTGCGGCCTATGCCTCGGGCGCGCCCCTGCTGGCGGCGCGGCGCGAGCGCCGAGACAGCCGGAGGTCGGCGCCTGCTGTGCAGGTGGACGTGCGGCCGTCGCTCACCGACGTGGCCACGGTGAGCGAAGATGACACGGGTTTCTTGGCGGCGAAACTGGGCTGGCTGGGCGCCAGGCCCGATCAGGTTCTCACATTCGGCGTGGTGGTCAGTGCCATGGGCAGCGCGCGGCCAGTCGAGGTGGTCGAAGCCTTCACCGATCCATCTGTCGCGCGCCGGGCGTCAATCGCGCGCCTGGGGCTGTGGGCCGCAGCGGGAAAGGACGCTCCCGAAAGAAGAAGCGCGGCTTTGCTTGACCCGATCGAGCTCTGCCGGGACTGATCCAGGCCAGTACCTGTGACCGGCCGTCGGTGGCCGGCCACGGCCACGGCCGCGGCCTCTTGCGGCTATCGCGGGATTGTGGTGAAAGCTTCGGGCTTGGCAGGCGCGATCGCCAGCTACTGCGAGCGGGCGACGCAGTGGCCGCCCCCGGAATCTTTGCGGCACAGACCCGCGGGGTCGCAATCGGTGTTGCCGGTACAGGGTTTGGGCGCGCAGTATTGGCCCTCTCCACCGAGGCTGGGCGGGGTGGCGAGCTGGAAGCCCAAGAGAGATGAGCCAGGCGCGACGCAGGCAAGCAGCGGATCCTTGTCGCACGTGAAGCTGGAGGAGCACCGGACCAGACAAAGCTCGCGGCCGTCGCCGAAGACCGCGCAGTCGGACCCGACGGGACACAAGGTACTGGTGCAGTCGCGCGAGCACAGCCCCAAGGCACCCAGATCGGCACACAAGCCAGTCACGCAAAGGTCGTTGCGGCGAATCCCGTTGGCGTCGAGACAAGGTTCGCCCAGATCGGCCGGCACGTCGGCGAAACAGCCGCTGACCCAGGATGCGCTGCTGGGCCAGCCGGGCAGGGTGCGGCAATGAAGTCCAGCGGTGCAATCTGCATCAGACTTGCAGCCGGGCAGGCAGAGTTGGCTTTGCCACGGCTCGGCGTGACCGGAATTGGTGGCTGTGGTCGCCAGGTTCGCGCACACATCTCCGACGGGGCAGTCACTCTTCTGGCACTGGGAGGTGCACATGCCGCCCAGAGGTCCGGTGGTGCATGGGTTCGCGGCCGAGCAGAGGCAATGGAGATTCGGTGCGCACTGCTGGTCGGCCTGGCAAGGCGTACCTATTCCGTCAGCCAACACGATGATGTAGCCGGCGCGCGTCTTGCTGGCCTGGGCGCCGGCAGATCCGAAGCCCCACAGCGTGACATCGAACGGTCCCGGTGTGCCGAAAGTGTGGGAAGGGGCGGCGGATGGGTCGTCGGGTGTGCCGTCGCCGAAGCGCCAGCGGTACTGGCTAACCGTGGTGGTGGTGATGGGCACGAACTGGACCGTGAAAGGAGCCGTGCCGCTACAGGACGGCACGGTGGGATCGAGCTGCGGGCAGTCTTTCACGGTGAAGTCCACGGTCAGGGGAAGCGGACCGGTGTCGGCGGGCCGGGGCGTGTCTGGGGGTGCGCTGTCTGGCCCCGCGTCCACCACGGGCGACGGACTGCCGCTGCACGAGGCAAACACGAGGACAGGAAGAAGGACGCGCCGGCGCATGTGTGCCAATAGTCTTCTTGGGTGGACGAGGGGTATCGAACCCCCAGCCGTCGGAGCCACAGTCCGATGCTCTACCATTGAGCTACGTCCACCGGAACCCCCTCTACGGGGAACTGAACATATGCCCCGCGATCGGGTAGGTCGTCAAGCGGGGAGGCGCGCTGGGACATCTTTTTGCAGTTGACGAGGCGAGCCTCTACCTCCGAACATAGGGCCCTCTTCAACCCGGTGAGGCAACCTATGTATAGATACGCGACCTGTTTCTTGTTGTTAGCCACCCTGTCCCTTCCGGCGCTTGCGCGGGCCGGGGAGGCCGATGATCTGCAACGCATCATCGAAGACAACCGGCAGACGGCGAATGACCTTGAGCGGCTGGACGATCAGAAGGCTGCAGGCATGGACCTGAACGATCTGCGCACGTGGCTGGATCGAGCCTGGAATCTGCGTTCGCAGGAGAAATACGACGAAGTCCGTGTGGTCACGGATCGTTGCAAGGCCCAAGCTGACATGATTCGCGAGAAGATCGCGGCGGCCAAGCTCGGGGCAAAAGCCGCCCAGAAGGAATCCGAGGTGGCGCACAAGCGCGCTATTCTCGATCGCACCAAGAAGGCGTTGCAGAACGCCAAGGTCCAGAAGATTCGTCTGGGGGGCAAGGCATGAGTAACCTGCGCATGAGGAGTTTTGTCATGATCAAGATTACAGAAGGACTATCGATTCTGCCGCTGGCGGCAGCCCTTGTGCTGTCCCAGGGTTGTGCGCTGAAGCCCAAGCCGAGCGAACTGGAAGCCCTGGAGAAGCTGCGGGCGACTCCCTCGGCTGCGGCGGCTCTCAAGCTCAAGAGCGCGAGGGCGAAGCCCGCCACCGCGTTGGTCAAGAGTTCCGACGAGCTGCTCGCGCGAGCACAAGACAAGTGGCGCAGCAGCGATTTGGACGAAGCAACCGATGCTGCACTCATGGGAAAGGCCAAACTTATGCACGCCATTGCGCTGGCCGACCAGGATGGGGCCGAGCAGCGTATCCGCCAGGCCGACGACGATCTGAACGACTTGGCTGACGAGCAGGCAAGCGTGCAGAAGGACTTGGACGCGGTCAACGAGACCATCGGTCTGCTCAACCAGACCGCTCAGGCGAAAGAGGAGCAGAAGTCGATAGAGGCGCAGATGGAAGCCGATCGCAAGCTGGCGGCCGACAAGTCCGAAACCTCCGACAAGATCAGCGCAGCCGAACTGGCCCTCAAGACAGCCGACACGGTACAGGCGTCCACTTACGCCAAGGCTGAGTACGCTGCCGCGGCCGACACCTTGGCGCGTGCCCAGGCTGAGTTGCAGCAGGGGAACTTCCGGGGCGCCCAGATGAGCGCAGACATTGCCCGGAAGAAGGCCGAGGAAGCCGTGGCAGCGGCGCAGCCGATCTATGCCGAGAAGACCAAGGCGGACGACAACCGGGCGCGCGCCGATACGCTGACCAGAGAGGCCAGCACCATCGCAGGCGTGGAGGTTCGTCGCGACGCGCGCGGTGCCCTGCAGAGAATCGTGCTCATGATCCCGGCGGAGCAGCTCTTCACCAAGAAGCAGAGCATGATCACGCCGGGCCGGGAAGCCATGCTCGATCCGATCGCGACCCTGATGAAGAAGAAGGAGTACCAGAACTACCCAGTGCAGATCGTGGGCTTTGCCGACCCGCACGGAAATCCGAGTTCACTTCTGCCGCTGACCCTTGCCCGGGCGCAGTCGGTGCAGACCGCGCTGATGTCACGTGGCGTTGACAGCAAGCGGGTCATGGCCGCTGGCCAGGGTGGTGCTGAGCCGATTTCTGGTGGCAAAGATCGCAACCGGAACAACCGTATCGAAATCATCTTCCTCTATCAGTAATCGGTGTGGAACGACCGGGCGGGCCTTCCCGCCCCGGATCATTGGGCCGTCCGAAGGGCCAGCCCACGGCTCGCGCAGACGTGAGCGAGTTCGTGTGCGGAGCGCGGGAGGCCGGAGGTGCGTGCGAGGGCCAGAATTTCCATCTCAGGAGGCAAGACACCGGCCCTTGATGTCTGCTCCATCAGATCCGCCTTCGGGAGCCGGCCGACAAGCCGGGCTGCTGGCAAGGAGGGCCGAGAACCGGCCCGGAATGTACTAATGTACTTGAGGACCGGAAGCGCAGGCCCGACGCCGCCAGCGGCTCGGATCGTCGGCCGTCGGTCAATCGAAGGAGTGTGGCCCCAATATCACCCGGGGCCCCATGCCTCGTGGGCGAAGTACAGCCCCGCGAAAACCTTCGCTGCCAGCAGCGTGCCTTCACGCTCGCGCTCGGTCAGCCAGGCGCGCGCCTCGGCTAGCGCCACTTCATGCACGCGGATGTTCTCGCTGGGCGTGCCACCGCCCTTGCCGACCTTGGTGAGGTCAGACGCCAGGATGAATCGCACCAACTCGCTAGTCAGCCCGGGTGAGGTGGCGCTGGTGGAAACCAGGCGCAGGGTTGCGGCATGGTAGCCCGTCTCCTCTAGCAGCTCGCGCCGTGCGGCCGCGATCAAGTCTTCCTGTTCGTGTCCGGGCTCGTCGCCCACCAGCCCGGCAGGAAACTCGATCACGCTGCGGCCGAGAGGCACCCGGTGCTGCTCGACGAACAAGAGCCGCCGCTCTGCGGTCAGCGGCACGATGACCACCACCGCGCGGGCGTTGGTGCGTTCCACAAAGGTCCAGCCATCGTGGTCCACCAGGCGAAGAAAAGGGGTCTCGGCGAGAATTCGGTCAGTCACGCAGATCTCTACTTGCCCAGATCTTCGTCGATCCAGTCACAGATGCTTTCGATGTCGTGGCGGCCGGCGTACTTGCGACCGTTGATGTAGATGGTGGGCGTGGAGTTGATTCCCAGCGCGGTGCCGTCGGACTTGTCTTGTGCCACCGCAGCCTTGACCTCGTCCGAGTTCATGTCGCTCCGCCAGCGGGCGACGTCGAGGCCTACCTGTTTGGCGATCTTTTCCAGCACCGCCGGGGTGAGGTTGTCGGCGTTTTCCCACACCTTGTCGCTAAAGGGCCAGAACTTGCCCTGTTTGTGCGCGGCCATCGCGGCCTCGGCCGCAAGGCGCGAGGCGGTGTGGGAGCTCAAGGGGAAGTGCTTGAAGCACAGCCGCACCTGCCGCGGGTAGGCGTCCAGGACTTGCCGCATGAGCGCCTGAGCCGTGCGGCAGTGCGGGCATTCGTAGTCCACGAACTCGACCAGCGTGACCCGCGCCTCAGCCGGACCCTTGTTGGGCGCCCGCGCAACGTCGATGTTCTTGTGGACAGGTTCGTGGTACCGGTTCTGCAGTTCATCGCCTATCTCCGAGTCCGTGTAGCCAGACTCGACCAGCTTCGCCACGTACTTGATGGCGTAGACCGAGCGCTTGCAGCCAGGGTCGCGCTTGACCGAATAAATCAGGCTGTGACCTTTGCCGCAGCTCGATGGCTCCCGGTTGACCACGCGGAAGAAGACTTTGCGTTCGTACTCGTCCAGCTTGGAGAGGTCGACGCCGGGCGGGGGCGTGGTATCAGGCTCCGCGGATCCCTTGTTGTCGGGGTTCTCAGCGGCGAGGGCCGGCCGAAGCAGGGGCGCCCATGCGCCGATGGCGAACAAGGCGGCGGAAACAAGGCCAAAACCGGACGGGAAGCGGTACATCGGAGGGAAGATTAGAAACCACCGAGGTACAAGTCAAACGCCGATGCGCAGCCTGGTGTTCGGAGTCGGGGGGGGCATCGGAGCCAACTGGGATCTCTCGGGTAGGGACGAGGCGCGGCTACCCAGAATTCTGCGACCTCCCCCCGAATTGACGAAGCCCGCCCCGCCGGCCAGTATTAGCCCGTCGCTGGGCGCCGGCCGGGCGACACCATCATGGGGTTGGACTACATCGCTGCCGCGCTCGCGATCCTGACTGGGGTCGGGATGGCGGTTGCCTTCAGTGCGCTGGCCCGATTCGTGGGCGAACGGCGCGTGACTCGGGCCAAGCAGATCCCTTACGAGGCCGGCTCGGATCCGGTGGGCAGCCCGCGGGTGCGCATGCCGGTGCGTTTCTACCCGGTCGCGATCCTGTTCCTAGTGTTCGACATCGAGGTGGCGTTCCTTTACCCCTGGGCGGTCAACTACGCGTCCCTGTCTTGCGCGGGAAGGCTGGTCAAGGGCACATGCGCGGCCGGCGTCTCGTGGCTGGGCCTGGGCGCCCTGGTGTTCTTCATGGCGGTCTTGCTGGTCGCTCTCGCCTACGTGTGGCGCAAGCGCGCGATTGGATGGGACTAGAAAGTGCCCTTCAGCGTCTACACCTCTAAGCTCGCCCAGGCGGTGAACTGGGCACGTAAGTTTTCCCTTTTTGAATATCCCTTCGTCACCGCCTGCTGTGGCATGGAGTTCATGGCGACCTGGGCGCCCAAGTACGACATCGCGCGCTTCGGGGCCGAGCTGCCGCGCTTTTCTCCGCGTCAGGCCGACCTGCTCATCATCGTGGGGACCATCACCGAGCGGCAGGGACCGGTGCTTCGTCGCATCTACGACCAGATGTGCGAGCCCAAGTGGGTCATTGCGTTCGGCGTGTGCGCGTCGACCGGGGGTTTCTACCAGAACTACTCAACCATGCCGGGAGCCGACCAGGTCATCCCGGTTGATGTGTACATTCCCGGCTGCCCGCCGCGGCCTGAACAGATGCTGGATGCGCTGGTGATGCTGCAGGAACGAATCCAGAAAGGCGAGGGGCACAGCCAGGTGGTGCTGAGGGCCGAGCGCGGCTATGTAGCCCCCGACGTGGCCATCCGGGCCGAGGGTGAAACAAAGAAAGGGGCAGGCCAGTAGGCCCTGCGCAAGCCATGGCCAAGATCATCCTCGACCGGCTCGCCGCAAATTTCGTCGCCGGCGAAATCCTGGAGACTGGATCGCAACACGGCAACGAGTGGGCGCGAGTGGCGCCGGTCCACTGGCGTGCGGTGGCGCAGTTTCTGCGTGACGATTCGGTGACTGCGCTCAACATGTTCATCGATCTGACCTGCGTGGATCGGTTGGGCCGTACTCCGCGTTTCGACGTGGTCATGCACCTCTATTCCGTCGACAAGAAGCACCGGGTGCGCCTGCTGGCCGGGCTGCCCGAGGACGATCCCTGCATCGATTCCGTGGTGGCGCTCTGGCCGGGCGCCAACTGGTTCGAACGCGAAGCCTTTGACCTATACGGCGTGCGCTTCGCGGACCACCCTGATCTGCGCCGCATTCTCATGTACCCCGAGTTCGTGGGCCATCCCCTGCGCAAGGATTTCCCCAAGGAAGGGCGCCAGCCGCTTTTGCGCCGGTTGCCCGGCAGCGTGGACTAGAGAAGAAGCGATGCCTCAAGCCACCGAATCACCGACGGCCGACGATCCGACCCGATGGCTGCGTCGGGCCTGCGCTTCCGGTCCTCAAGTACATCAGTACATTCCGGTCCGGTTCTCGGCCCTCCTTGCCCTCGGGCCGGCTTGTCGGCCGGATT
>Ga0182017_10000758_pt1 | contig 25430 bp, 21 predicted proteins | sample 712E3DmetaG_FD_120492 | JGI IMG/M metagenome (GOLD analysis project Ga0182017, IMG submission 120492) | Permafrost microbial communities from Stordalen Mire, Sweden - 712E3D metaG | ecosystem: Environmental > Terrestrial > Soil > Wetlands > Permafrost | place: Sweden: Stordalen | collected... | reverse complement strand
CAGATCTTGGAAGGCGGCATGAAGATGATGTGGCAGCGCTTGATGAGAGAGGCGGAAGTCCCGCGCAAGGACGGCAATCATGCATAGGGCAATCGCCAGCTACGCAAGCGGCGGGGCCGCACCGGTCCTGGACGACACGACCGTGCTCGAGCAGTACGGCAGCCTGGTCGAGAGAACAGCCCATCGGCTGATCTCCCGCACTGGTCTACGCAGCGCCTACGACGATCTGTGGTCCGCCGGGGTCCCGTAGGGGCACCTCGTCGATCGACCTTGCGCCCTTGGCCCTCATTGCCAGGTTAGCCGCGATCATCCCCCCTCCTCGTCGGCATGTCGTCAGATACTCGGGGGTCATCTCGTCACATAGCTCTCTCCGCAGCCAAGTCGTCCCCGTCGCCGCCGCACGCACACCCGAGGAATCTTGACGGAACCGACGCGGGCAAGCCAAGGTGACCTTGTGAAGATCGCGGAAAAGTGTAGAAGCCAATCCGTGACCATGACCAAGGCCGACATGATCGCCGTCATCGCCGACAAGCTCAAGTTCCCTGGGCGCGTGCGGAGCTGCTGGTTGACGTGGCCTTCGATTGCATGGAGCAGTCCATCCGCCGCGGCGAGAAGATCGAAATCCGCGATTTCGGAACCTTCCAGGTTCGAAGCTACAGGGCACACAGGGGACGCAACCCACGCACCGGCCAGATCGTCGACGTCAGCCCGAAGCGCTTGCCTCACTTCAAGGCCGGCACGGAACTCGCCACGCGGCCCTTGTGGATGACACCACATGACTGTCAATAAGAAACGACGGAAATCCGAACGGACGGGAACACCCACGAAACCCGCAAGAGCCGCATCCTCGCGACAGCTGGGCATGTTCTTGGGGGCGTTGCTCTTCGTGATCTATATGGCCAATGGCGACAGCCTTGCCAACAACGATGCTTCCGCCAATGTTTATCTGCCATTGCAGCTTCTTACCCGTGGGCGCCTTACGTTCACAGTCGAAGATTCACCACACCTCTTTGTTCAGAAGATGACGTACCCGGAAGGAAAGAGAACTGCTCGGTTTCATTCCTGGGACTTTGTGCTTGATGGGCAGACGATGCGCGAGCATCAGCGCGCAGGCAGGTTGCGAACCATTGCGCCATACTACTGTTTGTCCGAGACTCGCTGGCCTGGCGTCTTCGCCGATACTTTCGGCGTTGGGGCCGGTCTTCTCGCTCTGCCCGCTGTGGCCGCGGTAAAGCTTTTTGACCCGGCCTTGGAACAGCACCCTGTACGGCTCTGGCAAACAACGAAGTTCGTTGCTGCTGCATCGGTGGCGGGCAGCGCGGTTTTTCTCTTCTTCTTGGCTCTAGCCACGCTCGGCTCGCGGCGCGCATTTCTTCTAGCATTGGTTTATGGATTGTGTACTTGTGTGTGGAGCACGAGCAGCCAGGCGTTGTTTCAACATGGCCCCAGTCAACTTTTTCTGGCCATGGGTTGCTACTATCTACTGCGGCCACAACGACCGTTGCACGTGCTCGCTGGGCTCTCATTTTCTCTGGCCGTGGCCTGCAGGCCAACGACAATACTAGTCCTCGCCGCGGTGGTCCTGATGCTTGGATTGCGCGACCGCCGCGCCATGGTACGTGTCTTGGCGGGCGCGCTGCCTGTGGCGGTGCTACTGGTTCTTTATGGTTTGGTTGTTTTCGATAATCCCTTTTCCACGGGCCAGATTGGCAAAGGCCCCCACATTGCCATGATGAGAACTGGCAACCCAGACCTCTGGCAAACACCGTTCTATTTCGGCGCCTTGGGATTGCTTGTCAGTCCTGCTCGCGGCCTGCTGGTCTATTCGCCAGTGGCCGTGGTCGCTGTGTGGGGCATGGTCCGTGTGTGGCGCGACCGCAAGCAATATCATCTCCAAGCACTTTCGCTCGCTACCGCTGGTATGTTCGTGATTGCTGCGAAGTGGTTCGACTGGTGGGGAGGCTGGTGCTATGGATATCGTCCCATTGTCGACCTCATCATCTTGCTCGCCTTTCTTGCCGTGCCTCTCGTGCCATGGATCTGCGCTCGAACACGTCGGCTCGTTGTCGTTTCGATCCTTGCCTGCTGGTCGTGTTTCGTGCAAATCGTGGGCGCCTATGCCTACGACCAGAAGGGGTGGAATGAACACAGGGTATACGACGTCGTGGGGCCAGGTCCGAACCAGCGGCTGACCTATGACGACATGAAGATGGCGAAGCAACACACGTCCGTGCTAGGCGGAACCATACAGCCTCGATCCGAGACCATCGATAACCCGGCAAATCGCTACCGTCTTTGGTCGCTGAGCGACAATCCCATCTCGTACTATCTGACGCATCTGGACAGCGCCCGTGCCCAACGCCAAAAGGGAATCGACAATTTCATGATTGACGGAATTTGATATTGACTGCTCCCTCGGTCACTCGTCCCGTTGTGGTTCGCCAGGTGGTCATCCGCGCTGCCTGTCTCCCAACGGTGGCTACGATTAGCGCAGCTGCGCGCGAAAACCTTCCCGAGCTTTTTGTACGCAAGTGCGCCAGCCTCAATATCACTGAGTTTTTCGATGGCTGGGCTCCGGCGGGCGATGCCGTCGTGTGCCGAAACTTCTTGATCAGGAGCCTGTTACGATCTCATCCGGTCTGCCCGCGATTGCCTTCACGCCCAAGAGCGCGCAGATGGCTGGAAGGTCGCTGACGAAGGCAAGGAGGCTACCTCCAGCCCGGACCAGTCCCCAATGCAGCCCGATCGCGAACAGCTGGCCGTCTTTCCTTACGATCCAAAGGCTCCCTGAATCCCCCCCGACCGACAGGGGCTCGTGCTTGATCAAGCAGAGACCCACTGCGCCATCGCTTGCCCGCTTGGGCCAGAGGCCGGTTACGAAGCCACGTCGCCAAGCGCCGGAGGAGCCGCTGAAGCTCAGAGCCTCCGTGTTCACTAGGTCGGGCAGCAGTTCATTGCTCGGCCGCATGATGACGGCTTGCGGTTGTCCGGCCCCTCCACGAAAGATACGGCCTCGGGGAACGTGGAGCACCGCGAGGTCGACAACGAAGGGGCCTTCTGGCACTGCGCGCCGACCATAGAGTTCCGCCCGAGTCGCCGAATCGCGTGCCAGTTCGCATCTGCCGACGGGAGTTCGATCCTGCAAAAGGAGCGCCTCCTGGCCTTCGCGCACGACGTGCGCAGCTGTCAGCAGGACCGCCGCTCCGCCGCGCCAGGCTGCGCAACCGATCGTGCCCTGTTCGGCGGATGTCGGAATGACGATGGGAAGGCCGACGGCGACTTCCGCGGCCGGGGCCTCTGGCCCGGTCGCCACCCCGACCGGCTCGCTCCCGTCGATCACATCGGTTGGTATGCCGCCAACGAATGGGGCCACAGACCTCTCAGCGGACAAGCCTGGGACCTTCTGTGGAACGACCACCTGAATGGCCAACTGATCCGTCACGACCCCGCCGCGCACCTTCGGTCCGACCGCTGTTGCGACCACGTCCCCCATCCAGTTCGGAGCACCGGTTTGATGAAGCTGATCCCGAATCCGGCACAGCCGCGCGGCCTCCCGGAGACGTATCACTGTTCTGGCCTAGACAGCGGTAGTTCCGTCCACGACTCCATCGTGGTGATCACAGCACCGCTGAGCGCCGCGCTCAGGTGAGGAGTGGCGTCGCAATTGATCTTGCCCTCCTTGTCGGCCGGTCGCTCGAACAGCGGATAGATACCCGGTTTCAACGAGCTCGAGATCGTCCTGCGAAGAAGTGGACCTTTGGTCGCCTGAGCGCCCGCCGTGCTGCCCGCCTTTATTGCCGCGGCATCTTTCTGAATCGTCGCGACCCTGACATCCTTGCTGGCGTCGACAGCCTTGCCAGCAACAGTGGCGACCGTATCGAGCAGTTTGCCTATGGCCGCCGAAGAATCGTTGCTGGCGTCAAAGTTGACGAACTTCCAGCCATCAGCGAGCGCGATCTTCATTGAGGCAGCGGATAGCGTGTTGCTTTGTGATACGGCGTACTGTTCGCAATAGTCAGGCAACCACACAATCGAGATCACGCTGGCCGGCGCGGATCCCTTATCAGCCTTCGCCGTCGCTCCGGCGCCATCCTTCGGGTCCGATCCGTCCTTCGCCTTGTCCTCGACCAGCGTGGTGCCGTCCTCGGCATCTTTGCTTTCCTTCGCTGCGCCTGCCTTCTTCTGCTTGGCATCTTTGCTTTCCTTCGCTGCGCCTGCCTTCTTCTGCTTGGCCTTGTCCCCGCCCTTTCCACCGGGCACCACGGGCATTGGCGGAGGGGCCACAGTCACGGGCGGAACGACAGCAGGCGTGGCCACTGGCGGGCCAAGTGGTAGCATTCCGGCAGAATCGCCCGGGAGCCACTTGCCTGGCGGGACGAGAGTCAGAACATCACCCTCGAGTCGATAGACGTGCTCCGTGCGCGAGACCTCGACCGGCGCGCTGACGAGCACGTACGGCGCCGCCAGCCAATAGCGCAGGCCCTTTGCGTCGTGGTCACCGGTCACCCGAGTGACGCTAGTTGTGCTGCACGCACTCGCGCAGACGATGGCGGCTGGGACCGAAATCCAGGTTGCAAGAGCGCGCATCCAGTTTGCCTCCCGTTTGGACGTTACGCCGTGGTGGTCGACGCTAGTGCCATTTCGCCCAGGACCATACCAGGCCTCGCCTACCCACACAACAGATACCGAAGATACCGACGTTCCTGATGCGACCTGGATCTGGTCGCCTGCGCGCTCGATCAGGCGGAGCGCAGTCGTTTCAAACGCCATTTTTCCCTCACCGAATCGCATTTGCAAATTGTCAGGCCCAAGTAGGAATGTCCCCAAATCGCATCCGCAAAATGGCGCTTGTTCGGACTATCCACAACCACCGCACCTCGACTCTTCGGGTGCCACGAAGACCGGCTATTGCATCTGTCCCGAGCCGTCCGGCAGCACTGGCACCTCCAAGTGGACCTGCGCCGCCACGACCTCGTGGCCCTGTCCCGCCAGTCAGGGATGCTGAACGAACAGCCGTCGCGTCCGCGCTGCCACCACCTGTCCTTCGCCAGGCTGTCATCGGGGCGTCGATGGGAGGCGGATCCTGGGTGGATCGGTGAGACCAACGGCGTGCTCGCGCGCGAGTGCGCCCACGTCGGGCGCGTGATCGGCGTCGGAGCGAACGTGGTGTCGTCCTGCGGGCCGAGGGATAGCGATCCATGTCGACATCGGCATGGCGGACATTTGTGGCGATCAGGCTGCGCGTCGCTCGTAGCGGTGATGCAGGCCGCCCACTTCGGGCAGCTCCACTATCTGGCCCATGCTCGGCGGGTGGACGGCTCTCGGCTCAGGCGGGTCCTTCCACCTTGTTTTGCGGAGGATTGCGCATTTGTTTGACAACAATTGCGCATAATTACCAGGGGGCTTGGGAAGCCGATGCTCCACCAACTGACCTCGGACCTCGCCGCCACAGCGCTACGAAGCCTTGATGGCCCTCTTCATGCGTTCGAAGATCTCCACGAAGACCTGCTCTTGTTCTGGCTGGGGCAGTGTATTAAGCGGACGCTTCGGATCATTGGCCGCCTGGTAACGCGCGATGATTGAGTCGTTGACAGTGCTCGGGCCGACCGCGATCCAGAAGATCTGGCAGCCTCCGTCCTTCGCTTTCTCCAGCGGTGGCGGAAGCTCCGTCTCTCTGATGAACGGCGAAATGATAAACCTCTGCGTGACGAGTTGGCATGGACGGCGAGCCGAAGAAACCTGTAAAGCCGCTGGCTGCTTGGCTTGAGCTGAAACGTCTCCCTGGCTCGGGCGAGCACGTCTAGTGCCTGTTGGAGCTGGGAGGGAGTCAAACTATAAGCGGAATCACGCCCCGGCATCGCGACCCTCAATGAATGTGAGTATGGAAGCACAAGAACCCGGGCGTGCATAGTAACTTCTTGCAGCCTCTCGCTCTGTCGCAACCGGCCAGCCCTAAGGCATGGCCGCCCTGCTTGAGCCGCCGCTGCCGCTCGATTCCATCCTGCCAACCCTGGCAGGCGGCAAGGCCACCGGCGCGACTGTGCTGCGCGCCCAGGCGGTGGGCCGCCTGAGCGAGGCGATCGAAAAGCTACCCGAGCGGCTGCGCCTGGTGCTGTCATTGCACTACAACGACAATCGTCAACTGGAGCGTGAGAGCCTTCTTTCGCATCGGGCATCGTGTAGACTCAACCCGTTTTCCTGCCCGACCACGGCTTCCCACCCCCGAGATCCCAGATCGAGTTTCCACGAGGTCTCACCATGCCGACCAACTCATCAGACGACGCCCTCACCAGCATAAAGAGCACCCTCGAAGCCGCGCAGCACGCAGGCTTCATCGACGAACGGCAAAACCAATATCTCGTGAAACTGGCTGAAGACTGCAACGAGCCCATCTACAAGTATTGTGTCGCGCCTTTTCCGGCGGTTCACGACGCCGTCCATGTGGCCTGCGTTCTAAAGAATCTGCACGAGCTGGTCAGCCACGCTGTGTTCAGTGACCCACAAGCGAAGGGGAGACTCCACGTCCTTTATGCTGCTGCGCTCGTCCATGATGCAGGCATGAAAACCGCTGCTCATCTCACCCGAGACGGCTGGTTGGAAACACGCGCCCGCCATGCCCGTCGATCTGAGATCGAACGCCAGGTGAAGACGTTTCTCCCTCGAGAAGACGCAGGAACGATCCTGGACTTGGCCTCGGCGCATGCAAAGGACGACCTAAAGACGGCCGAACAGAAGCTCGATGAATTGAGTGGTTACTTGGCGCATTTCGGGCTTCTGCTTCAGGCTGCGGACTCCTTCGATCTGGGCAGTGGCCGCCTAGTCGACGACTCAAATGCGATTGACTGGGACACGACCCAGATACCCCATCTGAAGAAGCACCAACGATTCAAAGTCACCCTTGAGTGGCCCGTGGTTCGAATCAAAGCCAGCGCCCAGCCGGCTTGGGACGCGGAAACTCCGTCGGAGTACGAGGACATCCTGAAGAACTGCGAAAGATACGCCAAGGAAATGGACAGGGTGAATCTCGGAAAGTGGTACGTCCCCATGGACTGGGAGATTCTTGGCGCGAAAGTGGTTGTCAAGGACGGGACGGTCTACAACGACGAGCTGACGGAAGCGCTCGATGAAGCGCGAAAAGCAGGTGGTGGTCTTCTCGATGTCGACATGATGGGGCATTCGCTCTGGCGTCGGTTCTGCGCCGATCAGGGTGATCTCAACGACGAACTGTTGAATCGGCTCATGACAAGGCGACTACGCCTACGTGTGCTTCTTCTCGATCCTTACGTCGAGACCCAGCAGATGTACGAAGTGATGCACACCCAGGAGATGAATGAGAAGACCGAGGGAACACGGCGCATTCTTCCCAACTACAAATCCGACAACAAGATCCCGAGCAATGGTAAAGGGGATATCCTGGAGACCTTGGAGAATCTAGAAACGAAGTGGCTGCACGCCGCAGAATTGGGGCAACGTGACGAGTGCTTGTTGGAAGTGCGCTGCACCCGTCGCATCCTCCCGGTGTCTTTGAACCGCTTCGGCGATCGCATGATATTGACCCCTTACGCGGGGGGCGGCGCGACCCGCAGCTCGCAGTCTCTGCTCGTTCGCGGCATCTCGTCCCTGTTCCAAACCTATTCCGGCGAGTTCAAAGCCATCTGGGACGATGCAGAGCACACCGACGTGTTCTTGAGGTCCAAGCCGGAGCCTCGTCCACCGGCGCAAGCTCCAGGGACGAACGAGATCGACCTGAAGTATGAACACGCCCTCGATAAACATAGGAGGCGGATTGGCCTCTGGGTGTCTGGAAACGAGGCCCCCCCCTTCGAAGTGGAGGTCCAGCCCACCACTGAATGTCAGCTCAAGTGTCCCCACTGCATCGGAGCGCACCTCGGTCACGTGAGACCCGCAACCGAACCAACAGATCTGGGGCGCTTCGAATCCCTCTTCCGCTGCGGGGCAGGAGGCCAGCGCGTGGAGCGGATTCGCCTTTCTGGCCTGTATGGAGACCCCTTCCACAAGACGGCGAGAAAGTTTTCCTGTGAACTGCTGAAGCTTGCGAAGAAAGAGGGGCGTTCGATCGTTGTCATCACGAACGGGATTGGGATCAACGCGGAGGTTGTTGATGCCTTGAAGAAGCTCGGTGAAGGCGACTCATGCCACGTCAGTCTCGATGCGGTCAATGCAAGGCAGTACAAGGAGGTGAAGGGGGGAGACTTTTTCGGCCAGGTTGAGCGCAACTTCAATACGATTCCCAAGAATCGCGCCCAAAAGGGGATTGGCTTCGTGGTCACTCAGACCAATGCCGACAGCGTGGAGGCAGCCGTCGAATTGGCGCAGAGCTGGAGCGCTGACTTCATCCGCTTCAAGCCCGACATCCGGCCGAGCCACGGTATTGCGTGGCGCACATGGTTGGAAGCAAGAAGACGCATCAGCCTGGCAACGCCGCAGAACGACAAACTCAAGGTTTACACGACCCCCACCACTTGGCCTGTGGGAAGGCCGGGGCCGGCCAGGCGGTGCTGGAGCGAGCTCCTGTGCACCACCATCACCGGCGACGGGAAGGTGTACCGATGTGACCACCTTGCCGGGCTCTCGGAGCCGATCGGAGACCTGAAGAAACAGGAGTTCGGGACCATCTGGAATGCTCGTTGGATGCAGAACAGAGAGCGGTACCGGAAAACGCTGGAGCTGATTGACAGGCGAACCGAGTCCCACTGCGCCCTCTGTCCGCCCTTCGCCGCCTACGTCAACCGCGCGATCGAGCGACGGGTTCGCAGTGGCGGCGGCTGGTAACGCTTTCGGTCGAGTGCTTGCTCGTCCGGTGCATTGACGCTACAGTCTGTGCGGTCAGCGATGTCTCGTCCTTTCCGTGACTGCTCGCCCCACCGGCTCCTGGTGCTTGCCGGAGGGGCTTCCCCATGCCCCTCCGCCAGGTGGTGACCGGTCAAGGGGACGCCCATTGCTCCTCGTCTCGTGCGCTCACGGATTCCGCAGAGAAGTTCATGAAGATACTGGTCACCGGTTCCAGCGGTTTCATCGGGGCCAGGCTGTGCCAGGCGTGGTCCAACCGAGGTGCAGAGGTCGTCGGCACCTATGGGAGCAGCCCATCTCTCGTCCCGTCGGGAGTCGCCCGCGTTGCACTCGATGTGAAGGACCCGGTAGCCGTGACGACAGCCGTTGGCCAGTGCAGGCCAGACGTGGTCATCCACTGCGCGGCGTTCGCCAGTCTGCAAGGATGCGAGGACGACCATCAGGAAGCAGAGGCCTGCAACCGGGACGGATCGAGACACGTCGCTTCGGCCGCCAAACAAGTCGGAGCTGCCATGATCTACCTGTCTACGGACTTGGTCTTTGACGGTAGCCGCGGCTGGTACGTGGATGCGGAGACGCCTCAGCCGGCCTGCCGCTACGGCGCCACGAAATACGAAGGCGAGAAGGCGGTGCTCGCCGAGTGCCCCGAAGCTTGCATTCTACGTCTCTCGTGGGTGTATGGGACTTCGGCGAACGAGCACAGGTGCTCAGCAGAGTGCATGATCGACACCCTGGGCAGGGGTCGACGTGTGACGCTTTTCACCGACGAGTTCCGAACTCCGGTGCTCGTCGACGACGTGGTCGGAATCGTGGAAGCAGTCGCGCTGGCCAGAGTCGCCGGCACGTTTCATGTCAGTGGTCCTCGACGTATTAGCCGCTACGAGTTCGGCCTTCTGTGCACCAAGGCCTTTGCTCTCTCTGAAGAGTCGATCGTGCCAGCAAGCGGAAGCACTACGGCTTCCCTGCGACCGAAGGACTGCTCGCTCGTGTTCTCCTCCCGGCTTCGGCAATTGCCGTGCGAGTGCCGCGATCCGGCCGAAGGGTTGAGCTACATGGCCAGCAGTCGTCGGCGTGCCAAACAGGATTGACGTGTACAGAAGATTTGTAACCGGCCAGCCGTCATGTGACCGCCAGGTCCGGTGCTTCTTCGACTTGTTCCGGGGAGGTTTTCGTCGGAAAAGAGTAGGCCGGTACCCATGACGTCTGGCAACGCAAGAGACCATCGCGGCACAACAGAGGTCGATGTGCACTCCGACGAGATACAACTGAGTGCCGAGTTGTGCACGCGGTTCGCCGGTCATTTTCGCTTCGCGGAGCAAACAGCCTACGTGACGGCGGGACCGTTGCTGGTCGATACCCTCGCGACGAACCGCGAGCAGGTTCTCTCGGGCCACTCCTTGAGCGAGTTCACGACCGTCCCGGTTGGTGCCACCTGGATCCCAAGGGTGGAGGATCTTCCGGATGAGGAGCTTGACCCGAAGCGGATAGCTGTGGTTCTTCTGGCGGGAGGGTTGAGCTTTCGCAGTGGCGGGATAATCCACCCTCTCCTGACGCTCGAGGACCCGGTTGGGCGCGACAGACACACACTAATCCGTCGTCAGCTCAACCGCCTGGCGGGATCCCCATTGGCCGCGGCCAAGGTATTCATTGTCGGAACGTTGTCCAATCGAGATACCATCGAGCGCGAAGTGTTCCAACCTGATCGTCGGCCGACCGTTTACGCCGGCGGCCTGGCCCCTCGGCTCGCAGTGCGCCAGCATCGCACCGGCGCCCCTATTCTCGCGGGAAGCGACCCCGGTGTGCCGTCATACAACCCCTTGGGGCATTTCGAGGCGCTCCGGTGGCTCATTCTCAGCGGGTCGATGGCCGACGTAGTCGACCTTGACATAGCCGTAATCGTCGTCATGAGCTACTCGAACTGGGGGCACGTCTTTTCGCCCACGACGCTCCGATTGGCGCGCTCAGCCGCGAGACGTCAGGAGGCCGACCCCAGATTCTTTCTTCTGGGCGAAGTGGAGCGCTGCCCGCGCGGGAAGCAGGCGGGGTCGATCCTCGTGCAACGGTCTGACGAGATCCGGACGCCGCGGCTTGTGAAGTACAACTACGGTTCTGGGAACCTCAATGTCGCGCCTGGCGACACGATCTTGATGAGTACCAACACGCTCTATTTCGGAGTGCGCAACGTCCTTCACCGACTTGCAGATGCAGCGAATCGACTCTCACCGGAAGGACTGGATTTGCGCACGCTGTTCGCAGAGGCGAAGTCCGGCCAGAGGCGCCGCCAATTGCTGGCCGTGTTCGATGAGGCTTTTCCGGTGGCGCCCCAACTCATTGCCACACGGACGGGCGCGGGGACGGAGTTTCTCCGGATCGAGCGAGACCTCGATCAGCTGACGCTGCTTGAGGGTGAGCTGCCGTTCGCGGCCGTCCTGGTGGAAGGAGAGCGGGCCGTCTTCATCAAGCTGCCCGAGGACCTCGCAGATCCTGCGAAACGGGCCTACCTATTCGAGTCCTAGCCATGCGCCACGTCCCCGACGCTCTTGGCCAAACATTGTACCTCCTCGCGGTAATCTGAACCTTCACTCATCCGGAAGGCAAACAAAGAAGCTACGAAGGAAGAAGCCATGGACGCTAGCCCCGACAGGAGCACAGAGCAATGGAGAAGACCAATTGGCTCGACGTACTCAAGAGAATCGCAACGAGGTGCCTGACCGAGATTCCAAAGGTCACGGGCAGTAGCTCGGGCGGCGAGATTGTAGCTACTAAGGCAGACGGGGATCCATCTACCAAAGCGGACCTGCTGGCCGAGGATATTGCGGCTCAAGAGCTATCTGGTATCCCTGAGCCAGTACAGTTGTTCACTGAGGAACGAGGGTATCTAATAGACAACCCCAAGGCGGAATATGCTGTTCATCTGGACGCTATTGACTGCACTTTCTTGGCATTGCGAGGACTGCCAGGCGCGTGTGTGGCTGCTAGCGTCTTTGGTATTGAGGACATGAATCCAATAGCAGCCATCATAGGCGATTATTCCTCGGGAGATGCTTACTGGGCGACAGACGGTGGCAGCTTTCTTAACGGGAAGCCGATCCGCCCCTCTACCGTAAGGAAATTACGGGACGCCTATGTGACCACTTGCTATGGGAAGGCAAGTCGCTTCGCGTCGATTCTGGACAAGCGAGGGTTCGCTGGGACTGTCTTCTGGTTCGGTACTACAAGTGGCATGCTAGACATGGCACGAGTTGCGGCTGGGCAAATCGACGCATATTTTGACTTGATGTTGGGGTACAAGATTTACGACTTCGCGGCTGGTGCCTTCATAGCAGAGAAGGCTGGGGCTGTAGTAACAAACGAGGAAGGACGCCCACTAAGGTATCCAAGGGACCCCACCAAAAGGACAAAATTCATCATTGCCGCGACAGACGGATTGCTTCAAGACATCTTGAAAGCAGCGAGCATTTGAGCAATTGGGACTACGCCAATAGACGGAACGCTGCGGCAAAATCTCCCTGGCAAGCCATTTGCCGGCGAAGTGTGCCGATTGCCGCGCCGACATTATCGAGCACAACTGGCGTGAACAACCGCTCTCAGTGGCCCTGACAATCAATCGATGCACATTTGAGCCAGAGCGATTCCGCCAAGAATGCCTGCGTTGTCGCCTTGAAGCGGTGGCACGACAAACGAGTCCATCGCTTCTTGCACGGCGGAGGATGAGATGTAGTTGTTCAGCGCTGTTTCTAGTTTCCGTCGAATCATCCCAAAGAACCGGACGGATCCAAGTTGTCCGGCCTTCGCGACACTGCCGCCAATGATGATTCGTTGAGGTGAAAGGACGTACAGGATGTTGGCGACCGCGTGCGCGATGTACTGCGTCTCGATGACCCAGAGTTCGTGTTCCGATGGGAGATCCTCGGCGGGCAAGCCTGTCCGCTCTCTAATTGCGGGCCCTGAGCACAAACCCTCCCAACATGCCCCATGGTATGGGCACACACCAGCGAACGTGTCGCCTGATATCCTCGGCAACAGCATGTGCCCCATTTCGGGGTGAACCAGACCGTGAATGAGTCGACCGCCAGACATTCCGCCACCGCCAATCCCGGTGCCAAGGGTGACATACACGAAGTCCTGTAGGCCTCTTGCGTTGCCCCAACGGTATTCGCCGAGAGCAGCGGCGTTCTCATCTGTGTCAACGCCGACCGGAAGACCAGGGAACGCCATCCGAATGGCACCCACGAGGTCGACATTTTTCCAGCCAGGCTTCGGGGTTGAGGTGATGTATCCGTACGTTTGCGAACGTTCGTCAAGATCGAGCGGACCGAATGATCCAATTCCGATGGCCTCAAGCTTTCCGCGAATGCGCTGTTGTTCGCCGAGCCATTGGGTGACGTTCGCCAGTACTTCAGCAGGATTCTCGGTGGGGAACTCCTTTCGATTCAAGTTCTCAGGACCGTTGCCGACCGCGCAGACGAACTTCGTGCCACCGGCTTCAATGCCTGCTACGAATGGGTCGTGGTGTTTCTCGACCATGAAGCACCTTCGTCTCAGCGACTGGATTTGGAGAGAAATAGGGCTACCGGGAGGACAATACGGCCTCCTCTCCTTGATGGCAAGAATTACAAATCGTACCTGCGCCATGGTCATCCTGCGCCATGGTCATGCCCTGCGGGCGGCCCGCTATTTCCCGACAGACTCTACCTAGTGATGCTTACCTAGTGATGCCGTAGCGATGCCCGATCGCCCTGCTCCGGCAGAGCATTGGACCCACGAAATGGGCGGCTTTTGACGCGTGTGTCCTGGCCAAGCTGATCCGGGCACTCGGTGAAAAGAGCCAAGGCATGCGACGAAAGGCGAACCTGTCGGTCGGCCGCAAGCGAAGCTAGCCCGAACGAGACGCGAAAATCACTCGACCCGAATCGGCCGGCACCCGCCCCCTTGAACTACATGTCAACGTTCCTGCGCCTGTTCGGGATCATGGTGTGTGTCTGCGCCGCCTCGTCGGCCTTTGCCGCCGATTTCATCACCTACTTCCAGCCCACGCCCATTGTCGGCCAACTAAGCAAGACGGCCTGGGGCACCGCTGCCGTCGGTCCGCGCGACACCAGCAACGGCCTGGAGGACCCCACCATGTCGAAGTGGGCGTACTGGGATGGAAAGATCATCAAAGGACCCGATGGTAAGTACCACCTCTTTGGTAGCCGGTGGGATCAAGCCGGAGGCCATGCAGGCTACCCCAACTCTGTGGCCATCCATGCTGTCAGCGACGCAGTCCTCGGCCCCTACGCGGACCAGGGAATTTGCTATCCGGACAATCAAGGAGGCAAGGGTCACAACGTCACCGCGATTGCCATGTCGGACGGTCGCTACGGCATTGTGGTCAGCGACACGCGGCCGGGCGATCTCTTCATCGCGTCTTCCCTGGAAGGCCCGTGGGCCTTTCAGGGCCACATACCGATCGACAGCAACGGGCACACCACCACGCGATTGACCGACAACATGAGCATCATGCAACGTCCGGACGGACGCTACATGATCGTACCGCTCGGCGGCTTCGTCATGATCAGCGACACCGGCATCACGGGCCCCTACAAGGTCGTGACCGACAACATCTTCCCGCAGAACGTGCCCGGGTATCCTTCGGCAACCCGGGAAGATCCGGTGGTTTGGTTCAGCGGGGGCCAATACCATGTGTTGGTTGATGACTACCACGACCGCAAGGCCATGCACCTGACGTCACCCGACGGCACTACCTGGAAGTACAAGGATTTGGCCTATGACCCCACCACCGACATGGTTCGCTATACGGATGGGACGGTCAACCATTGGTTCAAACTGGAACGTGTCGGGGTCTACATGGAAAATGGACACGTCACCTATTTCACCTTCGCGGCCATAGACGTCGACAAGACGCTGGATTTGGGCAACGATCAGCACGGCAGCAAGATCATCGTGGTGCCTTTTGATGGCGCGAGATTCGATGCCGAAACCGGCATTGGCGGGACTGGCGGCGCGGGCGGTACGACGGGAACCGGCGGAACCACTGCACTTGGCGGCGCCACGGGCGGTACGACGGTGGGCGGCACAACGTCCTCGGGCGGCTCCCGTACCGGCGGCACGACTGCCGCTGGCGGGTCCAGGACCGGCGGCGCCACGGCCACTGGCGGCGTGATGGCGTCGGGTGGCGCAGTCACTTCCGGTGGCGCGGTCGCTTCGGCTGCCGCAGTCGCTTCGGCTGGCGCATTCGCCTCGGCCGGGTCAGTTGCCATGGGTGGAATCGCTGCTACGGGCGGCGAGTCTGTCACGGGTGGCGCGCCTGCTGCCGGCGGCGACACATCCCTTGGCGGGGTCGTCGCTTCGGGTGGCGCGCTTGCCACCGGCGGAGTGGCCACTCTTGGCAGTACCGCGTCCCCTTCCGGTGGAACCGTGGCCAGCACAGGCGGCGCAACTGTCACAAGCAGCACCTCTGTCGCCACCGGCGGCGCCAGCACCGATGGTCTGGCTCAAACTAGTTCCGCCGGCACCGGCCCGGAGAAGGCAGCCACCTCTGCCGGCGGATGCTCGTGCGCGATCGTCCAACACGACAACGGACATCCCGGAGCGATGGGATTCTTCATAGTGGCGATCTTCACCATGCTGGCCCGCCGCAGACGCCGCATGGAGGACAGCGAATGGCCGCGAGGTCGACTTCGCCTGCCGCCGCGGCCGGGCACTCGATGAACTCGTCCAGGTCACCTTGTCGCTGGCCGATCCGCAGGTGCGCGCGCGTGAGGTCGACGCCCTGACTGAGGCGCTAGACGAGCAGGATCTCGCCATCGGGCTAGTGCTGACCGAGAGCGAACGCGAGGACCTCTCCCTGGGCAAGAGATACACAGCTTGAAAACGGCACGTGTGAACCGGCATGGTGATGAACCAGTTCGTGATATTCGGCGAGCGACATCTACGGTACTTGATCAAGGAATTCGTGGAGCACTACCTGACCGAGTGTTTTCACCAGGGCACTGGCGGCCAACTGATCAGGAACCAGCCCGGCTCGACCATGACAATGGGACAAGCGGGCGGATAGCTTGTCGCTCACGCCTCGGGGGCCTCCTCAACTACCACCACCGTAAGGCCGCCTGAACCTCGGCGATGAGCTTCGGGACAGCAAGGCGTCTCAGAAGCTCCCTTGAAAAACGATTCCACCCACTGTGGGGGCAACCACGATGGCTTCAACAACCTTTCCGGACTTTGGCTTCGGCGAAACGCCGCTGTGGAAGAGCGCGAAATAGAGAGCCACGCCGCCTGAGATGATGGTGGCGGCGCCGAGAGCATCGGCGACGTATCCATAGTTCTTGCTCCTGCTACGCGCATTTTCGATGTTGGCTTTGGTGTTTGGATAAGTGTTGACTTGGTCCTTCAGATCCTTCTGGGCGTTGAGTGCAAGGTAGCCGAATACGCCAGTCCCGACGGCGAAAGTCGCAGTGGTAGAGAGGCTGACAATCAAGCCAGTTCGACCGGGGGTGACCGGAGGCTGCGTCGTTGTGATTATGGACACGGCCCGAGGCTGCGTCTTTTCGATCAAGGGTGCAAACGGCGGTACAGCGCTTGGCGCACGCGCTGCCGACGTGACAATGGACTCGTCAATCTGCAGCTCGACCTTCACACTCTCTTTTCCGGCCACGTTCATCGTGCGGACCGCCTCAGGAGCGCCGGTCTTGAACGCGCTCACCTTGCGCGTTCCCACATTGACCGGGACGAGCCCAAGTAGGGGTGATGTCCCCACGCTGACGCCATCGACCCGAATGTCGGCGCCCGTCACATTCGTCAAAATCTGCAGCTGGGCGATCCTTTCCTCGAGCTTTGCCGCCATTTCGTCGACCTGGGCGCGCCGATCGGCGGGGATCTCGCCTCTGCCTTCGGCCGTGTATTGCATAAGGGACTTATATGCGCCCACAAAGTCGTGAAGCGCATACTGCGTCTGCGCGATATTGTAGAGCACACGGTAGGCCGGACTAATTTGGTAGGCTTTCCGAAATTCTGCCAGCGCTCCCTCGTAGCTGCCCTCGCGGTACAACTCAACCGCCTGCTGAAACCTGACGGCAGCCTTTGCTGTGTCGTCATCTCCAGTGCCCTTTGACTGCGCCAGGGTCACCTCAGGGATGAGGAGCCATGTCAATCCGACGGATAAAGCAAAGACCTGTGTCTTCATGGCTTGTACGGGTTCCTTTCGTCAATCGGTTTGGCCTTGCGCCGCAGGGATGGACCGTCCAGATTCATGCCCGGCTCAATGCCTGGGTCGGTCTGAACAGTCGGCGGCCTGACGCTGCTCGTGGGTCTTGAATCGCGCTGGGAGGGTCGCAGGCTTGCCACTTGGCGGACGGGGGTGCTCCGGGCTCGGTGCAGGCTGATATCGAGGACCACGTCACTTGAGAAACTGACCTGCTGTCTGAAAGGAATGTACCCGGGCGCTGAGGCGCTGATGACGTGAGTACCCCGATCCTTCGGAACCTCCAGGTTCAGTCGATGGCCGGCAAGCACGTTGCCGTCAAGGCTCAGCTCGGCTGCCCTAGGTTCAGCCGTGATTGCGATGCGGGTGGTATCGTGGACAGTGCGGACCTGAGAAGGTGAAGCCGCAGCCGGCGCAAGCGGAGCCAATGACGGCCGCGCTTGGGACGGCTCCGGTGCGCCGCGAACCGGTGCACCGGTGGCGCTGGCCGGTGCTGGAGTGGGTTTGCTCTTTCCCTTCGTCGCCAGCACAACGACAGCTACCCCGATCACGACGCCGACCGCAGCGATAGGCAGCAGAGTGTTCCACCCGGGCCATCGCCTGGGATTGTCCGGGAGGCTTTCCCGCGCGGCGACACTTGCGGACTCTGGTACTCTTCGCGTGATCGCGTCGTGCTCGGTCATCATCGCGACGGGGTTGGCGCTCCCGCCGTCCCCTGCCGGGGGGCTCTCCTCGATCGCGACCAAATCCTGCTCGGTGATGGGGTCGGCGCGCTCGTCGTCCTCGGCCTGCAGGCTTTCTTCGATCGCGACCAAACGAAGTGGTGTCGGGGTCACCATCGTTTCCGCCTTTCGTTGTCTAGTGATGAGCATTTTGGCCATGGGCTCTGTCGATACGGCTGACAATTTGCGATCTGTAAATACGTTCATCCTCTGCATCGACAAAGACTCCACATCGGCAAAGGCATCAGATAGATTTAGGGGTCTCCCACCTTTTGTGCGATTGACGCGGTTGATCGGTTGACGACGGCCCACATCAGCTCGCGTCTAGTACTCCGGCATGCGCAATCGGACAAGTGGAGGATGGTTTAGCGGACAGATCGTTGAGTGACGAGGTACGGCCCTCAGTCCGGATCAGAACAGGCTCATAATCGCCAGGCCACACGTCTTCGCCAGAAGGGACATGCCGGAAATTCCCAGAAGCACGTACGCAAACCGCTTGAAGTTCAAATCTGACGTCCGCCGGTAGATAGCCAGGCCGCTGAGGGTCCCCGGCACTACCGCGGGCAGGCTCAAGGCCAGGAGCAACCAGAACTGACCGTTCAGATAGGATGGATGCAGCAATGCAACCAGGCCCAACGAGTAGATCTGCGACATAATGATGTACGGCTGGACGATGGCGCGATGCTGCGCCTTCGGCAAACCGCGCAACCCTGTCCACACGACGACCGCCGCCCCGGGAAAAGCGGTGAAGCCACCCACCACACCCCCGAAGAAGCCGACCACAGCGCCGCACACCGGACCGTCGAAACCGCGCAGCTTGAAGCTAGCGGACCTGAGCAACGAATAGACGGCATACAAGAGCAGCAGCGTCCCGAATAGCGCCATCAGCCGGGCTGCCGGCAGGTGGGACAATAGCCAGATTCCGATCGGTACGCCGGCTATGCCGCCCAACATACATGGGCCTGGCCCTGCCCAAAGATTCTTCGCTGACTTGGGCATGTCTTCGCGCAACTGTCCGACCGAGAGGGCCTGGTTGCCCGTCGACAAGGCTTGGAACAGCGGGACCTGCAAGATGGGCGCAAGCAACAAGAGGCTAACCGATCCAATTGCGGAGAAGCCGAACCCCGAAAGTCCACTCATCACGCCAGAGAGAAAGACGATCACCTCGATGCTAGCCAGCTGGCGGATGCTCAATCCAGCCACGGCGTTCGGTATTGTCGGTAAGGAGACGATAAGGGTCCCCGTTACCACCACTGCTGTGACTGCCAACAGCCATAGCCTGGTCTTGCCGGATCTCCCTGGTGAGAACCCTGGGAAAGTTCTTACCAACTCCAGCGGTGATTGCTGTCGGGCAAAGCCCGCCGCCACTCGCGCGCTCTCTGACTGAGCGGACACTCTCGCGACCACCTGGCTATCGACCACCAGGGCAAGGTGGCCGGATGACCGTTTCAACAGGCGTTTCATCGGCACGCCGTTGTTGTTGGCGACAGCGGTGCAGGCTGCCTCTAGACGGGCGATGTCCTCTTCGGCTATTTCGATCCCTATGGGCGTTGCTGCTGCCATGTCTCACGCTCCCGGCATTGCCGTTCCCGTGCTTCGGCACACAACGAGATACTCTTCAGGGATCGGTGCGTCTTCTCAGGAGCATTCGGCGAGGCGGCGGCAGCCGCCGCGCCTACGCTGCTCGGGTATAACGGATGCGGATTCTTGATCCGCGCGGGTTTGCACCTACTCCGTCTCGCAGAAGCCGTAGTTGCAGGCCGGGGCACTCGCCGGGCAATCGTTAGGCGTCACGCACGTTGTGCATGATGTCCGGCCGGTCGTCCGCTGGTCGAAATGGCAGCCGCATTGGAACTCGGACGGATTGGGAACGAATGCGCCCATTTCAGCCACACGGGCCACCTTCATGGCGCACTGTGGAACCAGCGATGCGTCGATCATGGCATCCACCAGCGCGCGATCGAGACTCGGCACCGAGAAGCGTGTCACGAAGGCTCCCGCCGCGGCAGAGGGAGCACCATTGATATTAGCTGTGTAGAAGTGAACGTAGCCCCAGAGGGGGTAGTGTCCGTCGCGTACATTTGCCTTGTTGAGGGAGGTGTCGGTGGAATCGGGCAGGTATCCCGACAACTGACCTTCGGCCTGCAAAGAAAGAACGTGCAGGTTGCCGCGATCCTTGTCGACGTAGTCGATGGACAGGATGCCGATGGATTGCTCGGGCGCTGGGGAGACCTTCAGCGAGTCCCGGATGCTGTCGGTCGACAGACGGTCGACCCCCCAGAATGCCGTTCGCGGTACATCGATGAGCGCCGCTGTCAGGGCGGTCGACCCGGCTCCGGAATTGCGGATGGAGTAATAGGCAGGCTCGATCCACGGGCTTGCTTTGAGGCCTGTGGGATTCTGCCCGCCTAGCCCGAAGATAATGTGAGCCGCTTCAACGCTGATCGACTTCTGCGTGGAACCTGCGGGCACAGTGAGACCGAACGTGACGACCGGCCCCAGGTATCCGGCAACGGTGGCACCGGGCACATAGGTTGCATCGCAAACCGTCGAGTAGAGGTTCGATACGCCGATGTCGACAACCTTGCCGTCTGTGTCGAGTGTGCAACTAACTTGTGTGCCCGTGTCGTCGTAGTAGTAGGCGTAGCTGGCCGCCTTGGTCGCCGTCCCAGCCACGTCCTTGATGACAGTCGGCGTGGCACCGAACGCGGCACTGACGCCCCCGCACGAAGTTCCGGACATGAAAACCGCGCGGTACGGGGGAGTGTTGGCTGCGAGCAGTGGGGTAACCTTCTGAAGCAAGGGTCCGAAGTCGGATGTCCCTGTCATATAGATCACGTTGGGCCCCGCATCCGCGCATCTCAGAGTGGGCGGCGTCACGGCTTTGATCGTCGGCGTGACGGACCCGGCACTCTGCGGGACCACCGGTGCGGGCACAAGTGCGCCGGCGCCGCAAAGCCCCAGCCTTGCGCAATTGTCGAACGAGATGCTCTGCGCGACGGTGCACGCGTTAAGGTACTCAATGGTGGTTGTCGGCGTTCCGGAGAAGCAGCCTTTGGGACCAAGTCCCGAGTTCACGCATACTCCTTGACTACAAACGGCGTACGCGGTGTCACCGGTCTCGAAGGTGGCGCAGTCGAGATCGGTAGCGCATTGCTCGATGTTTCTGTCGAACATCACGCTGCATGCACACGTGAAAGGCAGCACAACAGCCAGCGCAAAGCCTAGAATTTCGTTCATCTTCGCCATCGCATTCTTTCGCAGCAAGGTCCACGACTCTTTCGAGGCCATGGAATCGGCGGGCGCAGATCACTTCTTTAGCTTCAGACGTGAAATCCGCAGCCACTGCAACGTGGCTTGCGGGAGGGAGCGGGCGTCAACGCCAAGACTCCGTACGGACCTACGAGAAACGCAGGTGAGCGGTGGCCGTGGAGTCCGTCAACTATCAGAGTTCTAGTCGAGGAGTCATTGATAGCCCTCTGCCCGTCACCCCGGGGCCGTCGGAGGGCGGATTCTGAGCAGCGCGGAAAATTGGGACTCGCTGGGGCGGCGCAAGACGCCGCAGCAAGCGATGTTCCCGTACGCTCGAATTGCGACAGATTCATAGAAGTTTGTCAGGAGCGCACGCCCTTCTGGTCAGTAGGCTGGGTCCAGCCTTTGGTAAGTTGCTGAATCGTTCGGGAAGGAGACATCGCATGAAGAAGATCTGCTTGTTTGCCGTCGCAGTCTCTCTGGCTGCTTCAGCTGGCTGCTCCGACAACGGCACGCAGACCGACGCTGGTCCCCAAGGGACGGCCGGCGCCACCACGGCTGGGGGCACGACCGGCGGAACCAGTGCTGTTCCGAGCACAGGAGGCACGGTGACCGTGACCGGGGGCAACACCAACGCAGGTGGTCAGACTGCTGTGGGAGGCGCTGGCGGAAACACAACACCAGGTGGCACGACAGCGGCGAGCAGCGCGACTCCAACGGGTGGCACGACCCCGACCGGCGGCTCCACCACGGCCAGCACGCCCACCGGCGGCAAGCCCCCGATCGACAGCTCAACCCCGACCGGCGGAAAGCCGCCGACTGGCGGTTCGACCCCGACCGGTGGTGAGACCCCGACCGGTGGTGCGACCCTGACGGGCGGCTCCACGCCAATGGGCGGTTCCCCCCCCAAGGGCGGTTCGACCGAAAGCGGTTCAAGCGGCAATCGTGATGCCGGCCCAGACAGCAACCGCGACGTAGGTAGTACCGGAGGGACCGGCGGCAGCACCGGAACCGGCGCGGCCGGCGCAACTGGTGGCTCGACCCAGCCGCCATCGACTGGTTCCTGCAGCGCTCTGCCTGTCAGCCCCAATCCCACGACCCAGGCCAAGAACCTGCTCTGCTTCATCTATGACCAATACGGGAATCACGTCATCTCAGGACAGCAAGAAACCAGCTGGGCCGATCCAGAGGGCGACATCAGTTGGTACGCCACCAACAACCTGAAATATCCGGCCCTCCTTGGCGGCGACTTTCTGTATCCCTCCGGTGGCAGCGACACCTCCACTATTTCCGGCATCACGCGCGCCATCGCCTACTGGAGCGCGGGTGGCATTTCCATGTTCCGCTACCACATGGGCGTGCCGGTAGCCGGCTCGACCTACAAGAACGACTGCTATCAAGGCACCAACTGTGCCGAGTCTACTCCCGCCAGCGGCATCATCACCACTGCGATAACGGCAGGAACCCCGGAGAATACAGCGTTCCTCAACCGGCTCAACTATGTGGCGTTCCAGATCAAGGCCATGCAGACCGCCAACACGCCCATCATCCTGGCGATCTTCCACGAGACGCAACCCAACAGTTGGTTCTGGTGGGGCAAGGGAACTGCAGCCGAATTTGTCGCCCTGTGGAAGTACACCTTCAATTACATGACCGTGACGAAGGATCTCCACAATATCATCTGGCTCATGCCCTTCAGTGGCCTCAATGGCTTCACCGCCGCGCAGTTCGGTGTCTACTTCCCGGGCAAGGACGTCGTCGATCTTTCGGGTCCCGATTATCAGAGCGACTCCGCGACCTTTGCCAAAGTCAAGACCGTCGTGGGGGCGACCATGCCCATTCCGCTTCACGAATCCAGCAAGCTCCCGGATCCCGCCACCATGTTCCCCAGCTCCGCGCCGTTTGTGCTTTTCAACACCTGGGCCGGCTCGCAAAAGAACAACACCTCCATTTCCACCGCATTCAACAGCTCCTTCACTGTCACGCGCGACAAGGTGCCCAACCTCAAGTAGAGGCCGCGCCACTCGCCGTTCCACCCTGCCTAAGTCCGCTAACTCATCGGAATGGCGCGGGTGATGTCAGTCTTGCCGAGGTGGAAATCGAGAATTCAGGTCCCTTGGGCCGCTCGCCGACGTTCGATAGCAGCTGGCGTCTCAGCGCGTTGTCGCTGGGTCGTGGGTCGGATTGTGTGAAGGTCCAGCCTGGTCCTGGCCCTCTTGTCGGTTGTTCCGGCGCCCCATGGTCCTTGGCGACCGGGGATGACTGATTCCGAAGGAGAACGCGATCCATGCTGAATTCCAATCTGAACACACCATCCGACGCTATTCCCCGCTGCCTTCGAGTTTTGCACGTCTCCGGTCTCCTGTTGGTCGCGGCAACCATCGGGAATTGCTCGAATAGCGAGGAAACTGTCAGCCGGCCCGATTCGAGCCTTGCCGGTTCGGGCGGCGCGTCCGCGACCGGCGGGGTGAACGCCCCGGGCGGCACAACAATCATCGGGGGAACGACCTCGGCCGGCGGCACCGTCGTCACCGGCGGCGTCACCACGTCCGGAGGAGTCAGCGCTGGCGGTGGCAGCACGGGCAGTGGCGGCAGCGTCGCCGGTCTGGCCAACACCGGTGGCACGGTCACGGGCGGGGTCACTGGAAACGGAGGCTCCGGGCAGACTGGAGGCACGATCTCGACCGGAGGCGCCAGTTCGACGGAGGCGGGCACGAGCAACCGGGACGCGGGCGATGCTGACGGGCGCCCGAACGCAGAGGTCGGCGGCGGTACCGCCGGGGTGCCGAGCACGGGCGGAAGCACGGGCGGCGGCGGGACTACACGCACGGGCGGAAGCACGGGCGGCGGTGGGACTACGCGCACGGGCGGAAGCACGAGCACTGGTGGAACCGCCGGAATGGGCGGAACCACCAAGACCGGCGGAACCACGGGCACAAGCGGAAGCACGAACACCGGTGGAAGCACGGGAGGTGCCGGCGGAACTACTGGCAGTTGCACAGCCGTGCCGGTGGTACCCAACGCCACGCAACAGACGCGCAATGTACTGTGCTATCTGCACAACATCTATGGCAACGGCATCCTTTCGGGGCAGGAGGAGGACAACAACGACAATGGGATGAACACGGTCTTTGCGGCGACGGGAAAGTACCCTGCGATTCGCGCCTTCGACGTGAACAATAGTCAGGCACCCACGCAATGTGTCACCCATTGGAACAACGGTGGCATTTGCATGTTCGGTTACCACATGGGCATCAACGGGGGAAGCTACGCCACCAAAACCAACATCGACAACGTGCTTGCTGCGGGCACGGCCGAGAACACCAGCTTCAATGCGGATCTGGACCGGATCGCCCAGTTTGTCGATCCGCTGAAGACCGCCGGCGGCGTGGCGATCCTCCGGCTGTTCCACGAAGCCGGCAACGGCTGTAGCTGGTTCTGGTGGTCCATGGGGACCTCAGCACAGTGGCAAAGTCTATTCAAGTACGCGTTCAACTACCTGACAGCCACAAAGGGGCTCAACAATGTCTTGTTCCTGGCGCCTCTCTGTCAGTATCCAACTGCCGCGTACAACCCCGGCGCGCAATACATCGATTTCGGGGGCGCAGACAACTACGTCAAGGCAGGGGACACGCAACCGATGACCAGTATCTTCCAGGCGGCGCAAACTGCATTCCCCAACATGATGATTGCGCTGCACGAGTGCGGCACGATTCCCGATCCCGATCAGCTCAAGTCGACAGGAACGAAGTGGCTATTCTTCAACGTTTGGGCCAACCCGTTCTTCACTGCACCGAACAACACTACCGCCCATCTCCAGGAGGTCTATTCGAACCCCTACGTCATCACGCGGGACAAATTGCCCAGTTTCAAGTGACCCGCGCTGTCACTGACTGGTCGTGCTAGGGCGTGCAGGTTCCTTCGTTGCTGCAGTTGGTTCCCATTAGTCCGGATACTGGCCAAACCGACTTGCAGGACTCATCGAGAGATACTTCCTGACCGCCCGTGCAAGTGACCTTGAAGAGGTTGTCTATATCATCCAAGCGTACGCTCGCCACGGTCGCACCGGAGGCGTCCTTCACCGTGACGGATCCCATGCCAACGTACACGTCATTTCCATTGAAGGCCGTCGAAAAGCAAGTTGAACTGCCCTTGGTCACAGTCAGGGCTCTGTCATCAGTTTCCGCGTCGTGGACGTTGATTTCTTTGACCCCGTTCGCGTAGCAGGTGTTCGAGCTTCCGGTCGCGGTGTCATTCTGCACGGTGCAAACCCCACTTTCGACGCAGTTGGCGCCGAGGGTCTTTAGACAGCTCGGCAGGCTGCACGAACTGGTGCCATTCTCCCCTGCGGCACCGCCGCTCCCGCCTGCCGCGCTCGTGCCGCCTGCGCCGCCGCCTGGGGAGGGTGTGCTGGTTCCGTTACTGCCGCAGCCCATCGCTAT
>Ga0182017_10000757_pt1 | contig 25436 bp, 27 predicted proteins | sample 712E3DmetaG_FD_120492 | JGI IMG/M metagenome (GOLD analysis project Ga0182017, IMG submission 120492) | Permafrost microbial communities from Stordalen Mire, Sweden - 712E3D metaG | ecosystem: Environmental > Terrestrial > Soil > Wetlands > Permafrost | place: Sweden: Stordalen | collected... | reverse complement strand
CAAGCAGCCTGCCATCCCGGAAGAGCACCGAACAATGGACACCACCGGTCTTTTTCCAGAGATCGGTCTCGATCTCGCGGGTGACCGCGATCACATCATCAGGAGAGAGCCTGATGTCCGATACAGCCCGGGGCGGGGTCGAAATGAAACTGAGGCCACCGGAGGAACCGACTTCCCGCTTTTTCCAACGCAGGTCACAGCCGGTATCGGAATAGACGAGGATACGATCTCCATCGACCTTTACCTTGTCCACGCAGCGGACAATCCCCTCACCCACAAGATAGCCGGCGCCCAATTCCCGCAGCTGGTCGCGGCTTGCAACTATCACCGTGACCGGCTGATCATTGAGCAGAAGCTCGAACCGGTCCTCGATAACGACAGCATCATCCGTCTCCCGGGCCTGGCCGGCAATGACCTGGATGCTGTGGTGCGTTTGGATCATGTCCCGTTCGTCTCCCCGTATACCCAGTCAAGATAGGGCGCGTGACCGGCTATGACCGGCAGGACGATGATCTCCGGTACCTCGTAGGGGTGCTCTGCTTTGATTGCACGGATCACCCCATCTGCCAGCTCGCGCCGGGTCTTGATGATAAGCAGGTGCTCCTCGTCATCGCAGGACTCTCCCTTCCACCGGTACAGGGAGCGCACCGGCATGATATTCACACAGGCAACGAGATTCTTTTCAAGCAGGCTCTTCGCAAGCGCTGCCGACTGCGCGGGCGGTGCCGTGGACCAGATCACGCAGATTTCCGGCGCGCCTCCCGCTTTTTTCTTCTCCATACGAGAGGTGTTACCGTTCCCGGCTCATAAGCATATACAACCGGGTTTTTTCAGCACACGGCAGGAGTTAAATTCTATAGACGCCAGCGCCAATGGTACATACCTATGTACGCGCGTAGAATGAGCAATCTCCCGCCGTATCTTTTTGCACGGATCGACGAGATGAAAGCCGAACAACGGAAACTGGGCGTTGATCTCATCGACCTCGGTGTCGGGGATCCCGACCTTGCGACACCGGCCCATATCGTGGAGGCCCTCTGCACGGCTGCGAGGGACCCGAAAAACCACCACTATCCGGACTATGCCGGTATGCCGGCCTACCGGAGTGCGGTCGCCGGCTGGTACAGGAAACGGTTCGGTATCCACCTTGATGCGAAAAAAGAGGTACTCGCCCTCATGGGCTCAAAGGACGGCATCGCCCATATTGCCGAGGCGTTCGTGAACCCCGGCGACTATGTCCTTGCCCCGAGCCCCGGCTATCCCGTATACCGGACCGGCACGCTCTTTGCCGAGGGGCGCGTGCACGAGATGCCGCTGGTGCGGGAGAATAATTTTGTTCCCGTGCTCGCCGATATTCCGAAGAAGGTTGCAAAGGCGGCAAAGATCCTGTACATCAACTACCCGAACAACCCAACGGCAGCCGTCGCCCCTAAGGGGTTCTACAAGGAGGTTGTCGACTTTGCACGTGAGAACGGGATCATCGTGGTCTCGGACAATGCCTACTCCGAGATCGCATATGACGGCTACCGCGCCCCCTCGTTCCTCGAAACGAAAGGAGCCATGGAAATCGGTATCGAGATGCACTCGCTCAGTAAGACGTACAACATGACCGGCTGGCGGATAGGGATGGCAATCGGCAACGCGGAGATCATTGCCGGTTTGGGAAGGGTCAAGACCAACGTCGACTCCGGGGTCTTTGACGCTGTGCAGCATGCTGCTATCACAGCCCTCTCCGGGCCGCAGGACTGCGTGAAGGACGCCTGTAAGATCTACCAGGAGCGCCGCGACGTGCTCGTTAAAGGCCTGCAGAGCCTCGGGTTCGATGTGCCGTTACCGAAGGCAACGTTCTATGTCTGGATGCCGGTGAAAGACTGCGTGTCTTTTGCCGGGCGGCTCCTGACCGAAGCAGGCATCGTGGCAACGCCGGGCATCGGGTACGGTTCCAGCGGCGAGGGGTACGTCCGGTTCGCGATCACCCGCCCGGTTGCCCGGATACAGGAAGCGATCGAAAGGATGCGGAGGATGGATCTGTGAAACTCCCCCATCACCTGAGCATAAAAAACGGCCATCTCCATATCAACGGGCTGGACTGCGTTACCCTTGCAGCGAAGTACGGGACGCCGCTCTATGTTACCAGCGAGGACCGGGTTGTGGAACAGTTCGAGAGCTATAAACAAGCCCTCGGTGCACGCTACCCCAGGGTACAGGTGCTCTTCGCTGCCAAGGCAAACGGCAATCTTGCGCTGGTGCGGGCGCTGGCACAGAAAGGAGCCGGCGCGGATGTCTTCTCCAGCGGAGAACTGCATCTTGCCCTTGAAGCCGGAATGGCTCCTGAAAAGCTCCTCTTCAATGGGAGCTCCAAGACCCCGGACGACCTGAAACTTGCTGTGGAGAAAGGCGTGAAAGTCTCGCTTGACTCCCTTGACGAACTCCACCAGCTCGATGCAGCAGCAACGGCTGCCGGCAAGAAAGTTAAAATCTCCTTCCGCGTCAACCCGGCACTCGAGGTGCCCACCCACCCGAAGATCGCGACCGGCCTTGCTACGAGCAAATTCGGTATCCCTCACAGGGAGATCCCTGCTGCGTACCGGGAAGCCCTTGCCTGCAAAAACATCCAGCCGGTCGGCATCCACTGCCATATCGGTTCTCAGATCCTCGATATCGAGCCATTCACCCGTGCTGCCGAAGTGATGGTGCGGATTGCGAAGGAGCTCACGGAGATGGGTGTGAAACTCGAGTTCATTGACCTCGGGGGCGGCCTTGGCATCCCCTATCACCACGACTCCGACCCCTCCCCGACACCGGAAGACTATGCGGCACAAGTCGTGCCGATCTTCAGGGCCGGTGTGGAAGCCTGCGGCATCACTCCCGAACTCTGGGTCGAGCCCGGCCGCTCTCTCGTTGCAGATTCAACCGTACTCCTCACCCGGGTCAACTCCACCAAGAAAGCCCACAAGCGCTTTGCGAACGTGGACGCGGGATTCAACCTCCTGATACGGCCTGCAATGTACGATGCGTACCACGAGATCATTGTCGCGAACAAGGCCGATGCCCCGCTGAGCACGGAATACACGGTGACCGGCCCGATCTGCGAGACCGGCGACATCCTTGCGCCTGACCGGAAGCTGCCGGAACTCTCTGCAGGGGATATCATCGCGCTCCTCGATGCCGGGGCGTACGGGTACGCCATGTCCTCCCAGTACAACAGCCGTCCGCGGTGTCCTGAGGTGCTGATCAAGGGAACGCAGGCAGGTCTCATGCGCAGGGGCGAGACTATCAGCGATATCACCGCTGCCATGGAACGCCCTCCCTGGCAGCAGTAGGCGGAGGGCGTCCCCGTGCACTTCCACTATGCGCTGGTCGATGACCTTATCACAAAAGAGGAGTTTGAACGGCGCGTGGAGGCAAAGATCGAGGACTGCGGGGATCTCGTCGACGAACCGACTGCCGCAATGATGGTGGTTGGCGAACTTGGCCGGGAACACGTGAAGATCAAGGGGCTCCTTGCCAAGTCCAGCCTCTTTTCTTTTTTTGGGAAGGTTGTCGACAAGACAGAGCCCAAGGAATTTGACCGGGCTGACGGGGAGAAGGGCTGGGTTGCCACCCTCCTGCTCGGGGACGAAACCGGCACAACCCATGTCGTGCTCTGGGACGAGAAGGCCGGGGCGGCGCTGGATACCGCGGTCGGAGATGTACTCGAGGTCATCGGCCGCCACCCGGGCAAGAGCACCCACGAAATCTATGCCCTTGCCCTTCGGAAAGCGGGCTGCGAGATCACCTGCACCATACCGGAAGGGGGCGGGGGTCTCTCGACCGATCCGGTTGAACTGGATGCTGTCCTGCTGGGGGTTGAACCGCCACGGACGTTCACGAAACGGGACGGGAGCACCGGTGAGATGGCAGAGGCAGTCATCGGCGATAGTGAAGGGACTGCCCGCCTCGTGGCATGGGTGCCGGAACTGCTTGCCGGACTGCCGGTCGGCACAACCGTCCATATTACCAATGCAAAGCCCAATAACCGGGTGGAGGGACGGAATTACAGCATTGATGGGAAGAGCAGGGTGATTGTTACCAAAACAGATGTAGCTGTCCCGTTCACCCCGCTTCATTCCGTTGCCGACCATGGGATTTATTCGGTAAGAGGAAGCGTTAAACAGGTCCAGCAGCCGCATTCCTTTACTACGCGGAATGGCGCAACATCATGGGTCAGGAATATGCTCATCCACGATACAGATGACGAGCTGAGGGTCGTGCTCTGGGGAGAAACAGCTCTTATCCCGATCTCTCCGGGAGACCTGGTCGAGATCTACCATGCCACGGCAAAACCCGGGCGGTTCGGTGGGATCGAGCTGGGTGTGGGAAGGGGGAGTGTATTCCGGGTGCCAAAAGAGACCGTCCAGCCGATCATCTTCTCCGGAACGATTATTGCCGGACCGGGCTGCCTCTTTATCGATAACGGCTCTGAACGGTACCTCATTGAAGGCACCTTTACGCACGGGAGCGAGGTTACGGTAACCGGGCTACTCTCCGGGAGCAGGATCATACCGGAACAGGTAGAGCAGGTTGTCTTGGATGCTGAGTCCGTTCTCCGGAACGTCCTGCAGTTCCAGGACGAACTGAAGTCCTGAAGGTTACTTTCACCCCGCGCAGTACGGGGGTTTATATCCCAGTCTTTAACATGTTGTTGTGCCATAGGAGTGTATAAGAAATGGCTGAAGGACCATTGGAAATTGAAGATTTACCGGGCGTTGGCCCGAGTACCGCAGACAAGCTCCGGGAAGCCGGTTACCTCTCCGTTGAGAGCATTGCAACCGCATCGCCGGCAGAACTCTCAGAGATCTCAGAGATCTCCGAATCAACGGCCAAGAAGATCATCAAAGCGGCCCGCGAGGTAGCCGATGTCGGGGGATTCAAGACCGGCAAGGATATCTTTGAGGCACGCAAGGATATCAGGAAACTGTCATTCCGGGTTCCCGAACTGGATACCCTGCTCGGCGGAGGCATGGAGACCCAGGCCATTACCGAGATGTACGGTGAATTCGGTTCCGGTAAGAGCCAGATCGTCCACCAGATGGCAGTCAATGTCCAGCTCCCGGAGGAACAGGGAGGACTGGACGGGAGTGCCATCTATATCGATACCGAGAATACTTTCCGTCCCGAACGTATCGAGCAGATGGTCAACGGACTCGGGCTTGACGATGTCCCGGATCCCCAGGAGTTCCTGAACAATATCCATATCGCCCGGGCACATACGTCCGATCACCAGATGCTCCTCATTGACAACTCCCGCGAGCTGGCCAACGAACTGAAGACCAGCGACAAACCGGTCAAGCTCTTCATCATCGATTCCTTAACCGCCCACTTCCGCGCCGAATATGCAGGCCGGGGTACCCTTGCTGCACGGCAGCAGAAACTGAACCGGCATATGCATGAGCTCTTCAAGCTCATCGATGAGCACAATGCCGTGGGGCTCGTCACCAACCAGGTCATGTCCAATCCGGCCGTCTTCTTCGGTGATCCGACAAAACCTATCGGCGGCAATATCGTCGGCCACACCGCCACGTTCCGCCTCTACCTCAGGAAGAGCAAAGGCGGCAAGCGCATTGCACGTCTCGTGGACAGCCCCAACCTGCCCGAAGGCGAAGCACCGTTCATGGTTGAAGAGGCTGGTCTCAAATCGTGCTGAAGGCACTCCTCACGGATATTGATGGGACGATTACCGATCCCACCCGCAGGATAAGTACCGGATCCATTGAAACGATCCGGTCACTTGTCGACAGCGGCATCGAGGTCGTACTGGCAAGCGGGAATACTTCCTGTTTTATGGATGCCCTTTCCAAGATGATCGGGACGAAAGGGTCATTCATTGGCGAGAACGGCGGAGTGTTCCGTGCAGGGTACACCGGTTCCCTGCATATCACGGGCGACCAGACGGTCTGCCGGAAGGCACTGGAGGTGCTGCAGGCACATTTCCGGGCTTCCGGAAAAGAACTTGAGCTCTTCAGCCCTACGTACCGCTTTGCCGACCTTGCCTTTGCACGGACGGTCCCGGTTGATGAGGTCAAATCCGTGCTCCGGGATCACCCCGTACAGGTCCTCGATACCGGCTATGCCATCCACCTGCAGGCACCCGGAATCAATAAGGGAACAGCACTGGTGGAGCTTGCACGGGAGATGGGCTTTAACCCTGCCGATTTTCTTGCCATCGGCGACTCGCTCAACGATATCCAGATGCTGAAGACCGCAGGTATCGGTATCACCGTAGCAAATGCACACCCGGATATAAAGGCCGTGGCACAGTACATTGCCGGAAAAGAGTATGGAGACGGTTTTGTGGAGGCAGTTAAAAAATATTATCCTTACTTCCGCGCAAGGTAGCGGTCAACGACAATATAGTCCTTGATGTCCTTGACAGCCTCAAAGGGGATTATCAGGAGCTTGTCGTCCTCAAGAGTATAACCATCCGTGGAAAACGTCTGGTCCGGGTGAATGATCATGTCGAGGACTTGGCCGGAATCAAAATCGACCCGGATGTTTTTTAAGGTCCCAATGAGCTTTCCCTCATTGCTCATAATCTTTTTTCTTGAAAGGCTGCGGGCAAATACACGAGTCATAAAAAAATTAGCGACGTATAAATATATAAACTGTTCTAAATTGGCGAAAAAAATGAGTTTTTTCTCATTGAAACGTGTAAGAACGTTATTTGAACATTTCAGCGGCCATACGGATATCCGCTCCGCGGAGGGTCTTCCTGCCGGCATGGTCGGACATCTTCTTTGCTTCCCTGGCGAGAAAGGTCCCGTATTCCTCCATGAGTCCGGCAAGGGTTTCCGTGGCATCGGTACTGACCCGTTCGGCACCGGCGTTTTTGATGATCCGTTCTACAGCAGCTTGGGATAACTCTGTCATAATCCTGATTCCTCTCATACCATTTGACTTAAAATATCTAAAGATGTTGTATCTACAACGAGGGGAAGACCCGGATGACATCCGACTGGGTGAGGATTCCCACCGGCTTCTTGTTTTCCACGACAATGAGCCGGCCAATCTCGCGTTCCTTGAACCTGCGGATAACCTCGAAGAGTTTTACATCGGACGATATCTCCTCTACCTCAGAGGTCATCACTTCCGAGACCGGCGTCGTTAAGGGAAGGTTGTTCTCGATGGCACTCGCGATATCGCTCATGGTGACGATCCCTGAAAGAACACCGTCTTCAATGACCGGAGCGCCGTGGATACGTTCGTGGTTGAAGAAAACCAGGGCGTCCTGGAGGGAGTCAAGGCTCCGGAGGGTCTTGAGCGGGCTCGACATGTAATTCCGGATGGGCTGCTTGGGCAGGGAAATCATCTCGGACGTGGCAATTAGGAGCGACTGCTTCACCTCGTCCTTACCAAACACCTCGCCCCGGATCAGGAGCTTGTTGACCGGGGTCGGCCCGATCGTGATCCGGTCACCGATTTCGAAGAGTTTTGCGCTGCCCTTAAGTTTGATGACCGCGTGGCAGATATCCGGGTGGCAGAGCGTGGTAAAATCGATCTCCTGGGCAGTTGCTCCCTGTACGACCTCGCCGTTCCTGCTGATGGGGACATCGTAATCCACACCGGAAACATTCAGGTTGAGTTCGTTGTAGGCAAGAGCCGTGGGGATGTACCCGCCCTTGGGACCGGGAACCCCGTCAACAAGGCCGATGGCTTTCAAGGCCTGCATCTGGTTGCGCACAGTGCCCGGGGTGCGCTGGATCCTGTCGGCGATCTCCTCGCCCTTGATCGAGTGCGAGTGCTGGTGGTAGAGGGTGATCAGGGTGATGAGGATATCGCGCTGGATAAGGGACAAGTCCATAACGATAAACCGTATGGCTGTCCATAAATATATAGGTAGGCGATTTATGGAATTCGAGAAAATGCCGACGGTGCCCACTGCCGACGAGATCCTTGACCGGAGTTTCCGCCGTGCGGCTAAGAAAATGAAAGAGAAGACCAATAAGGAGCGCGCCAACCAGGAGTTCGTCCGGGCAGTAGGCGCCGCAATCCATGATCGGCTTGTCTATATCATACGGGGATTCCCCGAGTTCGATGACATCCCGCCCTTTTACCGGGAGATGGCAGATATCCTCTACGGGCTCGACCGGATCAGGCAGTCCCTTGGCGCGGTTGGCTGGGCGGCAAAGCATACCAAAATGCTGGGAAACCAGCTCGTGCTCCAGTCCCGGAAGGCTGATGATACCCTTGTCGTGCGCAAGCGGGCAGTGGCCCGGCTCGCGTCCATGGTCCACCAGATCGACAAGGACCTGCACATCCTCAATGACGTCAGGAACATCCTGCGCCAGCTTCCTCACGTTGAGGACACATTTACTGTTGTCATCGCCGGGTACCCGAATGTCGGGAAATCCTCGTTCATCAGGAAGGTGTCGTCAGCGGACCCGGAAGTTGCATCCTACCCGTTCACGACAAAGGGGATTATTGTCGGGCACCGCATCATGGGCCGCGAGAAGATCCAGTTCGTCGACACACCCGGTATCCTCGACCGCCCGGCAGAGGAGCGAAACCAGATCGAGAAGCAGGCGCTCTCGGCCATGATGAACGTGGCAAGTGTGGTCTTGTTCATCCTCGACCCCTCGGAGCACTGCGGGTACCCGATGGAGGTGCAGCTCAACCTGCTCGAAGAAGTGAAAGGGATGGTCAAGGCACCGCTTGTCGTTGTCGCGAACAAATCGGATCTTGTCGCACCCGAAGGTTACCAGACCATGTCAACGGCGAACGGGATGGGTGTGGAGGAAGTGCTTGCCGCGATCCTCACGCACAAACCGGAACGGACTGAAGTGAAGAAAATTGTGGACATCCGGTCCCCTGTCGCTCTTGAATCAAAAGAGAGTGGCATGGAAGAACCTGCCGAGATTGGACTGGATGGCAAACCGGTAAAGAAGCCGAAGCCCAGGAGGGCCAGGAAGCCCCGGACGCGTAAGGTTCCGGGACCGGTAGAGTAATGCTAAATTTTTTCCTTTTTTAAAAACGATAGTATCCTGCTGGAAACACCGTTGGAAATATACCAAAGAGACCCGGGTGTCCATGCATTACCAAAGTACACCGCCCGACCCCCCTCACCCATTCCACCCTCCGGATCAACATCCCGACCCATTTCTTTTCGTCATAAAAAACCAAAGAATCCGCAGGGAAAAGCGGGGATAAACCAGAAGCAACCGGAGGGGGTCGGACGGTGTACTTTGGAGAGGACCGAACCCCTGGTACACCGTACTGAAGCACTAAAAGGAGCGATTATCGCACGAAACAACGTCGTAAAAAATCCCTTGATTATAAACAGGAGCATAGAGGCACCGGATCGTGCAAGCTGCCAAAGTACACCGCCCGACCCCCCTTTTCGACCACCAAGGATTTATTGGCCCGTCCAGAAACGTTCTGATCGAATCCGCCCCATGTCCACCAGCGTTCCGCGGGACAATCAAGGAATCGGGCGGGGAAGAACGCCGCAAGAATCTGTAGCCAATCCAGAACGAGACGAGACATATCATGGCCCACTTCAACCAGAGACCCGGAACAAAGAGCGCCTTCCGCACCCTGAAAAAGCCGATCCCGGATGCGGCCGCATTCGATGCCATCGTGCGGTCGCTTGTCCTGGACAACCCGCTCGGGTGCACATCCTACCGGACCCGGAGAAAGGTGCACAAGCCCGTCGAGAAGGTGCGTGAGAGGTACACTGCGAAGTTCGTGTATGAAGACCGGGACGGGAAGCAGACCGGGAACTGCCAGGAATCGTACAACTCGTTTGGGGGATACCAGTACGGCATTTCTGCCGTGATCACGAACATGGCAAACATCGCTGCCCATCAGGGAAACGTCAGGCGCGTTCCCGACGCCGACCTTTTCTCCGTGATCCTGAAATGCCACGCTCAGGACGGGGAACTGTATTTCCTGAGTCTGTCCCGTGACCGGGTGACCGTTTCGTCTTATACGGATGACGAGATCCGCAGGCAGGTCGAGCGATGGTCGGACGAGGTGCCGGCGCTGGCGTAAAAATGTTTATCCGGGAGGGGCTTTGCACCTAAAGTCACTTTGACAGAAGCTCGTTTCAAATTAGACCCACGGGATTGGGATTTAGTATCATCGGTATTATAGATAAACAAATCCTAGAGCAGTAATATCAACCGAATTCCTGGTGGTGGCAAAGTTAATGAGTGAAACGAAAATCATCGCTGTGATAGCGCTGGAAATTGTCGTGGGGACGGTGCTGACATTCATCACTGTAGGCCTTCTCATTGACTAGGAGGCACACTCCATGGAAACGACTGTCAATGGCTGGAGCACCACCTTGAATTACGGTGAATAGGGTAACAATATTCCTAAAAATCGTCGCATAAATAATAAATTGATAGTAAATCATTTGCTAGGAATCAATAAAATGGAGGTTAAGAAATGAATAAGCTAAAGGGTACAATAACAGGTGGAGCGGTAGGCTTTATCATAGGCATAACTGGTTTGCTGCTCTTAAGGGCAGAGGCTGGTTCGACAGGTGCAGCCCGTACGCCGCTAATGACAATAATAACGATAATCCTGCTCATCATCGGTGCTGCGATCGGATACTTCATGCTTGGAAAAACCACGAAACCACCCACAATCTCACAGCCACCCAAAATAATGAGTAAAACGAAAATCATCGCTGTGATAGCGCTGGGAATTATCGTGGGGGCGGTGCTGGCATTCCTCACTGGAGGCGCTATCATTTACTATGTGGCACACTCCATGGAAACGACTGTCAATGGCTGGAGCACCACCTTGAATTACGGTGAATGGGGTAACAACATTCTCTTACGGGCAGCGTCTTCCCAAGTCCTTACCGCCGCTAACGTGCCAGAGGAGGCAGTGTACTGGTCGACGACCGTGGACAGCACGGGTACTAAGCTGAGCGGAACACATGACTATATAATTCACTTCCCGGCCGGAGGGCTCCCTCCCAACAATGCCTTCTGGTCGTTGACAATGGAAGACTCAAACTATTACATGGTGAACAATTCGATAAACCGCTATAACCTCGGTTCATTATCGAACCTTACGCCGAACGCTGACGGGTCCGTTGACATATACCTACAAAACGCACCTCCATCCGGCAACGAGTCCAACTGGCTGCCGGCACCCTCCGGCGATTTCCAGCTGTGGCTGCGCGCCTATCTGCCCGGCCCAGCGATCCTGAACGGTTCGTATCAGGTGCCGCCCGTCGTGGAGGTGAACTGATGCCGGATATCAAACGCAGGCCGCTGCTCATCTTCGCCATAGTAGTGCTCGTAGTGTGGGGAATCGGCACCGTCGCCTACATCGACTATTATCCGCATCTAATTTACAACGCGGTGGATAATGCGGTAATCAATAACGGCTCTGAAGCAAATCCCTCCGGCGTTCCCGTTAATACGCTCTACACGCTGCCCACCCTCGCTTCACCATCCACACACAATAATTTGGCGGGCGGAAACCACGACACGCTCTACACTTTGGGCGTGCTTGATCTGAGCAAAGGGCCGCAGGTTTTGCACGTGCCGGACATGGATGGACGATACTACAGCATCGAGTTCGTCGACCCTTGGGGCGACCCCTCCTATGTCGGCCAACGCACCACCGGTACTCAGGAGGGTGACTATCTCATCAGCGGACCGGGCTGGAAGGGGGATCCAATGGGAATGACGCAGATAGCCTTTTCGGACAATTCAGTGCTCGTCATCGGAAGGGTGCTCGTGTATAATGATAGCGACCTGACGACTGCCTATAACCTTTCGAAACAGATACAGCTCACGCCACTGACGTAAAGGTTGCCGGGTGTTTATCAAGGCGTATACAATCCTTCGTGGAACGGACCGAACCTTTCAACATCCGACATTATTGCAACGACCTTGAAGGGCGATGAGAAAGGGGAAGTCCAGATATTTTTATGAGAAAAGAAACCGTGGTTCGGCTTTACACCTAAAGTCTTGAAAAATAGGTACTTTAGGTGCAAAGCCTCCGGGAGGGTATCTTTTTAATAACACACTGTTCATTGCGAATATATTAAAAATAATCGAGGTATGAAGGCATTCTCTATGGTTTGTTTGTATTCTGAAGAAAAATACGGTTCGCTAAGAACAAACCTAAAGATAAAATTGCCATGAATATCGGAGTCCAATTACCCCAATTTACAATTATATAGAAACCAAAACCGAAATCAAAACACAAAATATAGCGAATCGTAAATACGTTAATAAAAATCCGTATTTACCATAAAATGTACCCATAAATCTCTGGTGATTTTGTAAAAACAATCCAATTGGCAACAACGTTAGTAAAAGAATATTCAAATTTTGGGGTACGATTATAGTACTCAAAATTCCACATAAGCCAACAATCAAGAGTATGATTGTCAAATAATTTTCAACTTTTTTTCCATCCATAGACATAAGATGGATCTTTTAAATCATTGATCTTATTATTTTAATGATACAATGTCTGTACTAAGTTGTGTAAATATCGTTTAAATCTGAGTTCACCACGGCACACTGATGCGCACCTTGATGAACAGGTACAAGATTATGGTGGGATGGCACAGGTCATTTAGTGAATTAAAAATATCCTACCCCATCCACCCCATCACCGCCAACCCGGCAAGGAACCCGAGAATCGTCCCGCCGTTCAGCGGGGGCAGCCCGGCCTGCGGTTTTCCGGACATGACGAAGTTCAAAAGAACGACAAGCCCCACCATTGAGCCGATAATCGCACCAAGCGCCGGGAGGTTGATCATGCCGGCCAGCCGCCACCCTTTCAGGAATACATTGGCGGATACCACGAGGATCGAGGGCATAATCATGTCCCCCATGCCGATGATGAAGGCAGCCCGCTCCCCGCCGTCACTCAGTTTTCCGATACCCTCCTTAATGAACGAGTAATCGCGCCGCTTGGGGACCACGAACAGGATCGGGGTTTTCAGGTCAATGACGCCTTCTGCAAGGGTGATCATATGCTTCGTTTTATACACTGAAATTGCATCGTAGACCGCGAGCAGGACAAGAAGGATGATAACCGGCCAGACATCGAGTGATGCCCCGAATATCGCAGCCACACCGGCCCCGATCAGGATACCCAGCCCGTCGATCACGTACCATTCCGGGTATTTATAAAGAAGAACGGTCGCGAGCACGGAAAGGACAATCACGATGCCCGTTGCGACGAGGGTATCAGCGGTCATTGAAGAGACCAAAACGGCAGGTACCACGGCATCCCACCAGCCCTGCGTTGTCATCGCGATCAAATCCATCGCAGCATAGACCATTGCCATGAAAATGTAGATAAACGTGAGGAAGATCGAGATGCCGATTATCGCTGCAATAACCCTTTTGAAGTCATATCGGATCAGGATCAGCAAAAAAGCCGTAAAGACAAGCAGGATCCCGATGAAGATGACCGGGTTTGCCATCGATTCGGGATCTTCGAACGCGACGATCCCGGACGCCTGCACGGGAAGGGCGAGGAGAAGGGCACCAATCTCCACGGCAAGGAGCAGGAAGGGCATTGCGAGGAATGGGATGAGGTTTTTTGTTTCCAAACGGACATCTCCGGCAGAGTAGTTAGCTTAATTAGTGTGCTCTCATCATCTAAAAACATGGATATACGCGAATATCTGGTTGATATCCTGCTTACCGTCGTGATGATCGTCTCCTCGCTCGTCCTCATCACCCGGTTCTGGCAGGATCTCATCATTGCGGTTGCCGCCGGCCTGATGACTCTTGCGCTCGGCGGGCTCCTGCTTTCGCTCAATATCAAGATGCGCCACCTTGAACGGAGCATTGTGATCCGCGAACGGATGCTCCGCACCAACCTCGAGGAGATCTCGACCCGTATGCAGGACAAATACGACATGGCCCTCTCCCATCTCGATGAGCTGATCGGTGAATTTTCCAAGCGTGCATACAAATAACATACGGTCACAGGAGCAGGAGAGCACATGGGTGTAGCACTACGGGATATCATCACCGAATACAAGACACCGGTGACCTGGGAGGCCCTGCCGGGCGTTGCTGCCATCGATGCGAACAACGCGCTCTACCAGTTTTTGACCATCATCCGACAGCCCGACGGGACGCCCCTGATGGACCGGCGCGGGCGGGTCACGTCTCACCTCTCGGGCATCCTCTTCCGTATGGCCAGTTTCATGGAGAAGGGCATTAAACCGGTCTTTGTTTTTGACGGGAAACCAACCGCCCTCAAGCAGGCGACCATTGACGAGCGCCGGAAGCTCCGCGAGACGGCCGGAGAAAAGTGGAAAGAGGCACTGGAGCGGGGCGACGAGGAGGAGGCGTACAAGCAGGCCCGGTCCTCAACCCGGGTGGATGCAACCATTATCGGGACTTCAAAAGATCTGCTGGGACTGATGGGTATCCCCATCGTGCAGGCGCCCGGCGAGGGCGAGGCGCAGGCCTCGTCCATGGTGGCGAATGGGGATGCCCGTTATGTGGTCTCGCAGGACTACGATACCCTGCTGTTCGGCGCCCCTCTGCTGGTCCGGAACCTGACGGTCTCCGGCAAGCGCAAGATCCGGGGGCGTCAGATTACCGTCAGCCCCGAACGGATAGTACTGGCTGACACCCTTGCCGGGCTCCACCTCACCCGCGAACAGCTGATCGAGATCGGCATCCTTGTGGGTACCGACTTTAATCCGGGGATTGAGGGGGTGGGCGCGAAGACCGGGTTAAAGATCGTGCAGAAAGGCGGGTTTGCAGCAAAACTCAAAGAGAAGCAGCCGGACTTCGACCCGGCACCGGTGATAGAGATGTTCCTTCACCCTCCCGTGACGGATGAGTACTCCCTTGCGGCAGGACACCCGGACGCGGAAGGGATCCGGAAGATGCTCTGCGACGGGTACGACTTTTCACCGGAACGGGTGGACAAGGCAATGGAGGGGTTCACGGTCAAGGCCGGGCAGAAGACCCTCGAGAGCTGGTTCTGATACTGGGGAAAAAGGAGTCATGCAGCGGCCAATCCTTTCATAATAAGGGTTCTTTTACACTAGCTCCCGGCCACAGATACCTTGTACCGAACCTCCCTTTCTTTCTTAACTCAGCCGGACAGGGCTTGGGGGGGTCGCATCCTTCTCAACCACAACTGCCGTTCCATACGCGAGCAGCTCGGTCATCGTCTGCCCGATCTCCGATGAGTCGAACTGCATGCTCACGACCGCATTTGCCCCCAGAGCCTGCGCATGTTCCCTCAGACGGTCAAGTGCCTGGTCCCGGGACTGGTTCAGGAGTTCCGTATATTCGTGGATTTCGCCACCAACAAGAGACCGGAGGCCGGCCGTGATGTTCCGGCCGAGCCCGCGGCTTCTCACGATAAGGCCCCAGGTAACCCCGATAGTTTTGGTAATCTTATAGCCGGGCACGTACGGTGTGCTGACAATGATGATCTCGTTCGTCATGATATATTCAGTATAGTATCGTAAGGTATACAAAAAAAAGAAGCGGCCTTCTGATTTCTGGTAACGATGGGGAATATTGGGACTGCCCGCGGGATATATCAGCACTTCTCTTCGCAGGAAAATGCCGCTAAGCTATCGGGACCGGCTGCTATCTGGCACTGCTCGGAACAAGCCTTGCACGCGGTGAACTTCGGTTCAAAGACCAGTGTGCAGCTCCCGCCCCCGGTATCGCAGCTGGCATACTTCCGGCACTTGTCACCAATCTGGTACAGGGCGGTGCACATCTGCGGGGCGTTTGTGCCGCAGGAGAGATCGAGGCCATGGCAGGTGGTGAACCCACAAGTGGATGGGCCGGGCGTCTCGACCGTGACGGTCGTCGGAATGGTAGTCGGGGTGGTGGACGGGACGGGCGTTGGTGTGACCTTCCCGCCAGATGTCAGAGTGCAACCGGCAGTAATGAGCACCGCTATAAGCAAAAGACCGCATATACCGGAAATAATGGCTGGATGTTTCATGAATAATCACATCTGCCGGGATATTCGCCGCGGGGTCTATTTATGGGTTTATTTTGCTGCGAAAATTTTGGGAGTTATAACGATGTCCGGGAGTATCCCCTTACTCATCCCATGTTATTGGTGGGTGTTCCCCGGGACAGGAATAATTTTCCCTGGAGGCGATCAGAATCAGGTTTGATAAGCAGAGAGAGAGAAATCTGGTTTGACGCTCTCCACCCGGGTAATGTACGGTCCTGCGATCGGTAAAGAATCACCTATAAACCCCAAAAGTGTCCACTTACTACTTAAGGGACCATCCATGCAGCTCAATTCCTGCAAGAAGACTTATAACAACGAGACACAGCGGGCTGTCCCGCTTGAAGAGACCCTCGCGCGTATCGAGCCCAAGGTCCCCGCTGCCGGGATCACCCGCGTTGCCGATATCACAAACCTTGACCGGATCGGGATCCCGGTCTTTTCCTGTATCCGCCCGACCGCCATGGACGGGGCAATAACCGTCTATAACGGGAAAGGCGCTACGGTTGAGGAATCACGGATCTCCGCTATCATGGAGGGCATCGAGCGGTACTCCTCCGAGATGCACGACCGGCGGCTCCCGATGGCAACCTACCAGGAGATGTTCGCACGGGGACGGACGCTCGACCCGCGGGACCTGATCCTGCCCGAGGGGGCGGACGAGGACCGGCTCATGCCCTGGTACGAGGGGTTTGATATCGTCAACAACGAACCGATCTTCGTTCCTGCCCATGCAGTCTTCCACCCGCTCCCGCCCAACTACCGCGGGCCGTTCCGCACCAACACAAACGGCCTTGCCTCGGGGAACACCTTTGAGGAAGCGGTCTTCCACGCCCTCTCGGAAGTGATCGAGCGTGACGCCTGGTCGCTCGTCGAGGCATGCCGGGATACCGGACCGTGCGTCACGGGTATGACCGATCCGACGATCCTCGAAATGCAGGAGAAATTCACAAAGGCACAGGTCGAGGTGAAGGTCCGGGATATCACGAGCGACATTGGTATTCCAACAATGGCGGCGGTTGCCGATGATGTGCTCTTAAAAGACCCGATGCTCCTCACCATCGGGATCGGGACGCACACCAGCGCCCGGATCGCGGTGGTGCGGGCGCTCACTGAAGTGGCGCAGAGCCGCCTCACCCAGATCCATGGTGCACGGGAAGATACGACCCTCGCGGAGCTGAGGAAGAAAATGGGCTATGACCGGGCAAAGCGGATCAACAGCTACTGGTTTAAGGACAATGGCACTGTTGACTACAGTACCGTTAAATCCACTGATACTGATGACTTCAAAAACGATATCGAAAATATCATCGGATCCCTCGAAAAACAGGGCATGGATCGGGTCATCATCGTTGACCTGACACGGGAAGAGATCGGGATCCCGGTCGTCCGGGTAATCGTACCGGGCCTTGAGGTATTTGCCATGGACCAGGAACGCAGGGGCGAACGGGTGAAAAATGCGGCGGATCATCGTCTTTCTCGGGCCCAGCCTTGAGCGCGAGTCTGCAGAGACGATCCTCGCCGCAGAATACCGTCCCCCGGCCAGACGGGGCGACCTTCTCCGGGCAGTACAGGACGGGGCAGATATTATCGGCCTGATAGACGGTGTCTTCCATCAGGAATCTGCCGTAGCGCACCGCGAGATCCTTGCGGCGATTAAGAAGGGAGTGAAGGTAGTCGGCTCCTCCAGCATGGGTGCACTCCGGGCAGCTGAGATGGACACGCTCGGGATGGCCGGAATAGGAGAAGTGTACCGGATGTACAAGAGCGGCGAGCTGGTGTCAGATGACGAGGTCGCCCTTGTCTTCGATCCCGAGACCGAGCTCTCCCTCTCCGAACCGCTCGTCAATATTCGTTTCACGCTTCGGGAGGCGGAGCGGCAGCAGATTATCACCCCGCAGGATCATGCGACCCTTCTTACAGCTGCACAGTCGGTCTTCTATCCCCAGCGGACATACGGGCGGATCGTGTCGGCAGCGGGTGCGATAATCGATCAGGAAACCCGGGAGCGGTTCCTCATATGGGTGAAACTCCATGCCATTGATCAGAAGCGGAATGATGCGGTTGCGGCACTGGAGTATATCCGGGGAATTGTGAAAGAAACACCGCAATAATTGAGAGCGAGCTAAAACCGGTTTTCCAGTCAACATTTTCTATTAACGGAGGGGACAGTGCCTGTCCCCCCGAACCGCCCCTGCGCCTTGGGATAGTGCCGTATTACCTGTTTTGCGATCTTAGGAAAAAACGAGAGGTTTTATGAAACCGTCTTGAACCGCCGCGGGGTGTCAATCGTCGCATCAGCGAGGATTGACTGGAGAAGATTCCGTAAGGATTCTTCGACTGCGCCCCACCAGGGGCGGCGGCATTTATCATAATCGGGGGTTTGAGGGTATCTGCATCGTCTTGAGACTATGCGGATTTGAGAAAATAATCCGAAGGGTTTGAGGCAACCAGTGTCAGTTTGATCCCGCAATGTCCCCCATTAATTCACTCCACCTTTGCCCACACGTATGCGAACCGCTGGAATGCGGTGATGTGCCCGAAGATGCCGAAGAGGACCAAAAGCCAGCCGAACCACGAGAGACCGTACCAGCTCATCGGGACGAGCAGGTCTACGATGCCCACGACCATGATGAGCACGAGCCGGTCCGCCCTGCCCAGGAGCCCGCCATAATACCGCCCGACCCCGACCGCCTGCGCCTGCGTGCCGAGATAGGATGACATCAGGACACCAGTGAGGGCAAAGACGCCGATCTGCCACGGGACCATACCCCCGGCAAAGATGCCGGTGATGATGAAGATATCCGCGTACCGGTCCACCGCATGGTCAAGGAAATCCCCGCGCTTGCTCTGGGCCTTCATCTCGCGGGCAACCGCCCCGTCCATGGCATCGCAGAAGGCATTCAGCGCAACGGCGACAATACCCCAGAGTTCCAGCCGGAGGAAGAACAGGACACCCGCAGCGGCCGATGCTACCAGCGCCGCGATGGTGAGGATGTTCGGGGTGATCCGGCAGCGGATTGCGATAGCGACCAGCGGGTCAAAATACACTTTCGCATGCGAACGGTACTGGTCAAGAGTCATGGCACTACCTCGAGATACCCTGACCAGTCGATATGGCCAAAGTCTGCCGGGATCTCGCCCCGGACAAAGCCTTCGATGCAGCCGGCACCGTAGGCAGCGTCATGACCGGTAGTGTCCAGCTCGAGGATCTGCGACGGTTCGAAGGCTTCAACCGTCTCGATCAGGCAGACATCCAGGGCTTCCGCATCGGCGTTCTCCCGGATCTTTTTCTCCCGATATTTCCGCTGCGCGAGGCGTTTTCTGAGCTCATCGGGACGACAGCGGAGGACTACAATCCTGTCGCACGGGAGCAGGTGGGCAATGTGGCCTTCCACAAATCCGTCCACGGGAACAAACTCGGCAACCCAGCGATCCGTGTCAATGATCTGGGCGTCACGCTCCTCGTCTTCTCCAACAACATAGGGACCAACAGTGGAAGTCAGGTGGACAACCCTATGTCCCCGGCGGGACAGTTCGTCGCCGATCATCGATTTCCCGGTACCGGGCGTTCCCGTGATGCCGCACATCATAGCGCGTTTATCACCTGCACGAAGCGCTCGTTCTCCCAGTCCTCGCCGATGCTGACGCGGACGTAGTGATCGGCAAGGCCGGCGAAACTCCGGCAGGAGCGGACGAGCACACCCTTGCGGGCGAGCTCCTCCACCATCCCGTCGCTCGTGTAAGGGGCAACGTCGACCATCACAAAGTTCGCATCAGAGGGGAGGACCGGGTATTTTACCTCATCCATAAACCGCTTCCGCCAGCGTTTGACCTGTGCGATGTATCGCTTGGCATGGACGGTGTCCGACAGGGCAGCAGCTGCAGCCGCCATCGATACCGAATTGACCGTAAAGGGGGTGCCGGCCCGCTGGTACCATGGCGGCAGCCACCGCGGGGTGAACGCGTAACCGACGCGGAGCCCGGCAAGGGAGTAAACCTTCGAGAAGGTCCGGCCAAGGACCAGGTTCTCGTGCTTCTTCAAGAGCGGCAGGTAGTCGATTCCCGAGAACTCGACGTAGGCATTGTCGAGAAAGAGCAGTCCTTCGATCCCTTCAAGGATCTCCCGGACAACCTCCGGGCCTGTTGCATTCCCCGTGGGATTATTGGGAGAGCAAAGAACGGTGATCTTTGCATCTTTTACCGCCCGGACCAGCTTCTTCGGGTCGACCGAGAAATCCGTTTCCCTCGGGACAGTAACAACCCCGGCTCCCTGCCCCATTGCTGCAAGAGCATAGAACGAGAAGGTAGGTGTTGAAATCGCCACCTTCTCGCCCGGCTCGACCAGCGTCCGGATGATCGTCTCGATAACCCCGTCCATCCCGACGCCGGTCACAAAATGGTAGTCGCCGTAGTGCGCCCGGAGGGCGTTCATCAGGACATTCACCCGCTCATCCGGGTAGCGGTTGACCGTGCGGAGTGCCTCTTCGGCAGCCTTCAACGCTGCAGGGGAGAGGGTGTCGGGGTTCTCGTTGCTCGCAAGCCGGGCTATGCGGTCGAACCCGTACTCGCGGGCGATATCCGCGGCCTTCTTTGCAAAGACGTAGCTACTCTTCTTTTTGTAGCAGGACCTAACCAAGCGCTCCATTGATAACCTTCACTACGCGGTCGATCTCGGCATCGGTGATGGTGAGCGGGGGGACGAGACGGAGGTTCCCGTCCGCTGCGCAGTTGACGAGCACGCCCTGTTCGGCACACTTCTTCTGGATCTCCGGGCATTTGTCACCGATGGTCACACCTATCATCAGCCCGCGGACACGCGGGTTGTATTTCTTTAAGTCTTCGCGGAAGCGTTCGCCTTTCCGGCTCACATCGGGAAGGATCTTCTCGATCACACCGATAGTTGCAAGGGCAGTTGCGCACGCAAGCGGGCCCCCGGCAAAGGTGCTGCCGTGCTCCCCTTTTTTGAACTCGAGGTCCTCCCGGGCAACAAGGGCGCCCATGGGAAAGCCACTTGCGATTCCCTTTGCAAGGGTGACGATATCGGGTTTCACCTTCGTGTGCTGCATGGCAAGCCACTTGCCGGTACGGCCCATGCCGGTCTGCACTTCGTCGACGATCATAAGGGCTCCGCTCCTGTCACAAACCTCGCGTATCCCTTCAAGGAAGCTGTCCGGAGGGATGATGACCCCGGCTTCTCCCTGGATAGGCTCGACGATGACTCCGGCAGTATCGTCATCGACGACCTTCCTGAGTGCATCCACGTCCCCGTAATCGACAAATGTCTTGACCATCCCAAGCGGTTCGAACGGCTCACGGATCGCCGGCTTGTGCGTCACGGCAAGTGAACCTACGGTACGGCCGTGGAACCCGTGCGTGAACGCGACGAACTTCTTCTTCCCTGTCCTGACCCGGGCAAGCTTGAGCGCCCCGTCGATTGCTTCCGCGCCGGAGTTGGAGAAGAAGGCCTTGTGCATGCCGGTGATCTCCACAATTTTCTTTGCAAGCTCTCCCTGGTGCGGGACATAATACAGGTTCGAGCAGTGGATAAGCTGGTGCGCCTGGTCGCAGATCGCCTTGACCACCGCCGGGTGGCAGTGGCCGGTGCTGCAGACGGCGATTCCCGCCACACAGTCGATGTATTCCTTTCCTTCCGCATCCCAGACCTTCGATCCCTCGCCTTTGACAATGGCCATATCACGGGAGAAGGCGGGCATAAAGTAGCGCTCGTCAAGCGCTTTATATTGGCTGGTTTTTTCCATGGTATCACGTTTGATGATAAGTACTGGTTTTTCTGGCTATTCGTATTCGATCGTTGCCGGCGGTTTGGCCGTGATATCGTAGACAACCCGGGCCACGCTCGGGATGTCTGCGGTGATTCTCGACCCGATTCTTGTCAGGTGGTCGAAGGGAATATTAACCGGGTCGGCGGTCATGCCATCCCGAGAGTTCACAGCTCTCACAGCCACGATCCACCCGTGGATCCGGTTGTCGCCCTTGACACCGGTACCGAGACCAAGAAGGGCCGCAAAGCACTGCCAGGGGCGGTACTTCTCGACAAGTTCGTCTTCGACGATCCAGTTGGCTTCACGGATTACGCCAACCTTTTCTCTCGTCACTTCGCCGAGCACTCTCACGGCGAGTCCGGGGCCCGGGAACGGCATCCGGTGCTGGATCTCCTTTGGCAGCCCAAGCGCCCCTGCAACCTCCCTCACCTCGTCTTTGTACAGGTCACGGATCGGTTCAATAACTTTTGTAAACTCCATATGGAGCGGCATACCGCCAACGTTGTGGTGGCTTTTTATCCCGCCCTCGCTCTCGATCCGGTCGGGATAGATGGTGCCCTGCAGCAGGCATTTTGCCCCGTGTTTTCTCGCCTCGCGCTCGAAGACGCGGATGAACCGTTCACCGATTGCCTTCCTTTTCGCCTCGGGATCAGAAATACCCTTAAGGGCATCGAGGAACTCATCTTCTGCATGCACGATCTCGAGATGGATAGAACTGAAGATCGTCCGGATGCGGTCGGTCTCCCCTTTCCGCATCAGGCCGGTATCGATGTAGATCGGGATCAGGTTGTCGTCAATGGCGCGGGCTGCAAGAGCTGCACAGACAGAACTGTCGACACCCCCGGAGAGGGCCATGACCACCTTCTCACTGCCAGCGGCGGTCTTGATCTCCTCTATTGACTTCGTGATGAATTTTTCCGCATTGACCATAGTATTCTCCGTTATTTTATCCGTTATTTTGTCCGCTTGTTTGCCCTGCATGCCTCGACAAAACCGAGGTAGGGAGGAGACGGGCGGGTCGGCCGGGACTTGAACTCCGGGTGGAACTGGGTGGCAAAGAAGAACGGATGACCGGGGAGTTCAAGACACTCCATCCGGTTCCTGTTCGTTGCCGAGAAGACGAGGCCGGCTTTTTCCAGCTTTTCGATGTATGCCGGGTTCACTTCGTACCGGTGGCGGTGGCGTTCGACGATCTGTTTCTGGCCATAGAGCCTGTTCGCCAGCGTCCCCTCGCGGATATCAGCAGTGTAATCCCCGAGGCGCATCGTGCCGCCGAGCTGGTTGAGCCCTTCCTGCTCCGGGAGGAGGGCAATCACGTGCGTCCCCTCACCGAACTCCTCGCTCGTGGCATCGGCAATACCAGCCTTGTTGCGGGCATACTCCACGGTCGCCAGCTGGAACCCGAGACAGAGGCCGAGGAAGGGGATGTTGTTCTCGCGCGCGAACGTGATCGCCTCGATCTTCCTTTCGATGCCCCGCTTCCCGAACCCGCCCGGGATCAGGATGCCATCGTAGTCCTTGAGCGAGTCCCGCTCGTAGCGTTCTGCGTCCAGCCACGCGATCTTCACTTCGGTGGACAGGGCACGACCCGCGTGCTTGAGAGACTCCTTGATACTGATATATACATCCTCGATACCGTACTTGCTCACGATAGCAACGGTCACCCGGTTTGTGTACTCCTTATTGACGATACGGTACCACGTTGTGTCCGCTTCTTTCCTGTCCAGCCCGAGATGGGCGGAGAGCACGTCCGCGATACCCTCCTTCTCCATCTCCATAGGGACGGCGTAGGTATCCGGCGCGGTTGCCGCAGAGATGACCGCATTCTGCGGGAGGTCGCAGAACGCCGAGACCTTCCGTTTCGTGCCGGCCCCGATGGGGTTGGCACTCCTGCCCACGATGATGTCCGCGTGGAGACCCAGTTCCCGCAGCGCCTTGACCGAGTGCTGGGTCGGCTTGGTCTTCATGTCCCCCATCGTGTCCTCGGGGAAGAGGGTCACGTGGATCAGGACATAATCGTGCGGGGGGAGCTCGCCCCGCATCTGGCGGATGGCTTCGAGGAACGGCATGCTCTCGATGTCGCCCACCGTACCGCCAACCTCGACAAGGCAGATGTCTGCCGTAGTCCCGTCCGGGAACTCCTCTTCTGCTGCCTGACGGATGCAGGTCTTGATCTGGTCGGTGATGTGGGGGATGATCTGGACCGTTTCGCCGAGGAAGTCCCCGCGGCGTTCCTTCTGGATGACCGTGCGGTACACCTTGCCGGTGGTGATATTGTGGGAGGCCGTCAGCTCGATGTCGAGGAAACGCTCATAGTTTCCGAGGTCAAGGTCGACTTCGCTCCCGTCCTTTAACACGAAAACCTCGCCGTGCTGGGCCGGGTTCATGGTACCTGCATCGATGTTCAGGTAGGGGTCGATCTTGACTGCTGTTACCCGGTATCCCCGGTTTTTCAGGATCCGTCCTACTGATGCGGCGGTGATGCCTTTCCCGAGACCGCTCATCACGCCGCCGGTAACAATGATATACTTCACACAGATCTCCCCCGATTATTCTTTTATATTTTCTCATAATCCCTATTAGTTGTATCTTATCGTCGGAACGGGGGAGGACCTGATTATCCGGGCAGGGTTTCAGCTGAGTTCCGCCAGAGACTGTGCCCGGTCTTAAAAGCGGTAACAAGGCAATCTTAATCTGGCTGAAATAAGAAAATATATGCCATGAATTTCAGGAAATACCTCATCATTCTGGCAATCCTTCTCTTAACCGTCCTGATAGTTCCGCCCGTGTTATCTGCAGACAATATGGCTCTCTTTTTAAACTCATCCAATGTGACTAACGTAACCTCGTATCATCTCGAGAACGATACGGCAACGGGCCTCTACAACAGCGGTGATGTCCTTGTCGTGAAGGGTGACTACGAGAATGCCATCATGCTCTTCGACAGGGCTCTCGCATCGAATACCACGATGTTAAAAAAGACGGACGCCATCCTGTACCTCTACCGCGACAAGGCGTACGCCCAGATCCAGCTGGGGAACTATACTGACGCCATCGCAACGGTGGACGCCGGTCTCGCATTATACCCGTCGGACGCCATGCTCTGGAACAACAAGGGCTATGCACTCAGCCGTCTCGGGAAGGCGCAGGATGCCCTTGCGGCTTATGATAAATCAGTATCCTTTGACCGTAACTATACCACCGCATACATCAACCAGGGAGACATCCTCAGTCAGATGGGGAGGTACACGGAAGCAGTTGCAGCCTATACCAAGGCAAACGAGACAGATCCCTTTAATATCGCTGCTGCCGATGGACTGGCAGCGGCAAAGAAAGGCGAATCCCAATCCTTCCCGACCATGACCATCCTTATAGTCATCGTTCTCATTGCCGCAGCCGGTGTCGTTATCTGGTATGTCAAATTCCGGAAACCGGCTGAACCTGCACCGGAAGAGAAGAGAGAGAAAATCAAAAAGAAATAATTCACATTTTTGACTTCGCTGCAGTTATTACAAATGACGCAGTGGTCCGCGAGAGCACGGTCTTTTCCCTGTCATCCTCCCAAACTTCTGCTTCCAGGAACGCAACCCGGCGCCCCTTCTTTATCACCCGTGCTTCTGCAAGGATGGTACCCTTCCGGATACCCTTAATGAAGCTGGTCGATTCGGCAATCGT
>Ga0182017_10000755_pt1 | contig 25455 bp, 17 predicted proteins | sample 712E3DmetaG_FD_120492 | JGI IMG/M metagenome (GOLD analysis project Ga0182017, IMG submission 120492) | Permafrost microbial communities from Stordalen Mire, Sweden - 712E3D metaG | ecosystem: Environmental > Terrestrial > Soil > Wetlands > Permafrost | place: Sweden: Stordalen | collected... | reverse complement strand
TGGAACCAAATCTGTCCGAGAACGTATTTTCCTTGGGATATGCAGGAGCAAAGAGGTTTATATGAAAGACCTTGAACAGTTTCTGGAAAAAAAGGATGAATTTTACAGGGTAATAAATGAATTTCCCTATTTAAATCAGAGAGCAAAAAAAGATATGACAAGTTATCTCGACGAGTTTTTTAATCAGTGTGCAGGGAGGAGAGAGATATTTAACATCTTTCAGAATAGCTGTAAAAAATTTTAACCCTAAAATATTCATAAAATGTTTGACGATTTTTTTAGTTTGAATAACCCAAATTTTTTGGGTATCATGATGCGGTTTGTAATAAACATTGTATTTCTATTCATTCTTATTCAGCTCGTTTATTTCAGATACGCTAAGAAGCAGAAGTTCTTATTTACCTTCTATCTGATGGGGATAATGACCTTCTTTATATGTTCCATGCTGAGATCAGTTTATGTGGAAATTGGTATGGCAGTTGGTCTGTTTGCCATTTTCGGGATTCTACGGCTCAGAACAAGGAATTTCAGTGTAAAGGATATGGCATATACTTTTACGACAATTGGTCTGTCAGTAATTAATTCGCTAAAGTTGCTTAAGTTCCCTTTATTAGGAGTTCTGATCATCAACGGAATAGTTATTCTTGTAGCATATCTGCTCGAGGAGTTCATAACAAAGAACAAGATTAGTTCACATTTGATTGTTTATGATAATCTGGAATTGGTTAAGCCTGACAAAAAACACAGGTTATTAAAGGATATTTCCACACGAACCGGTAAAGAGATATTGAGGGTCAAAATCCGAAAGATCAATTTTAAAAGGAAGATTGCAATCCTGGATATTTACTATAAAGAATGATCACCTTTAAATTCTGATACCAATTGCAAGGATATCATCTGTCTGGTTCTCATTTTTCTCGTCCCTCCATTGTTCAATCTCTTCAAAAAGCCTGTCACTTTGTTCAGGCATTGAGCATTCCCGGATGTTTAGTAAGAAGCGTTTCAATCTGGAAGTCTGATATTTTTTATGATATTTCCCGCCAAATTGATCCGAATAACCATCTGAACATAAGTAAATTGTATCGCCTCTCTTTAACTGAATTTCCTCTGATGTAAAACGGCATCCGCTATCTTCCTTGCATTTCTCAATTAAGTTGGTAGCCCGGTGTTCAATCAATTCACCTTTTCTGATCTGATATAAAGGATTTTTTACACCGGAGTAAGTAAGAATATTGGTTCTTGTATTAAGAGTGCATTGGATAATATCCATGTCATCAGATATACCGGAAGTTTCTGTATCATGTCGCAGGAACCTGTGTATTTTGGAATATAAATGATGCAGGATCTCAGGCGGATCGGTCAGTTTTATCTCATTTACTGCCTGATCCAGTATACCGTAACCTAAGGTGCTTAGCAGGGCCCCGGGGATTCCATGTCCGGTGCAATCGGCTGCAGCAAAGATTATTAAATCGTCGCGTTTACTGAAAAAATAGAAATCTCCACTAACGATATCTTTAGGTTTAAATAATATAAAACTATCCGGGAAACATTCTCTCACATAAAAATCATCTGGTAAAAATGTCTCCTGGATATGCTGTGCATAATTATAACTGTTCTCTACATCAATTATGGCTTCCTCAATCTTCATGTTTCTTATACTTACCATTTCCTCAACTTCAGGAGACAGCCTAACCAGTTTCCTGATCTGATCATTTAAATCCCTGGTCTCATCTAAAATTTTATGAATACCGCTTTGGGGTTTTATTGAATATGAAAGTTTTTTAAGACGGTTGGGATTAACAGGAGAGACTTCATAATCAATATCCTGTAATAAAGCCGGAATTAATTTCACAAGTTCACGATCCTTTCCTTTTTCAGATTCACTCAATTCAGAATAGGGTATAAGGCTGGGATGGGTTTTCTTCTTTTCGTCTTTAATATTATCGAATGTCCAGCCATTTAATCGTTTTTCCCAGCTCCATCTCAGGTGTTCCACCCTTGCCATTGTTTCTATTTCCTTATCATTCAAATGAAGTGCAACCGGTTTAAAACCTTTTTTTACCTGTCTTATCCTATACCCGATTGATAATAATTTTGTCGGAATATGAATGGCATTATCCATGTTTGAATATTTAATCTCAATTGGAAGATCATCAAAGTCAGATATATATTTGTTTTTAAAATCATCAGAATTATTTAAAATATTCCCATTTTGAGTTGTGTTCTGGTTTCTTATCTCATGCAAATATTTCGAATGGATTGCCCTTGCAAGTTTCTTTATCATTATCATATTGACCGCAACCGCTTCTTCATGTCGGATTACCTCATATCCGATTTTTTTCAACTGGGCCGGAATAAGCCAATTTAGTTCATAATAGAACTGTTTTAAATCTTTTGTCAGGCTGCCTGAAGCCGGTTTAAAGTGATATTGCTCAAGGTCCATCCTTACAAGCATGGCAATCTCATCGTCAGTTATAATACAAGTCCGGCAGAATCCTTCAAACGGACGTATAAAAAGATTAATTGCGCTTAATTTTGCCGGTATTTCTGATGCATAGTTGAGCCAGAATGATTTTTCAGCTTTCGGAAGGTCTTGAAATTCTTTTTTAGGTGTACCCGGAAATGGAATCAGGTTCCGGAATCTCCTCATATCTTTGAAAAGACCTTCAGCGATTGGGTCAATAAATGTTTTTTTATAGCCATTCTGTCCGGGTAAAATATCCTGAATTAATTGAATATTACTATTATATATGATCTTTGACCACATGAGAACTTTATTAAATGCGAACCATTTCCCGTTTGAAAATAATAGATCGGATATTGATTTACGCTTTCAGATGTTTTTAATTAATCTCTGACTCAATAAAATCAAAAGGGAACTTGACAATCTTTGACATCTCCTTTCCCACCTCATGCATATCCACGTCATCTTTTTCAAAATGCCAGTTTACTTTTACATTAATACCCTTCAAACGCAGATTGGCTAGAATCTTACAAATGTCAAGAATCATTTTTCCTGACGACGAATTAAAATACTCAAAATCTAAGTTAAATTCGACAGGATTTTCTTTTTCGTCTGATCTGATAAGGTAAAAGCTGAAATCATCCAGCCATGAAAGAATCTGGTCATAAAACTCCCTGACATCGGGAGGTCTTGATTCACCTGAGATCTGAAAGATTTTATTTTCAGCATCAAGTATGACCTTAGGTGAACTTGGCGTCTGGTCAATAATCAACTTTCTCATGATGTATTTATTTATGGAAATTTGAGTTTCAAAATATGAATAGCCTCTTTTTACAGGCTCAAAACTGTAATTTATTCTGTTTCCGGATTTTCTTGCCATGGAGATGAAACCAAGTCCGGCCCCCTTTTCATCCTCTGCCGGTTTATGGTTAATTTTATTTTCATACAGGGTTTTTAATGCCGCCTCATCTGACTTATTTATCAGGTCGAGTCTATTTATTAATTTGGCTTTTGTATAATCTGTTACCGGATTTCCGGATGTAACAATTATTTTGTCATCTTCCTTCCTGACAGAGATATGCGGTTGCAAACCAGGATCATCAGGGGATATTAAAAAAGAGTACTCATGAATATTCTCAAGACACTCAACAACAATGGCATATAACCTTTTCCCGGTGATCTTGTTCAGAGATGTAAACTCCTTTGATTTCTTTAGTTTTTTTAATAGTGATTCTATTTCCGGTAAATCTACAGGACCACGATAATCCAGAAATATTGCTGTTTGGGTCATATTATGAACCTTTATCTCAGGTATCTGAAAAACATTCCGGGACAGACTTCAAACAGTAAACAAAATTCAAATTCCCTTGAAATATTTTTCTAAATACATAATTATTACTAACTTGAATAGCTTTAAGCAAAGATATATTTTTAACAGGATAAATGTAATCAAACAGTACTTAAAGTGAACTAAAGTAAGATTTTCAAAAACCTCTAATCATGAATGAACCTGTATTAAAAGCACTAATGCAATTATTCGCTTTAATAAGCGATGTGCACGACAAGACAGGAATATCAGGGAAAGGCAGAGATATTGTAAGGTTATTCCTGTCACGCCACCTGAATAATGAACTGGTAATAAGATATATGGAAATGTTTGAAGAGTACATTGTCTTACATCATTCGGTGAATATTACAAAAGGAAGTATCAAAGACTGGAAACATATTTCACTTACATCTGTAAGGATACTGGCAATATGTGAAAAGATAAATGAAGAGCTTCATCAAAAACAAAAGTTATATATAATAGTACAGTTATTGGATTTTATTTTATTCAGCGCTGAAATAACTGAGATTGAACTGGATTTTCTTGAAACTGTGTCGACAGCTTTTAATATATCACAGTCGGAGTATAAGAACATTAAGAATTTTATTCTGTATTCTGTAAGTGATATCCCTGAGAAAAGCAGGGTAATGGTCATTGATAATGAAAATGGACCTGAACAAACGGACTTAAAACATTTATATAAGGAGAATCTTAAAGGCAGAATCTTTATACTTTATATTGGAAGTACCAATACATATATTTTGCGTTATTCAGGGAATGAAAATCTCCTGTTGAATGGGCAGAATATTTTTCCGGGGCAGACCTACACATTTGATAATGGATCAACAATCAGGAGTTTAGGCATTAATACAATTTATTACAACGATATTAACAGCATTTTCAGTGAAGAAACATTTAAACTGAAGATATCTTTAGATGCGGTTGATATATGCCTCAGGTTTAAGAACAGCGACAGTGGAATTCAAAAACTTAGTTTTCATGAAGAATCCGGGACCCTGGTCGGTATATTAGGAGGAAGTGGGGTTGGCAAATCCACTCTTCTGAACGTTTTAAGCGGGATAACTAAACCTCATAGCGGTGAAGTGCTGATAAACGGATATAACCTCTATTCTGAAAGTGAAAAGAACCACCTGAATGGAGTGATCGGATTTGTTCCACAGGATGACCTGCTGATTGAAGAGCTCACCGTTTATCAGAACCTATATTACAGTGCCAGAATGTGTCTGGACAACTTTTCTGAAATCAAGTTAAAAGAGGTGGTTAACAAGACTCTTCTTGAATTAGACCTTAATGAAATCCGGGATCTCAGGGTAGGGAATCCCCTGAATAAAGTAATCAGCGGAGGACAACGGAAGAGATTAAATATTGCTCTTGAACTGATCCGTGAGCCTACAATCCTTTTTGTTGACGAACCAACTTCGGGTCTTTCTTCAGTCGATTCAGAAATTGTGATGAATTTACTTAAAGACCTAACTTACAGGGGCAAACTTGTAATTATCAACATCCATCAGCCCGGTTCTGACATCTACAAAATGTTTGATAAAATAATGATAATTGATAAGGGAGGATATCAGATTTTCTATGGTAATCCAACAGAGGCAATAGTATATTTCAAGTATAGGGCCAGCCTTGCTAATGCAAATGAAGATCAGTGCATTTCCTGTGGTAATGTTAATACCGATCAGTTACTTCAGATAATTGAAGCTAAAGTTATTAACGAGCATGGAAAGCCTACTCATATCCGGAAAGTCTCACCACGGGAATGGGCCGACAGATTCCGGGAAGAAGCCGTAAAGATTAACCAAAAAGTCAGCCATGGAGATCGGATACTTCCTGAAAACATTTTCAGCATCCCCGGATTATATAAACAGTCAAAGATTTTCTTTATCCGTGATATTTTATCCAAGCTGGCAAACAGACAATATATTATGATAAGTCTTCTTGGCGCACCGTTGCTGGCTCTTCTTCTGGCGCATTTTACAAAATACTCTCTTACTAAAGAATACATTTTCAGAGAAAATGAAAACCTGCCAGCCTATCTTTTTATGTGTGTCATTACATCTCTTTTCCTTGGGCTGATTATCAGTGCCGAAGAAATAATCAGAGACCGGAAAATCCTGAAAAGAGAATCATTTCTCAATCTCAGCTGGTTCAGTTACCTGAATTCCAAAATCCTGATAATGTTTATTATTTCTGCAATCCAGTCAATTTCTTTTATCCTGATAGGTAATTTTATTCTGGAAATAAAAGGAATGACAATTACATATTGGTTAGTATTATTTACAACCTCCTGCCTTGCAAATATGATGGGTTTGAACATTTCATCAGCATTTAATTCAGTCATAACGATTTATATACTGATACCTTTTATTCTTATACCACAACTATTGTTCAGCGGCGTGATTGTCAAATTCGACAAGCTTCATTTAACTAGCTCCTCTTCCCGGGAATTTGTCCCGGTAATAGGCGACCTTATGGCTGCCAGATGGTCATTTGAAGCGCTGGCAGTAAAACAGTTCCGCGACAATGATTATGAAAAAAAATATTTCAAATCACACATGGAAGAAAGCCAAAGCAGCTATTGGGCAATATTAGCTGATGAATTGAATAAGGACTTACAAAAGATATTTAAGGACAGCATTAATCATAGAGATTTAGTCAATGAAAATTTCAGACGATTAAATTGGCATATCGATGAATTGGCAAAATTGTCAAATATTCTACCCGGACAATGGAAATCATCGTTGAATACAGAGAAATTTAATGCAGACATTTATAAAGAAGCTAAAACATATCTTGAATCTCTGAAGAGTCATTTTAATCATATGTTGATTGAAGCAAGAAGCTCAGAAGATGCTGTAACCAATTCACTTGATAAAGCTTTAGGAGAGGAAGGGCATATCAAGCTTCAGAATGACTATGAAAACAGAAGACTGAAAACTGTTGTACTGGACCTAGATAATCTCGATAAAAAAACATATGAGACTAGAGAGAAAATAATTCAGAAATATAATCCTGGCTATATGAAAGCAACATCAAAATATGGACGTGCTCATTTTTATGCGCCCTCTAAAATGATCGGGAATATTGAAATTGATACATTCTGGTTCAATCTATTGGTTTTGTGGCTTGTAACTCTGGGTCTGTACCTGACTCTTTATTACAATATTTTTCAAAAAATCGTAAACGGTTTTGAAAACCTCCGGTTTAAAAAATCATCAGAAATATAACCGGTAAATTCGCACAAGAGATACAGGGCGTTGTTTTTTATTTCATGTGCATCATTGCGCCCGTGATGTAAGGGATAAGCCATACCAGCCACACGAACATGCTGAACTTATGAAAATTTTCAATCGAGCCAGGTCTTTACATTTTCCTGGGAAGGATTTTGCAGGCCGAGTTTGTTCTTTTTATTATATCCGCAAAGATCCTGGTGAAGCTTGGTGTGTTTTTCAACCTCCTTGAGTTTTGCAACAGTTGTAAAACCAAGTTTTTTAAGAGGTTCTATCCATTCAACGGGTATCCCTTTCTCGGTATATTTTTCTTCAGGGTCTGAGGTGATTTTCTTTTCCGGTTTCATCTGGGGGAAGAGCAGTACATCCTGAATTGACGATTGGTTGGTGAGAAGCATTGTCAGCCTGTCAATACCTATTCCCATACCTGAAGTGGGAGGCATCCCGTATTCCAATGCGCGTACAAAATCGTTATCAATAAACATTGCCTCATCATCTCCTTTTTCTGATAATTTGAGCTGATCCTGAAACCGTTCCATCTGATCAATCGGATCGTTCAACTCAGAATAGGCATTTGCAATTTCTTTGCAGTTGATAAAAAGCTCGAACCGCTCTGTTAATCCTGGTTTGCTTCGATGCATTTTGGTTAACGGGGAAGTTTCTGTGGGATAATCAATTATAAAAGTAGGCTGAACAAGGCTATGCTCACACTTTTCACTGAAAATAGCATCAACGAGTTTGCCTTTGCCCATAGTGGGATCATGTTCAATTCCTAGTTTATCACATACTTTTATTAATTCAGCTTCATCCAAACCTGAAATTTCGATGCCTGTATTTTCTTTTATTGAATCAAGCATGCTTATTCTTTTGAAAGGAGGATTAAGATTGATTATTTTGTCTTCATAAACAATTTCTGTCTTTCCATGAAGCTCAAGAGCAGCTTTTTTAACAATCTCCTCAGTGAAAGACATCATCCAGTTGTAATCTTTGTAAGCAATGTAAATCTCCATTACGGTAAACTCGGGGTTATGTGTCCGGTCCATCCCCTCATTACGGAAATCTTTTGCAAATTCATATACCCCTTCAAATCCACCTACTATCAAACGTTTAAGGTAAAGCTCGTCGGCAATTCTGAGATAAAGAGGAATATCGAGGGCATTATGATGTGTGATAAATGGTCTCGCGGTTGCACCACCAGGGATTGCCTGAAGGATGGGAGTTTCAACTTCAAGATAACCCTTTGAGTTGAAAAGCTCTCTCATTGACTGGATTATCTGTGTCCTTTTACGAAATATATCACGCACATGAGGATTGACAATAAGATCAACATACCTCTGGCGGTAACGCATTTCAGGATCTGTAACTGCGTCAAACAGTATTCCATCTTTCTCCTTTACAATCGGGAGTGGACGTATTGATTTGCTAAGAAGTGTATATTCCTTAACATGAACTGTTGTCTCACCCATCTGGGTTCTGAAAACAAATCCTTTGATACCTATAATATCTCCAATATCAAGAAGATGCTTAAATACGGTGTTGTACATAGTTTTGTCATCACCGGGACAAATATCGTCACGACGGAGGTATATTTGAATTCTTCCCGATGAGTCCATCAGCTCTGCGAATGAAGCATTGCCCATTATACGCCTGCTCATGATCCTGCCGGCCAGGCAAACATCAGGAAAGTTGTTTTTTTCAGCATCAAACTTATTGAGGATATCCTTTGCGAATACATTGGTTTTATATTCTGCAGCGGGGTATGGATTGATCCCAATTTTCCTTAATTCATCTAGCGCCTGACGCCTGATCTGTTCCTGTTCACTTAAGTTCATGTTATAAATAGAGATTTGAAAATTCATGCAAAGATAAAAAAATCGCGCTTCTGTGATAATAAGCTATTCAGCCTTTTATAGCTTTTATCTCCGCATCGAATTTTTCACGGATTAGTCTGGTCATGGGTCCAGGTAATCCGTCACCGAGTGTGTTTCCACCGAGATCAATTACCGGGGTTACTTCGGCTGAAGTATTTGTAATAAAGGCTTCCCGGATAAACCTGATCCTGTTTTCCTGAACAGCCTCTTCCCTGATTTTAATACCCAATTCCTGTGCAATTCTCAAAACATTTTTACGGGTAATACCCGAAAGTACTTGATTCGATTCGGGATGAGTAAATAGTGTGCCATCAATTACAAAGAAGATATTTGAATGTGACCCTTCTGTTATCAGACCATTACGAACGAAAATACATTCTTTCATCCCATTTTCAAATGCTTCCTGAAAACTTATCGTATTTGGAAGAAGTGCGATAGATTTGATATCGCACCTGCTCCACCTGATATCCTCTTTCAGCATGACTTTTATACCTGATTCTAATGATTGATTATCAGGGACAAACCCCCATGCATTGGCGTAAACTGTAGGAGTAGTCTCGGGAGATGGGAAATAATGCGTCCTCACGGCAGCTCCTCTTGTCACCTGAAAATAAACCATTGCCTGTTGACTCCCGAGCTTATTCAGTCTGATCAGATCATTGGCGATTGAAGGAAACAAATCTGCACCATCCCAGTTGATCCTTAATTCTCTCAGGCTTCTTTTCAACCTGGTAACATGACTGGTCATGTCATAAAAGAAACTCTCATACCATCTGGCAACTTCATAAATGCCATCGGCAAAAAGAAATCCGCGGTCATCGGGACTTATCGAGATCTCATCCTTTGGGATAAATTTCCCGTTGAAATATGCTGTTTCCATGAATGCTATGATTGTTGTAAAAGATTATTAATTAATGTTTTAAATTATCGTTCTCATTTTGTTTGCTAATCTGTTTTACCCCCCTGCCTTGCTCCGCCGAAGCGGCTACGCGAAGGCGAAGAAGGGGGGCTGCAATTTCAATATGGATTTCAAAGCCCCCTTTAGGGGGTTTGGGGGTGAAAAAACTTACAAAAATGAGCTGTTAAATTAAAAAGTTAGTATGTTTTTGGTTCAATAATTTCTGTTTTGTAATCAATTGCTGATCTTGCCTCTTCCGGTGAACTTGCATTTCCGCAGGCTGCCTGTACAAACAGGGAAGCGCCAAGAACTGTCGTCTCTTTACGGTCCGTGACCTTTAACGGAACGCCCGAGTAATCAGCCCGAAGCTGGTTCCATAGATGGTTTTTCGATCCTCCTCCAACACATAGAATAGAATCAGTCTTAAAACCACCGGCTTTCTCAAGAGCTTCCTTGCCTTCCTTAAGTCTCAGTGAAAGGGCTTCAAGCATAGCCCTGTAAATTTCATCCCTGGTTGAATCCATTGTCAGTCCCAGTATTTTTCCACCTGGTTCCCCCTTCATTTCCTCATAAAACTTTGGAACAATTTTTACACCATTGCACCCCGGAGGTACTTCCGATGCACCATTAATCATTACTTCATAAACATTTTCTTTAATATCGGGATAAAGAACCCTCCTTGCCCATTCAAGTATTCCTGAAGCAATCCACTGATTTCCGATATTAAATAGACCTGGCCTGGCATCCAATTCCGTAGTGATAGCAAGGTCGAGCTGTTCTTTTCCGGATTTGTAACCGGAGGATCTTGCCATGAGTATTTCCCATGTACCAGAACTGAGGACGGGTTCATTAACTTCAGCACCGGATCCAAAAACAGCAAATTGCGTATCATGTCCGGTAGCCACAACTGGAATATTAACTGGAAGTCCTGTCTCCGATGATGCTTTTGAACTGATCCTGCCGGTTATTGTCCCTGGTTCAACAGGGTCTCCCAGCTTTTCAATCGGGAAGCCAATTCTTTTGATTATATTTTTTGAGTATCCTCTTGAATCTAAACTTGTTACCATAGAAGTTCCTGCCATGGTCATATCATTTACCATTTCACCGGTCAGAAAAAATGAAAATATGGAAGGCATAAAGAGAAAGATCTTCGATTTTTCGACTAATTCCGGTTTTTGTTCGAAAAGCCAGATAAGCTTATTGATCGTATTGAAATTGAATGGTAAGACGCCGGCTTCTGAATAAAGTTCAATCAGAGGAATAAATTTATCGATATTGGCCATTATACTATTGGTCCTTTCACACTGCCATGAAATGACCGGATAAAGCATTTTCCCCTCTTTGTCGAATAATGCTCCATCAACTCCGAATGTGGTAACAGTTACCCCCACGATGTGATTTTTATTGATTTGCGGAAGCACTTTTTTGCAGGCCAGGCACATTTTATTCCAGATCTCATTTGCATCCCAGATCCGATAGGAAGGATAAAAAGGATCGGGCTGCGTATTGTTGGCATAAGATTCTGAAGCAAGGATATCTCCCTTATCATTAACTGCTATTACCCTGACATTTGTCGCTCCGCAGTCAAATACGATTGCAATATTTCCTGTTGGCATAAACTAAATTTTGTGTTATTTCAAAGATAGATGATTTAAAATACCTTACATTGATTTATTAAGAATCGATCACTTCAGTCATACCGCAACATATCGCTTCCTCTTTTCACCTCACCCCAAGGGACTGTTGAAAAAGTACGGCACAAAGGCACACAAAAAGAAAAATTTAAAATATTTATTTTACAACACCCTCCTAATATATTGATATCCAGCATTTAATAAGCTGTTGAGAAAGTAGAATTTACCTCTCAGAATGTCCCGTAAATTGAATATTTCTCAGTATTGCAATAAATTGATGAGTAAAGAAATAAATCGTCAACATTTGTTTCCATTTTTCTTTCAAGGTGAAGAACAGGTTCTCCCCTTTTGATCTTTAAGAACCTGCTGATTTTCAATGAAGAAGGGATCGCTTTTATCCTCTGTTCGCCTCCTTTGATTTCAACCTGGTAATTATCTCTTAATATCTGGAACAGCGATTTATCTTCGAACTGCCTTGATGTAATCCTGGGAAGGTTGACGTTTGCAATATAACTGATATCATAAAAAATTGGTATTCCGTCAAGTAACCTTAGTCTTTCCATGTATATGCAACCTGATTCTTTTTCCAGTTCTGACAGCGGGAACATAAAACCTTCATCCCAGGGTTTAATGATTGGCTTTGTGATAATCCTTGTCCTCAGGTTTCTGTCACCAACTGCCGATGTAGTCCCTGACACAGAAAGAATTCCTATTTCTCTTGGCAGGTGATGGACAATACTTCCTTTTCCCTGGTGCTTTCTTATGTATCCGTCATTGGCAAGAGCCCCAAGTGATTGTCTTACAGTGGGTCTTGTCATACCATAAAGTTTACATAATTCATTTTCTGAGGGTAGAAGATCCCCCTCTTTGTAAATATTTTCGACTATATGTTTACGAAGAGTTTCGTATAATTTCCGGTATTGCGGGACCTTTTTCATTGTAAATATTTACAATTATAATGTAAATATATTAAATTTAACTTGTAAATACAAGTTTAATAATATATTTTTGTAGTTGCCATATCTTGAGCATATAACATTATTATCTAATTAACTTATAATTACAAGTTGAAACAAACACTAGAAACCGAAAATCAGTTTCTTTACCCCGTCCCTAAAGGGCGGAAATTGATTTTCTTCGCTCCCTTTAGGGTTGGGGCAGATGAAGAAAATCAATAATTTAGGATTGCGCAGAAGAGTGACTATTTAAATAAAATAATAATCTAATACCAATGGCCACACCGGTAATAATGCCAAAACAGGGACAGTCGGTTGAGACATGTATCATAACTAGCTGGCTTAAGAAGAAAGGAGAAGTTGTCTATAGCGGAGATATTCTTTTTTCCTATGAAACAGATAAGGCTGCATTTGATATGGAATCAACTGCAGATGGAACACTTCTGGAGGTTTTTTTCGAAGAAGGAGCTGAAGTTCCTGTCCTGGTAAATGTTGCTGTGATAGGTTCACCAGGAGAAGAGACCGAATTGTATCGTCCGGGAAAATCGCAGGAAAAAATTACTTTAACTGAGAAAGAAAATACTGAAAAAGGCATACCATCATCCGTCACTGTTGTTCAGGATATGTATTCTGATAAAGATGGTAAAATAAGAATTTCTCCGAGAGCCAGACGTCTGGCAGATGACAAAGGGTTCAATTACAATAATATAATAGGTTCCGGTCCAAACGGTAGAATTATAATCCGTGATATTGAGAGAGCTTTGACCAGCGAAAGAATCAAGCCGGTTGCCGGCAGCCCGACACCTGGTGCCGACTATTCTGAACTGCCTTTGACCAATGTCAGAAAAATGATAGCGAAGGCAATGCATGCTTCTCTTCACAACTCGGCCCAGCTTACACACCATATGAGCGCAGACGTACGAAATCTTCTTGAAGCCAGAAAAAAGATTAAGATTGAAATTACAGCGGGTACAGCGAATCAGGATATAACACTGAATGATATGATTTGCTGGTGCGTCATAAAAGCGCTTAAAAAATTTCCGGAAGCCAACAGCCATTTTCTAGACGACCGGATCAAAACTTTTAATAAGGTGCATCTCGGAATAGCGGTTGATACACCTCGCGGATTAATGGTGCCTGCAATTAAAAACGCAGATGAAATGGAACTGGTAAAACTTTCGAAAGAGCTGAAATCGGTTGCTGAAGCCTGCAGAAAAGGAAACATTAATCCTGAACTCCTGCAGAGCAGTGCAGCCTCATTCACGGTTTCCAACCTCGGATCTTATGGTGTAGAAATGTTTACACCAGTGATTAATCTTCCACAGGCAGGGATACTTGGAGTCTGTACGATTCTGTATCGGCCTGCTGACCTTGAAAATGGTGTTTTCGGGTTTATACCGGTAATCGGATTATCATTAACGTACGATCACCGCGCGATAGATGGAGGTCCGGCTACGTTGTTCCTGAAGGAGATTAAAGAACAGATTGAAGGTTTCAGTTATATGTAAGATTGGGAGAGTGGGAGAAGGGGAGAGAGGGAGATTTAGTGATAACTCCATGATAATCTGTGTCCTCCGTAGTTAAATTTCATTTTAAATTATTAATATTCTTAAAATGCCAAAGAGTCAGAATATAGATCCGAAAGTGGTTCGCAAGCCTCAATATATTGAGTTCGGAAAAATTCCGGTAAACCAGTACCATAAGACTATTGAAGAAGAAAAGAAAATCTACAGCAAAGAAGATTTTCTCAGGATCTTCCGTGATATGGTTATTATCAGGGAGTTTGAAACAATGCTTAATCTTATCAAAACAACAAATGAATATAATGGTATCCCATATAATCATCCGGGACCGGCACACCTTTCAATTGGTCAGGAAGCAGCGGCAGTAGGGATGGCTTACAACCTCGGTGTGGATGATTATATATTTGGTTCGCACCGGAGTCATGGCGAGATCCTTGCCAAAGGGTTATCGGCAATTCATTGGCTCGATGAGGATTCACTTTATTCTATAATGAGAAATTATTTTGGCGGCAGTGCCCTTAAAGTTGTTGAAAAAGGATTTACAGGAGATATTAAAGAACTTGCTATTAACTTCCTGATATATGGATCTCTGGCAGAGATATTCGCCCGTGAGAATGGCTTCAACAAGGGACTGGGAGGATCGATGCATGCATTTTTTACCCCATTTGGCATCTATCCGAATAATGCCATTGTTGGAGGATCAGGAGATATTTCAGTAGGTGCTGCTCTATTTAAAAAGATTAACAGGAAACCGGGTATAGTGGTTTGCAATATTGGAGACGCATCTATGGCTTGTGGACCTGTATGGGAAGGCATAAGCTTTGCAACCATGGACCAGTATAAAACCCTCTGGGACGGAGATTTCAAAGGAGGGTTGCCTCTCATATTCAACTTCATGAATAATTTATATGGCATGGGGGGTCAGACTATGGGTGAGACGATGGGTTATGGAATACTTGCACGGGTAGGTGCAGGTGTCAATCCTGAAATGATGCACGCTGAGCGTGTAGACGGATATAACCCGCTTGCAGTAATTGATGCTTTCAAGCGTAAGAAAAAAATAATTGAAGAGAAAAAGGGGCCGGTTCTTCTTGATACACTTACCTACCGGATCAGCGGTCATTCACCCTCCGATGCATCATCATATCGTTCAAAGGAAGAGATAGAAGCCTGGCAAAAAGAAGATTCAATAATCACTTATGGTAACGACCTTGTTTTGGCGGGAGTCGCTGATTCCGGGCAACTTGCTGATATGAAAAAAGATACAATTGAACTCATATCTCATATCCTGAAACTCAGTATAGATCCGAAAATATCACCGCTTATTGATCTTAAAAAAGACCCGGATATCATAGGCAGGATGATGTTCTCAAATAATTCTTTAGATAAAATGGAGGAAGGGACACCTGAAGTGCTCATGCCTCTTGATGAGAATCCGCGTGTTAAGTCACTTAAAAATAAGGAGCGTTTTTATAAGGATAAGGAAGGTAATCCCTTTTCTAAAGCGAAACTCTATCAGTTACGTGATGGAATATTTGAGGCAGTAATAGATCGTTTTTACAAAGACCCTACACTTGCGGCCTGGGGTGAGGAAAACCGCGACTGGGGAGGTGCATTTGCCGTTTATCGTGGTCTTACGGAAGCACTTCCGTACCACCGTCTTTTCAATTCACCAATTTCCGAAGGAGCAATTGTCGGCACGGCAATTGGCTACGGGATGTGCGGTGGCAGAGTGATAGCTGAAATTATGTATTGCGATTTCCTTGGCCGTTCGGGGGACGAGGTATTCAATCAGTTGCCCAAATGGCAGGCAATGAGCGGTAACCTCATCAAAATGCCTGTAATAATCAGGGTATCAGTAGGTTCAAAATACGGTGCTCAGCACTCACAGGACTGGTCATCACTGGTTGCACATATACCGGGGCTTAAAGTGGTTTTCCCGGCTACTCCGTACGATGCAAAAGGGTTAATGAACTCTGCGCTCCAGGGAACAGATCCTGTTATTTTCTTTGAAAGTCAGAGAATCTATGATATAGGCGAAATGTTCCATTCAGAGGGTGTTCCACAGGGATATTATGAAATTCCTATCGGCGAACCAGACATAAAAAGAAAAGGAGAGGACATTACTATCCTTTCTATCGGTGCCACTCTATACCCGGCTTTGAAAACTGCTGATATTCTGAAAGAAAAATATGGAATAAATGCAGAAGTAATTGATGCCCGGACATTAGTTCCATTCAACTATTTGCCTGTAATTGAATCTGTTAAAAAAACAGGAAAGATCGTTCTTACAAGTGATGCTTCTACACGCGGTTCATTCCTGAAAGAGATAGCTCAGACATTAACAGAACTTGCATTTGATTGGCTTGATGCACCGCCTGTTGCAGTAGGATCTCGTAACTGGATAATTCCGGCTTATGAAATGGAGCAGTTTTTCTTCCCTCAGCCCGAATGGATACTTGATGCAATTCATGAACGAATACTTCCTCTAAAAGGGCATGAAATCCTGAATGATTTTTCTTATGAAAAAACAATTAAGCTGAATAAAGAAGGAGTGTAGTAAATAGATTGGTATCTTTGAAACTGACCAGATGGATACTTCAAAGAAATACAAAACCGAACGCAAAGAGGTCGCCAGATTTATGAGGCGTCTTTATAAGCACGGACTTACTACTACTTCTGGAGGAAATATAAGTCTGAAGATATCCGATGAGATCATTGCTATCACACCATCGGCAACAGATAAAGGCAGTATGAAGTGGAAGGAGGTCGGATTATTGACAATGGAAGGAGAAAATCTGACTCCCGATCTTAAACCCTCAATAGAATCTGAAATGCATCTTTCCATTTACAGAAAGAAAACCATCAAAGCCATTGTGCACGCACATCCTACTTTTGCAACTACATTCACTGCAATGAAGAACAAAATAAATATTAATCTCACTGCAGAAGCCTGTGCAATTCTTGAAGAACCTCTTTTCGTTCCATATGCACTAATGGGAACAAAAAAACTGGCTGAGCTGGTTGCAGATTATATAGAAAAATCAGATATTCTTTTGCTTGAAAATCATGGTGTTCTTACAACCGGTATTAATCTTCTCCAGGCTTTTGATAAGATTGAAGTACTTGAAAATGCAGCCAGAATGACCCTGATTGTTGATTTTGCCGGAAAGAAAAAATCCCTTTCAAAAGAGAAAATAAAAGAAATAGAAAAACTCTTCAGATGATCCATGGTGTTCTTTTCGATATGGATGGAGTGCTTGTTGATTCAGAGACATTCATCTGCAAGGCAGCAATTGAGATGTTTCATGAAAGGGGGATCGTAGTTAAAGCGGATGATTTTAGGCCTTTTGTGGGAATGGGGGAGAATATATATATAGGTGGAGTAGCTGAAAAATATAACGTGAAGCTGAATATCATCGAGGCAAAAGCCAGAACTTATCAAATCTATGGAGAAATTTCCAGTGGTCAGCTTAAAGCATTGCCCGGGTCAGTCGAATTCCTTACCCTTTGCAGGAAAAGAGGTTTCAAAGTTGCTCTTGCAACTAGTGCAGACCGGATAAAAATGGAAGTGAGCCTGAAAGCAATCGGATTGTCAGAAAAATCTTTTAATTCAACAATTAATGGGCTGGAGGTAGAAAGAAAAAAACCTTTTCCTGATATATATATTAAAGCTTCTGAGAAATTAGGATTGAAGCCGGAAGTATGTCTTGTGGTCGAAGATGCTTTAAGTGGTATAAAAGCTGCAAAGGCAGCAGGCTGCAAATGTCTTGCAGTAACAACTTCGTTTGACAGGAAGGCCATTTTTGAGGCTGATTGGGTCTGTGATTCTTTACTCAAAGTTCCTGAAGCAGCACTTAATTGGTAAAACAAGAATACGAATCAAAGGTGCACCAGGAAAGAGAAAAATAGCTGGGAACAATATGGAAACTAGAAAATTAGGACAATCAGATCTGGAAGTTTCAGTGCTTGCCTTCGGGGCATGGGCTATTGGAGGCTGGTTATGGGGCGGAGCAGATTCCAAAGAGGCAGTTAAGGCAATTGAGACAGCCGTCGATCATGGGATGACAACTATCGACACCGCATCGGTATATGGATTTGGATTGAGTGAAAAGCTTGTCGGCAAGGCTATTAAAGGCAAGAGGGTTCAGGTTCAGATTCTTACTAAATTCGGAATGTCATGGGATGAAAAAAGAGGATTTTTCTTCTTTTCATCAAAAGACAGCTCAGGAAAAGATGTGGAAATATACCGTCATGCATCTAAAGAAAAAGTACTGAGCGATTGTGATGATAGTCTAAGACGTCTGAAAACAGATTATATCGACCTGTTCCAAATCCATTGGGCAGATCCTACGACTCCAGTGTCTGAAACAATGGAGGCCCTTGAGATACTTATTAAAAAAGGGAAAATCAGGGCAGGAGGTGTTTGTAACTATTCTGTTGAACTTATGAAAGAGGCAGTTACAAGCTTTAAGCTTGCATCAAACCAGGTTCCCTACAGCATGGTTAATCGCAATATAGAGAACGAAATAGTCCCCTATTGTATTGAAAATAATATTGGGATATTCGCTTACAGCCCTCTTCAGCGTGGCCTTCTTACCGGAAAGATGAAGCCGGGATATATTTTTAATGATGGTGATTCCCGTCCTTCAACGCCATATTATAAAGAACCCAATTTTTCTAATATTCTTGGGTTGCTTGATGAAATCAAACCAATAGCGGATGACCGGAAGGTGACTCTATCTCAGCTGGTACTTAACTGGACAATTCGACAACCAGGGATTACCTGTGTTCTGGCCGGAGCTAGAAATCCGTCGCAGGTACTCGATAATATCGGGGCAACGGGATTTAATCTTACTGATGAAGAAATCAGCAGAATCAACAATTTTATTATTGATATACAAATAGATACAAAAATCTAAAGAGGTGAGAAATAATTTTCTATCCGGCTTCCCTGCACCTGCAGAAATGAAAAAAAGTATGCAGGATCTTCAATCAGCTGATTTCCGGGAAGCAAATGGTCATATTCATACTCCTTATTCCTTCAGTGCATTTACTGATCTTGAGTCTCTGTTTTCAATGGCTAATAGTGAAAACATCAGTTTGCTTGGTATAAATGATTTTTATGTAACAGATGGATATTCTTCATTTTATGACGGATGCCTTAAGAACAGGATTTTCCCTCTCTTCAACATCGAATTCATTGGCCTGATGAAGGATGAGCAAAAAAATGGAGTGAGGATCAATGATCCAAACAACCCAGGGCGGATATACTTCTGCGGGAAAGGATTGGATTATCCTTTTCATCTTGGCTGGTGGAAAAACAGAGAACTTAATAAAGTTAAGAACGAGACACAGAATCAGTTACAGGCAATGGTGGCAAAGCTAAACTCATTGATTTCGGCTTCAAATCCATCTCTTAAACTCAGTTTTGAAGATATAAAAGAAAGGTTTGCTCATGATCTGGTCCGTGAACGTCATATAGCAAAGGCAGTCAGGATTCTGGCCTCAGAAAATTATTCCTCAGATGAAGAACAGTTGACTTTCATAGAATCATTGTATGGAGGAAAGAAATCCAAATCAGGATTGTCGGATCCGGCTTCGCTGGAGAATGAAATAAGGTCAAACCTCCTCAAAGCCGGCGGTGCGGCATTCGTGGAAGAAGATGATCGATCTTTTTTAGATCTGAAAAAAATTATCGAAATTATTATTGAGGCAGGAGGTATTCCATGCTATCCGGTTCTGCTTGATGATGCTTCAGGGAAATGCACAGAATTTGAAAACGACCCGGAAAAACTCTTTTCCACTCTCACAAACTTTGGTATTGGATGTATTGAACTTATTCCCGGACGAAATGATTTTTCCATACTGAAGAATTTTGTGGAATTCTTTGATAAAAAAGGATTTATAATAATTTTCGGGACGGAACATAATACACCTGAAATGATCCCGCTGACTGTAACTGCCAGAGGAAGAAAGCCTCTTGATGATACATTGAAAAAAATTGCATGGGATGGAGTATCGGTTATCGCTGCACACCAATATCTGCGTGCTCAGAATAAGCCTGGTTATATAAAACCCAATGGTTCAGTGAGGTTTGATGAAAAGAAAGATTTTGAATCAGCAGGTAAATTAGTTATAGAGTATTTTTTAAATAACATTCAATATGAAACCGGAAATCTCTGAACTTTTAAAAATCTCTGACTTTTATGGCAGTAATAAGGATTATGTAATTGCCGGAGGAGGTAATACATCATTTAAGGATGAACAGACCATCTGGATAAAGGCCAGCGGTTCTCCTCTTGCAGGGTTAACAGAAGATGGCCTGGTTGCTCTCAGCAGGGAAAAGCTGCGCCTTATTTCAGTGAAACAGTATTCCGATGATCCGGTTATCAGGGAAGAGGAGGTAAAAACAGACATGTTCAGGAGTATCCTTGAACCCGGCCGGAGCAAAAGACCTTCGGTTGAGACCTCCCTCCATGAGATCATGCAATATAAATATGTTGTTCATCTTCACCCTACAATCATAAACGGAGTTCTTTGCAGCCACAATGCTAAGAGCCTGACAATGCAACTGTTCGGGGAAAAAGTGCTGTTTGTCCCATATATCGATCCTGGTTATACATTATTTAAAAAACTGGATTCAGAAATTTCTCTTTATCGTAAGAAACACGGTAAAGATCCTCAAATCATTTTTCTGGAAAATCATGGCTCATTTGTCAGCGCTGATACTCCCGAAGAGATAAAAAAGATTTATGATGATATAATTCTCAAGATATCAGAAGTAGTAAATGCTCCCTTCGAGTATAACGAACTGCCTTATAATCCTTTACTTAATAAAGTACTTCCGGCGATAAGGATGCTCCTTTCACCAGGTCAACCCAAAGTGATCAGGTACAGACATAACAGCCTGATTGCAAAATACTACCAGAGTCAGCAGGAATTTCACAAAATATCACATCCTCTCACACCCGATATAATAGTCTATTGTAAATACAGGTATTTATATATCGAGCAATCTTCAACACCCGAAAGGATTCTTGAGTCTTTTAAAGGACAGCTTGAAAGATTTATCAGAGAGTTCAACTTTGTTCCAAAGATAATTGTGATCAAGGAAATGGGGGTGTTTGCGGTTGAGGATAATTATGCAGCTGCAGAATCGGTTCTTGACGTTTATGAAGATCTGATCAGAATATGTTATTATTCTTCTCAGTGTGGAGGCACAAGGCTTCTTACTCCGGATCAGATTTCATTTATTGATCAGTGGGAGGTCGAAAATTACAGGAGAAAGGTTTCACAGGGCGACGAGACAAAAAACAGTCTGAAGGACAAGGTTGCGATTGTTACAGGAGGAGCCCAGGGATTTGGAGCCGGGATAGCAGAAGCTCTTTACGCCCTTAAAGTCAATCTGGTAATAGCCGATCTGAATGAAGAAACCGGACTTGGTTTTGTATCAGGATTAAATAAACAAAAATCATCCAACCATGCTATTTTTGTCAAAACAGATGTGTCTGATCCCGAAACAGTTAAAAGTCTTATAATCTCAACTGTTAAGGAATTTGGAGGATTGGATATAATGATTAGTAATGCAGGAATATTAAGAGCTGGCGGACTCGATGAAATGGAACCTGATGTCTTTTCCAAAACTACAAATGTCAATTACAACGGCTATTTTTATTGCGCAAAGTATGCCTCTGAGATAATGAAACTTCAGAACAGGGAAAAGCCTGAATATTTTACTGATATCATTCAGATCAACTCAAAATCAGGCCTCCGGGGAAGTAACCGTAACTTTGCATATGCCGGCGCAAAATTCGGAGGTATAGGACTCACGCAAAGTTTTGCGATGGAACTGGCTCCGCACAGAATAAAAGTAAATTCCATCTGTCCCGGCAACTTCTATGAGGGTCCTCTCTGGTCCGATCCTCATACAGGATTGTTTGTGCAGTACCTTAAAACAGGCAAAGTTCCGGGGGCTAAAAACATAGAAGAAGTCAGGAAATTCTATGAGAACCAGGTTCCCATGAAACGTGGTTGCAGACTGGAAGACGTTATGAAAGCTATTCTGTATATTATTGATCAGGAGTATGAAACAGGACAGGCAATTCCGGTTACCGGGGGACAGGTAATGCTGGGATGAGGTCAAGAAAGGGAGAGTGGGAGATAGGGAGATGGAGCGGGTTGAAAATAACTCCGTGATCCCTATAGCTATCGGGATCCGTATCCTCCGTGGCAAAAAAAAGTAGCTTAATAAGAATATATGAAGACAAAAGCAGTCAGAATTTATGGAAAGAAAGATTTGCGTCTTGAAGAATTTGAGCTTCCACCCATAAAGGAAAACGAGATTCTTGCGCGGATAGTCTCCGACAGCATCTGCATGTCATCCTACAAAGCTTCAATCCAGGGAGCTGATCATAAGCGGATACCCAAAGATATTAATAATAATCCCACAATACTTGGGCATGAGTTCGCCGGGGTCATTCTTGAAGTGGGTAAAAAATGGGAAAAAAAATTTCACAAAGGACAGAAATTTTCAATCCAGCCAGCTATGGCTCATATGGGCACTCTTAATGCTCCCGGTTATTCGTATCGTTTTATCGGAGGCGACGCCACGCATATTATTATACCGGATATTGTGATGGAAGCAGATTGTCTTCTGCCGTATGATGGTGAAGCGTTTTTCCCGGCATCGCTCTCAGAACCAATGTCCTGTATTGTCGGAGCTTTTCATGCAAGTTATCACATCCCTCCGGGTACCTATAACCATGAAATGGGAATTCGGGAAGGCGGAAACCTGGCGATACTTGCCGGTACAGGCCCAATGGGTCTCGGAGCCATAGATTATGCTCTTCACCAGGAAAGGAGGCCGGGTTTGCTGGTTGTCACAGATATAGATGAATCAAGGCTTGCCCGGGCTGCTTGTCTGTTTACTCCGGAACATGCAGAAAAAGAACGAATTAAACTGGTTTATATCAATACTTCTACAGTTGAAAACCCTGTAAGTTATATCAGGAACCTTACGGGGGGTAAAGGTTTTGACGATGTATTTGTTTTTGCTCCGGTAAAACAAGTTGTCGAACAGGCTGATACTCTCCTAGGTTTTGACGGATGCCTTAATTTCTTCGCGGGCCCTTCAAATCCTGAATTCAGAGCTGAATTTAATTTCTATAATGTACATTATGCATTTACTCATATTGTCGGGACTTCAGGTGGAAATACCAATGATATGCGGGAGTCACTTCTGCTTATGAGTAAAGGAAAAATCAACCCGGCAGTTATGATTACACATATTGGTGGACTGGATTCCGTGATTGAAACAACACTTAATCTGCCCGATATACCTGGAGGCAAGAAACTTATTTATACAAATATCTCAATGCCGCTCTTTGCTCTTGAGAAACTTTACGAAATGGGACAATCAGATTCTTTCTATAATGGTCTTCATCAGATAGTTGCAAAAAATGATTACATTTGGTGTCTTGAGGCTGAAAGATATTTACTGGCAAATGCAAAGTCAATATAATTGTCATAACTCATACAGACATGGGAGGCAAATTCAATTGCCGTAGTGATAATCTTTCCCCATTCTGTTTTCCCCAGGTTTTCGATACCATCATTTAAAATATTATCTCTGTATAATGAAGCGATAATTCCTGCATTAAAGCTGTCTCCAGCCCCTATTGTGCTTACCGGTTTAATTTTGTTCACAGGAAATTCACCTGAAAATGAAGAGGTTCTGACATACACTCCCCTTGAATTATAAGTGTAAATCATACACTTATTATATTTTCGAATAGTTTCCCATGCTTCATCAGGATTATTAGCACCGAAAATATTCCTGAAATCTTCATCAGATCCCCTGACAAAAGTTGCCATCATAATATTTTCAATTATCAGCGGCTTAAGACTTTCCACTTCATTTACATGCGATTTTCTGAAATTTGGATCGTACAGAACTATTGCATCATTCTCTTTTGCAGACAGTACAAATGATTTGAATTTATCCCTTATTTCCAGAGAAAGGGCATAGAAAGAACCGCAGAGAACTATATCTTCCTTATTTAAAACCGGGAAAATAATGTCAAGTCGCTTTGAAGGATAGTTTTTGTAAAATGAGTAATGTGCGTCATTCTTCTTATCAAGAAAAGCCATTGCTAGAGCTGTGTTCCCGTCATGGTAACGATGAACAAATGATGTATCAACTCCATTCTCCTTCAGAAATTTATCTATAAGATTTCCCACATCATCAAACCCATATTCGCTTATAAACGAAACAGGTAGTTTCATCCGGCCAAGAGAAACAACGCTGTTCAGCATTGATCCACCGGCTTTGGCTGTCTGAGGTTGACTGTTACGGAAAATAATGTCCAGCAGTGATTCTCCGATTGCGTAAATTTTTCTTCTGTCTTGCATCAGAACTTAAATATTGTGGACTGTGAATTTACGAAAATGCCGATTAATAATTAATATTGAAATCATGGACTTTTATTACTTGGTCACTAAAACAACAAGAAAGCGCCAGGTAATTTTTATATTTGCTTCATATTAATAAAATGAAAGTGTTTATGAAATCAATGATGCTAACCGGGATCTGGCAAATGGAAATGAGAGAGGTACCTGAACCCGTGATTATAAATTCAAAAGATGTCAAAATAAAAATGCTTGTTGTAGGGGTTTGTGGTTCCGACATTCATTATTACACCCAGGGGAAGATTGGTTCCCAGGTGGTTAAATACCCCTTCACCCTGGGCCATGAAGGTGCGGGATGTGTTGTTGAAACCGGGGCTGCTGTAAAAAAGGTGAAACAGGGAGATATTATTGCAATAGAGCCTGCCATGCCTTGCTGGAAATGCGATCAGTGTCTGGCAGGCCGGCACCATACCTGCCGGAAACTTAGATTCCTTGGTTGTCCGGACCAGGCTGAAGGGTGTCTGAGTGAATATATTGTAATGCCTGAAGAGAGTTGTTTCCCGCTTCATAAAGGACTAAAACCCGATAATGGAGTCATCTCTGAGCCTCTTGCAATCGGAGTTTATTCTGTAAAACAATCGATTTCGGTAAAAGGCGCCAAAATTGGAATTTTAGGATTCGGTCCTATCGGAATGAGTGTGATGCTTGCTGCAAAAGCTCTGGGAGCAGAAACATTTTATGTCACAGATAAAATAGATGCCCGGCTCATAATAGCTAAAAAAGAGGGTGCGAAACTTACCCTGAATCCTCTTAAAGAAAATGTGGTTGATAAAATACTTGTTAAGGAGCCACTTGCACTTGATGTTGCCTATGAATGTTGTGGTCAGCAGGAGGCATTTGACCAGGCTATTGATCTTCTGAAACCCGGAGGAAAATTAATGGGAATTGGAATTCCACAGTTTGACAAATGGTCGATGGATGTAGAAAATACACGTAGGAAAGAGATAACGATCCAGTTTGTCAGAAGGCAGGTAGATTGCGTGGAACTTACACTTGAACTGATGCAGAAAGGGAAAATTGATATCTCAAATATGATTACACACAGATTTCCTTTTGAG
>Ga0182017_10000754_pt1 | contig 25459 bp, 11 predicted proteins | sample 712E3DmetaG_FD_120492 | JGI IMG/M metagenome (GOLD analysis project Ga0182017, IMG submission 120492) | Permafrost microbial communities from Stordalen Mire, Sweden - 712E3D metaG | ecosystem: Environmental > Terrestrial > Soil > Wetlands > Permafrost | place: Sweden: Stordalen | collected... | reverse complement strand
TACGACAACCTGCTGGCCGAAGCTTCCGCCGCCTGGAATGCCCTCACCCCCGAGCGAATCCGGTCGCTCTGCAGAACCCGCTGGATCGAGCGCAAGAAATAAACAGGATGCGTATTATACGCAGGCAACGAGGGCCCCTCGACGTGAACGGATGCCAGACGATCTGGTCACAGGCTTACGACCCGCTGCACTGCGCCATCCTCTCGACAGTTTTCGCGGCCCTGCCGATCGTCGCGCTGCTGGGCGCGCTGGCGTTTCTGCGGATCAAGGCCCATTGGGCGGCGGTCCTCGGCTTGGCGACGGCACTGCTCATCGCCACGCTGGCGTTTCACATGCCGGCGGACAGAGCGTTCGCCGCCGCGGCATACGGGGGCGCGTTCGGACTGCTGCCGATCGGCTGGATCATCCTCAACGTGATCTTCCTGTACACGCTGACGACGGAAAGGGGCCTCTTCCCGGTGCTCCAGCAGAGCCTGGCCGCCGTGACCAGCGACCGCCGCCTGCAACTCCTGCTAATCGCGTTCTGTTTCGGGGCGTTCTTTGAAGGGGCCGCGGGCTTCGGCACGCCGGTGGCCGTCACCGCCGCACTCTTGATCGGGCTGGGCTTCCGGCCGCTCGAAGCCTCGGGGCTCACGCTGATCGCCAACACCGCGCCGGTGGCGTTTGGGGCACTCGGCACGCCGATCATCACGCTGAGCGCGGTGAGCGGGCTGGACCTGCACAAGCTCAGCGCGATGGTCGGGCGGCAACTGCCGTTCTTCGCCATCATCGTGCCGTTCTGGCTGGTGGCGGCTTCGGCCGGCTTCAAGGGGATGCTCGAAGTCTGGCCGGCGTTGCTTGTGGCCGGAGCGTGTTTCGCGGTCCCGCAATTCCTGATGTCGAATCTGCACGGGCCCTGGCTGGTCGATATCGTCGCCTCCGTCACATCCATGTCGGCCCTCGTGCTGTTTCTGCTGGTGTGGCATCCGGCGCGAACCTGGCATCACGCAGGCGAGAGCGACGACACGTCCGGCCCGGCCGGCCCGCGACCAGGCCGAGCCGCGATCGTTCGGGCGTGGGTCCCCTGGGTGATCCTCAGCCTCCTCGTCTTCGTGTGGGGGCTGTCCGGCGTAAGGGCATTCCTTGACCGCCTCTCCGTCGTTCGGATTCCTTTCCCGCATCTGCACCAACTCATCCAGCGGATGCCCCCCGTCGTCGCGGCGCCCAGTCCGGAGGCCGCGGTGTACAACCTCAACTGGCTTTCGGCCACGGGCACGGCGATCTTCCTGGCGGCGGTTATCTCGGGCCTCGTCATGGGTTTCGGGCCGCGCGCGATGGCTCGGCTCTACTGGGCGACGCTCAAACGGGTGCGCTTCTCGCTGCTCACGGTGGCGGCGATGCTCGCGCTCGGATACCTCACGCGTTACTCCGGGCTGGACGCGACGCTGGGGCTTGCGTTCGCGAAGACGGGCGTGCTCTACCCGTTCTTCGGCACGCTGCTGGGCTGGCTGGGCGTCGCCCTCACGGGCTCCGACACCTCCTCCAACGTCCTCTTCGGCAGCCTCCAGCGCATCTCGGCCGAGCAAATCGGCATCAGCAGCATCCTCATGGCGGCGGCCAACAGCTCGGGCGGCGTCATGGGCAAGATGATCGACGCCCAGAGCATCGTCGTCGCAAGCACGGCGACCCGGTGGTACGGCCACGAGGGAGACATCCTGCGCTACGTCTTCTTCCACAGCCTGATTCTGGCCGCGCTCGTGGGAGGGCTCGTCTTGCTGCAGGCCTATGTCTTCCCGTTCACCGACTTGGTGGTGCGCTGAGGCTCGTCACTTGAGTCGCGGCCGCGCCGACTCGGCGTCTTCAGCCGCCTATCCGCCGAACAGCACTTGAAATGCCATGAAGTCCGCCAGGTCCACGTCGTTGTCGTCGTCCGTATCGGCGGCGGTGCAGCCGCTGCCCGCCGTCACGCCCGGACCGTGGAGACAGGGCGCTAGCAATGGGAAGTCCGCAAAGCCCACTTCGCCGTCCCCGTTCAGGTCGCTGGACTCCGGCGGCGGGCAGAGCAGATCCACATCGTCGATGTATACGGTGAACGGCCCGGCCGTGTCGACGCAGGAAAACGCGAGTTGTTCGAGCACGCCCTTGTTGGTCGCGGTGTAGAGCACGCCGTCGCCCGTCTGGGGATAAATCGGGTCAACGAGCGGATCGAAAACGAACGTCTGCCACACGCCGGGCATCGGGTTGACAAGCTTGCCCTGCGGAACTCCGCTGCTGGTGCCCGTGACGCCCACCCATTCGATGGTCCCCGTCGTGCCGCCGTTCGCGCCGATGTTCGCCGTCGTCCCCGTCTCGCGAATCCCAACCGCTAGCCGCAGGTGCCCCGCATCCACGCGCAGCCGCACGCGGATCGGCCGATCCAGCTCGACGGTCGGGTTTGGCACGTTGGTGGCGCTGTTCGTCGTCAGCCGCAGCCAGCGCTGGGCGGTCGCGTCGATCCACTGCCACTGCACGATAGACGATTTGGTGCCACCAAACGCCGGCACGGCGTCGGTAACCTGGGCAACATTCGGCGTCGTGCTCAGGTGCGCCGACGTGCTGCCGCTGAACCGCGGCGCCTGGAACAGCACCATCGCGCCGTTGGCGTAACCCTCGAAGCCGGTGATATTGAACAGGCTGCACGTCGCTCCGGCGCTGACCAGCACGCGCCAGCTCTCGTCGTCGAAGCCCGAGACGTTCGACGCCCGCACGTCGAAGTCGAACGCGCGTCCGGCGTCGGCGTTCCGCGGCCGCCAACCGCTCACGTGCCCCGCACTCACCGTCGCCCCCGACGGTCCCGCCAGCAATGTCCAGTTGTCCGCGACGCCCTGCGTGAGCGTCAGTTGCCGCGCATATTCCTGGTGCGCCACGACGCCGTCCGGGTCTGGCGTCACTTCGGCGATGATCGGCGGCAGCGGGGCACCCAGCGTGATGTCCCGCCGCACGACCGCCCCGGCACTGACGCTGATCCCCGATACCGCCACCGGGTCATAGGCATGGTGTGACGTGCTCACGCCGTACGTCCCCGGCGGCACGAGCAGGAACGAGTAAAACCCGTCGCCGCTCGACAACGCGATGTACGACGAGCCGCTGCGGGTGAGCTGCACGTCGGCCACCGGCGCCCCGCTCGCGTTCTTGACGTAGCCGTAGATGATCCCCGTCGTCGGGCTGCTCTTCCAACTCATCGTCGGCCGGCTCACGGCGCTCGGGTAAACCTGTGCGAGGTAATCATCCCAGGACGTGAACGAGCCGGACGAGAAGACGTTGTTGCCTTGGGCGCCGCGCGTGCGTGTGAGCGCGATCTGCTCGATGAGCGACGCCAGGCCCTCCGATGTGCTCTGGCCCGGGACGACGTGTCGCCCCGCCGCGCCGGCGAGCCACCGTTGCAGGCGCGCATCCCACGTCGAGCCCGCGCCGCCGGTCGAGTACATCATCGGCACGGCGATGTCCATCCCGCCGGTCTGGATCCACGTCAGCGCGTCCTGATGCTGCGCGCTCGGGGCTGTGTTCGGATCGGGGTACACCGCCGCGCTGACTTTGACCTCCGGACGGGCCGCCATCACCGCCGCGTAAACGTCCCGCACCATCCGCGTGATCTGGTCGGCGGTCCAGTGCGTAAGGTCGAGGCCGTTCGGGTTGCTCTGCGAGTCGGCGAAGCGGGCCATGCTGATCGGGTCGTACGACGGCTCGTCGGACCACGGCGTACGGATGCGGTCAAAGTGCACGCCATCCACCGCGTAATGCTGGACGACGTACAGGACCTGCTGCCGGAAATACGCCTGGTACGCCGGCACGCCGGGCGCCATCCACACGTAGCTGTCCTCGCTGAACTGCACCGGATTGGTCGCGGTGTTGTAGTGCAGCCAGTCGTGGGCCGCGGGGTCGGCGGCGTTGCAGTGCTTGTAGAACAGATGGTTCGGATCGGCCGGCAGCGTCTGCGCCGAAGCCGGGTTGCTCTGCCAGCATGTGTGCGCGTTGATGTAGGCGTGAAACTCGATCCCATGCGCGTGAGCCGCCGCGATCGCGTACGCCACCGGGTCCCAGCCCGGGTTCGTCTCGTTGAGCAGCGGCGACCAGGTCTCGTACGGCGACGGGTAGAGCGTGTCCGCCTGGCCGCGAATCTGAAAGAACACGGCGTTGAAGTTGTGCGCGGCCAGATTGGTCATGAGCGTGTTGATCGTGGCCTTGCACGTGTTCGGATCGGTATTGGGCCAGTCGAAGCGGCTGGACCACATCGCCCGCATCTCGGGGCTCTGGGCCCGCCCCGTGCCGGCCGCGAGTCCGAGGAAAAGTGCCACCCCCGCCCACGCCACGATCCTGCCCCCGGTCCAGCGCATCATCATCCCAGCCTCCAGAACGCCGAGGGCGGCAGTCCTGCCGTCATCGACGACCTGATCCTACCATAAAGGCCCTCAATCTGTATCGGCACTTTGCTCCCCCACGTGGATGCGGCGCTCCGCCTCCCGGGCCGTGGCCGGCCGTAGGCACGGCATCGCCTGCCGTATCGAAGGCGCACGAAGAGGCGGACCGGGGTCCCAATGCAGACCCCGGTCCGCCGAATGGTGCTCACACACCATCTCAGGCCGGCGCGCTCCTACTGCTCCTGCAGGAACACGCGTATGGGCCCGCTAAGCTGCGTCACTGAACCCGAGATCGTACGATCCGGCGGGAACGTGCCGTTGCGCGTGGCGATGTTGTCGTAAGCGAAGACCGCGTTCGTGCCGCGATCGACGATGTAGCCAGTGTTGGTCGCATCGATGGCGATGGCGGTCAGATCGACCGCGCCCTGCACTGTCAACGTGATATCCGGCGTCTTCAGGCCGTTCAGCGTGGATGCATTGTTGAAGATGTTGATCTTGTTGCCGCCGCCGGCGGAGTTCACGACGTACATCCGGTCGCTCTTGTCGACGAAGACGTCGAAAAGCCCGCTGAACGCCGCGCTCGTGATGATGCGCGTCGCGGCGACGGTGCCGTTGAGGTTGCTGGCGTTGTCGAAGACCACGACCTTGCTGCCCGTGTTGTCCGCCACGTAGAGCTCGTCGTTGGCACCGAAGTTGATGCCGAAGGGATCGGCCAGGTCCGTGCTCTGGATCGTCCGCGTGGGCGCCAGGTTGCCGTTGAACGTGACCACGGAGGCGTCGCTGTACACGAGAATGCGGTTCGGCGCGCCGATGTCAGCCACGAACACCAGGTCATTCGCCGTGTTGACCGCCAATGTCGTCGGCTTGCTCAGTAGCGTGGCGGCCCCCTGGACGTTGGCATTGGGCGTCAGATTCCCGTTGGTCGCATCCGCGTTAGCGTAGGTTGTGATCTTCGCGGGCGGCGCGAAATTGCTCACGATCAAGGCGCCGCCGGACGTGACGACGATGTCACTCGGCTCGGCGAGCAGGGTCTGGGCACCGGACAGATTGGTGTCGGGCGCGATGTTCCCATTCACGGTCTTCGGGTTCAGGTAGCTGGTGATGTTGTTCCCCGTGAAGTTGGCGATGAAGAGCCGCGTGACGGCCGGCGGCGTGCCGGCCTGGACGGTGATAATCACCGTGTCGCTGGCGACGCCGCCGGCGCCGTCATTCACCGTGAGCTCGAACGTCAGCGTCTGCGCCGCCGTCGTCGTCGGGGCGGTGAACGTCGGCGAAGCCACCGTGGCGCTGCTCAGGGCCACGATCGTCCCGCCCGTCTGCGCCCAGGCAAACGTCAGCACGTTGCCGTCGGGGTCCGAGCTGCCGGTACCATTCAGCGTGACCAGCGCGCCGGCGGCCACGGTCTGATCCGGCCCCGCGTCCGCGACGGGGTTGTGATTCAACGTGGTCGGCGGGCAGCCACCCAGGCTTAGCGCGAGGGCGGTGATGGTGGCAAGCGACACCAGCAGAAAACGACTCGCGTAGTTTCCAGTGCGCATAGACGTACTCTCCTTGTCGTGGTGGCCAAACGGCCCAGAACCAAGCCGAGTCTGCAGACCAACCGCAGAAAACAGGTACTTTCGGCCCGAACAGAGAAATGCTAGGCGCGCGGTTGGCCTTGTCAACGTGCCCCCCCGAAAAGCTCAACCATCCAGAAACCGCCTCACGCCCACACGCCCGGCAGCTTGCGGTGACAGCCCGGGCACGTGCCGTGGCTCAGCTTGTTCTCCAGGATCTTGAAGCCCAGCCGCTGGATCACCGGCTGGTGGCAGTTCGCACAGAACGTGTTGTTCGCCTCGTGCGGCGCGATGTTCGACGTGTACACGTACCGCAGCCCCGCCTGGTGCGCCGCCTCGCACGCCACCTCCAGCGTCTGCACCGGCGTCTGCGGCAGGTTCGCCAGCTTGTACATCGGCGCAAAACGCGCGAAATGCAGCGGCACCTCGTCGCCCAGCGTCTTGTGAATCCAGGCCACCATCTCTTCGATCTTCGGCAGCTCGTCGTTGTACGACGGCACGATCAGGTTCAACAGCTCCAGCCAGCACTTCGTCTTCTTCTTGATCGTCTCGATCGCCGCCAGCACCGGGTCGCGCGTGATGCCGCACACGCGGTGGTAGAAGTCGTCGTCGAACCCCTTGAGCGAGACCACGAACGCGTCGACGTGCTGCGCAAAGTCGAGCAGCGCCTCCGTCTCGACGAACGCCGCCGACGCCACAACCACCTTCAGCCGTGCCTTCTTCGCCTCGATCGCGACGTCCTTCGCGTACTCCAGGAACGCCATCGGCTCGGTGTAGCTGAACGCGATCGTGTCGATCTTCTTCTTCTTCGCCTGGGCGATCGCATCCGCCGCCGCCAGCTCGAACGTCTTCAGCTCGTCCGGCATCTTCTGCGACTGCTGCCAGTTCTGGCAGTAGATGCACCGCAGGTTGCACCCCCCTACCCCGATCGTAAGCGTTTGCGTGCCCGGCCGAAAGTGATTCAGCGGCAGCTTCTCGATCGGGTCGACGTCCAGAATGCACGGGTTGTTGTACGCCCGCGTGAACAGCTTGCCCCCGACGTTCGTGCGCGTCCGGCAAAAGCAGGTTTCGCCGTCCTTCAGCGTGCAGTGCAACGGACAAACGAAGCACTGGATCTTCTGCTCGGGGAGCTGATCGTAGAAGTCGATCTCGCGTGTCCACGTCGGCAACGGAGGCTCCCCCGCCCGCGCGATCAGCGGCCCAAGGCCCCCCCAGGCACACGCGCACGCCGCGCAGCCCAGGAACTCGCGCCGGCTTACGAAAGGCGCACTGTCGTCGCGCGCTGCCATGCCGCCCTACTTCTTCGCCGGCTTCTTCCCCGGCAGGGCACAGCCCTTCTCGCAGTTCTCGGCCTGCGGGCCCGCGGCCAGGTCCACCGGCTGCGGGACGATCCCGTCCGCGAGCTGCTGCCCACGCTCCCGCGCCTGGGCGATGAAATCCGCGTTCAGCATGAAATACGTGATTCGCCCCGGCTCCCCGCGCGCGCGTACCACCTGGTCCATCTCCTTACGCAGCTCCTGGATGCGGTCCGGCGGCGTGATGCGCGCGGCCAACTCCTCCTTGCTCAGCTCGAACTCGCTGTCCGTCATCTTGCCGGCCTCGTGCGCGGTCTTGCGGAGCAGCGCGACCCGCTTCTGCCGCTCCCACTTGCTCAGCTCGCCGGCGTGTTTCGCTTCGCGCTCGAGCGTGTCGTTGATCGCCGTCTCCAGTTCCCGGCCGGTCAGCCCGCGGGCGCGCGTCAGCCACGGAACATACGCCGACGTGTCCTGCGCCTGCCCGACGCGCACGGGGTCCTTCAGGTTCTTCGGCGGCAGCAGACAAGCCTTGTAGTCCGCCACGACCGCGCGCTGCCCCGGATTCAGCACCGCCTCCACCGCACGTTCCACCGCCGCCCATTCCTCGCCCGCGGGCCGGCTGCCCTGCCGCACCCGGCTGGCCGCGGCCTTGGCCTTCCCCGAGTCATACAGCGTCGCGATCCGCTGAATCTGCTCCTGCTTCAGATATAGCCCGTTGATCAGGTTCCAGTTGTTGATCTCGGTCCGGAGCCGGGCCACCTCCTGCTGCTGCTCCTCAAACGTCGTCAGGGGATGCTCGGCCGTTCCGTTCTGATAGACTTCGACCGCCCGCCGCGCCGTCTCCGAAGGCTGCACCCGCGCGAGCGCCCAAATCGCCTCGTACGATGCCGGACTGAGCAGACCGTTCCCCACCGGCCCCACGGACGGGCGCTTCCGTGCCTCGCGCTCCTTTAACTCCTGACGCAGTTCGCTCAGCCGGTCCTCTTCGGCCGCCGCCGTTGGCCGGCCCGGGGCCACCTGGATGCGAGCAAGCTGCGCCGGTGTCAGCACCTTCGCCGCCCGCTGTTCCAGCTCCGCGATCCCCAGGTCGAACCTGTCGCGCGCCTCGATCTCGTCGCGATGCACGCGCGCTGTCCGCCGCTCCACTTCCTTGCTGAATCCCTGCCCGAGCTTGTCCTCGGCGGCGAACGCCGTGTACGCCTCGATCATCTCCGGCAACAGCCGCGCGTCGGTCTCGTAGCGTTCCGCGTGCAGCGCGGCCGCCTGGTCCAACAGCGGTGCAAGGTGGCGGGCCTGATCGTTCGTCAGCTGCAGATCCGCCAGCAACCGCTGGGTGCGCGCGGCCTCCCGCTCGTGCCGGATGCGGATCGCGGCGGCACGCTCCTCGTCCGCGTCGTCGGCCCGCGCCGGCAGCAACGGCCAAGCCAACAGCCCGATAACGAGAACAAGCCCAGGAAAGCGAACATGCCAACCGTACGAGGCGTTCATGGCCACACCTCCACCGCGTCCCCCGGCGCTACCTATACATATAGAATAACGCACCGCGGCGGGGGTTGTTGCCTTTTTTTTCTGCCCACGCCAGCCGGGAGGGCGAGGCTCCGGCCGAGCCGCGGCTCAGCGGGAGCCTCGCCCTCACAAGGCCACGGGCCTCTATTGAAACCGCGCAGCCAGCGGGTACCCGCGCTCGAATCGCCCGCCGCACCGGGCGGCTCTATGGCGCCGTCGGCGCTGCCTGGCAAGGACAGTGACCACCCAGGCACGCGACGAACGCGTCGATGTCCCCGAAGTCCACCTTGCCATCGCAGTTGCAGTCCGCGGCGAACCAGTTGCCGGCCGTGAACGTCGCTTGGAACGCCTCGTAGCCGGCCAGCGCCGCCACGAAGGCGTCGATGTCCGCGAAGGTCACTCGGCCGTCGCCATTCACGTCCCCCCAAGCCACGGCTACAGCCTGCTGGGTCCATAGCGACGCCCCCGGTCCGAACGGCGTCTCCACGCCCTCCATGTTGCGGGCCTTGATGGCGAACGTGTACCGCGTGCCCGCTTTCAGTCCCTGCACGAGGACGGTGCCCCAGTCCGCCCGCGTCCGCCACTCCTCGACCGGCGAGTGTCCGCCCGGCCGAGTCACGTATTGGTTCAACCACACCGGATCGGGCGGCAACGTGGCGATGCAGCGGATCGCGTGCAGCGTGTAGGGCGGATTCTCGTACGGCGGCATCTCATTCATCGCCAGCTTCATCGTGGTTTGCGTCGGGCCCCACAGCATCGGCGCCATGGGAGTGTTCGCCCACGTGTACGCACTCGCCTCGGGACTGTAGGCCGTCGCGTTTCCCACGGCGTCCTGCGCCAGCACCTGATACGTGTATTGCGTGTTCGGCGCGAGCCCGTCATCGGTGTAGTCCCGCCCGCCCTGCAACGAACTGTCCGACCCGCCGCTCCCACCCCGCACGAAGTCGAAGTAGTACGAAACCGGCGGCGACTGCGTGTCCGTCGCCAACGTCGCCGTCATCGCGATCGCCGATGGGCTGATCCCGTGCGGCGGCGTGGAGAAGGACATCGGGTCGGGCGCAGGCGGCGTGTTGTCCCACTCGACGTACAGGTACGGCACCGTTCCGCTTTCGCGCGCATCAAAATCCGCGACCACGTGCGTGTGATCGAGGTCCCCGCCTTCGGACCACAGCAGGAAACCGTAATTGGGCACGCCGTTCTCAATCCACTCGCTGACCGTGTCGGTCACGTCGAAGCACACCCAGCCATGATCTGGATACTGACCGCCTGGGCCGACGGTCACCGGCGAGTTCCAGTCGTCCGTGACGTCGCTCAGGCCGCCGCGCTCCGTCTCATCGTCGCCCGTCCACCACCAGCCCAGCGCTTCGTCGCGATGGTTCCAGGTCACCTGCATCTCGTGCCACGGCAGATCCAGGTACCCGTACGAGACCTCGAGGTACTGATCGTCGCCCGACTGACCATCGTTGGTGCAATACACGTACAGCCGCGCCACGACGATCGGGGCCCCCGGCGGAACCTGGGTAAGGTCGAAGAGCAGGACGCTGTTCTGGATCTCTCCGTCCGGCGTCTCCGCGTCCTCGTCCCACCCCACCTTGAGCGTCGTGCGGTCGCCGTAGTTCGTGTTCGAGCTATTGAAGTTAAGGTACGCATCGCCCGTTGTGTACAGCGTTCTCGTGCCGCCCGCGGCCGCGGCGACCAGTACCAGCGCTGCAACGCCGGCAATCCAAGCCTGTTTCATGATGTGCACCATGTCTCGCCTCCTGATGTGCGTCTTCCAAAGGGTGCTGGACGTGACTTCCCGGCACCCCAGACTGTGCCAAGCTTCCAAATCCGCCGTCAAACGCCCGGCGGCAGGACCTTCGACCCATACAGGCCCAAAGAGAAACCGGTCCTGCCCGGCATTCGTTCCCAGCACTCGAAATTCCATCCGCGCGTCGCGATGAGCGGACGGCCAGAGCCGGCCTAGCAGGACATAGACCCTCGGCGGCGCTTTCTGACGCGCGCCGCCCCTTTTTTTGCTCTTTTGGTGCGGGCACGCGCCCCGCCCCGCGTTGCGGCCTCGTGCCAGTCGCCCTTGACACCCCCGTGCCCGCGTGGGGAGAATCCCCAGCGCCGGCAACCGCCGGCCCGCCGGGCGTTTAGCTCAGTTGGCTAGAGCGCATCCTTCACACGGATGAGGTCACAGGTTCGAGTCCTGTAACGCCCATCGGATACATTTGTCCGCAATGGCCTCGGGCGACACACCAATGGGTACAATCCGTTTTTCGCGCCAGTTCTGCTCCGTGCTCGTCGGCACCCGCGCTGGTGTGCTCTCATTGATGGCGGTCAATCCATGGATGCGACCATAACTCTGACGGTAAATGGCCGGCGGGCCACCGTAACCACCGATCCCCAGCGGCCCCTCCTCGACGTGCTGCGCGAGGACCTGCAACTCACCGGCACCAAGTACGGCTGCGGCGAAGGGCGCTGCGGCGCCTGCACCGTGCTCCTCGACGGCCAGCGCCGGCACTCCTGCACGCTGCCGGTCGGGCAGGCGGACGGCAAGACGATCCTCACCATCGAGGGCCTCGCGACGGATGAGGCCCTGCATCCGGTTCAGGAGGCTTTCCTGGCCGAAGGCGCCTTCCAGTGCGGCTACTGCACGCCGGGCATGGTTATGACCGCGGCCGCGCTGCTGAAGGAGAAGCCCGACCCCACCGAGGCCGAGATCGTGGCCTGGATGGACGGGAACCTGTGCCGCTGCGGCGGTTACCCCAGGATCGTCAAGGCCGTGCGCCGCGCGGCCGCGAGCGCGAAAGGGGCACAGCCATGACGAAGAACGTCCTCGCAACGCCGGTCGTGTCGCCGGAACCCGATGAGCCCGTCGAGTGCGCGGTCTACGACTTCGGCGTGACGCGTCGCGGCTTCGTGCAGACCCTCGGCGCCGGTCTGCTGATCACCGTGCTCGCCCCTCCGTCGTTGGGCCAGCGCCGTGGCGAACGCGGCGACCGGCCCGCGCTGACCGTCGCGGCGCGCGTCCACATCGACAAGGACGGCACGCTCACCGTCATGACCGGCAAGGTCGAGGGCGGGCAGGGCGCTCGAACCGAGCTAACCCAGGCCGCCGCCGAGGAGCTGCGCGTGCCCGTCGAACGCATCCACCTGGTGATGGCCGACACGAGCCTCGTCCCCGACGACGGTATCACCGCGGGCAGCCGTTCGACGCCGTCGAGCGTGCCGGCTGTGCGCCAGGGCTGTGCCGCCGCACGCAACCTCCTCGCCGAGCTCGCCTCGGCGCGCTGGGCCGTGGACCGCGAGGCGTTGGACGTGCGCGACGGGAAGATCACGCACGCCGCATCTCAGCGCGAGCTCACCTACGCGGACCTCGCTGCCAGCGAAGACGGCGTGAAGGCGCTCGCGCAGACCATCCCGGCGGACGTCGCGCTGACGCCGGTGAAGGAGTGGAAGGTGCTCGGCACGTCGGTGCCGCGACCGAACCGCCGCGACGTGGTGACGGGCGTGCACCGGTTCCCCTCGGACACCCTCCGCCCCGGGACGCTGCACGGCAAGGTCCTGCGCCCGCCCTCGTACGGCGCGAAGCTGACCTCGATTGACCTGGCGCCCGCGAAGGCTCTAAAGGACGTGGTCGCCGTGCAGGACGGCGAGTTCGTCGGCGTGGCCGCGCCGACGGCGTTCCTCGCGGAGCAGGCCCTCGCCGCGATCGCCAAGACGGCCGTGTGGGAACCGTCGCCCCAGCCGTCGAGCCAGGAGGTTTTCGCCTATCTCAAGGAGCATGCCCGCGACGGCGTGCCCAAGAACCCCTTCGCCGAGGAGTTGGCCGCCGCAGCCAAGTCCCTCCGCCAAACCTACCATGTCGCCTACGTCCAGCACGCCCCGCTGGAGCCGCGCGCCGCCGTGGCTGAGTGGAACGACGGGAAGCTCACGGTCTGGACCGGCTCGCAAAACCCCTTCGGCTGCCACGGCGAGCTCGCGCGGGCTCTACGCCTCGAGAGCGACCGCGTGCGCGTCGTCGTGCCCGACTTCGGCGCCGGGTTCGGCGGCAAGCACACCGGCGAGGCGGCGATCGAAGCCGCGCGCCTGGCCAAGGCAGCGGGACGGCCGGTCGCACTGCGCTGGACCCGCGTGGAGGAGTTTACCTGGGCCTATTTCCGCCCGGCGGCAGTCATCGAAATCGAGGCCGGCCTCGACGCCGATGGCGCCCTGACCTCGTGGCACTTCGTCAACATCAACTCCGGCGGGGCCGGGATTGACACGCCTTACCGCGCCGGCAAGGCCAAGAGCGAGTTCGTACGCTCCGAATCGCCGCTACGGCAGGGCTCTTACCGCGCTCTGGCCGCTACCGCCAACAACTTCGCCCGCGAGTGCTTCATGGATGAGTTGGCCGAGGCGGCCGGCCGCGACCCGCTCGCCTTTCGCGTGGCCCACCTCGACAACCCCCGCCTCCGCACCGTACTCGAAACCGCGGCCGAGCGCTTCGGCTGGAGCGAGCGCGTCAAGAAGAAGGACCCCAACGTCGGCGTCGGCCTCGCCTGCGGGACAGAGAAGGGCTCGTGCGTCGCCGCCTGTGTGGAGATCGCGCTCGAGCGCGAGCCGGAGCGGATCGTCGTCCGCCGCGTCTGCCAGGCCTTCGAGTGCGGCGCCATCCTCAATCCCAACAACCTGCTCGCCCAGGTGCAGGGCTGCATCATGATGGGCCTGGGGCCCGCCCTGCGTGAGGAGATGCAGTTCGAGGGCGGCAAGCTGACCAACGCCACGTTCGGCAAGTACCTGGTGCCGCGTTTCAAGGACGCGCCGGAGCTCGACGTCCACCTGCTCGACCGGCCCGACCTGCCCTCCGTCGGCGCCGGCGAAACGCCGATCATGGCGATCGCCCCGGCCATCGCCAACGCCGTCTGCCACGCCGCCGGCGTCCGCGTCCACGCCCTGCCGATCCGGCTGAAACCGCTCTAAAGCAGTCTTTGCAGCATGGCGGCGTCGAGCAGGTCCACTCCCCCACTGCCGTTCAGGTCCGCGCCGCCACAATCTCCCGGCGGCGGATTGCCGGGGCCCGCCATGCAACCGCCGAAGACGCCCAGGTCCGCCGCATCCACATACCCGTCCGCGTTCAAATCACCGGGACCGGGCAGCGCGGTATAGCTCCACGTTTCCATGGCCACGTAGTCGTCGACATCCACGCGCTGCATCCACGTGAGCGTCACGTTCAGGCCGTCGATGTCGACGACCACGTAGCCGTACGTCGAGGCATAGTATTGCTGCCGCGGGATCATGCCGCTGTTGCTGCCATCGTAGATGCCGTCGAAAACGACGAGGGGCGCGCCCGCGGTTCCGATGATGCACTGATGGAGGTCGTTATCCGGGTTGCCGTCCTGATCGTCGATGCGCGCGTGGTCGTAGAAGTGATCGTGCCCGCACAAGTACACCCGCCCACCGGCCTGCCCGATGCTCGCCCAGAACGCATCCCGATCGCTCGGGTAACTGTCCAGACAATCCTCGTGCGCCGCCTTGAACGCCGGCTCGTGCCCGAAAGCGAAGACGTGCGGCCGCGTGTTGACCGCCAACCGCTCGTCCAGCCATACCTGGTTCACGCGGTGCGTATGACCCGAATACTCGTCCAGCCCCGCGATCAGCGCGTTCTTGTGCTCCAGCGAGTACGTCACGTTGATCTCGTCCGGCGGTCCATCGCCCGGCATGGCGCACGGCCCCGCAAACACAGTGTTCCAAGCCTCCACGCTCCCCTGATCCTCGTGGTTGCCGCGCACCGCGTAGACGGCAATGCCCGCGGTGTACACCGGCTGCATCGTGTCGCGCCAGTTGGTCAACTGCCCGATCAACTCGCCCGTGTCCTCGGAGCCTTCCACCAGGTCCCCGGGAAACAAGACCAGTTCCGGTTGCTCCGCCACGATCCGCCCGGCGATCTCCGTCAGGATCGGCGCGTTGATGCCGTTGTCGGGGCCCCGGCTGTCCCCGACGGCGATGAACCGCCAGGGCGTTCCGGCCAGCGCGGACGCCGAAGCCGCCAGAATCCCCGCGACCATGCCCAGGACCATCCCGACGTGACGCGCCGTCGCCATTCTTCCTCTCCTCACGCCACCGTCCGGCGGCCCGCTTTGTGCATTCTACCAGGGTCCCCCCGCGTCCCCCGCACAGATTCTCAGCCGGCCGGTGGAATTATCCACCGGCCGGCTGAGAGATTCAGTTCAGCGAGCTATGCGCTCAGTCTGGCCACGATTACGGTCACGGCACACACGTCGTGCCGATCACGGCCACGAACGGGTCGATGTCGGCGAACGTAACGTTGCCGTCATGGCTGCAATCGGCGTTAAGCCACGGGCACGGGCAACGATGCTGCCGCCAGGCGCTGCAGCCGGCCAGCGCGGCGACGAACGGGTCGATGTCGGCGAACGTCACGCGCCCGTCGCAGTTCATATCGCCGAAGCAAAGCTGGGCCACACCACACTCGTCCGGCACGCAGTCGCAGTCGACATCCTCGCTGAAGCCCCGACTAGTATCAACGTCGCAGTCATCCGGAACGCCGTTGTGGTTGCAGTCATGCTTCGCACCGCTGAGGATCTCGCAGGAATCCAGAGGGCCGCTGTTGGGGTCGCTGCAGCTCGCCGGACTCTCCGGATCCAGTACCCAAACGCGCGTTCCATACCCGCTGGCCTGCCCGTAGCCCACGATTTGGCCCGCGTCGTTGATGTGCCACGCCGCAATCAGCGTCCAGCACGGTGTGTGGCTTGCGAGCAGGTCGTTCAGGTCCGTGTAGCCGGAGCCGTTCGGGTCGTCCCACCGGCAGGCGTGGCCACCGCATGACCCGACGAGTTGCCCGGTATTGTTGATCGCGTAGGCGATGCCTTCCGTCCGGGCAGACTTGTCGGTCGGGAGTATCACCGGCGGCGGCAGGGGTTCCGCATGATAGCGGAAATCCCATACGGCCGGCAGTAACGCGGACCGCCCAGCAACCAAGCCGGCGTCGTTAATGCCATACGCGCTGCTCTGCGCGGTATCGAGTGCCGTCGCTGCCCATCCCGCCGAGTTCGGGTCGAAGGTCCATGCGACCGCGCGCGTCTGGTTCGGGTCCTCGCCGGACCACCCGACGATCTGGCCGGCGTTGTTGATTGCCCACGCCACGCTCATCTCGTCGCCACCGAACGTCCCGAGATCGACCATCTCCCACGTTCCGTTCGGATCGACGCACTGCCACAGCGCGGCGTGGTCGCCGGCGTATCCGACAACCAGTCCAAAGTCGTTAATGGCATGCGCTCCGGATGACGAGCTTCCGGCCGGCAGCGGGTACATGCCCGCGCTCCAGCCGTAGGCGTCCTCTGGCAACCAAACGAAGGCCCGGGCAATTCCGTTCGGGTCCGCGGACTCACCCGCCACCTGTCCATCGTCGTTGATACCGAACGCCCGGCTCCAAGCGCCGCCGAGCGTGCCGAGATCATTCAGCCCAAAGTCCAAGCTGTACGCCGGCTCGGCGAGCCAAATCCCGGCGTGATCGTTGCTGCCCTGCATGTGCGATCCTGTCGCCACCTGAGTCCGGTTGTTGATGCCCGCGCCCGGCTCACTGAAATCGTTCACCGCCCCCGCGTCCACCAGCAGCGTCGGAAGCTCCCCAACGGCCCAACGCTTCAGAATCCACTCGTCCGGATCAAAGTCCAGCCAGTGAGTGCCGGTCCCCGCATCTATGTCATAGTCCTGGCTGGCCAAGTCGTTCCAGACAACGTGACGAGTACCACCGCCACCGACCGTGTGAATGTCGATATCGATCGGCATCGTGAAGACCGGCTCGTAGAATGGAAATCCCGTCTGACGCTGCTCGATCCGAAAACGAACATGGCCGTGAGCGGCCGGCAGCAGTCGCCGATAGCGGTAATCCGGCGCCCCGCGACCGTAAACCCAGCCATATCCGTGGTCCGCGTCGGGAGCAGGAACGCCGAAAAACCAGTTGAGGTCGTGATAGGCGCTGCCTCCCGGGTGCCCCGGATAGCTCGCCCACGCGCCATAGAGACCGTGTGCCTGGCACACCTCCTCGGCAGCGCTCTTGAAGTCCTCCGTCGTTGCACAGCCACTCGGCTCCTGCGCCGTGCGATACGTCTGAAATGTCTCGTAGAACCGCGGGCTCTGACCGTTCGGATCATAACTCGGGTCCAGCACATGCCGCAGCATGTGCAAGACGAATGGCCCCTTGGAGTACTGTACCGTAAAGATCTCGTCAGCGTTCGAGACATCGTACCGATACACGGTCTCCCTGAATTGCGCTGCCACACGCAGAGGCATCTCAAACTTGAAGCGCATGTAGAGCTTGAGTGTCCCGAGCGGCGTACCGCCTGGGATCTCCGGCCGAGCGTACTGGCTTTCGAACCACAACGGCTCCGAGTAGCATGCAAAGCCCTCGTTGAGCCAGATGTCGTTCCAGGTCGCGCACGTAATGCGATCGCCCCACCACTGATGCGATAGCTCGTGAACCGAGTCCAGCTCGGCGGTCGGCCCCTTCCAGAGCGCGGGCTTATCGTCCCAGTTGCCTGGCTGGCCGCTGGCGGTTTGATGCTCCTCCGCACTATTCATTCCTTTCGGCCACTCATAAATGGCGTACTTCTCATTGCGGAAGGGGTACGGGCCATACCGTCCACCGGAAAGGCCGGCCCCCTCGAAGAAATCAAGCGCCTCCGCAGCCTGGCACCACCTGGCCCGATTCGCTTCGGTATTGTCCTCGGGGTAGAGGTACAAATGTACGGGGTAACTGCCATTCGTGCACTGCACATGAGCATAATTGGTTGCAGCGAACGCGAACAGGTAGGCCGCCGCATCGTTCAGGACTGTCCAGTGGTACGTCTTCGTGCTACCCTGCGCAGTCTCCCCCGGGGGGTACACGCCGTTGGATACCACCGTCATCCAAGACGGCACCGTAAAGTAGAAACTTGCGTTAGCCTTGTCGCAATTCCAGTTTTCCCCATCATCCTTGACCGGCCACCAGAGGTAGGCGTACGCGGGCTCCACTGTCGTAAATACGACGGGCGTATTCCCAGAGCCGTGCGTGGCGAAGTCCACGCCTGCCGAAAAGTACTTACTGATCTTGAGGAATCGCGGTTGTCCCGCGTAGTCTACGCGTACGTAGAAAAGCTCCTCGGCTGCGTGCGGCCTGCCGAGCTTGGCTACCACGGTGACGTTCGGGTCATTCGGGTCCCACCACCATTCGACCGGGTCAAACGCGCCGGCCGGACCCACGTGGTTTATTCCCACCGCGGGCGGGTCGAACGCTGCGCGGTCGAGGCGGAAACTAAAGCACGACACTCCGCTGTCGACGCACGCGACCTTCATGATATTGTACCCGGAAATACTCTGCGTGTTGGGGTCGATCGTGAGGTGGAGTTCGTAACTCTGGACGTCGGTTTCACCTTGGAAGCACGTGCAGTTGTGCCAGATCACACCGCCATCCTCGCCGTCAGCACCCGGATCACCGCCGCTGCCGCTCCCCGACGACGCATGCCATGTGTGAGCGCCGTCTCCGCCTCCCCCCCCGTTTGGGGCACCGCCATTACAGCCGCCGCGCTCGCTGCCGATGCACCCGTGCTGGTTGTAGCATGACCCACCCGCGCCGCCGCCAGCGCGCCCGTTCGCGTGCAGGGCTTGACAGGTGCCCTCGGCAAGTCGCTCACAATACCATACCTCGACGGTTCCGCCGTTGCCGCCGGCGCCTCCGCCTCCGCCGCCACCGCCACCGCCACTGGCATCTGTGGTAACGCCGTGGTCGCAGTGTTCGGGTCCGCAGACCGGGGAGCTCGGGGTAGCACACTGGCAGGCCTGAGGCGCATCGGCCCCGGCGTTGCCCTGGAGCCCGTTGGCGTGCACGGTGGCCCGGTTGTCGAAACGGTAAGCGTAGATCCTGACGTATCCGCCGCCCTGGCCGCCGGCACCGCCGTTGCCGCCGTTACCGCCGTCCGCATCCCAGGTGTAATTGCTCCACCAGGCACCGCCGCCGCCACCACCACCACCGCCGCCGTGGCCGCCGTGACCGTTCGTACGTGGCTGTGGGATCGTGGGCGAATTGCCGTCCCCGCCATCGCCGCCATTCGTGCACAGCGGCTGATGACCGCAGTTGTCGAATTGCTCATAAGGGTCATGCCCCCTCCCGTACGAGCCGCCGGGGCCGCCCGCACCGCCGCTGGTCGTGTCGGTGATAATCCCGTAGTTCGTCAGCGTCCCGCACACGCGCAGCCTGTGCCCGTTCGTGTCCAGAGTCGCGCCGGCGTTTACCGTGACGTTGTGCCAGTCTTCGTCGCTGGTCATATCCCGGTGCCCGGTGACCACGAGATTGTGGTTCGGATCCGCGTTGCCGAACGGGCTGTCCGGGGCGCACCAAGCGTCCCCCGTGTCCGCCAGCGCGAATGGGACGTACGCGACCCCCAACATCACCGCGCAACAGAACGCGATCGAAAAACGCAACTCCCTCATGACTCATCTCCTTCCAAAGTCCCTGGACCCCCTACCCGATGACCTGCGAACACGCCTATGCGTGACCGCCCACGCGCACCGGCACGGACCTGCGCCGGCACTGCCAGCCGCCAATGGCGCCGCGCGGGCGCGGCCACACTCCCTCGACGTACGAGTAAGCGTCGCGGTCTGAGCCGGCAATCACACCGGCGAGGAGCATGAGCGTGTCGAAATGCAGCCCCCGTCGCAGGCGCTGACCGCCGACAGACACTCTTCGCGCCCGGCTGCCCGGGCCGCGCCACCCTTGACCGTGAACTCAACCCGCCCATCGCGCTCCCCAGCCGCGACCCTTACTCCACGATCGCTTTCCTTACTCCCACATTCCCACGGGGACTGAACTACTGGACCCCAAACTCTCCACGACACTCTACCGCACAAGGCACCAATGTGGAAATGAAATCCCGAAAATCTCGGAAATCCCCGGCGGCGAAGAGCGCCGGGAGCGCTTCCGCGGACGACAAACGTACGTGCGACGGGACCAAGCGGTGCGACCGTTCCGCACTCTCGATCGGCGAAACCTGCCGGAAATCCTCCTCGACGGTCGCCCCAACCCCCCGTTCTCCGGGCGCGCGCTCGGCCGCTGAGCCCGGAGACCAACCCACCTTCTACACCGCCCGCTTCGCGCTCCGCTGAACTACGGCTCCCCGCTCTGACCGCGTGCCCCCTTCCGCCCCGGCGGCCGCCGGCCCGCCGCTACGTCTTCATCGAACGCCCGCTTCCGTCGCAGGATGTGGTGATAGTGCTGCCCGAACCGATGCGCCTCGTCGCGAATCTGCTGCAACAGCCGCAGCGCCTCGTTGTTGCGCTCGAGCTTCAGCGGCTTCGCACGGGCCTGCACATAAACCAGCTCGTCTCGCTTCGCCAGCGACACCACCATCGCCGGCTTCGCCGCATGTTGCCCCTCCGTCTCGATCGCCCGCTGCATGTGCTCGAACGCCTCTAGTGCCGCGTGCAATTGCCCCAGCCCGCCGTCAATGAGAATGATGTCTGGATACAGCTCCTCCGCGACCGCCGCATACTTGTACCGCCGCGCAATCACCTCGCGGATCATCGCGTAGTCGTCCATCCCCGCGACCGTCTTGATCTTGAATCGCCGGTAGCCGCTCTTGAACGGCTTGCCATCGATGAAGCACACCAGCGACCCCGCCGAGTCCTCCCCCTGCAGCGTCGCAATGTCGATCCCCTCGACAATCCGCGGCCGTGCCGACAGACCCAGCAGTTGCTGCAGCTTCTCCAGCCCCGCGGCCGGGTCGATGAAAAACACCTCCGGCTGCACGTCCTCCGTGACGCTCCCGCTGAGTGACAGCGACTCGATCGCTTGCATGCGGTCCCGCACGACCGCCGCCTCCTCGTACCGCTTCTCCGCCGCCGCCTGCTCCATCTCCTTGCGAAGCTGCCGCAGCAGCACACTCCGCTTGGAATCGAGCAGCTTCCGCAGCCGCCGTATGTCGGCCGCGTACGCCTCCCGGCCGATCCTGTCCCCGCACGGCGCCGTGCAACGATCAATCGCGTGCAGCAAACACGGCCGAAAGAACCGCCGCTTCTCGTCCGCCGCCTCAATCTCCAGCTCGCACGTGCGGAATTTGAACACCTTCTGCAACGCGTTGACGGCCTCGCGCACGCCGGCCGGATTGAGAAACGGCCCGTACAGCTTGCTCCCCTTCACCCGCGGCCGCCGCGTCACGTACACCGCCGGAAAATCGTCCGCCGCAGTGATCTCCAGATACGGGAAGGTCTTGTCGTCCTTCAGCAGATCGTTGTAGTGCGGCCGAATGTCCTTGATGAGCCGCGCTTCCTTGAGCAGCGCGTCGACCTCCGTCTCGCACTCCAGAAAATCGATGTCGTCGACCAGCGTCACCATGTGCGCGATCCGCGGCCCGCGCGTATTGAGCAGATCCGCGGAGTCCTGAAAGTAGCTCCCCACGCGCGGCCGCAGGTCGGCGGCCTTACCAACGTACAGCACCACCCCGTCGCGGTCCTTCATCAGGTACACGCCGGGCGTCTTCGGAAACCGCGCGATCTTCTCGCGCAGCCGTTGCACACGGGCTTCGTCGCTCTCACGCGTCACAGACGATCATATTACCGCGGCCAGGCCGCCCGTCGCACGACCGCCCCCGCCGCTATACAATCCGCCACGGGTCCGACCGTCTCATTCGAGGAGTGATTTCATGTCCTGCAACCGTCGCGTCTTCCGGAAAAGCTCGCCATCGCTCGCCGTCCTGCTGCTCGTCGCCACCGCCTTCGCCCAACGCCCCGCCTACCCCCCCACCCGCACCGTCGATGTCGTCGACGAAGTCCACGGCGTCAAAATCCCCGACCCCTATCGCTGGCTCGAAAACAGCGACGACCCCGACGTCCAGAAGTGGACCGAGGCGCAGAACGCCCTCACGCGCCGCCTCCTCGACCAGTTCAAGCCCCAGCGCGAAGCCCTCGCCAAACGCCTCGAAGAGCTGCACGCCGCCAACGTCAGCTCCGTCCCGGCGATCTTCGGCGACCGCTACTTCTTCACGAAGCGCGAGGGGCTTCAGAACCACGCCGTGCTATATGTCTGCGAAGGCAGCCGCACCGCCGAGCCGCGCGCCGTTCTCAACCCCAACACCTTCAGCGAAGACGGCACGGTCGCCCTCGACTGGTGGAGCTCCTCACCCGACGGCTCCCTGCTCGCCTACGGCAAGTCCGCCAGCGGCTCCGAGAAGAGCACGCTCTACCTGCGGGACGTGAAAACCGGCCAGGACCTCGACCTCGTCATCCCCTACACCCGCTACTGCAGCATCGCCTGGGACACCGACGCCCGCGGCTTCACCTACACGCGCTACCCCGAGCCCAACACCGTCCCGCCCGGCGACGAAAATTACTTCCGCCATGTCTACTACCACAAATTCGGCACCGACTGGAAGAGCGACCCCAAGATTTGGGGCGACGGCCAGCCGAAGGAAGTCATGGCCGACGTGAGCGACTCCAGCGACTACCGCTACCAGTTCCTCACCGTCGCCTGGGGTTGGGCCAAGAACGACCTCTACGTCCGCAAGACCGGCGAAACGCAATTTCGCCCCGTCGCCGTCGGCCTCGAAGCCCTGACCGGCGCCGACGCGCTCGGCGAGAACCTGATTATCCGCACGAACTACAAAGCCCCGCGCTACCGCATCGCCATCGCCCCCATCGACAAGCCCGAGCCCGACAACTGGAAGGACGTCATCCCCGAGCAGCCCGGCGTCATCAACAACTTCGAGATCGTCGACGGCAAGCTCGCCGTCCGCCTCATGGAGAACGCCTACTCGCGCCTCTGCCTCTACGAGCCCAACGGCCAGCTCATCAAGGACATCGACCTGCCCACGCTCGGCTCCGTCGGCGGCCTCAGCGCCCGCCCCGACCGCTCCGAGCTCTTTTTCGACTTCCAATCCTTCGCCTACCCGCCGGTCGTCTTCCGCTACGACACCCGCACGCAAGCGACCACCGAAATCGACCGCATGAAGGTCAAGCTCGACCTCGACCGCTACGAGACGCGCCAGGTCTGGTTCAACTCCAAGGACGGCACGCGCGTCCCCATGTTCGTCACCCACAAAAAGGACCTCAAGCTCGACGGCCAGAACCCCGCCGTCCTGTACGGCTACGGCGGCTTCAACGGCAGCCAGACCCCCGGCTTCTACCGCGGCGGAATCCCCTGGCTCGACGCCGGCGGCATTTGGGCCGTCGCCTGCATCCGTGGCGGCGGCGAGTTCGGCGAAGACTGGCACAAAGCCGCCATGCTCGACAAAAAGCAGAACTGCTTCGACGACTTCATCGCCGCCGGCGAGAAGCTCATCGCCGACGGATACACCTCCAAGGACCGCCTCGGCGCCCGCGGCGGCAGTAACGGCGGCCTGCTGACGGGTGCGATGATGGTCCAGCGGCCGGACCTCTTCCGCGCGATCGACTGTGCCGTCCCGCTGCTCGACATGGTGCGCTACCACAACTTCAAGATCGCCCGCCTGTGGATTCCCGAGTACGGCTCCGCCGAGGACCCCAACCAGTTCCAATACCTCTACGCCTACTCGCCCTACCAGCACGTGAAACCCGCCACGGCGTACCCGGCGGTCCTGTTCACGACCGCGGACAGCGATTCGCGCGTCGACCCGATGCACGCCCGCAAAATGGCCGCGGCGATGCAGGCGGCAACGTCCTCGGACCGTCCGATCCTGCTCTGGGTCGAAACCAAAGCCGGCCACGGCGCCGGCAAGCCGCTTTCCAAGTACATCGAAGACCAGGTCGACGTCTGGACCTTCTTCTTCTGGCAGCTCGGCGTCTGGCACCCGTAGCGGCCCGCGCCCTCCCGTCCCCGCGGATCCGAGCCGGGCCAGTCATGGCCCGGTCTCCCCGTGATCCGAGCCGCGACCGGCAGGGAGCGAACCCCGCGTCCACCATTGGGCCCGCGCAATCCGCGCCGGGTTCCCTGCCAACCATTCGTATCCGCTGGTGCGTGATTCCCATCTCGCACCCGGACCTGCGGGAATCCCTTCCCGCGTCCGGTTTCGCCGTCTGATCCGAACCCCGCACGCGAGTGCGCGGCGCCTCGTGTGCCAAGCCGACGCCCGTTCGCGTCGCCATGCGGACCCCGTCCCCCGCGCCCTTATCACCTTTCACCGTCTCAGTTTATCACCCGCCCCGCGCCCCCGATCGGAGCCCGAGCGACAGCGAGGGGCATCTCCGCCTTGCCGCCCCCGCCGCCGCGCGATCCGCTCCGTCCCACGCCCCCGATCGGTCCAATCTGTCCTAATCGTCCTATCCGTCCTATGCCCCTCCCCACCGCCTCCGCCCCTACATTGACCGCACGCGCACCGCATCGTATTCTGGGCTCATGGGGCGCAAGTCGAAGCCTGCACCGAAACGACCCAAGCGTCGCGCGCCAACCGGCACCCGACTGTCCCATGCGGCGCGCGGAACGAATCCGCTCGCCACTCCAGCCACGAACGGAGAACCCGCCAAGCAGGGACCCGACGTCTTCATCTCCTACAGCAGCCACGACAAGGCGTGGGTGCGCGGCGAACTGCTAAAGCGCATCGAGCAGGCCGGACTGAAAGCGTTCATCGACTACCGCGACTTCACGTGCGGCGCGCCGGGCATCAAGGAGATGGCACGCGGCGTGACGACGTGCCGCAAGACGCTCCTGGTACTCACGCCGAAGTACATCGACAGCGAGTGGTGCGACCTCGAAGGCGTCATGGCGCAGACCCTCAGCCCGGCGAATCGCGACCTTCGGGTCATCCCGTTGCTCAAGACGCCGTGTGAGAAGCCGCTGTACGTTGGCGCCCTCACCCACATCGACTTCACGACCGGCGCCGACCTTGACCTCGCCTGGCGCCAGCTCCTCACCGCGTTGGGCGCGCCGCCGCCGCCGGAACCCCCGAAGGAACCCCAGCCCAACCACTGGTTCCTGCCCCATCCCTATCCCATGCCGCCCAACTTCACCGGCCGCGTCGCCGAGCGCGCCATGCTCAGCGCCTGGCTGGACGCAGACACCGCGCATCCGCTGCTGAGCCTCCGTGCCCTCGGCGGCTTCGGCAAAAGCGCGCTCGCCTGGCACTGGCTCACCCACGACGTGCAGCCCGCCGCCTGGCCGCACGTCGTCTGGTGGAGCTTCTACGAAGGCGACGCCAGCTTCGACCACTTCCTCGCGGACACGCTCGACTACCTGGGCGTCGAAAAGACCGTCTGCCAGGCGCTGTCGCCTCACGAGCGGGTTGAAAAACTCCTGCAACTGCTTCACGCCCCCGGCACGCTGCTCGTGCTCGATGGCTTCGAGCGCGTTCTCCGCGCCTTCGGCGGACTCAACGCCGCGTATCAAGGTGACGACGCGTCGCGATCCGAAGCCAACGATTGCGATTGCATCTCGCCGCTCGCCGAGCGCCTCCTTCGCGGCGTTGCCACCCTGCCGGCCATCCGCGCCAAGGTCCTGCTCACGACTCGCCTCCGCCCCCGAGCGGTTGAGGATCACGGCACGCTGCTTCAAGGCTGCCGCGAGGAGGAACTCTTGCAGATGCAGCCCGCTGATGCCGTGGAGTTCTTCCGCGCCCAAGGCATCCGCGGCACGCACACCGAGATCGAGCAGGCCTGCGTACCTTACGGCTACCATCCGCTTAGAGCAATTTCACTTTTCCCCTTGCGCCGGGAGCGCGCACGCGCTTATAGAGGGTCGCAGCACAAGGAGGTGTTGCGATGCCGGCGTATTCGTTGGATCTTCGGCAACGGGTTTTGG
>Ga0182017_10000747_pt1 | contig 25575 bp, 19 predicted proteins | sample 712E3DmetaG_FD_120492 | JGI IMG/M metagenome (GOLD analysis project Ga0182017, IMG submission 120492) | Permafrost microbial communities from Stordalen Mire, Sweden - 712E3D metaG | ecosystem: Environmental > Terrestrial > Soil > Wetlands > Permafrost | place: Sweden: Stordalen | collected... | reverse complement strand
CGAAGGGGGAAGCGAGCGGGGTGGGGGTGGCAGGTGGGGGGCCGAAGGGTCTGGCGAGGCCGAGCGAAGCGAGCGGGGAGGCGGTGGCGGGGTGGGGGGCCGAAGGGCGGAGCGAACCCTTTGAGGGTTACCAGGTGAATTCCTGGTATCTTGCAGCCCATGCCAGAGGTGGCCAGAAGCTGGTCCCGCGCAGGCCTGGTGCTGACACTCTATCTCGCACTGGCCTCGGTTGGCGTGGCTTGGTCGACCTCGCGCGGAGACGGCAGCACATGGCGTCTGGCGGGGCGCGAAGACAGCCAGACCCTGCTCGGGGCCATCGCCGGAGTCCTGATCGGGCTTGGTTACGTGTTCGCGTCGCGGCTTGCGGTACACAGGTTCGAATGGGCGCGCGCGCTTCATCGAGACATGCGCGCCATTCTCGGGCCGTTGCCAAACGCCGAGGCAGTGGTGTTGGCAGTCGCCTCGGCCCTGGGCGAGGAGATCTTCTTCCGGGGAGCCCTCTTGCCCGCCGTCGGCCTGCTCGGGTCGAGCCTGATATTCGCCCTGCTTCACGTGGGGCCGAAGCTCCGGTTCTTGCCGTGGACCATTTCCTCATTCGTAGCAGGCTTGGTGTTCGGGCAACTCTTCATCTGGTCGGGTGATCTAACCGGACCGGTGGTGGCGCATTTCACGGTGAACTTCCTCAACTTTCGCTTTCTTTCTGCACACGAGATGCGATGAGCGGAAGTCACCTGCAACGGATCATGTTGGGATGGGTCCTGCTCGCCTGGCCAACCCAGGGGCGTGCGGCTGACGAATTCTCGGGCGCGGACAAGCTGCGCGCGATCTACTCGGCCGAGTTTCGTTTCACCAGGCAAGGGTTCCCCGTGGTGCCGGTGGCCATCGCCGAGGGACTCGCACGGGTGACCATCAGCGCCGGTGCTTCGGGCGGTTTGCGCCTCTTTCCCGAAGGCGAGGGTAGCTCCGAGGTGCGCGGCGAGGAGGCTTGGCAAGTTCGCGCATCAGCGACGGTGCCGGCCAAGTTGAGCCATTGGGCGGTAGTGTGGCGCGGGAAACCGGGACAAGGGAACGAAGCCGACGCGCAGATCGAGCGGTGGAAAGACCTCGGTGAAAAGCCACGCCGATTCGAGCAGGGCACCGTGTTTGGCGTGGGTGGCGAGGTGCTCGACCGGCGCGAGGTCTTGGTGGGGGTGGGGCCATTTGGCAAGCCGGAAGGGGCCGAGCATGCCCTTGAGGCATTGGCCCGCAAGGCCACCCTGGCAAACCCGGGCGTGTTCACCGAGTTGGTTGATCGCCCGCACGGGCAATTGGAAGCGGTCGGCAGCAGAACCGGGATGAGTGTGCGCAACGAGGGTGTGCTGTGGTTCGTGGCGGGCGGGGACAGCCCGCTGCAGGTGGAGGCCGAGGGCACGGCGGGGAAGGCATTGACTAGGGTGTCGGGCGCCTACTTCGGCAAGCTGTACGTGACCTTGGATCGCAATGGCAGCCTGGCTGTGGTCAATGCTTTGCCCGAGGATCGTCTGTTGGCCGGCCTGCTTCCGGCCGAGATCTTTCCCAATGCCCCGGGGGAAGCGCTCAAGGCGCAGGCGGTGGCAGCGCGAGGCGAGCTGCTGACCAAGATCGGCACGCGACACATCGGTGATCCTTTCCGGTTGTGCTCGCAGACGCATTGTCAGGTCTACTCGGGTGCGGGCCGGGAGACCCCGCGGACCACGGCGGCGGTCGCCGCGACCCGCGGCGAGGTGCTGTTCACCGCCGACGGCAAGGACTTGGCTGACACCGTGTATTCAGCCAGTTGCGGCGGCCACACCGAGAACAACGAGAACGTCTGGCCCGAAATGCCCGCCCTGCCGGCTCTGCGCGGCCATCGCGATGCGCCCGCTGCTGGGAAGCAGGACATCTATGCAGCGGGCGTGAGCGCAGAGAACGTGACGCGCTTCATTGACCAGCCGCCGGCTGCCTATTGTGGTCAGGCCCACCTTGGGGCGGGTGATCGCTTTCGCTGGACGGTAAAGCGGACCGCTGCCGAGCTGGACAAGCTGCTTGACCAATACCATCTGGGCAAGATACGGGCTATCGAGGTGCCGCAGCGAGGGGTATCAGGGCGCGCACTCGCGGTACGCGCGGTGGGCTCGGCCCGCAGCGAAACCATCCGCGGCGAGTTGCGCATCCGCCAGACCTTCGGCGGGCTGCGCAGTTCGCTGTTCGTCGTGGAGTTCAAGAACGGCGACGCGATCTTTCGCGGCGCTGGTTTTGGCCACGGCGTGGGCATGTGCCAGACCGGCGCCGTGGGAATGGGAGAAGCCGGCAAGAGCTATCAAGAGATCCTGCGCCATTACTACCCGAACACCGTATTGCGGAAACTTTGGTAGTTAGCTTTTTCACCACAGAGGACACAGAGGACACAGAGGTCGGAGAGGAAGAAGGGGTTCGGACCGGACAAAAACCAACCCTTCCTTTTCCGGTCCGGCTCTGTGACCTCTGTGCTCTCTGTGGTTCAACCAGCATTCTTTCCCGACGGTGGCGCGGCCTTCTCGGGGGACTTGGGGCCGTTGTTGAGGATGAAGTAGTCAACGCCGGCGGTGCCGCAGGCCTCCTCGTTGCGGTGGAAGGTCCAGTGGATGTAGACCTTGCCATTGCCAGACAGGATGGTCGGTGGCGGGGTGGGGTAGGGAGCTGCGCTGAAGACCACGTCGATGGCCGCGCTGTCGTAGATGGTCAGCCCCGAGGACCGCACCACACCCACGCGATCCACATTCCCTTGGCCGTCGAGAACGATTTCCAGCTTGGCTACCAGGCTGGGATTGTTGAGCGGCAAGCTGGCGGATTTGCTGTCCAGGCCGGCCATGAAACCGAAGGCCCACAGCTCATGGATCTTCCGATGCATGCGCGTGATGAACTGGGCAAAGGGCGCGGCGCGTGTATTGAGCGCGGTCTGGTTGCCAGGCTTGACCTCGGCGATGAAGTTCTCGAGGGCGGAGCGCACCCGTTCGCGCCGCTCGGCGAATTTGCCCTTGCGCTTGGAGCGTTCGGCTTTGGCCAGCGCTGCCGCCGCCTCGGCGTCGGTGCCGAATACGGATTCGTACTGTCTGCGGGTCAGGCGCAGTCGTGCGCCGGGACCGCCGCCTCCGCCGCGCGAGCTCGATTGCTCCTCATCGGGCTGAAAACGCATCCCGTCGGGTGAGACGGCCTCACGTTCCACGCTTTCAGCCTTGCGCGGGCCGCGCATGGCCAGGGTGGCCTTGCCCGGCGCCTCGGGTCGGAATGACTCGGGCAAGGGATGCTCGCCGCCTTCGCCCGCCCGCTTTTCCGGCCGTGCTGCGCGGTCTTCCAGAGAAGCGATCTTGTCTTCTTGGTCCGAGGGATGCGCTTGCAGGCCAACCTGCTCCCGTTCCAGGTTGGTCTCGCGGGCACGGGTTTCGTTCTCGGTTCGGTTGTTCTTCTCGGCCAAATACTTGGCATGCTCCGGCGCTTCCACATCCTTGCCCATGTCGAGCTCGACGATTTTCTGGTGCGGTCGCTCGGGCGGCGGCGGGGGCGGCTCTTCTGACTTGGGGGGCGGAAGCTGCGCGAGCGGCTTCTCCGGTGGCTTGGGGATGGGCGGCAGTTTCTCCGGAGGAGGCAACTCGATTTCGGTCTCGGGCTGCTTCTGCAATTGGGCGAGCTTCTGCGTCTTCTTGTCACGCGGCTGTTTCTCGGGCGGCGCGGGCTCCTCGACGGCGGGGAGCCCGGCCGGCAACTCGCTCTCTTTGACCGACTCGAAGCTCAAGTCGACTTCGTTCGACTCGCGCTTGCCATAAATGAGGGCTAGGACCACCAGAGGCAGAATGACTTGCGCGTGCAGGAGTACCGACGCGAGCAGACCACGGCCGAGGTAGCCGCTAGGTCGCTGGTTTCGTCGGGTGCCCATGGCGCAGTCGGAGGTTACTCCATCTGTCGCGGCCGTCCACCTACATGGGAAGCGGGCTCCCCACGCGGCTAGGCCTCACTCAGCCTTGGACTTCGGTCGCGGCATCAGTGGCGCGCTGCGAGCGTCGTCGCCTACCCGGACTGGCAGCACGGCCATGGCCAGGCCTTTCCAGTGCAGGCGGCGTTCGACCTGGTAGGCGGTCTCGTTGTGCAGGATTCGCTGTAGCCAGGTCTCACGCTTCCAGATTAGCTTGCCGGCAAAGAACACGACGCGGGGAAACTCGTCCGCAATCTTGATGCACAGGCGGCTGGCCTCGTACACCGCGTCCAGCCCTTCGGCCATTCGGTAGCTGGAGTTCCAGCCCAGGCTCTTGGCGAGAGTCACATATTTCTGCAGGGTTTCTTCAACCCGGAGGCGCAGCGAAGCTACCTCGGCGGCGCCCTTGAACGTGCCGGTGTCGTGCACTGCCGCTGAGACGAACACCAGATTGGCAAAGTAGCCGGGGTAGGTGCGCTGGATGGAGAGCATGGAGTGCACGCCCAGACCGCCGTACTTTGCCACCAGGAGGACCGCGGTGGGCTTGCTAGGATCCGGCTCACCCCCGTGTCCGTCGAGCCCCACCAGGTTGTCCAGGTCAGCATCGAGTAGGGCCAGTTGCCGGGCAACCTCGCGGTAGTGGGACTTTACCAACAGGCACACCACGATGAGGGCGGTGGTCACCAACAGGGTCAGCCAGGCGCCCTGCGAGAACTTGAGGACGATGGTGAAGGTCAGGATCGATAGGCACATGACCAGTCCGACGACGTGAACCAGGATGTGACGTCCCCACTTGGCATCGCGGGACCGCTCGCGCAGCCAGAAGCGGCACATGCCAAGCTGAGAGAGAGAGAACGTGATGAACACGTTGATGGCGTACATGGTCACCAGGGCGTCCACGTTGCCGTGGGTGAACAACAGCAAGGCGATGGCGGCCACTCCGAGCATCACGACGCCGTCTTTGGTGGTCAAGCGATCGGACAGGGATGCGAAACGCCGGGGCAGCCATGAATCGATCGCCATGTTGGACATGACCCGCGGCCCGTCGATGAAACCGGTCTGCGCCGCCACGAAGAGCAGCGCGCCCTCGGACACCAGGGTGAGGACGACGAAAGCTTTGCCAACCGGCAAGCCGAGCACGTGCCAGTTCGTGGCGAAGGCCTCCACCAGCACGCCGTTCAATGTCTTGCCCTCTTGGGGACGGATGCCAAAGAGGAGGTAGCAGAGCAGGATGCCGCCTGCGGTGAAGGCCAGCGATACGGAAAGATAGACCATGGTGCGTTTGCCGGTGGCCACCCGCGGCTCACGCATTATTTGCAGCCCGTTCGACACCGCTTCGATGCCGGTGTACGTGCCGGCACCTCGGGAATAAGCGGTCATGAAGATGATAAACACGCCGAATACGCCGTAGCTCCGGATGCTCTGCGAGAACTCACGCGTGAGGTTGGTGGCCACCTCCGGTGTGTGACCGATGTGCGAGCCGAGGCCGCCCAGAATCAGCACGAGGTGAGTGATAACGAAGACCATGAAGACGGGCACTAGCGGCGTGACCGACTCCTTCACGCCGCGTATGTTGAGGACGATGAGAAGCGTGATGACGACAAACTCCAGGGGCAATTTCCAGGTGTGGTAGCTCAGCGGTAGCATGTTGAAGACGGCATCACCGCCCGAGGCGATGGACACAGTGATCGTCAGGATGTAGTCGACGAGCAGCGCCGAGCCTGAGAGGAGCCCGGCCTTCTCGCCGAGCAGTTTGCTGGCCACCACGTAGCCACCGCCGCCGGCGGGGAAGTGTTCGATGATGCGGCTATACGCGTAGGAGATCACGAACACGGTCAGCGCGGTAGCCAGCGCCATGAACACCGCCAGATAGGTGGTGTTGCCGTGTTCGAGCAAGGAGCGGAAAGATTCGTCAGGGCCGTATGCCGAGGATGACAATCCGTCGGCGCCCATGCCAACCCAGGCCAAGAATGCAATCAGCGAGATCTTGTGGAAGACACCAGGATCCTTGAAATCCCGCGGGCGACCCACCATGACCCGCCAGCCGGTCTCCAGCAGGGACGCTTTGTCTTCCGGCCGGGTCGTCTCGTGACTACTCATTCAGCTTTCTTGACCGGCCCCCCGTCCTTCGGGGCCTCTTCTGCCTACGAGGTTAGCTGACGGGCTCGGGAGGAGGCGGTTCCCCGGTGCTGGCTGGCACTTCGCCCCAGAACGATTCGGTTCCCCCGTTCCGGCGAGACCGGATTCGGCGGTCAGATTGCTACTCCTGGCAGCGGGCGAAGTCAATCAGTGCAGTTTCCGATACACCCCAATCACCACCCCCAGCAGATTCACGCTGCGAAAATCCCGCTTGCGCACCATGATGGGTTCCATGCTGGGGTTGGCGGGCTGGAAGCGGATGGAGTCGCCCTCCGGGTAGTAGCGCTTGACCGTGGTTTCTTCGCCGATCATGACCACCACCACCTCGCCCGAGTTGGCCTGGAGCTGCTTGCGTACGAACACGTAGTCCCCATCGAGGATGCCGTCGTCAATCATGGACTCGCCCTTGACCCGCAGGGCGAAGACCTCGCGGTTCTGACCTATGAAGAACCGATCCACCTTGACCGTGTCCTCGTAGTTCCGCACCGCCAACAGCGGTTGCCCGGCCGCGACCTTGCCGAGGATTGGCACGTCGATGGTTTGGCCGGTCGAAAGCAGGGGGCGCAGAGCGCGCGATTTGAGGTCCTCACGCTGCAGGTAGCCCTTCTTTTCTAGGGCCCGCAGGTGATCGTTTACCCCGTTGGTGGACCGGATGCCGAAGTGGCTGCCGATCTCTCGCAAGGTGGGCGGATAGCCGCACCTGCTGATCGATCCGGAAATGAAATCCAGAACCTCGCGCTGGCGATCGGTCAGGTCGCTGGCGGGATCATCGTCGCGTACGATCGTCAAGTGGCCCATGAGCGCTCCTCTGCAGGGTAACTGAACAAACGTATGGTACGGAACATATGTCCCGTGTCAAGTTCATGTCGTCTAGCTCACTGCGGCATGGCGATTTGCAGGTCTGGCGCTGGCGGATTCGTCCCGCAGGATTTTCACGCAACTTTGGCCGGGCCACGCCGACAAGCATGCATGAGCGAGATCCCAACCAGTCCAACCCTTGCAGCCATCGTCGGCGACGACCCAGCGCTACGCCTGGTGCTGGCGCGTGCGGCGCGGGTTGCACCCACTCGCATCCCCGTGCTGGTGACAGGCGAGAGCGGGACCGGCAAGGAGCTGCTCGCCCGCGTTTTGCACGAGCTGGGGCCCCAGCCGAAGGGGCCCTTTGTCGCCGTCAACTGTGGCACCCTGGCCCGCGAACTGGCAGAAAGCCAACTCTTCGGGCACGAGCGCGGCGCTTTCACGGGCGCCGGATCGCGCCGCACGGGCTGGTTCGAGGAGGCCGCTGGGGGCACCCTGGTGTTGGACGAGATCGGCGAGCTGCCCATAGACTTGCAGCCCAAGCTCTTGCGGGCACTGGAAACCGGGCGCATCCGGCGGGTGGGCGGCAGCGGCGAGACCGCGGTGGAAGTGCGCCTTCTGGCCACCACCCTGCGCGACTTGCGACGGGACACGCAGCGTGGCTCATTCCGTCTGGATCTCTTCCACCGCCTGGCCGGTTTCGAGCTGAGGTTGCCGGCCTTACGCGAGCGGCCGGGGGACATCCTTCGTCTGGCCCAGCATTTCCTGGACGAGTTCAGGCCCGACATTGGTCCGCACGTCATCACGGCAGAGGCGGCCACCAAGCTGCTTGCGCATGACTGGCCGGGCAATGTGCGCGAATTGCGTCACGTGGTTCGCCGAGCCGCGCTCTTGACCAGTGTCGTGATCGACGCCCCCAACGTAGAGATCGAAGCGACGGGCGACGGCTCAGCCAGAATGTCGCGTGCGGCTGACGGCACCGGGCCGGGGGCAGCAGCGGTCGACCCTGTCCGGTCCCCAGCGGCGTCCCTGGTCGACAGTGACCTTCTGCCTTTGCGCAACAAGTCCTTCGAGCAGATCCAGATGGACGTCTTCGTCTGGGCCCTTCGACGCAACGGCAATAGCCGCCGCCGCGCTGCTGCGGCGCTGGGCATTTCGCGCTCAACCTTTTGCGACCGGGTCAGAAGGCTAGGCCTTGCCCCAGGCGCCTGTCCCTCGCCCGCAAGCCAGTGAGAGAGTGGGCTCACTAGTGCTGCCCGCCAGAAGAACTTGAAGGGATCGCAAGCGTGTTGTCGGCAGCACGCGAGCGCAAGGCGCGAGCCGCGAGGCCGCAAGGCCGAGCGGGGGAAGGGGGGAAGCCTCCGGCACTCGGGACCTGCCACCCGCCCTGCCCACCCCTCGGGCTTCGCCCTCGCCCTCGCCGGCGGGCTTTGCCCGCCGGGGGGAGGGGCTCTCCCCTCCGTAGATCGATCCTAGCTCGGTGGCTGGGCCACAGCAGGAGCAGCATCGCTCGCTGCGGGAGGCGCCGGTCCAGGCGCGGGAGGCGGGGCCGGCTCGGCAGCCGGCGGTGATGGCGGGGGCGGGGGCGGCGTCGGTTCCGGAGGCGGCACTCGTTCGGGTGGCGGATTGTCTATCCGCGGATCATATCCCGGGAAGGGGGGAACGGGCGAGGGAGGGGGTGCAGGCGGGGCAGGCTCGGCGGCCGGCGCCGACGAGGTATCGGTTGCTGTCGCAGATTCCGTGGTGCTCCCAGGCTGGGGAGAAGCGGGCGCTGTGCCGAGCATTTGGGCTGAGTGGGGAAGGTTGGCGAACGCCGACGGCGGCGCGCCTGCCTTGGCCGCAATGGGCTTCGGGCCTGACGCCGGGGCACCGAACGGCGAAGTCTTGGTCCACAGCGGCGCTCCCAGGTGGTTGAGCAGCCCGCTCACGCGAAAACCGTAGAACCCGTCCGCGCGTTTGCCTGCCGAGGCAGCAAATTGCATGATGGTACTAAGCTTCTGCGAGCTTTTGAGCAGAGCGTCGCTGAGTTTGAAGCGGACGTAGATATCCAGCCACGACAAGGCGAAGTTGTCACTCAGCCTGATCTCCCCCTCCAAATAGATTTCGCCGTCAGGCGACTTGGCCTGCGCGCCCTGCAAGCGGCCCACCCCCTTGTCGATGGACACCCGCCCTACGAAATTGCCCAGACGGATTTTGGGAAGTCCCAGACCCTCGTTGAGAAGGGGGTTGCCTGGGATGATTAGCTTGGCTTTGCCATCGCCCACCGTGCAGGCGCTGCAGGTCCAGGTCAGTGAACCTACCGTCGCGGAGGCGCGCAGGCCGGGCATCTTTTCATCGAGCCGCAGTTCCAGCGTGCCGGACAGGGGCAGATTGATGGCAGCTTTGACCCAAGGGATACTGGACAGATCGATTGCCGTCGCTGACACGTGCAGGCCGCTTTCGGTCTTGCTGCGCGTGGTTTCTACGTCCAGGTCGCCGCCGAATACGCTGGCGGAAACCTGGTAGGTCTTGCGGCCAGCCAGCGCTCCCAGGAGCGACCAGCGCACCTTGGCCACTGGGACCACTATGCGCGTGGGCTTGCCCCCGCCGGACGGACGCGAGGAGATGGTCATGTCTTTGAGTCGGATGCCCAGACCCAAGGCGGGACCCGCCGACTTGACCTCGACGTTGTAGCCTTGCTGCTCGGCCAAGACCACCAGGTAGTCCTTCAGTCGGCCATAGGGCAGCGTCAGAACGAAGACCAAGAAGAACACGAACCAACCAAACGCCGTGGTGGCTCCGATCTTCCAAAGGCGGCGCGCGCGATCGCTCATCATGGTTCTAGTCCTTCCCCTTCCCTGGGGGCTTTTTGCGCCGCTCTTCCTTCAAGCGCTCGTAGGCCGTGGCGGTCATCTCCACATCCAGCTTGTCGCCTTCGCCGAAGCTGCGCCGGATCTGCAACCGCGTGACCACGATCAGCCGAGGGTTGGTTTCCACCTTGGCGAGGAAGGTGGCCAGTTCCTTGAGGCCAACCTTGCGCAGCTTCACGTCCAGGCTGTGCTCCAGGTAGCGCTTGCCTGCGGGAGCGGGCGGACGATCCACGGTTTCCGGAATCTCGATGCCGGCCTCCTTGCCGGCGGCTTCGAGGTCGGCGGCCAATTGCGGCGGCTCGACGCCGATGCGCGTCTCCAGTGCAACCATGCGTGACTTGGCGTCCAAGTAGTCGTCGCGATGTCGGGAGATGGCAGCGAGCGCCTCACGCGTGTCTTGGTTGCTGGTGCTGATCTCCTGCAGCGAATCGACGATGAGGTAGCCGGTGAGGAGAAGGGCAAGGGTGAGGACGGCGCTGGCCAGTATCGAGATGAGCTTGCGTTCGCGCGGCGCCATCCGGTTCCACTGGGCGGTCGCGTAGGCCATAGGTCGTCGCAGCCGGCTCGCGATCATTCCCATCAGGCGTTTGAGAAATCCCATGGCTTCCCTACGGGCACTTCGAGTTGATGGTCAGGCTGAACTGCTTTCCGCCACCGCTGACCTCGGTGAGGGGGCCCTTGCTGATCTCTTCGAAGCAATCGATCTCCTTGAGCTTGGCCACCACGTCGTCAAGCGCCGCGGCGGAATCTACCGTGCCCTTGACCGTGGTCTTCTTGGCTTTGATTTCCAGGTCCTGCACGTCGATGGCCACCTGGTCGGCAGCGGGCATCTTGCGCGAGATCTGGTCAAGCAGATCGTAGGCGGTGACCCGGGGCAATGGCGCCATTTCGTCGCGGAAGGAGCGCCTCAGTGCCGCAGTCACCTCAGTCGCATCGGAGCGCGCTTCCCCAAAGAGTTCCTTGGTGGCCAGTTTCAGTTTCTCTCTGAGTTGTTGCTGTTCACCGGATAGACGCCGGAGCGCGATGGTTCCGTCCACCGCGGCACACGCCAGCACAGCCCCGGCCAGCAGGGCCAGGTGGGCGGCCTTCTGGCGCACCACCGAGAAACTGACGCGGTACTGAAACGGTCCGCGCCGCAGGTCCAGTTGCTTGTGGCCCCGCACTCCGGCCCAGGCCAGGGCAAAGGCCAAAGCCAGACGCGCGCGGCCTGCGGACCCCTCCTCGTCGACCACGGAGACCTCATCGACCTCTTCGCTCCCTGGCGCTTCTGCAATGGGCGGGGCCGGCCAGAGGCTGGTGGGGATGCCCAACTCCTCCTGCAGAAACTCGGCCAGCCCCTGCAAGCGCGAGCCGCCGCCGGCCAGCAGGATGGCCTCCACCGGGGTCTTGTCCTGGGCGCGGAAGCTGGCCAAGGTCTGGCGCAGGTCACGCAAGAAGGGCGCCAGCGCATCCCTGCACACTGGGCCGAGATGGCGTTGCGCGGCGGTTTCCGGCGGCTGCGCCCGGCTGGGCACGAACCCATAGGTGTGTTTGGCCTGCTCGGCCTGGGCAAAGGTCCACTTTTCCCGCGAGGCCCGCACCAGGGCAACGGTCAACTCCTCGCCCGCGTGGCTGCTGGTCCGGCCGAACACCGCTTCATTGCCGCGCAGAAAACAAAGCTTGCTGTGCCGATGGCCGACGTCGATGAACAGGCGGCAGCCGGCCGGCGCTTCTTCGGCGCGTTCTTCGGCCAGCAGGGCTTGATAGATGACCGGGGTGGCGTAGAGGGTGCGCGGGTCCACGCCGCTTTGCTTGAGCGAAGCGAGAAAGGCCGCGATCTCTTCGGTGCGCGCCGCGACTGCCAAGGCACGCGAGCCGCTAGCTTCGCTCTCATTTGTGCTGGCCGCCGACAGGATGACGTGGTCCATGACGACCTCGGACAGGTCGTGCATGATTTGACCCTCTAGTTCGTAGCCCACCACCTGCTCGACTTTGCGCGCATCTGAGAAAGGCAGGTCGAGCACACGCAAGGCGAGCATCTCACCGGGCAGAGCCATGTGAATGGTCGACTCAGAGGGCAGACGCGCCACACCCGCGCGCAATGCCTCGGCTTGTCGTTCCGCCAGCGGAGCCTCTCCCAGCGGCACTGGCTCCTCGAAGGCCGTGTTGACCTGCACACGGCGGAATCCCACGTCCAAAACTGCGAACTTGACCGACCGCGATCCCAGGTCGATTCCGGTGATGGTGTGAGCCATGAGTCTTTCGCCTCGCTCCTACTCTTCTCGCCAGTACTGAACCACGCCCGCGGCCCGTTCGGACTCGATGTTGTTGGTGACGGGGTTGGCCGGCATGCGCGCGCTGTCCAGGATGACGGTGATACTCTTCTTGACCTTGCCCGACTCGCCCGTGGCCACCACTCGGTACACGCGCGGCGCGTCCACGTACGCCACCGCTTCGAGTTGCTTCTTGGTGATGGCGATCCCGGTCAAGTTCTGCATGAGTTGGTAGCGCGGGTCATCGCGGGCGATAGAACCGGCAGGATTGGACAGCACGGCCACCAGGGTGTTCAGCGAGTCGAACCCGACCGCCTGGCTGCGCTCGCACAGGATGCTGGCCAACGGATAGAGACGGTTGTCATCGAGGATGCTCAGGTCAAGGGGTGGCTTGCTCGGGTCAGGGAAGAGCGCCGCGCGCACCAGACCCACGATGAGCGGCGTACAGTCGCCCTTGACCGAAGCCAGGTTGACTTTGCACTCCTGTTTGCCGGCATAGACGGTGAAATTCGAGGCAAAGGCCTCGGCGTAGTCAGGGTCCATGCCGCGAACCAGGTTGGTTTCTTCTACCGTGTCGTAGTAGTCGTTGTGAGCCTTGTAGGGATCCTCGCGTTGGTCGTAGCGGTAGTCTTCCGGCCCCGCCGCATTGGCGTCGATGGCAAACGCTTGTTCGTCGCTATCGGCCCAGTCGATGAGGGCGCGCGCGAGATCAACGCGGTCGACGAACTGGCCTTCGGCGTTGCGCTGCTCGAACAGCCAATTGTAGCGGGGCGAGGCCATCAGTGCCTGCAAGAGACGGAACACCATGATCTGCTTCGAACGGTCGGGGGCCGGGCCGCCGCCGCAGTTGATGTTGATCTTGCCGTCCTCGTTGGTGATTGCTGCGTCCATGTGCCCCGCGGGAATGCCCAGGCCGGTGGCCTCGCTGGTATCAATCCCGATCAGCCCAGCCAGAAGCGCGGTCTCCATCTTGGAACCGGCAAAGAAGCCCAGAATCGGCGTGGCGTAGTCAGTCACGCGCAGGCTGATGCCGAGGTCCTGGCCCGCCTGGTCGTTGAGCATTTTCTGCGCCGTCTGCATTATGGGCTCGACGAAGCGGAGTTGAATCTTTATGAGCAGGCGCGACAGCGACAGCGCGGAACGGGCCAAATAGTGCGCGCGCACCTCGTCGCGCGCATTGGCCGCCTGGGCCGAGTCCACCGTCGTCCCGTAGGTGAACTGAGATACCAAGGCAATCAGTAAGGAAAGCGATGCAATGGTGATGAGAAAAGCCACGCCGCTCTGCCGGTCACGTTCGTGGCGTGCGCGAAAGCGCGCGCGCAGTGTCCCGGGTAGCCCTGCCGGGGGTGCGGTGGACAAGCCTTGTTTGAGTGCATCCATGGCGTGTCCTTACCCCGGGCGGTAGCCGACCCGCTCAGTGACCTGCAGGCGAGCGGTACTGGTGAAGGTCTGGGCCTGGCCGCGCTCATCAATGACGGTCAGGGAAATGCGCACCTGGGTGGGCAGGTACGTGAGGCCGTCCGCCCCCATGGTGTTCCACTCCTCCTTCCACTCCTTCTTCTTGTATTCGTAGTAGCTGAACTTCACGCTGGCCACTGCCGGGCACAGCACGTAGGTCTCACCGGGAATTTTGGTGGGGTCCTTGGTTTCCAAACGGCGGGTTTCCCGGCGCATCAGGTTGGTGACCATGCGGTCTTCAGGGTCGGGCTCAGAAAAGTAGCTGACCACCGCGGTATCGGCCTCGGGCCGGTCCGCGCGCATCCGCTGGTGGCCGAACCACGCAAAGCGCAACTCATCGAAGTCGGCGTGGGTCGTGCCGACAAACATGGCGCGTTTTTCTTCCACACCACTCTTTTCGGCTTCCGAAAGAAAGGCCATTTCCACTTCCCGGGTCATGCGCATGAGCGCCACGCGGATGGTGTGGGTTCGCTCCTGCGCGTCCTCCATGCGCTTCTTCACCCGCGCGGTCTGGCTGAAAGAGCCCCACATGAGCGCGGTCACGAAGGTCATGATGGCAAGCGCCAGCATCACCTCGATCAGGGTGAAGCCGCTCGACCGGCTTCCCGGTGGTCGCGCAAGCCCGCACGGTCTCATCCGCTCCCCCCCTGCGATCCTGACGGGTTCGAGCCCCCGGGCAGCTTCTTGGTGCCCGTCCCCGTCCCCGTCGCCGTCGCCGTCGCAGTGGCGGTCGAGCCTGGCTGCAGTGCCATGTCGAGCTTCGACGGGTCAGTGAGGAAGTTCACGATCGCGAAAACCTGTTCTGGTCGCCCGGGCTCGTTCCACTTGACCTTGACCGTCAGGCGACGGACCGACTCCTCCAGTCCGACGCGGATCGGTTCCATCAGCGTGGTCATGAAACTGCCCATGAAACCGGCCAGCACTTCCATGGGATTGGTGGACTGGGTCTTCTTCTGCGCCGCCTGTTCCACCTGCTGGGTCGCACCAGTGGGCAGCTTGACGCGCTCGACGGCGGCGTACCACTTGAAGCGAGGAAAACCCTCCTCGGTGAAGTCGCCCGTGTCCTCGCCCTCCATTTCGCTGAACCCAATTTCCAGAATGTTCTGCTCAATCGACGAGATCTTGGTCCGGGCCAGGAAGGTGGCGGCGGTCAACATGCGGGAGTGGTGGGTGGATCGCACGTCACCGGTCACCGTGCGGGTAAGAATGACCAGGGCGATGGCCAGGATGGCGATGGAGATCATCACCTCGAGCAGGGAGAAGCCCGATTCATTGACATGGGAACCCTGGGAGGGTTCGCTACGCCCTTCGGCCCCCCACCCGCCACCCCCTCCCCGCTCGCTGCGCTCGGCCTCGCCAACCCTCCCGCGATAGTGCGCGGCGAGCAACGAGGGCGCGCGCGAAGCGCGCGGGGTGGGCAGGGTGGCCGTCGGTCCCGAAGCCCCCGAAGGGGGAGCTCGCCGGCTCCCCACGCGACCGCAGCCACCATCCCGGCTCATGGGATGATCTCCTTGTCTTCGTCGTCGAACTGCTTCTGCAAGGGCGGCTCGACGTAGGAGTTCTTGATCTGCACACGGCCGGTCAAGGGATGCACCACCAGGGAGTAGAAGACCTCGCGCTTCTTGTCGGTGAGATGCACGATGGCGGCCTCGGTCATCCCAAGAGGGAAGAAGTAGATGTAGCCCTGCCCAACATCGAGCGGCTCGGCCAGTCGCGGGGTAAAGACGTCGGCGATGCGCGCACCGTTGAGGTCTACCGGCCTTATTGCCATTTCCTTGAAAGCGCCAAAGCGCGCGCGTCTGGGGCGGAACTCCTCCGGCTTGTAGCGCGCCTGCATGGCCTCCAGACCCACCTTCTCATCCGCGCGCTTTTTCGCGTCCTCGGCCTCCTTGGCGAGCTTGGCAGCCTCCTTCTGGCGTGACTCCTCGGTCTCGCGGCCGCCCGCCATGATGAAGCGGTCGTCCGACACCTCGGCCCAGTAACTGCCCTTGTCCATGTCCAACACCAACCGATGGACCTTCCCCGTGGTCGAGGCGCGGTCGAAAAGATAGCGGACGGCGCCCGCCATCTTGGCAGCCGAGTGGCGGAGGTCGGTCTTGGCCAGAGAGCGAATACCTGCCGTGGCCGAGCCGACGAACAAGGCGATGAGGACCATCACCACCATCAACTCGATCAAGGTCATGCCGGCGTCGGCAGGACGAGCCGGCGCCGGGGCCGCATATGTTCGTGTTCCCGTCACTACTCCATGGCCTTGATGTCGTCGGCCGTGCCCTCGGTGCCATCAGGCCCCACCGAGATCACGTCGATGCCGTCGGTGTTGATCTGCCCCGGGCAGCGCATGATGAAGTCCTTGTTCCATGGGTCCTTCTGTCTTCGGGGCATGTACTTCTGCGCCACCAGATCATCCATGCTCTTGGGACACTCGTTGTTGTTGTCCATCATGTACTGCTGCGCCTTCTGCATGATCTCGTTGACCTGGATGCGGGCGGTCTTCACTTGGCCCTTCTTGAAGTAATTGAACGCGCCCACACCCACGGCCCCCATGATGAGGGCGATGAGCGCGAACACGATCATGATCTCCATGAGGGTCATGCCCAAGTCACTGGAACGTTTGCGCGCCGGGGATGCGCGCCTGGCAACTGGTGCCTCGGTGTGATCTTCCCATGTGTTCTTCATGCCTCTCTCCTTGTTGGTGCAAATCATCACTATTGAACCATCTGGCCCATGTCCATGATGGGGACCAAGATCGAGAAAATGATAAAACCGACGCCCACCGCCATCATGAGGATCATGATCGGGGCCAGCAGCGAGGTCAGCCGGCTTACCTCCATCTCCACGTCGCGCTCATAGGCGCCGGCCACGTTCTCCAACATGGCCTCCAGTTGCCCAGAGCGTTCGCCCACCGCCACCATGTGGCACATCATCGAGGGAAACTGGCCCGACTTTTTCAAAGTCGCCGCAATCGACTCGCCCTCGCGGATGGCCACGCGCGCATCTTCGATGACCTTCTCCAGAACTGTGTTGTTGAGCACGCGCTTGACAATGTCCAGCGCGGTCAGCACTGGCACGCCCGAGGACAGCATGGTGGCCAGGGTGCGCGCAAAGCGGGCCACGGCCAGCAGCCGGATGAGGCGCCCGACGATGAGGATGCGCAACTTTATCCGGTCCATCAAGGCGCGGCCTTTGGGCTTGCGCGCCCAACGCCGCAACAAAAGGATTGCGCCGATCAACAAGGGCAGCACCAGCCACCAGTAGCCTCCTGCAATCGCCGCCACCGCGATGAGGAACTGCGTGTTCCAGGGCAGGGCTTTGCCCGAATCGGCGAAGATGCCCGCGATGGGCGGCACCACCACAACCATGAGCACGGTCATGACGCCAGTGCCGACGATGGCCATCAGGATGGGATAGGCCATGGCGCTCGACACTTTCGAGCGTAGCTCGTGTTGCGCATCGAGGAAGTCGGCCATGCGCGCCAGCACGGCGTCCAGGTTGCCGGCGCTCTCACCCGAGCGGACCATGTTTACGTAGAGCTCGGGGAACACGGCGCGGTGTTCGGCCAGGGCATCGGCCAGCGCGCTGCCCTCATTCACCTTCTGGCGGATGCCGGCCAAGATCATCTGCAGCTTGCGGTGATCCGACTGCTCGGCCAGGGCTCCGAGCGCCTCGGCCAGGGGAATCCCCGCGTGCAACAAGGTCGCAAGCTGACGGGTGAAAATCGCCACATCCTGCGGCCGCACGCGCTCGAACCAACCTTTGATGTCGACCTCGCGCCGCAGACCCTTGCCTCCGCTGGCGGACGCGGCCACCGCTTGCTTGGCCTGCTGGCCCGCCACCACCTCGTGCAACTCGGTGATGAAGACGCTCTCTTTGCGCAGGGTCTGGCGCAGTGCCTTGGGGCCGTCCGCCTCGCGGTTGCCGGCGGCCGGCTTGCCCGCTGCGCTGATGCCTTTCCATGCGTAGAGCGGCACGTTCGCGTGCTCCTAGTGCTGCCCGCCAAGAGCTGTACGAGGGATGGCGAAGTTCACCTCGGGCAGCACGCGAGCGCAAAGCGCGAGCCGCGAGGCCGCAAGGCCGAGCGGGGGAAGGGGGGACCCGGCGGGCTTTGCCCGCCGGGGGGAGGGGCTCACCCCTCCGTAAATCGAGACTAGTGCCGCCTCGCTTCGTGTTCTAGTGTCCCGAGTTGTGGTGTGCATCGGCTGGAACCCTTTCGTAGCTTATGGCAAGCGGCACTAGTTCTCGTCCCCGGTGGTGATCATGAGCACCTCGGCTGGGCTGGTCATGCCGGCCAGCACCTTTTGCGCGCCGTCCTCGCGCAAGGTGCGCATGCCGCCGCTCTCGATGGCCGCGCGCTTGATGGTGCCGGCGTCGGCGTTCTTGATGGCGAGCTGGCGGGTTTGCTCATCCACCATGAGAAGCTCGTAGATCGCGGTTCGGCCCTTGTAGCCGGCGTTCAGGCAATTCGGACAGCCTCCCTCACGTGCCCGGTAGAGCATGCCGGGCGGGAGCGGCAGACCCTCACCCTTGAAGCGCGCACGGCGCGCCTGGCCGGCAAAGAACTTCGCCGGGTCGAGACTCAGGCTGATCAAGTCCTCCTCACTGGGCCGGTAGGCCTCGCAGCAATCGCGACACAGCCTGCGCACCAGGCGCTGGGCCAGCAGGGCCATCAGCGACGAGGCTACCAGGAACGGCTGCACACCCAGATCCACCAGGCGGGTAATCCCGCCGGCCGCATCGTTGGTGTGGATGGTGGACAGCACCAGGTGGCCGGTGAGCGAGGCCTGGATAGCGATCTCGGCGGTCGGGAGGTCACGGATTTCGCCGACCATGATCACGTCCGGATCGTGGCGCAAGAACGAACGCAGGCCGTTGGCGAAGGTGAGATCAATCTTCTCATTCACCGCCACCTGCGAGATGCCGTCGAGCTGGTATTCGACCGGATCCTCTATGGTGAGGATGTTGAGATCGGGCGAGTTGATCTTGGCCAGGCAGGCATAGAGCGTGGTGGTCTTGCCCGAGCCGGTGGGCCCCGTCACCAACATGATGCCGTGGGGCCGGTGGATGAGATCGTCCATCTGGCGCAGGTGATCATCGCCGAAGCCGATGTCGGCCAAGTCGTGCAGAACATTCTCGCGGTCGAGCAGACGAATGGTGATGCGTTCGCCCCCCTTGACCGTGGGCGCGGTGGCCACGCGCATGTCGATGTCTTTGCCCGCGATCTTGCGCCGGATGCGACCGTCTTGCGGCAGGCGCTTCTCCGCGATGTTGAGCCCGGCCATGATCTTCACGCGCGAGATGATCGAGGGGATGAACTGGCGGGCCGCTCGTCGCGTCTCATACAGCACACCGTCGATGCGATAGCGGACGATGACATCTTTCTCGCCCGGCTCGATGTGGATGTCGCTGGCCCGTTCCTTGACGGCGTTGAACATCAGCGAGTTGACCCAGCGGATGATGGGAGCCTCGTCGTTGACGTCGAGGATGTCGACCAACTCCTCCGCCGCGCCCATTTCGTCCTCGCCCTCGCCCTCGCCCAGGGTGCCCGCGTCCTGCCTGCGACCGTAAACTTGGTTGACAGCGTCCATGATCTTGTTGCTGGGGACCAGCAGGGGGGCAAGGTCGCCGCCCACCACGCCGCGCAGGTCGTCCAACCCGCCCACATCCAGCGGGTCGGCGGTGGCCACCGTGACGGTGGTTCCGTCTCTCTTGATCGGCAACAAGCGGTGCTGCTTGGCGAACGCAATGGGAACCAGGATGGCCAGGTCGGCGTCGATCTGCTTGACGTCCAAGTCGGCCGAGAAGGGGATGCCGAGCTGGGTGCCGAGCGCGCGCAGTACGTCTTCCTCGCTCACCGCGCGCGCCCTCTGCAAGATCTCGCCGATGCGACCAGCCTCACTCAATTGCTGGGCAAGCGCCTGTGCCAGCGCCTCGCTGGTGACGGCTCCCGCCGCAAGCAAGATCTCGCCGAGTCTCTGGTCGGGCATGCCTATTCCTCGGCGGGCGCGGCAGCCGGCTTGCCGGAAGGTCCTCGCGCTGGGGCTGCTCTGACAGCGGGGGCCGCCGGTGATGTCTTGCGCGCGGGCGCAGCCGCGGGGGCCGCCGGCGCTGCTTTGCGCGCGGGTGCAGCCGCGGGGGCCGCCGGCGCTGCTTTGCTGGACACCGCGGCTGCCGTCTTGCGCGGTGTCTTGCGCTTGCTTGTCGCCTTGTGCAGCGCCGGAGCCGGGTTCGAGGCGGGTGCCAGCCTCTCCTCGGCGGGTGGCTCTTCATTCACGTCGTCGGCCGGCGTGGCCGGGCTGGTTTCTTCCGCCTCAGGCATCGGCGCGGGCGGAGCATTCGCCGCAGTCGGCTCGATGGGTGTCGAATCCTCGCCCTCGTCGCGCTCTCGAATCTGGCGCAACTCCCGCTCTTCCTCCTCCATGTCCCGCACCGTCTTATTGATTTCCTCGAGCATCCCGCGCTTGCGCCGGAAATCCAGGTCCTTGTCCAAGGTAACCCGGTCCTCTAGCGCACTGTAGCGCTCGATGAATTCGCGTCGCTCGCGCATTTTCTTCTCTGCCACCCGGCGCAAGTCCGACAAGTCAGAGATCACATAGGGCGTGAGTGCGATGATGATGTTGGTCTTCTTCAAGTCCTTGCTTGAGCTGCGAAAGAAGAAACCAATGACTGGGATATCGCCCAAGATTGGGACTTTGGTCACGGTTTCGCTGGCTCGGTCGCTCATCAGGCCGCCAATCACCACTGTCTGTTGGTCGCGCGCCACCACCGTGGTCTTGGTCGACCGCTTGGACGTGGCCGGCCCGAGGTTGTTGTAGTTCGCCGCCTCGACGTCGGAGACCTCCTGTTCAACGTCCAACCGGATCACATTGTGTTCATTTACGCTGGGCAGGAGTTTGAGTTTGAGCGCAACATCCTGCCGGTTGACCGAGAGGTATGGGGTGTAGCCGGCCGCCCCGCCGGTCAGAGCGGTGCCCATCATGGCGCCCGGGAAGGGCAGGTTCTCGCCCACGGTGATCTCCCCTTCCTGATTGTTCATGATCAGGATGTGTGGGTTAGAAAGCACATTGACGTCGTTGTTGGTCTGCAGAAGCTGCAAGAACACGCCGAACGAGGGGATGTTCACGTTGAGAACACCGAAGAGCTTGGTCTGATTCGGGTCAATGCCGGGTCCGAACAGGGCGGCGCTTAGGCCGCCCATGTTGTTGAGCAGGGACTTGGGATCGAAGGCGGCTCCCAGTGTATTGTTCGCGTTGAACCCGCCCAGCGCGAGACTCTGCCTTCCCGCGATGCTCTGCCCCCAGCCCGTGTGGTACGAGACACCTATCTGACGGGCCTTGTCGGTGGTGACCTCTAGAATGAGGGCCTCGATGAACACCTGCTTGCGGGGGGCATCCAGCTTCTCGATCACCCGCCGCAGCGCCTGGAAATCCTTGAACGACGACATGACCAGCAGCGAGTTGGTGGGCGCGTCGAAGGTGATGCGCACATCGCCCTCGAACATGAGCGAGCTTTGATTGCCTTGTTGGTTCTGTGCTGGGGCGGCGGCCGTCGGCGTGGTTCCCCCCCGGCGCCGGATGCCGGTGGCGAGAGATCCCACCACCTGCACGCCGGTGATGGCACTCAGCGTGGCGGCCAGTTCATCGCAGTTGGCGTTGGCGCAGTTGTAGACGTGAAAGCGGACCTGGGCCCCGCCGCGCACCGATTCCTCGGGCGAGACGTCCAATTTGTGCACCAGAACCACCAGCCAGTCGTAGGCGCGCTGGTTGGCCACGACGATGAGGCTGTTGGACCTTTCGTCAGGGACGATTTTCGTGATGGTCATTTCCGTCGACAGATCGCCGGGCGGGCCGGGCTGTGGTTTGGGCGGGGTGGGGGGCGGCGAGCCGGGCGGGCGTTTCTGGCCGGACCCCAATTGCTGAACCGGCATGATTTCTGCGATCCGGCCGGCCATGTCGATGGCCGCAGTGTTCTTGATCCGGATTATCCAGATCTTGTCGCGATTGGCTGACGGGGTGTCGAACTGCTTGATGATAGCCACCAGGCGGTCGATGTTTTCCGCTTGATCGCTGATGATGAGCGACGATCGGTAGGAGATGATGTCGCCCGACTCGCTCTTCAGGCGGTTGAGCACCGCGTTCGTGAGATCATTGGTGTCCAGGTATGAGACGCGCACCAACTTGGTGACGTATCGCTTGTCGTGGGGCACGCGCTCATTGGCGCCCACAAAGGGCAGGGTGGTGAAGCGCGCCCGGGACGATTCGACGATGCGCAGGAACTTACCCGAAGGCTCGACCGTCAAGCCCACGGATTCCAGCGCGGCGTAGAAGAGCCGATAGGCCTCCTCGGGCGTGATGAGCTGGGGCGCGATCACGGTGACCTTCTTGCCCTGCAGCGGGATGGACACCAGGAATTGCGAACAGGTGATGCTTGAGATCCAGCCGATGAGATCAATGACATCGGTTTCCGGCTTGAGGTTCAGCTTCACGATGCGTTTGCCGGGAGGGAGTTTCTTGCATGAGTTGAACTCCTTCTCGCCGGGCAGCTCGACCACGCCGGGTGTGCCCGGTTTGGTCGCGCCTGCTGCGGTTGCGGACGCCGGGGTTGCCGGAGGCGCGGGCGGGGTGGGCGCAGGATTCGTACCCGGAGCACCCGGCCGGCCCGGGAGGCGTGGCAAGAGGCGTGACGGCCGCGCCGGCGGCGGAGGAGGCGTGGCGGCGGACGGCGTCTGCGCGTACGCCCACGGTCCCGGTGCGAGAAATGCCGTCAGGTGGGCGACAAGGGCGACGACGCTGGTGTGGGCCAGTGTGCCGCGGCGGGGACACGCGCGGGAAAGCGTTGCACGCCCGTAGGCGTCCCTGTTTCCAGTATTTCGTTTCATCGGATGTTGTAGTCCTTTGTGACTTTCTTACCGTTGGTCTCCATGCCCAGGGACAGGTGGCTGGCCGACTTGAGCTTGGCGTAGACTTCGAGGGCCTTTTCGGGACTGGTGATCTCGAGGCCGTTGATGGAGGAGATCACGTCTCCGTTCTGCATCCCGATCTTGGCGAACGGCCCGTCGGGCTTCACCGCGTAGAGGCGGAAACCAGCCGCCTTGCCGTCGCGCATTTCGGGCACGATGCGTGCCGAGCGCGAGAGCAGCGACATGTTGCCCAGAACCGACTCCAGGGTGCTGCGCTGGATTTCGTAGGAGTGCTCGCCGGTCTTCTTGATGCCGCGGTCCATTTCCACCGAGAGAGGATCAGTTCCGCCGGCTGCCGAGGCTGCGGGAGGTGGTGTGGGTGGCGCGGGCTTCTCGAAGAGGTCCAGGAACTCGGTCTTGCCAGCGTTGTCGAGGTAGATGCGGGTTTCCTGGATTTCGATGACGGTGGCGTCGTGGACCTTGCCGCCCACCGGGTATGGCCCGATGGACTTGATTTCGGTGTCGCGGATGACGGCAATCGACCACTTGATGCCATTGGGCGGCGGTGCGTACATGATGGCCAGCAACGCGAGGGGTAGCGCGGTCTTGACCGCCTCTGCCGCGCCGGATCCTTCGCTGACCCCGCCATCGGGATGCGGCTCGTCGAGGATGGGAGGACAGGTCGAACAGAAGATGTTCCGCTTGAGAATTCCTTCCGGCTGCTTGCTGCTGGCGGGCGTGGTTTCGGGTCGACGCGGCTTGCTCGCGACGGCCGGCGAGGAAGGTATCAGTGCACCCAACTTCGATTCGACCGCACTCGAGGCCGCATTGCCGAGAAAAGTTGAGCACAGGGCCACGACCGCCAAGTCGAGTGCCCAGAGGTACTTTCGTAGCAGAGTTTCCACGGCTTGCTTGGGCGCAAGAGCAACACCGGGGCCAGCCGAGCCGTGAAAAAACCTTAATAGATCAAACTAGTTGCGGCTCACGGCCGTTCACTTTGCCTGCCAATTTGGCAAGGGATTCCAAGTCGAAGAGCAAACGGGGCGGGCGTCAGTCCAGAAGGATACGGTAGCTAGCTTTTTCACCACAGAGATCACAGAGGACACAGAGACGGATCGGAAAGGGGAAAAGGTGGGCTGCCGTCCGGTCCGAACCCCTTCTTCCTTTCCGGCCTCTGTATTCTCTGTGATCTCTGTGGTGAAAAGCCAACCCTCCGCCTATCGATGGTCCCGACCGCGGGCGCTAGGCGGGTTCCATCCCTGTGTCGTCTGCTCTCCCATCTGTCTTCTCAGCCGTCGGCGCTTCCTTCTCCTCCTCGGCGCTCTCAGCCGGTGTCCCTTCCTTCTCCTCTTCGAGGCGTCGGTAGATGGTCCGGGTTGCGATCCCCAGCAACTGTGCGCATAGGCGCTTGTCACCTCCCACGTGGCCCAGGGTTGCGTGGATCACGCGTCGTTCGATTTCTCCGAGCGGCGTCCCGATGGGGAAAGTAATGCTCCTTCCGTCGCTGGCACTGCCCTGGCCCGTGCGCACCTCGACCGGCAGATCGTCCAGCTCCACTGCGGTCCCGCGCGACAAGACCACGGCACGCTCGATCGTGTTCTCCAACTCGCGCACGTTGCCCGGCCAGTCGTAGCGCACCAGAGCCTCGGCCGCGGGCCGGGCGAAACCCGCCAGATGGCGGCCGTTCCGCTCGCCAAAGAAACGCAGGAAGTGCTCGGCCAAGAGGGGAATGTCGTCGCGCCGCTCGCGCAGGGGCGGCACGCGCAAGGCGATGACGTTGAGACGGTAGTAGAGATCCTCCCGAAAGCGACCCTCCCGGACCGCGCCGCGCAGGTCCTGGTTGGTGGCCGCGACCAGGCGCAAGTCAACTTTGGTTGCCCGGCCGCCCAAGCGCTCCACCTCGCCTTCTTGCAGCACGCGCAGCAACTTGACCTGCACGTGGGTGGGGATTTCGCCGATCTCGTCGAGGAAGAGAGTGCCGCCGTCGGCCTGCAGAAAGCGGCCGTCGTGACGCTGGATGGCCCCGGTGAACGCCCCGCGCTCGTAGCCGAAAAGCTCGGCTTCGAGAATCGTCTCCGGGAGTGCCGCGCAGTTGACGGGAACAAAGGGACCAGATGCGCGCGGCGAAGCGGCGTGAATGGCCCGCGCCAGCAGCTCCTTTCCGGTTCCCGATTCGCCCAAGAGCAACACCGTGGCCATCGACGGCGCTGCCTGCATCACCGTCTCCATGGTGCGGCGCCAGGCCAGTGACTGTCCGATCAGCGTCTTCTGGCGTTCGGCGGCCAGTTGGGCGCGCAACGAGCGGTTCTCCTGCAGGAGATTGCGTTTCTCCAGCGCCTTGCTGACCGCACGAACGACATGAGCGCGCTTGAGCGGCTTGGTGACGAAGTCGTAGGCACCCTGCCTCATGGCATCCACGGCATTCTCCACCGAGCCGTACGCGGTCATGAGGATGGTTTCGGTCTCCGGCGAGATGCTGCGGCTGGCTTTGAGCAGATCCAGGCCAGACATGCCGGGCATAATCAAATCGGTGAGCACCACTGACACCGGCTCGCGGCGCAGGATATCGAGCGCTTCTGCGCCGCTGCGCGCTGTCAGCACCCGCAGAGATTCGCGCTCGAAGATTTTGCTCAACGAGTCGACTATACCCGGCTCGTCGTCGACGATCAGGATGGTCGGGGCGGCGGAATCTCGGGCCGCGCTGGCTTGGGCGTCACTTGTCACGTAGGCAGTTCCTCGTCCAGCCTTTCAAGACGGATGCCAGGAGCATCCGACTCGGCGGACGCCGCACAACCATCCGTAAACACAACGCTATCCGATCGCGACATTCTGGCAAAGTTGGCAACGTGCCATCTTGACACAGGTTTGGCCAATGCGCCCGTCTTCCTGTCACTTTGGCAGACGTGAGCTCGGGGAGCCAGAAGTTTGCTTCTTCACCACAGAGGCCACAGAGAACACAGAGGCCGGAAGGAAGGAATGGGTTCGGACCGGACAGGAGCCCACCCCGTCTTCTTTCCGGTCCGGCTCTGCGACCTCTGTGGCCTCTGTGGTGAAAAGGCTCGCCTTCCTCCGGTCAGGGCGTGACCGGGCCGACGAACGTGGTCACGCTGGAAGGGGCTAGCCGAAGTTGCGCAGTAGGCCTGTGAGAAAACCGCTTTGGGCGGTTTTCTCACAGGCTAAGTGCCGGACAAGACTGGGCGGGGTCGCTGAAAAGCCCGTGTAGTCCAGACCAACCTACTT
>Ga0182017_10000740_pt1 | contig 25679 bp, 26 predicted proteins | sample 712E3DmetaG_FD_120492 | JGI IMG/M metagenome (GOLD analysis project Ga0182017, IMG submission 120492) | Permafrost microbial communities from Stordalen Mire, Sweden - 712E3D metaG | ecosystem: Environmental > Terrestrial > Soil > Wetlands > Permafrost | place: Sweden: Stordalen | collected... | reverse complement strand
TAACCCGGCGGGTTATTGCGCGCTCCAGGGAACGGGGGTCAGCTGCCCGGTGGGAGTCTTCAAGTCGGAATAGGCTCCTCGCGACGGCGCCATGCGGATGCTGGGACCCGACCAACAGGCAGGTGTAGAAGATGGCGAATCGATCGACTGCCAGCTCAATCGACGACTACATCGCAGGGTTCCCGCCCGAGACTCAAACGGGTCTGAAGGAGCTGCGGGCACTCATCAAGGCCTCCGCGCCCGGCGCGACGGAGACGATCAGCTACGCGATGCCCGCTTTCGACCTGAACGGACAGCACCTCGTGTTCTTCGCCGGATACGCGAAGCACATCGGCTTCTATCCGATCCCGACCGGCATCGAGGCGTTCGAGGACGAGCTCAAGGCCTACAAGCTCGGGAAGGGCTCGGTGCAGTTCCCCCTCGGCCAGCCGCTACCGACGGACCTGATCCGGCGGATCGTCGAGTTCAGGGTCGAAGAGAACGAGGGCCGGCCGCGCAAGTAGCGACGGCACAACCCGAGCGGCTGCTGCGGCCTGGCGGGCACGGTGTCCCGTTCCCGCCAGGCCTGATAAGGGCTGTGGCTAGACCGGGACTGCTGCCGGAACGGCCGTGCCGGAGACTGTCTCGACCGCCGGCTGGTCCACGAGGAGCTCGGTGAACAGCGCGTGGTCGTTGACCATGGCCTGACGTAGATCCTCGGTGCTTGCGTGACCCTCCGCGTGGCGGAGCCCGATCTCATGGGCGGTCCGGTATTGGCCGAGGGTTGTCGGATGATCGACCGACACGTCGGCGAAGCGCTGCTCGAAATCGCCTTCCGGGTACCCTCGGGCGTCCATGACCCGTCCAACAAGCGCGTCGGCGTCTCGAAGGGCGGCTGATGGATCGTCGACGAAGTTGCCCTGGGCGGCTCGCCACTCGTCGCTGAAGCGCACGCCTTCGTCGGCGGCGATGGGCCGGATGGTGAGCTGCGAAACGCGCTTCTGACGGGCCGTCAGCTCCTTTTCCGCGCTTCGGCTGTCGCCCTTTTCGGTAACGGTGCGATCGTACTCGGACCCGAACTGATCACGGAGCTGCTGGCTCCTCTGGTTCGTGTGGCTCCGCTGGCGCGTTGAGTACAACCAGGCGGCCACGATCAGGATCGCGACGATCACAACCGCCGCGACGATAAATGCTGCAGTGGACATTGGGATCTCCTCGTCCGACTTACGCCCGAATCTGCTCGATTGGGTGCGACGTCTGGAGGCGGTACCAGTCTGGCAGCCCGACACGCCGTATCGCCCACGCTAGGCCGTAGCTGCCGCCGGCGCGAGGATGAAAACTCGACCGCGACTGGGCGCCCCGGGGTTGGAAGTTGGGTAGGCGCGCCGAAGCTCGGCCTCGAGGCTGTCGAGCAGCTCACGAGTGCCCTGCTCGCGCTGGCTCACGAAGTCGGCCCCGCCCCGCCACTCCCTCCCGAGCAGCCAGACCGTCGAACCTACACGACCGCCAAAGGCCGCTCGATGGCGGCGTCCGTGCGCAGGCGCCGGTCGACGAGGACGCGGATGACGTAGTCGATCTCCAGGCCGGCTCCGTCGAACGAGGGCGCGGATCCGGCCGGCACGAGCAGGCTGGCCTGGGCCGCGCCGCTGCTCAGCGAGGCGGGATCGATCGCGGCCGAGGCGATGATCCCTTCGGCTCCGTTCGGGCAGTTCGTGCGGCGATGGATCTCGATGCGAGCACCCTGTCCGGACGGTGCCGAGGGCCACGAGACGCTCACGCCAACCGGCTGGCCGGCGGGCGCCGGCAGGGGCGAGGTCACGTTGATCGTGGCGTCGCCCACAGGCACGCCGGCCATCAGGCTCGTCCCGCCCTGCTTTCCGACCCCGGCTCGGAGAAGGTCCGGATTCTGGGCAAGGGGCAGGTACAAAGCAGCCCAATGGTCGGAGCCCATAGCGATGTCCCAGCGGACTTCGAGCGCCCAGGCGATGATCGACTCACCGAGATGCGCGGTGGGCGGGCCCAGCGGCGGCGCCGGAACCGCGAAGGTCGACTCCCAGGTCGCGCCCGGCTGGAGGCTGGTCGGGATCGGCGGCTCCAGGAACGCATCCGCGCTGAATAGCTTGCCCGCCGTTTCGACCCATCGCTCGGTGTAGATGAGGTTGCCCTTGGAGTCCCGATGGTCCACCTCGCGGCGGACCTCGTCCAGCCGCAGGCCGACGAGCCGGAGGTACGCCTTTCGGGCGTTCACCGCCTTAGTGGCGGTCAGCCGAATGTGGCCGGTGATGCCATCGCCGACTCTGGCCGGCTGGTCCAGGGCGAACTCGCCCACGACCGCTCCGTCGCTCGGGTTGAGCAGCTCCTCGGGGCTGACGGAATGGAGAGGATGGCTGCCCTCTCCGCCGGCGAGTCGGGGCCCGTTGATGGCGTCGAACGGAGACGGGGCCGATCCTGTGTGACCGCCGAAGAAACCCATTGCGGCGCCCTCCACGGCGTGACAGGTTGGAGCCTGAACGTCCGAGACGAGGAAGACAGACTAGCATCGGGGCGCTCGGCCGGAAGCTCGAAGCCGCCAGGGCGGTCACCTGCGCCGGCGTCGCCGCCGAGGGCCCGCCACTCGGGGAGCGGGCTACCCTCGGACCGATCGGCCCATCCAGTGGACCGGCAGCCGGCGGCAGGCCCTGCCCCCGCGAGCCTGATGGATGATCGCAAGCCGTTTGGGAATTGGGCCGCCAGCCATCCAGCCAAGGGTCGGTTCGGCGGCGCCAGAGGCCCTTTTCAGCAAAGTCCCGGGATTCCGCGGTCATCCTCATACTTGTTTTAGTTGGCGCGCGTTCGCCCGGCGACCTGCCCGGGACGTGATCGCCGAGCTCGCGGAGCCGCCACCCGGATGGCACCCGGGGGCGAACACCCGCATCACAGGGGCTCGTCTGCTTGGACGCAACACAAGAATCGAACCTGCCCGACTCGCGGCTCTACTCCGGCGCCGAGAGGGCCCGGTACGCTCTTCCCTATCGGGCGTTGCCGCGTGCCCGCCGTCTGAGAAGGGACTGGCCGCTGGCCATCGTGCTGGCTGCCGTCGCCTTCGACGCGACGTTCAGCATCGCCGCCACGCACGCGCACACGCCGGCCGGAGTCACCGAAACGGCGGCGATTCGGGACATGGTGGCCGCCGTTCCATTCTTGGCGGCTGTGCTGGCGGCGCTCGCGATCCTGCGGCCGTGGCCCGCGTTCCTGGCGATCCTGCTGCTGACGCCGCTGTGGGATGCCGCCCAGATCTCCTGGTATACGGACGACTTCCAGGTCATCATGCAGACGGTCTTCGTTGTGGCACTGGGAGTCGGCTGCCTCGTGTCGCGGGGTCGCCGGCGCACTGCAGAGCGAGGGGCCGTGGCGCGGGAGTCCGGGTCCGACCATTCGGCCAGGCCAGGTCTGCTGCGCAGGTTGGCGCCGTCGCTCACGGCTCCTGGCGTAGTGGGCCTGGCCGTGGTCGCGTTCCTGGCGCTTGCGCTGGCATCGACCTACGTCTCGCCGAACGTGATCCAGAGCAGGTTGGTGCTCGCCCACGGGATCGTCGAGCCGGTCGCCATGGGCCTGATCCTGCTGGCACTCCGGCCCAACCGGACCGATCTGGCGCTGGTCGCCATCGCCCTGGGTGTCTCGGCCGCGATTGGCTCCTTGTTCAACATCCTCCAGACCGTGCCCGTGGCGACGTCCCTCTCGATGCTGCAGGCACACCGAACCAGCTTCTCGCTGCTCACCTACGGCAACGTCGGTCTGCTTGGCCAGCTGCTGGCGATGGCGGTGCCGCTGTTGATCGGAGTGCTGCTGGCCGGACGCTCGCTGCGCCTGAACGCCTCGACGCTGTTTCTTCTTGTCGTGGCGCTGGCCGCCTGTTTCGCGGGCTTGTTCCTCACCTTCTCGAAGAGCGCCTGGCTGGCGACCTCGATCGCGACCACGCTGCTCGTGGTGCTGGCCGCCCGGAGCTGGCGCAGCCGCGCCGCGATCGTGCTGGCCGCCGGCCTCCTGTCGACCGTCGTGGTCCCCTGGCCGGCTTTGGTTCTGCAGGTCACGCCAACCCTGGACGCTGCCTATCGCACGGCCATGGTCCGGATCATCGGCGAGAGCCGGTTCGATTCGTGGAATCCCGCCACCGTCGCCGGTCAGGGGTCCGTCATGTTCCGAGTCCGGGCGGTCGAAGCCGGGCTTCACATGGCCGTGGACCATCCGTTGCTCGGCGTCGGTTTGAATCAGTACCGCCGCTATTACGCGGCCGGATACGCCATCGCGCCGATCGATACGCGCATCGACCATGCCCACTCAATCTGGCCCGAGCTTGCCGCCGAGATCGGATTCCCGGCGATGGCACTCGTCGCCCTGATCTATGCGGCGGCGTTGCTCGCCCTCTGGCACGTGTACCGCAATCCTCCCGACAGCGCCACCCGCCTGCTCGCCGCCACCTTCATGGCCGCCATCGTCTCCTGGATCGTGGTGGCCACGGCGTTCGGCAGCGACATCTATCGATCGGTCCGGAACATGTCCTCTGAGCTGGTCATGATGGCGGTGGTCGTGGCCGCGGCCTTCGCCCTGGCCCGTTACTCCCGCGACGCGATGGCTCGTCGAGGCGAGCCCAGGCGCTAGCGGCCCGAACGCCCGCTCCCCGAACGCCCGCTCCCCGAACGCCAGCGCGACTATCGCAGCGTCTTCTCGGCGTAACGTTCCAGCCGCTCCAGCGCCGTCGGGACGTTCGTCCGGCCGTACCCGACGCGGAAGTGATTGCCCGTGTCGGCGAAGAGCGTACCCGGCAGGATCAGGACGCCGGTCTCTCGAACCAGCCCCTCCGCAAACGAGTCGATCGGCCGGTCCCCAATCAGGCGCGGAAAGCCGATGCTCCCGCCGCGCGGCCGGGCCCACTCGAAGATGCCGTCCCAGCGCCCGAAGAAGTCGTCGAGAAGCCGCATGTTGGCCTCGACGATGGCCCGGTTGCGCGCCAGGACTCGGTCCCGGGCGCGCAGCGCGATCAGGGCCAGCACCTCGGAGGGCGCCGCGTTGCAGATCGTGGTGTAGTCCTTGAACGCGGCGAGCCGGGCCAGCAACTCGCGGTCGCGCGTGGCGATCCAGCCGATCCGAAGCCCGGCCAGCCCGAACGACTTCGACATGACGCCGATGCTCACGCCCGTCTCGAGCGCGTCGGCTCCGGCCGGCAATCGGTCGGCCGGATCGAATTCCAGGAAGCGGTAGACCTCGTCGACGACCAGGCGGGCGCCCGATTCGGCCGCCAGCTCGACCAGACGATCGAAGGTCGCCCGGTCGCTCAGCGAGCCGGTCGGGTTGTGCGGCTCGTTGACGAGGATCAGCCGGGTGTTCGGCCGAATGGCGGCTCGTACCTGCGAGACATCCAGCCGCCAGCCGTCGGCCTCGCGCAGCTCCACGCGCGAGACTTCCGCGCCGGCGGCGCGAGCCACTTCCGCGAGCGACTGGTACGCCGGCCGGACGATCACGGCGTGGTCGCCGGACCCTAGCAGTACGTTGTGAAGGGCAAAGATCGCTTCTTCGGCGCCCGAGAAGACAAGCACGTCGTCGGCTGAGACTCGCTCGTAGAGCGCCGCGATCTCGGCTCGGAGGGCCGGGTCGCCCCCGGATTCGGTGTAGCCGAGTCGCAGTTCGTGCCACCGCCGCCGGCCATCCTCGTCCGCCAGCTCGAGCAGGTTGTGGAGCGGCCAACCCTCGACGTCGGACGCGCACAAGAGCAGCTCTGCGGTGAACTCCCAGCGCGCGAAGAAACGCTCCAAGGCGAAGTCGTGCAGGCGCATCTGATCCTCCCGCCGCGAGCCGTCCCAGGTTGTGCGCCGCTCCGCGGGAGCGTGACGCGCGCGCCGCGACAGCGATTCCAATGATCCTACGGTACCGAATCGCGGGTCGATGCGGGCGATGGTCGCCGGCATGACTCGCTTCGCCGCGAGCGCCGCTGCGCCTGATCGCGGAGGAGATCGAAACGGCCGATGAGCTGACTGCCCTGAGGCGGCTGAAGGTGCAGTATGGGCAGGGCTTCTACCTGGCCAGGCCGGCGGAGGCTTGAGCCGGGGCATTGGAGTCGACCCTCGCTGGTCGCGGAAGAGTCGGATGGCCCTTGCCGCTCGACAGGGCGCGCCCGGACGATCGGGGCCCCGGCGCCTCCACGGAGGCGACCGCGCCACCGACCGCATGGAGGCGAGCGCATGACGACTTCGACACCTGGGCCCTCCACGATTCCCGCCCCGACCATGGGCCGCGCCGGCCGCACCGCCGTCGGCCTGCTCATCTGGCTGGGCCTCGGAGCCCTCGCCGGCGGCGTCGCGCTGGTCGCCAAACCGGACGGCAGCGTCATGCACATGCCCTTGAGCTGGCTCGCCGGGAGCCCGTTCTCGGACTTCTTCGTACCCGGCCTGATCCTCGGCGGGCTCTTCGGCCTTGGGTCGTTCGCGGTCGCGGTCATGGGCCTGCGCCGGTGGCGAGTCGCGCCGTTCCTGGCTTTCGCCATCGGCTGCGCCCAGATGATATGGATCGTCGTCGAGCTGGCGATCATCCAGGGCATCTCGATCCTGCACCCCCTGTACTTCCTTACCGGCCTGGGGATCGCGGCGGCCGCGGTGCCATGGGGTTGGCCCACCTTCCAGGGTTGGCGCGCCGCGCGTCGATGAGGCATGCGCGCCGCCGAGCGCGAGTCCGGCGCGACTGCCTCGCAACTTCCTGACGCCGAAGCGGATGCTGCCGGCCAGCCGGGCCTGACCTGACCCGCCGGCACGCGGCGGGGTAGCCCGAAACGGAAGCACCGCCTCGGTGAATGCGAGGCGGTGCTCAAGATGTGTCTCAGATCGACGCTGTGGCCGTTTCGCTCCGTTGGGGCGCCTGCGCGCCGGCCACATCGTCGCCAGGCTATGGAGTGACTGTCAGCGTCCCTTCTGCGATCGTGCTGACGCCTGACGTGAGCGTGACCGTATACGTTCCAGGGTCGACGAAGATGGTGCCGAAATCCGAAGTGTCGGCGACGCAGTCGAGCCCCTGCGTATCGGCGGTCGGCAACGCTGAGGGCGCGAGGAAGACCGTCCCGTCCTTGGTGATGGCGAGGTCGACGACGCCGGAGCCCTGCTGGGAGCTGAAGTGGTACGTCGCGTAGACGTGCGTGCCGGCCGCGACGGTGGTCACCTGATGATCGACCACGCAGTCGATGGTCTGACCGGCGACGGGCTGGTCGGTCGAGAAGACCACTTTGCCGGCATCCTGGTGGTTCCTGATGTAGCTGTAGGCGAACAGCCCGGCGCCTGCGAGCACGACGACCACGACTATGGCGGCGATGATCAGCGGCAGGCGCGAGCGCGACCTGGGAGCCGGCGGAGCGGCCCACATTCCGGGCTCGCCGTAGGGGCCCGGCTGGCCGTAGGGGCCCGGCTGGCCGGGCTCGCCGTAGGGGCCCGGCTGGCCGTAGGGGCCCGGCTGGCCGGGCTGACCGTAGGGGGCGGGCTGGCCGTAAGGGGCGGGCTGGCCGGGCGGGGCCCAGGAAGGCGGTGCGTCCGGAGCGGGGGGTGGCGGGGGCGGAGGCGTCTGATCGTATCCGGAGGGGTCCATCCGATCCTCTCTAGTCTTCGAAGCCTGGTGAGATGAGGGAACCGCTGGCAAGGAATGCAACTGGAGCATACGCGCCGCCCTTGCGCCCGTACCGGTCGTTTCGCAGCCTCCTCCGGATCCTGCGCGCGGGTCGCGCAACGACGGCCGGCGGGACTGCGCTATCCGGCACAACGGTGCTACGGTCCGATCCGACGCAGCGCCGAACGCCAGGTCGGACGGCGAGCGCTTCGTCGGCAAAGGAGCCCCGGCTATGCGACCCTTCTTCGGCTACCACATGCCCAGCTTCACCTTCGCGGGCACGCCGGACTCGAAGCTGTTCGACCGTGTCGTCGAGCTGGCCCAGTCCGCGGAGGCGGCCGGGTTCGACCTCGTGACCGTCATGGACCACTTCTACCAGATCGGCGCCGTGGCCTCGGAGGAGGAGCCGATGCTCGAGGCGTACACGGCTCTCGGCGGAATCGCGGCACGGACGGAACGGGTCATGCTCGGGACGATGGTCACGGGTGTGACCTATCGGAACCCGGCCATGCTGGCGAAGACGGTCACCACGCTCGACATCGTGTCCAAGGGTCGGGCGATGCTTGGCATCGGCGCCGCCTGGAACGAGACGGAGCACGCCGGCTACGGCATCGACTTCCCGCCCATCGGCGAGCGCGAGGACCGCCTGGAGGAGGCGCTGACGATCTGCAAGGCGATGTTCACGCAGGAGCGCCCGAGCTTCGAAGGCCGCTACTACCGGATCGACCGCGCCCTCAATCGCCCGAGGCCGATCCAGGCAGGCGGCCCCAAGATCATGGTCGGCGGCGGGGGCGAGAAGCGGACGCTCAAGGCCGCCGCTCGCTTCGCGGACATCACCAACTGGTTCGGCACCCTCGAGGAGGCTGCCGCCAAGCTGGCGGTTCTCGATCGCCATTGCGAAGCCATCGGGCGCGATCCAGCGGAGATCACTCGCACCGTCGCCGTTCCGATCGTCCCCGTGGCGCGAGAGGCCGACAAGGCCCGTGCTCTCGAGGCGATCCCGGTCGAGCGGCGCTCGCAATTCAAGCCGGTGCTCGTCGATGAAGGCGCCGAATTCCTGCGGGGCTACCTGGACGCCGGCTTCGACGGCTTCACGTTCCGCGACGTCGCGATCAGGACGCCTGAGGCAGTCGCGCTCGTCGGCGAGTTGATCGCGACCGTGCGCCCGCAAGGAGTGCCGGCATGACCGCCCCGATCGACAAGGCCGAGCTGCGGCGCCGCCTGACGCCGCTTCAGTACTCGGTCACCCAGGATGCCGGCACCGAGGCGCCGTTCACCGGCGCCTACTGGGATACGCACGACGCCGGCAGCTACCGTTGCATCGTGTGCGGTCAGACCCTGTTCGAGTCGACCCAGAAGTACGACAGCCACTGCGGCTGGCCGAGCTTCTTCGACGTCCTCGACAAGGCCCGGGTCACGACCAGGCAGGACGCGAGCCTCGGAATGATCCGCACCGAAGTGCGCTGCTCGAACTGCAGCGCGCACCTGGGCCATATCTTCGACGACGGCCCCAGGCCGACAGGGCTGCGCTACTGCATCAACTCCGCCTCGCTCGACTTCGAGAAGCGGGCAGGGGAGTAGCGGGAGCAAAGAGGCGCGAAATGGTGGCTCCGACTGGTCGGGCGACAGGCCCATCCGAAGCTGAGGCGGCGCCGGAGATCGCTGCGCCCGGGGCCTCCGCACCGGCCGCCGACGGGACGCCGCTGCACCTGCGCCATTGGGCGCCCGCCGGCGCGCCGTGGGCGACGGTCCTCATCGTCCATGGAATCGGGGAGCACAGCGGCCGCTACGAGCGCACCGGACGGCTGCTGGCCCAAGCGGGGCTCGACGTCCACGCCTTCGACATTCGCGGCCACGGGCTGTCCGGCGGCCGGCGCGTCTACGTCCGAACATGGGACGATTTCCTCGACGATCTGGCCGGCCGGCTGGCGGCCGTGCGCGAGCCTGGCCGGCCGCTGGTCCTGTTCGGGCATTCGATGGGCGCGCTCATCGCCCTGACCTATGCTTGCTCCGACCGCCCCGCGCCGGATCTGCTGGTGCTGAGCGCCCCGCCCCTGGAGGCCCGCGTCCCCGCCTGGCAGCGCGCCGTCGCCCCCATCCTGAGCCGCGTGGCTCCGACCTTCGTGCTGCCCAACCCGATCGCCGGCGACCAGCTCTCCCACGACCCCGCCGTCGGCGCGGCCTATTTCGCGGATCCGCTGGTCCAGCCCCGCTCGACGACCCGTCTTGGCGCCGAGCTGTTCAAGGCCATGAAGCGGGGCCGCGGTCAGCTCGCCCGCCTCCACGTCCCGACGCTCGTCATGCACGGCGGCGCCGACGACCTCGTCCCGACCGTCACGAGCGAGCCGCTGGCGGCAATCCCCGGAGTTGAACGGCGCGTCCTGCCCGGCCTGCGCCACGAAACCCTGAACGAGCCCGAGGGACCGCAAGTGGTCGCCCAAATCGTCGCGTGGCTACGTACAAATGTTCCCGCGGCTCTGCCAAGATTGGCGCCATGAGCGTCGAAGTTCGCCACTGCCCCCCGGATCGTTTCGTCGAGCTGCTCAAGACCGCGGAGGTCGCATTCTCCGAAGACGTCTCCGACGAGCATATCGAGCGGGTCAGGAAGGTATCCGATCCGGAGCGCTTCGTTTGCGCCGTTGACGGCGACCGCTTCGTGGGGACCGGAGGCGTCTTCTCGGTTCGGCTGAGCGTCCCTGGTGGCGAGATTCCGGCCGGTGGCGTGACCTGGGTCACCGTCCTGCCGTCGCACCGCCGTCGCGGAATCCTGCGCGGGATGATGCGGCTGATGGTCGACGATTGCCACACTCGCAACGAGCCGCTGGCGATGCTGTGGGCGTCGCAGGGCTCCATCTACCAGCGTTTCGGCTACGGCCTGGGCACGTGCGATCTGAGCCTGGAGGCTGAGACCGCAGCGGCGCGGTTTGCGCGGGATTGGCCGTCCGAGGGCTCATGCCGGCTGCTGCGGGCCGGTGAGGGTCTGGATCTCGTCGGGCCGGTATACGAGGCGGCGCGCGCCCAACGGTCGGGCTTCCTGTCGCGAACACCCGATTGGTGGATCGGTCAGCTGCCGCTCGTCGACAAGGACGCCAAAGGCGGCGAAGCTCGCCGGCTGGTTGTCTACGAGACGGACAAGGGCCCGGAGGCCTACGCGGTCTACAAGACCAAGATGGAATGGGGCGCTCAAGGCGGCAACGGCACGGTCATTGTGGAAGAGGCGATCGGCTCGACCGAGCGCGGTACGCGTGAGATCTGGCGGTACCTCTTCAGCATCGACCTGATGCGAACCCTCAAGGCCGGCCGCCTCCCGGTCGATCACCCGCTCCTGCTGCTGGCCGCGGAGCCGCGCCGGCTCGGCATGAGACTTGGCGACGGGCTCTGGCTGCGGATCCTGGATGTGCCGGCGGCGCTGGAAGGCCGGACCTACGGCATCGACGGGCACGCCGGCGGCCGGGTCGCTCTCGAGCTCCGGGATGAGTACTGCCCCTGGAACGCCGGCCGCTGGCTGGTGGAAGTCACCGAAGGCCGGGCGCACGTCACGCCGGCGAAGGGCGAACCGGATCTGGCGCTGGACGCGAACGACCTGGGATCGCTTTTCCTTGGGGGGTTCACTGCAACCGCTCTCTCTAGAGCGGGGCGCGTAGTCGAGCTTCGCGCGGGGGGATTGGCGGCAGCCGATCGGCTCTTCCACACGGCTCTTGCGCCCTGGTGCCCTCAGGAATTCTGAGAGCGGGCGAGCGCGAGAGTCAGCGCTCGAAGCGAATCGGCTGGTGGTTGCCGGAGGGTGCGCACACGTCGCAGAGCGTCAGCCCATCTTCCATGAGGGCGGCTCGCCGACGACCCGGGCCGGCCACGAGGGCAACGGGGTGCTTGCACACTGAGCAGCGGGTTTGCTTGGCGTCCATGCGATCGCCTTGGTCCGTCATCCCTGGATCGGCCTCGTATGCGATTGCGCAACTTGCGTTGCCGTTGGCGATCGGGGCCGTTTGATGGGGAGCTCGCAACCGCTCCTACGCAGCGCCTGCGCCTCCCACCACAGCTACTCTACCGGCCGTCCACGGCAGATTCCGCACTTCGCACATCTTACGCGTCGGATTCTGTTCAAGTGCGGTGGAATCGCCGAAAGGTCGGTTGGCCCGGCTGGTGATTCGACGATTTCGGCTGTCGATCCAACCATCCCGGCAGGTGGGCCGAGCGGACGCCGAGCGGGAACCGGCAGCCCGACGGTGACGTCCTACCGGCGTTCGACATCGCCACCGAAATCCAAGTTCGACCTTTGGGAGCACTTCGATGAAACTCCGCCTGCCCTCCAAACCCCGGCGCTCGCTCCTGGTGGGGCTCCTGTGCTTGTCCGTCGCGTCTCTGGCCGTCGGCTGGACCGCCGCCACCGTCGCCGCTTCGAGCGGCTCGCAGGCCACGCCCACCGCCGCGGCTACGGCCAACAACGACGCCATGAACGGCACTCTTGGGTTGCCCGCTATGGGCCAGGTATCGACGCAGCCGGGAGTGGCCCAGGGATCGGGCGCTGCGGCCGCCATCTATCCTTACCAGATGGGCTCGTCGCTGGGAGTCGCGCCCGAGGGCACGATCCTCGCCGCCGGCACCGGCACGGCCGACATGAAGGCCGATGGTTCGGATAGGGCGACGGCCATGCCGAAGGCCACGAACTCCGCCCTGGCCGACGCCAGGGCCCAGGCTCAGGCGCTGGCTACCGCCATGGGCGTATCCGTCACCGGCACTTACTCGGTCAGCATCTCCTCGTCGGACGGCTACGTCTACCCGACCGGTGGCTGTGCAGTTCCGATGCCGCTGACCCCCAATGCCGGCACGAGCGGCGCGAGCGGCGGCAGCCCGTCCACAGTGACGAACGAGCCCGCGGCCGCCAGCTCGGCAGGCGTTTGCGTCCCGGGCACCGTCTCGAACCCCACCTCGATGCAACTGGTCGTAACGGTCGTCGTCGCCTACCGCTTCGCGTGATCGGCGACCCACGGCACTCGACCGGGAGGATCCCGGCTCGTCTGTCATGATCCGGGCATGAGCCAAAGCATGCCCCCGAACTCGCCACCTGGCGCGCCGACCCTGGCCGACCTGCCTGCGCCGGCGGCCCTGCTCTTCGACCTGGACGGGACGCTCGTCGACACCGTGCAGCATCGCATCGAGGCATGGAGTGAGGCGCTGCGGCGCGCGGGAATCGCGACGGATCGGGCGCGTCTCGGTGGCTACATCGGGTCGGACGGCCGGTGGCTGGCCGCGGAGATGGCTCGGCAGCAGGGCCGCGATCTCGACTATGCCGAGACCGAGGAACTGGACCGCGTCTCAGGTGCCCTGTTCGACGAACTGAACGCGACGCCCGCCCCGCTTCCCGGAGCCACCAAACTGCTGACCGCCCTGGAGCGGAGCCGCGTGACCTTCGCCATCGCCACGTCGAGCCGGCCCGGCCAGGTGGCCGTCTCGGTCGGCTCGCTCATGCTGCCGTCTCCGCCGCCGATCACCGACGGCAGTCATGTGGCCAATGCCAAGCCCGAACCGGACCTGCTGCTCGCGTCCGCCGCTCAACTCGGCGTCGCGCCTGAGGGCTGCTGGTATGTCGGCGACTCGACGTGGGATATGACCGCCAGCGTGCGGGCGAAGATGATCGCGATCGGTGTGACGACGGGCGCGGTCGGCGCCGCTGAGCTGTTCGCCGCCGGGGCGACGGTCGTCGTGGCGAGCCTGACGGAACTGCTCGCGGAGTTGCGCAGGCGCGGAGCCGTGCGGTGACGGAGCGCTGATGCCGCGGGCGGCGCCGTCGGAGAGCCGGCCCGAGGTAGATTTCGAACGGGCTGGGCCGAACCGGCACGGTCGGCGGGGGACCCTGGGTCAGCCTTCGGCGGGGAGTCGCTCGATGTCGACCGCACGAACGCGCCGCGTCTTGCCGGCCTCGGTTCGAACCATCGCGGCGGGGATCACGCCCACGAGTAGGGCTTCGACGACGGCGAGCTCGCCGGCATACAGCCCGGCTCCGCCGATCTTCACCCGATCACCGACTGAGAGGTCATCTCTTGTGTCGAGGGCCGCCAGGTTGATGTTGGCGACGGTCGACCTCACGTAGTTCGGGTCGCTTGTCAGCCCGGTTGTTCGGGCGGGCTTGGTGGCCGTGCGGGCCACCGGGTACGTGACCTTGCGTTTGCGCACTTGCTCAGCAGCTCCTCACAAGGGGACTCTACCGCGCCGCGGCCGCGAACGTCTGCCCGGGCCGCGGCGACCCCCGACGCGAGCTCGACTGCCCGCCCGAGCGCCCGCCGCCGAACCGCGCCGACAGCGCCGTCTCGCGGTTGGGATCGGGCAGGAACTCTTCGACGACGGCACACGGGATCGCCCTGCGCAGCAAGCGCTGGACGCCCCGCAGCTCTTCGACTTCGTCGGGTGATACCAGGGAGATGGCCGTCCCGCTGGCGCCGGCGCGGCCGGTTCGACCGATGCGGTGGATGTAGTCCTGCGGCTCATAGGGCAGTTCGAAGTTGACCACGTAAGGGAGATCTTCGATATCCAGCCCGCGCGAGGCTACGTCGGTGGCGACCAGGACTTTGACGAAGCGGCCTTTGAATGCCTCCAGGGCTCGCGTCCTCTCCGCCTGGCTGCGGTCGCCGTGGATCGCGGACGTGCTCACGCCTCGCCGATCCAGGTACGAGGCCAGCCGGCTCGCCCCGATCTTGCTCCGGGTGAAGACCAGGACCTGCTCCATCGAGTCGCGCTGGATCAGGTGGATCAACAGGTCGGCCTTGCGGCTCTGGTCGACCGGGTAGAGGACCTCGGTCAGGTTGTCCGCCACGCTGTTGCGAGCAGCGACTTCGACGATCTCCGGGTCGTGCTGGAATTCCTTGGCCATGCGACGGACGTCGTCGGAGAAGGTGGCCGAGAACAGCAGCGTCTGGCGCTGCGCGGGGAGGAGAGCGGCGATCTTGCGCACGTCCGGTACGAAGCCCATGTCGAGCATTCGGTCGCCCTCGTCGAGGACGAGGATCTCGACCTGGCTGAGATTGACCGTGCGCTGCCCGACGTGGTCGAGCAGCCGGCCGGGCGTGGCCACGAGGATCTCGACGCCGTTCCAAAGGATCTTGATTTCCGGGTCGATGCGCGTGCCCCCGTAGACCACCGTGGAGCGGAGCGGAACGCTGCGGCCGTAGGTCTTCACGGAGGCGGCGATCTGACAGGCGAGCTCGCGGGTCGGTGTCAGGATCAGCACGCGGACCGGATGTCGCGCCGGCGAATACCCGGTGTTGGAGTGGTGGCGGAGAAGCTCCAGGATCGGCAGCACGAAGGCGGCAGTCTTGCCGGTGCCGGTCTGGGCGGCGGCGAGAACGTCGCGGCCGGCGAGGATGAGTTGGATTGCCGCGCTCTGGACGGGCGTCGGCTCCGTGTACCCCTCCCGCGCTACTGTGGCGAGAAGGTCGGCCGATAGGCCGAGGTTGTCGAAAGTCAAACGATTGCTCCTGATTGCGTCATCTGACGCGGGTCCGATCTGGCCTGGCGGGACGGTTTGGGTCCCGCGCTGACGGCGCGATCGGCGATAGGGGGCCGGCACCCTCTTGGCGTGCCGCCGGCAGACGCTGCGCCAGCGTGTCCGAAACAGCGATTACGCGAATCATCGTACCACCCGAGCAGGGATTGCCGGGCCGGTGACTCAGACAACGGCCGCCGCGAGGCTGCTCGTAGCCCGGAAGGGAACCGAGGCCCCACCGCCGATAGCCCGGTCGAAGATGCGCCGGTACGCGGCGCCAACCTCCCACCACACCATGCCTCTGGTGTGCTCGTATGCCCGGCGACCCATGGCGACTCGCAGCTCGTTATCGCCAAGGAGCTCAATGAAGGTATCCGAGAAGGCTTCGGGCGTGCGCGAGACGAGCCTGCCTCGTCCCTCGGCGAGGAGCTCCGAAGCGTATGCGTAAGGGGTCGAGACGATGGCCTTGCCGGCTGCCATGCCGTAAGCCAGTGTGCCGGACGTGCTCTGGTCGAGGTTCGGATATGGCGTCGTCACGATGTCCGCGGCTTCGAGCCAGGTCCCGAGCTCTACACGACCGACGAACCGATCGACGAACTGGACGTGCTCGCCCAAGCCCAGGGCCGCGACGCGAGCCTTGAGACCGTCGCGATAGGCTTCGCCGTCGCGAGCGAGCACCCCCGGGTGGGTTGCGCCCAGGATGACGTAGCACGCCGAGGGCACCGCCTTGATCACGGCCGGCATCGATTCGATCACCGACTCGAAGCCCTTGCCGGGTCCGATCAGGCCGAAGCTCAAGATCACCGCACGGTCCTTGAGCCCGAGACGGGGCTTGGCAGTGTCCGCCGCTACGAGCGGCAAATGCGGGATCCCGTGCGGGACGATGGCGACCCGCGTGGGGTCAACACCGTAGACGCTCGTGAGGAGGGACGCGCCGGCGCGTGACATGACGACCGACGTGTGGGCCACGCTGACCAGTCCCCTCAGGATCTCCCTCTGGGCCGGCGTGGGCTGCGCCAGCACTGTGTGAAGTGTCGCCACGACCGGAACTCGGAGGGCGTGGACGAAGTCGAGAACGTACGAGCCATCGTCGCCGCCCCAGATGCCGTACTCATGCTGAACGCAGACGACCTTCACTCCGCATTCGTTGAGGGCCCGCGCCACGTACGTGTAGTCCGTCTCGACATCGCGTCTGATGCGATGCCTGACCTCGGCCGGGTAGGGGCCCGGCTCGTCGGACGGGTGCAGGGCCACGATCTCACGCTCGCCGACAGTGGTAGCCAGATCGTACGTGAAGGTCGCGATGCCACACCGCCGCGGGGCGTAGGTAGAAACGAAGGCAGTTCTCGAGATAAGGTGCTCCTGTCGGGGTGTGATTCTGCCGTCTGGCCGATAGGCCAGACGCGGCCCGGAGCGGATGCCGCCCGGGCCGCGAGTGCCTTAGCGGACTAGGCTGCGCTCACCTGGACGGCGCGCGGGCCCTTGGGGCTCGTCTCGATCTCGAAAGAGACACGCTCTCCGCCGACGAGGCGGTCGAAGTCGAGGGGGGCCTGGAGGCCGCCGCGATGGAAGAAGTATTCCTTACCATCCTCGGCGGAGATGAAACCGAAGCCGCGATCGGCAACGACTTTCTTAACAGTACCGGTGGTCATGAGTGACCCCTTTATTCTCTTCCCGAACCAGATGGCAGACGCACGGTCAGTTCGGAAAGGGGGGTAGACCACGCGGAGCGTTGCCGCAAAGCACAACAACACCACCTACGGTACTCGCAATTCGCCGGTTGCACAATCGCGGGCGCCAGTGTCGCATTCGCGTCGAGGCCGGGTTCGCGGGCTCGACGGGCGCCACCGCGCACCTCGCGACCGGGCGCCGCAGCCTGCGGCCCTTGGTCCCGCCCGGCTTGACCTCCCGCCGCCGCGGCCCCACTGTGGTACATAGTCGACCGCGCCGGGTCACGATTCCGTCACTCGCAGCGCACGGCAGATCGGACGCCCTCGTGGCCCGCAGACCCTTCTCCACTCCCGACGCGCTCATCGTGGTGAGCAGCGACGGCTACTTCGACGTGTTTCGCCCGGACCATCGCCGGCCCAATGACAAGCCCGCCTATCGCGGCGTACTGGCCGAGCTGGGTCCGACCGTTCGGGGCCAGGACGACAGGCTGTCTGTCCGTCCGGATTCGCCCATTCTCGAAACTGCCGTGTCCGTGTGGGCTTCCCACCACGGCGCCGCCGCTGTGAAGGGCGAGCTCGGCCTCGGTCGCAACGGCGTCCAGAGCTAAGACGCTCCGACCCAAGACGCTCCGGCGAGCCCGCCAACACCTCCGCCGAAGTTTCGGCCGATCGTCCAGCGTTCTCTCCGGCCAATCCGCCGCCCTGGCCTCCAGCCTCTTCCACGGCTTCCGCCGATCCGCCGCCTCGCTCCGAACCGCCCCCGAAAGGATCCTCCGATGACAGAAGAAACGACGCCCGCGCCGCAGCGCTCCGAACCCGATCGCGGCAAGTCCGGATTCCGTTCCGCTTCGGTGGCGACCTCCGCCGACAGCCGCTCGAACGGTGGGTCCGGGGTGCAGCGCAGCCACCTCCGCGACCGCAAGGCCTGGCTCAAAAGCCGCACCCGGGCCGGCCAGACGTGGGCCCAGCGCAAGGCCGCGAGCGTCACCTACTGCCCGGCCAAGCAGCGCATCGGGTAGCCCCTCGATTCGGGGCCGCGCGGGTCCGCGCCGGCCGGGTCCGCGAAGGAACGCCCCGGGGAAAACTGGTTCCGGCGGGATGATGGCTGTGGCGGCGCCCATGTCAACGGCGGCGTCGCTCGCGCTGCAGCTCTACCAGGCGGGCGTCGGAGATGCCGAAATGGTGCGCGACTTCGTGGTGGACCGTGTCGGTCACGCCACGAGCCAGGGCGTCGGGGTCGCGGTACTGCCGCAGGTGCGGGCCGCGGAAGATCGAGATCTTGCTCGCCACCGCGGCCTCTCCCGCGCCGTATGCCGTGCGCGGCACGCCGCTGTAGAGCCCGAGCAGACCCGGCGCTCCGACTGAGGCCAGCTGGTCGGCCGTCGGCTCGTCCTCTATCACGATCGCCACGCTGCCCAACCTCTGGCGGAAGGCCTCGGGCAGGGAATCCAGAGCCTCGACCACGAGCGCTTCGAACGGGTCGTTCGCGTCCGGAGGATCCTCGGGCGCGGCGATCGGGTTCGCAGGGGGGTCGATCTCGGGTTGCATTGCCGCATTATCGGCCGCCCGCGCGTGATCCCGCCGGATTCTTGCTGCGCGAGATGCGGCGACGGGGAGGCGACGAGGGACAAGGCCCATGGGGTGAGCCAGAGGGACCGCCCGGACCTGGCAGACGAGACGCCCGTATCGGTGTTCTCCGGCGCCTGCCTAGAGTGGCGGTCGCCCATCCGAATTGGCGGGCGACGGACCTTTCCGGGTGGACGGCCGATGAGATCGGACGATCCGACCGCCCTTTCCGGTGCCGACTCGCGGACACGAAAAGGAGCAGGTGCGGTGAAGTCGCCGATCCCGGCAGCGAATGGCCTTCAGGTGGGTCCGCCGCCGGCGAAGTCGGCGGGCGATCGGGGCGGCCACTCGCGGCGGCTCATGGCCCGGCTGTCTACGCTCGGCGTCGTGGCGGCAATAGCCGCCGTCCTGAGTCCGGCCGCGATCCTTGCCGCCACGGGTGACTGGGTGCAATTCCGCGAGAGCCCGGCCCACCAGGCCCACAACACGAGCGAAGCTGCCATTTCCGACACGAACGTTCACGCACTGGGGTTGGCGTGGACCGGCGCGACCGGCGCCGCCGTGAACTCATCGCCCGCCATAGCCAACGGCGTGACTTATGTGGGGTCGAACGACGGCAAGCTGTATGCGTTCGCCGTCGGGTGCGCCACCAATGGCTCCGCCTGCACGCCGGCGTGGAGCTACCCTGTCGGCACCGACGTCCAGTCCTCGCCCGCGGTGAGCGGCGGCGTCGTCTACGCGGGGTCGAGCGACGGCAAGCTGTACGCCTTCCACATCGTCGCCGACCACCTGGCCCTGACACCGGCGAATGCGACGATCGTCGCCGGCGCGACGCAGGTCTACAGGGCCGAGGGCTATGACAGCCTCAACGCCGACCTCGGCGACGTGACCGCAATGGTTACTTTCTCGATCGACGGCACCGGCACGTGCACTTCCAACGTGTGCGGCTCGACCGTCGGCGGCACCTACACGGTCACGGGAACGATGGGGACCGCGACCGGCACGACCATGCTCCGCGTTTCCATCTCCGGCGCCACCTACGTGGCCCGAACCGTCGCCGTCGCCGTCGCCGTCGCCGTCGCCGGTCAGGGCGGCGTCCTGGCCAACGCGGTCGCAGTGACCGGCAACCTGACGGTTACCGGACAGACTCTGGGCGGCTTCCTGTATCTCGGTCCCAACGCCAACAACAATCCGACCAGCTCGACGCTGAACTTCCCCAAGGGCGACAACCGAGCCAACGGCGTGACCGTGGCTCTCAATTCGATCGACGGCTCCTTGAGCGCCACCTACGTCGCGGCGAGCCTTTCGGCTCATACCGCCGTCGTCTTCGACGTCACCGGCTACTTCGTCAAGTGACCTCCGCCCCATAGCGGCCCGCTCGGCCGGAGATGCGGGCCGGCCGGGGCCTGTAGGCTATTGCTGCGTTGGTGCCGCGCGTTCTCGCGCCGGTATCCGAGCACTTGCGTCTGCGGCGCCCGGAGGTGGAGTTGATCGCGCTGATCAAGTCGTACGTTGGGCAGCTCGACCGCCACGACGCGACCGGTCTCGCCGCCGAGCTGGCGTTCCGTTTCATGTTCGCGACCTTCCCGTTCGTGCTCTTTCTGGCGGCGCTAGGGAGCTTCCTGGCCGGTTGGCTCGGCGTCGCCGACCCGACTTCTCGGATCATTTCGACGCTTGGCAACAGCATCCCGTCCGACGTAGTCGGTCCCCTGAAGACAGAGCTCAATGACGTCCTGACCCACACGGAACCGGCTCTGCTCTCGGTTGGGGCCGTGGTGACGCTCTACTCCGCGGCAGGCGGCATCAACGCCCTGATGAAGGCGATGAACCGCGCCTTCGGGGTGCGGGAGACGCGGCCGCTGCCGGGCCGCATCGGCCTGGCCGTCGCGCTGACCCTGCTCAGCGGAATCGGCATCGTCGTCGGTGTCGTGACCGTCGTCGGCGGCATGCTTATGACGAGGGACGTGGCCGATCGGGCGGGCGTCGGCGGCGCGACATGGATGGTGCTGTCGATCCTGCGCTGGCCGTTGGTCTTTGCCGTCCTGCTGCTCGCCGTCACGGCCGTCTTCCGCTTCGCCTCCTGTGCTCGGCCGCCCTGGCGTTGGGCGCTTCTCGGCGCCGTCGCTTTCGCCGTCGCCTGGCTCGTCGTGACCTTCGGCTTCGGTCTGTATGTCGCGAGCCTCGGGCGCTTCCGTGCCACCTACGGCGCGCTCGGCGGCGTGATCGTGCTGTTGCTGTGGTACTACCTGACGGCGCTCATTCTCGTGGGCGCCGCAGAACTGACGGCACTGTTGGCCGCCGCGTTCGGTGCGGACGCGGTCCAGTCCGAGGACCCCGACGGGACCGTCGCGGAGCCCGGTGGATCAGCCTCCGCATGACCTTTGTCGCTGCCGCCCGTGCCTGCTCGGCTGGTGGAAGAGCGAGCGAGTTGGTGCGGACGACGGCTACGTGGTTGCGGACGGGTCGTCGATGCGGCCCATGAAGAGGATGGCGCCCGTCGAGCGTTCCTGGATGAAGTACAGGAACGGCTTGTCGATGTGGAACGTCACGGGGGAAGGCGGCGGCCCGACCGTGCTCTTGCCGGTGACGACCGTGACCGCGGAGGCGATCACGCCGTCCTCGCCGACGACGATGTTGGCCTGGTGGATCACATGGTCGATGGTCAACGGCTCGTCCAGAGTGATGCCTGAGAGATCGGCGTTCCCGAATGCGGTGGGCATGCCCATTGCCGCGAGCACGTTCGCCAGGTCGACCCTCGACTCGGTGGAGAACCGCGGCAGGGTCAGGTCCACGCTGCGAGCCGTGAACTGGTGCTCGATGGTCCCGAACTGGGCTGCCGTGAGGCCGGCTACGAACGAGGCCATGTTGTCGGGGACGATGAACGTCATCGACGCCGATGACTTGAACGGGAGCTGCACTGCCCTATAGCCAGTCCCGGCGGCGTATTGGAACGACGTGTCAATAGCCATCGTCGGAACCGATACCTTCGATCCATCGGAACGAGTGAACGGCAGCGACTTGGTCGCCGTCGGCTCGAATTGGTGGTCCCAGGCGGCTTTGAGGTAGATGGCGTCGGCCAGGGCGATGCGCGTCGCGTTGGTGATGTCGCCCTGCTGCAGGACCGCCGGGATCAGGCCCTTCGTCGATTTGCTGGCCCACTGGTTGATGGTGAGTCGGGCCGATTCGGGGTCGTTCTGGAAATCGAGGAGGCCGACGCCGGCACCGAACCCGGAGCTGAGGGCATCGAGATAGGCCTGTTCCAGGTTCATGCCCTTCTGCGAGAAGACGGCGTTGGCTACGTCCAGCTCGTCCGCGGGCTTCGTGCCGGCGTCGGTCAAACCCTTGAGGGCTTTGAGCAACGCCACGATCTCACTGGCCTGGCCCGTGGTCCCGAACTGGTGAAGGACGTTGTCGATCTCTGTGGCAGTGGTGCCGCGTGCCCCCGCGCGGACCATGGCCAGGGCGAGCGCGATGCTCGTCGGGGAGGCGCATAGATTGCCCGAGGAGTCGAGCCGGCGCAGCAGGTCGATGCCGAAGTCGTTTAGCTCGGTGCCGGCCAGGACGCCGCCGTCGGCGGCCGGTGCCAGCAGCTTGGCCTTGCCCAGAGCGGTGTCGAAGTTCACGGCCGCGCTAGTCGGGGATGGCGATGACGTGGCGGTGGGCGTCGGCGTCGGCGAGGCCGAGTCTGTAGGCCAGGCCGAGTTGGTCGGTGACGGCGTGAATGTCGGCCCGCCGCTCGGGGTGGGGCTGGCCACGGCTGAGGCGCATGCCCCTGCGACGAGGACCACTGCCAGGGCCAAGCCGGCCCCGCGCAGTCTTGTGTGCATGTGTTCAGTCGATGCCGGCCACAGGCCCCGCTGCCGAATCCCTTCTGTGAGCATCCCTCTTCCTCCCGCTGGCTGCCCCGGGATCCGGGGCGTTGCACCTAAGACGAGATCGTGCGCCTTCGCGTGTCGCTTCGGGCAGTTGTCCGAAAGGCGACACCGGGTCACCATAGTCCTGTCGCTGATGGGCCTCGGCCTGCTGCTGCTCGCCGGCGCCTGCTTCTACCAATCGCTGCGGCCACGCCGGCCCCGCGCCGGCGACGGCGCCACTCCCACGGACTGATGGAGACAGGTCAGATGGCAGGGGCGAAAGAGCGGTTCATCGACGTTCCGGGCGGCCGGTTGTTGGCGAAGAGCGAGGGCGCCGGGCCGACAATCGTGCTCATCCATGCCGCGATCGTCGATCACCGGTCCTGGGACGCGATGGTGCCCGGGCTGGTCGCGGCGGGATTCCGCGTCGTCCGCTACGACTACCGGGCCTTCGGCGCCTCGACGACCGCCGACGTTGACTTCAGCAACCGGGCCGACCTCCTGGCCGTGCTCGACGCCTTCGGCATCGGCCGGGCGGCGCTCGTCGGCAACAGCCGCGGCGGGCAGATCGCCTTCGATACCGCCATCGAGTTTCCCAAGCGTGTCGTCGCGGTAGTCGGCGTGGGGGCCGGTTTGGGTGGCTTCGAAGGGGAGCCGACTCCGGCAGAGCTGGCCATCTTCGCGGAGGGGGAGCGCCTCGAATCGGCCGCGGAGCTCGACATCGAAGCGCTGGTCGACCTGGAGGTGAGGGTCTGGGTGGACGGCCCCGGCCAGCCGCCCGATCGGGTCGATCCTGCCATCCGCGAAGCCGTCAGGGCAATGGATCGACTGCTGCACGAACCCGGGCGCGTCAAGGGGCGGCCGATCGCGCTGGATCCGCGGGCCAACGACCGGCTCGGCGAGCTGCGCTGCCCGGTGCTTGCGCTGGCCGGGGCGCTCGACGTCTCCGACGTCGTCCAGACGGCGCATCGCCTCGCGACTCGGGCACCGAACGCGCAAGCCGTCGTCTGGACGGATGTGGCGCACATGATCGGCATGGAGGCGCCGGACCGCCTCAACGCCCTGATCGTGGACTTCCTGGCGGCCCTTCGGCCTTGGGAGTAGCCGCGCGCACGGCCCAGGCTCTTGCATGGCGCAACGCCGCGGGGCGCCGGCCCAGCCCGGCCGGATGTGGTGGATGATGCCGTCGTGATCGTCATCCGACGCGACAAGGAGATCTACGACACCTCGGGCGGCTGGTTCCGCGCCCGCTGGCACTTCTCCTTCGATCGGTACAGCGACCCCGAGAACGACAGCTTCGGCGCGATGCGGGTCTTCAACGACGACCGCCTGATCCCCGGCGCCATCTGGCCGCTGCACCCGCACCGCGACGTCGAGGGGCTGACCTACGTGGTCGACGGCAGCTTCGGGCACGAGGACAACGTCGGCGGCGCATACGGACCGTTGCCGGCGGGTTCTGTCCAGCGGATGACGCTTGGCGCCGGCGCGCTCCATTCGGAGCAGAACGCCTCGAAGACCGAGCCGATGCGCTTCATCCAGATCTGGATCCTGCCGAAAATCGCCGGCCTGCCGCCCGAGGTCGAGCAACGCATCTTCACCCGCGCCGACCGGACGAACCGGCTCCTCAAGGTGGTCGGGCCCGAAGGCGTGGACGTCGTCACTGTCCACCAGGACGCCGCGGTCTACCTCGCCTCGCTCGAGCCCGGGGTGGAGGTCGCGCATCCGATCGGCGCCAGCCGCGGAGTCTACGTCTACCTGATCGACGGCGCGGCTGCATTCGACGACCAGGAAGTCTCCACCGGCGACGCCGCGAAGGTCACCGATCAGCCCGAGCTGCGCATCCGGGCGCGAGAGGCAAGCGAGCTGATCCTGGTCGACGTGCCGATGACGTTCGAAGCCGTCGGGATCTGGCGCGGCCGCGTCTGATCGCTTCGGCCGGCCCGGCGGGCAGCTGCGCCTCGATGTCGCCCATCGGATACGCTGGGGGCGGGGTCGGTCGTTAGAGCTGGCAGGCGTCCGACGCCACTTTCTCAGGGAGGGGACCAATGCGACTCAAGGCCCGCAATGGGACTCGTTGGCACGATTTACAAGGCGGGCTCATGGACACTGGACGCGCGCAGCGAGGCTCTCACCATAGTCGGCCGGCGACCCTGGCCCTCGCCATCGTCCTCGTTCTTGCGACATTGGCGACTGCTCTGGCGGCCGCCGGATGCGGCAGTCAGACCTCGACTGCGTCGGCTTCGGCTTCGGCGCCGCCCTCAGCCGTCGCCCCAAGCGCGACGCCCATCGACGACGACGACGAGTCCGGCGCCAGCTCCGAGCCCGGAGCCTCCTTCTCGCCCGGGCCGACCGGGCTGCCGTTCGCTTCGGGCGTGCCCGGTTCGACCGCCGATCGCCTGCCCGGCGAGCCGGATCCCGTCATGACCCCCGGCGCGCTCAACGCGACCGTTACGCAGGCGACCATCGAATCGACGATCTGCGTGTCGGGCTGGACGGCCACGATCCGTCCGCCGAGCAGCTACACGAGCGGCCTAAAGATCGAGCAGATGGCCGAGTACGGCTACACGGATATCTCGAGCGCCGACTACGAAGAGGACCATCTGATCTCGCTGGAGCTCGGCGGGGCGCCGACCGATCCACGCAATCTCTGGCCCGAGCCCTACACGGCCAGCCTGTCCGACGGTCGGGCGACCGGCGCGCACACCAAGGACGGCTTCGAGACCAGGCTCAAGGACGAGGTCTGCGCGGGGTCGATCTCGCTGGCTACGGCCCAATCCGAGATCGGCGACCACTGGGTCCACGCTTTCTACGGGATCGCCTTCACGCCCGACACGCCCGGCACGCCGATCGCGGGGCCGTCGGCGACGCCTGGGGTGAGCGCCAGCCCGAGCTCGAGCGGCGGGCCGAGCGCTTCGTCGATCGCCGCCCTCCCGGTCCGCATCAGCAGCCTGACGGCGTCGGTCAAGCACGGCGCCAACGCGATGCTGATCGCGGTCACCTCGCCCGGCGCCACGTGCAGCGCCAGCGTCACGTACGCTTCCGGCGCGGTTTCGAGCGCGGCGGGCCTGGCGCCCGAGCGCACGGCCGCGTCGACGGGCAAGGTCTCCTGGACGTGGAAGGTGGGGACGAGCACGAAGCCGGGCGCTTCCAACGCCACCGTGAGCTGCTGGCTCGGCGACCGCTCCGGCAGCGCGAGCAAGGCGTTCCGCGTCACGTAGGTCGGGACGATGCCTCGACCGGCCCGGGTGGCCGCGCGGCGCTCCGACGGCGCCCCGACGGCGGTGGTACTTGTATTGCCTGCGGCGGGAGCGCACCATGGAACCCTGACCGACCCCGTGCGATGCCTCGGGTCGCGAGACTGCGTCAGGCCGGCAGCCGGAAAGGTCGCTGTGCTCGTTCCGTTCCCCCGCCTTCACCCCGGGATGCCTCACGGGCGTCCGGAGTCGGCGGATCGCGTCGAACGGCGGGCGATCGCAATCTGGCCTCGGCTTAACCATCGCGCTCTCCACC
>Ga0182017_10000739_pt1 | contig 25693 bp, 22 predicted proteins | sample 712E3DmetaG_FD_120492 | JGI IMG/M metagenome (GOLD analysis project Ga0182017, IMG submission 120492) | Permafrost microbial communities from Stordalen Mire, Sweden - 712E3D metaG | ecosystem: Environmental > Terrestrial > Soil > Wetlands > Permafrost | place: Sweden: Stordalen | collected... | reverse complement strand
ACAGAAGAGAATACAGAATATCATCGCGACATTGAGAAAAACTCCGGTTTGATTTCCGCCCTTACAGCAGAGAATAAACAACTTCGTCTCGCATTTGCCGAAGCAGAAGTGCGAACGCATAGGATGGAAGATTATAAACAAAAGCTGCAGGACGAAATTGAACAGCTGCGCCGGCAGGATCATGAAGTATTGGGTGATGTCGAACGCAAGCAGGCGCGCATAGATTTTCTAAAAGGATTAGTTGAAAGTTTCGATGGGTACTCCGAAGGGGCAAAGTACCTCATTACAAGCAGCGAGTGGAGTGCAAAAATTCAGACGACAGTCGGTGAAGCTGTTCAGACAGAACCGCTGTATCGCATTGCCATTGAAACCGCACTCGGTGAAACGGCAGGATTTGTTATTGTCGATAATGTGAAGGAAGCATATGCCGCAATCGATTTCCTGAAAAAGAACAACAAGGGAAAGGCAACATTTATTTGTCTTGACCGGCTGCCGAATATTTCCAATCATCGTGTCCCATTACAGAGCACTGGAGTTATCGGGTGGGCAAACACGCTGGTGCAATTTGATGGACGGCACGAGAGGTTGTTTAATTTCCTCTTTGATGAAACGCTGTTAGTGAATGACGTTCCCGCTGCGCTTGCTATTGTGAATGAACATCCCACTATCCGCTGCATAACGTTAGAAGGTGAAATTGTTACAGGCAGCGGCGTTGTTCGCGGCGGCAGTGTGCGGCAGGATGAAGGCGGACATATCAGCAAGAAGTCGCAACTGGAAGAATTTACCGCAGATGTCCGCAAACTGCGTGATCGGCACGAACACATTTCGCATGATCTTCGGAAAAAAATAGAAGATTTGGAAAATGTCAACATGAAGAAACTTGCAGAGGAAGCGCGTGCCATCGAACAGCAAAAAACCTCTGTGGAAATCCGCATAGCACAAATCGAATTTGAAAAGAAGCGTGCACAGGACAATATCGAACGAAATGCCACAGAAGCAGAAAAACTTGGGCTGGAAATTGAATTGTTAAATAAAGAAATCCAAACACTCTCTCCCTCCATTGTTGCGATAGAACGGCAGCAGGCGGAAGCGGAACAGCAAGTCGGAGCGGCAATGAGTGAAGTGGAAACAATGGATGCACTCTGGAGCGAATACTCCGGTGTCGCAAATGAAGCGAATTTATCGGTGCTGACACTCAAAAGTGAAGAACGCAGTATCCTCCAGGAAAAAGACTATACAGCAACAACACTGCAGTCTGTTTCGGCGACCTTTGACCAGCGAACCGAAGAAATTTTTAAGGCAAAAGAAGATGTCGGAACCATTGCTGCCGATCTGGACGCAATTACTGTTGCCCTTCGCGAAGCGCAGCAAGAATACGGCGGAGTGCTGGAACAGAAAAAAACTGTCGACAAGGAATTTTCACTCAAGCGAAGTCAAACTCATGAAATTGAACTAAAACTGAAAGATGAACGGCTGCGGCAGGAGGGGTCTCTGAGATCGGCACACGATCTGGAGATCAAGATTCAGGAACTGACGATGAAAGCGGAAAATCTCAAAGCACGTGCGAAGGAAGATTTCGATATCGATATTCAGCAACAGGAATTTTCCGATGCGAACGAGTATGATTTTGCAGCAGCACGTGATGGAGTCCAACGGTTGAAAGAAAAAGTGAATGCGCTGGGCGCGGTCAACTTTGCAGCATTCGATGAATACAAGAGCGAGAAGGAGCGGTTTGATTTTATATCTGCTCAGCGGGATGATCTGGAACAATCAGAAAAGACAGTGCTGGAAACGATCGATGAAATTAACACGACCGCACAAAAACAATTTCTACAGACGTTTGAATTGATCCGCGAAAATTTCATCACAACGTTTAAAAGTTTGTTTGATGAAGGTGACGAATGTGATCTCCGGCTTGATGGAGAGGAATTAGATCCGCTCGAAGCCCGCATTGAGATTATCGCGAAACCCCGAGGCAAGCGCCCCACATCGATTGACTTGCTCTCAGGCGGCGAGAAAACACTGACTGCAATTGCATTGTTATTCGCCATCTATCTGGTAAAGCCGAGTCCATTTTGCATCCTTGATGAGGTGGATGCACCGTTGGATGATTCAAACATAGATCGGTTTGCGCGCATTCTGCGTAAGTTTTCAGATAATACACAGTTTGTCGTCGTCACGCACAATAAACGAACTATGGAAGCAACAAACGCAATGTACGGCGTAACGATGGAAGAAGAAGGCGTATCGAAACTTGTTTCTGTACGCTTTAATGAAGTTGAAAAAAATTAGAAAATAAAATCTCTAAAAACTCCAAATCACAAATTGCAAATAACAAACAAATTCAAACGATAAAAAACCAAACAGACAAAACCATTTTTATATCAAACAAAACTTGAAATTTGGTCATTGTTTGAAATTTGATTTTTGGAACTTGAAATTTTAGTGATGATTATATGATTCGTGTTTTTTGTGATTTTGACGGTACTGTGAGCATACAAGATGTCGGGGAACAGTTTTTCCGAAATTATGCCGGTGCAAAAGCGGATCAAAGCATTCATCGATTGCTTAAAAGTGAAATCACCATGCAGGAGTGGTTGACGGAATTGTGCGAAGTGATTCCTTCAATCAATCAAAAAGAATTTTTGGATTTCGTAGATCAGTTTGTCATTGATCCGCACTTTACAGAGTTTGTTCGCTTCTGTCAAGAACGAGAAATCCCGCTGATGGTTCTCAGCGACGGCTTAGATGCGTATGTTGAACGTGTTCTTGCAAATGCCAACTTGAAGAACTTGCCGTTCTTCGCCAATCATGCGGAATTTGTCAATGTGAATGGCCGGGAGAAACTTGCAGTTTCATTTCCGTACACGGACGCAGAATGTAATTCGTGCGGCAACTGCAAACGCAATCATATTCTCAACGGGTCGGCTAATGAGGACATCATCGTTTATATTGGCGATGGATATTCCGACAGGTGCCCGGTCAGGTATGCAGATATTGTTTTTGCTAAGCGTCAGTTAATTAAGCATTGTCAGGAACAGAACATTACATATGTTGAATTTAATCACTTTGGCGATGTGCTGACAACAATGGAAGAAATTGTACAGCGCAAGCGGATACGTCATCGTCAGGAAGCTGCCATGGCGCGCCGTGAAGTTTTTATGCAGGGATAAGAGTTGAAATCTTTTCGGGAAAAAATATTTACGCTGAGAGGCTACACACCTATTCCGTTTCTTCTGGCAATGATTGTTTTTGCCCGACCAACAGCAGTAACAATGGCAGCTGGATTTTTCGTTGCGGCAATTGGTGAGTGTATTCGCTTTTGGGGTGTTGCATATGCCGGAAGTCTTACGCGCGTAACCAGCAGTGTCGGCGCACCGGAAGTCATAGTTGCCGGACCATTCGCACGGGTTCGTAATCCACTCTACGTAGGCAATATGCTCACATATATCGGTATCGGCATTATGTCGAATGCACTTTTTCCTTGGCTTGTTCTTCTTGCGGCAGTGTGGTTTGGTTTCCAGTATTATCAAATTGTGATGCTCGAAGAACATTTTCTGGAAAAAGAATTTGGCGCGGCGTACGAGGACTTCAGATATCATGTGCCGCGTTTTATTCCGCGCTTGTCGGTGTATATCAATCCGGTTCAATCAAAACAATTGGCGAACTGGAAAGAAGCGACACACTCTGAGCAGCGAACGTTTCAGGCATTAAGTATCGTGTTTGTGATTCTCCTTGTTCTTTGGTATGTGAGGTAACGCGTGGTTCAGCGTGTCATGATCATTGCCGGTGAAGCATCGGGCGATTTGCATGGCGCCGGTGTAGTGCGGGAGTTGAAACGCCTGTCTCCTGCTGTCGATGTGTATGGTGTCGGCGGCGATAAGATGAAGCGCGAAGGGATGGATATTATTTACCATATCCGCGAACTCGGGTTCATGGGTTTTATGGAAGTGCTGAAACATCTGCCTTTCATCAAGACGATGGAATACACTCTTGAGCAAATCGTGAAATTCAAGAAACCGGATGTGCTGCTCCTGATCGATTATCCGGGATTCAATCTCCGGTTTGCGCGCGTTGCAAAGCGGTATGGTGTCAAGATCGTGTTCTATATCAGTCCGCAGGTATGGGCCTGGCACAGATCGCGTGTGAAAAAGATACGTTTGCTTGTTGACAAGATGCTGGTCATCTTTCCGTTTGAAGCAGCCTTCTATCGTGCGGAAGGAATCGATGCAGAGTTTGTCGGTCATCCGTTGTTGGAAGTGCTGGAAGCAAAACTTGATCGGAAGAATTTTTGTAGGCGTTTCTCATTGGATGAGCAAAAACCAATTGTGGCATTGCTCCCCGGAAGCCGCAAGCAGGAGATCGATTCTATATTTCCTGAAATGCTTTCTGCTGCTCGGATGATTTCTTTGCAGAATGATGCTCAAATTGTTGTCGGTGTTGCACCAACGTTGGAAGAAGAATATTTCCGAACGCTCTACAATATAAAAGACATTCATTTTATAAAAGGATTAACGTACGAAGTGATGGCGAATGCCGATTTTGCTTTTGTTACTTCCGGCACGGCCACATTGGAAACGGCATGTTTTGGAACTCCGATGTTTGTCGTATACAAAACTTCGTGGTTGACATACGTGATAGGTCGTGTACTGGTGCATGTCAAGAATATTGGACTTGTTAATATTGTAGCGGGAAAAAAGATTGTGCCGGAGTTTATTCAATATAAAGCACATGCGAAGAACATGACAAAGCAGGCAATGAAATTATTGCATGATGGAAGACGGCTTGCAGAAATGAAAGCGGAGCTTTCCAATGTGAAAGTACTGCTGGGCACGGTCGGCGCATCGCGGCGGGTTGCAGAACGCGTGTTACAGATGAAGTGAAAAAATGCGAAAACTTTTGCTGCCGTTCTCGTTCTTGTATTGGCTCGGAGTTGTTGTTCGCAATTGGTTCTTTGACATAGGTGTTTTAACATCTCATAAGGTAAACGCACCGGTGATATCTGTCGGTAATATTTCTGCAGGTGGAGTTGGCAAAACTCCATTTGTGGAGATGCTGATCGAAAGATTAAACTTCGGCCATCGCGTAGCAGTGGTGAGCCGCGGCTATCATAGGAAGACATCTGGAACGGTGGTTGTGAGCGATGGCCATGGAAAATTGTCGTCCACAGAGAATTCTGGAGATGAGCCAATGCAGCTTGCACAGAAATATCCGGAGTTGCTGGTCGTCGTAGATGAAGACCGCGTACGGGGAGCGCAGAAAGCTGTCGAGCTTGGTGCAAATGTCATTCTGCTCGACGATGGATTCCAACACAGGTATCTGCATCGCGATCTCAATATCGTCCTTCTGACAGTGGAAGAAATTCTAAATGGAGATGTACTGCTGCCGTCCGGAAATAGACGGGAGCCTTTGACATCGCTGAAGCGCGCTGATTTAATTGTTGTAACACGATGTGCGGATGTCCAAGAGTATGAACGCGCTTCCGCGGCGGGCCGGGAACAGAATTTACTTCCGGCCGAAACGCCAATTGTTGGAGTGAAAACGAAATTGAAAGCATTCAAACGCGTTTCATCAAACGAGATTGTGAACACAGAAGCATTTGCAAATAAAAACATCATCACGTTTTCCGGAATCGGCAATCCGAAATCGTTTGAAGATCTGATGATGACAGCGAACGTAAAAGTTCTGAAGCATATTGTTTTCTCGGATCATCATTGGTATAAGGAGAGCGATATCAAAAGAATTATCGGCATAAGAAAACAAACACACGCTGACTTCATCATCACAACAGAAAAAGATGCTGTACGGCTGAGAGAAGAGTTTGCAGGTTTTCTGGTAACAGAACCGGTGCTTAGTGCCGAGATTCAGCAGGAAATTATATCCGGTGATCAAAAGTTAGATGCATTATTAAAACATAGTACGTAAACATCAGGATTTTTTTCAAAATACACTTACAAGAATTTTCTTGTAGGATTTTAATTTCAATAAACAAACAAGAAATAACGTTCACTGAAAGGATAATAATTAACATGGCAAAAGTTCCAAAGTATGTATATTTCTTCGGCAACGGTAAAGCCGAAGGCAAAGCCGAGATGAAAAATCTTCTTGGCGGCAAAGGTGCGAACCTTGCAGAGATGGTGAATATCGGGCTGCCGGTTCCGCCGGGATTCTCTATCACGACTGAAGTATGCACAGCATATTATCAGAATAAACAACAGTACCCGAAATCGCTGCAGAAGGAAGTTCTTGCTGCGCTTGCGAAAGTAGAAAAAGCGATGGGTGCGAAACTGGGCGACGCAAAAAATCCGTTGCTTGTTTCTATTCGTTCCGGCGCCCGTGCATCGATGCCCGGCATGATGGATACGATCCTCAATCTTGGTCTCAACGATAAGACGGTTGCTGGCCTTATCGCGAAAACAAAGAACGAACGTTTCGTATATGATTCGTATAGGCGTTTCGTGCAGATGTACGGCGACGTCGTACTCGGATTGAAGCCGGTGAATAAGGACGACATCGACCCGTTTGAAGAAATTATCGAAGCAAAGAAGCATCAGAAAAAAGTAAAGCTCGATACCGAACTCACAGCCGAAGATCTCGAGGAACTCGTTGTAAAGTTCAAAGCGGCGATCAAAGAGAAAACCGGACACGACTTCCCCGAAGATCCGCTCGTACAGATGTGGGGTGCAATCGGTGCAGTGTTCAGTTCATGGATGAACGACCGAGCAATTGCATATCGTAAAATGTACGATATTCCGGAGTCATGGGGCACTGCAGTCAACGTACAGACGATGGTATTCGGCAATATGGGTGAAGATTCCGGAACTGGTGTTGCGTTTACACGCGATGCAGCAACCGGCGAAAATTATTTTTACGGCGAATACTTAATGAACGCGCAAGGAGAGGATGTTGTTGCCGGTACGCGCACACCGCTGCCGATACTAAAACTGAAAGAACAGGATGCTCAACTGTACGGTCAGTTAGACAAAATTCGCAAGACACTGGAAAAGCATTATCGTGATATGATGGATGTCGAATTCACTATCCAGCAGGGCAAATTATTCATGCTGCAATGCCGTGTTGGAAAGCGGACTGCCTTTGCCGCTATCAAGATTGCGGTGGACATGGTCGTTGAGAAACTTATTTCAGAAAAAGAAGCTCTGGCACGCATTGAGCCGGATCAATTGAATCAATTGCTGCGCCCGATTTTTGATCTGAAGGAAAAGGAAGCAGCGGTTAAATCAGGACGTTTACTGGCGAAAGGCTTGAATGCAGGCCCGGGTGCGGCTACAGGTCGTATCGTGTTCAACGCTGTTGATGCAGAAGCGTGGAAGAATCGCGGCGAAAAAGTAATTCTTACGCGCATAGAAACCTCACCAGAAGATATCAAAGGTATGGATGCATCAGAAGGCATTCTCACGGCGCGCGGCGGCATGACCTCGCACGCAGCACTCGTTGCCCGCCAAATGGGCAAGGTGTGCGTTGCAGGATGCGATGAATTGAATATCGATTATGCGAAACATACGATGACGGTGAAAGGCAAAGTGCTGAAGGAAGGCGATTGGATTTCGCTGGACGGTTCAACCGGACAGGTGATCGAAGGAAAAATTCAAACGAAGCCGTCTGAAGTACTGCAAGTGCTTGTTGGAAAAACTCTCGCTCCAAAAGATGCGCCGGTCTACCAAACCTTTGAAAAAGTGATGGTGTGGGCTGATAAATATCGAACGCTGAATATTCGTACGAATGCAGATCAGCCGGATCAGGCTGCAAACGCAATTGCGTTTGGCGCCGAAGGAATTGGTCTCTGCCGTACGGAGCATATGTTCTTTGGTGAAGGAAAGATCGGACCAATGCGTGAGATGATTCTCGCAGATACAATCGACCAGCGGAAGCTAGCGCTTGCAAAACTTCTTCCCTTGCAACGAAAAGATTTTGCCGGCATCTTTGAAGCGATGAATGGAAAACCCGTCACCATTCGCACGATTGATCCGCCACTGCATGAGTTTGTACCGCACGAAGAAAAAGAACAGCGCGCTCTGGCACAATCGATGGGCATCAGTTATGAAAAGGTGAAGGAACGAGTGGAAGGATTGCACGAGTTCAACCCGATGCTTGGTTTCCGCGGATGCCGTCTTGGCATTATTTATCCAGAAATCACAGAGATGCAAGCACGTGCTATTTTTGAAGCAGCTGCTGAAACGCAAAAGAAAGGTATCAATGTTGCGCCGGAAGTCATGATTCCTCTTGTCGGCAATGTGAAAGAATTGAGGAACCAGGAAAAAATTGTCCGCGCAACTGCGGAAGCAGTGATGAAAGAACAAGGTGTAAGGTTTAAGTATCTCGTCGGCACGATGATCGAAATTCCGCGAGGTGCTCTAACAGCGGATGAGATTGCAGAGATTGCCGAATTCTTCAGCTTCGGAACAAACGATCTTACGCAAACGACGCTCGGTGTCAGCCGTGATGATGCGGCGCGGTTCCTTGTTCCATACGTTGAAAAAGAAATATACGCGAAGGATCCATTTGAAGTTCTTGACCGCGGCGGCGTTGGCAAGTTGATGAAGATCGCCGTTGAGAAAGGCCGTGCAACGCGCCCCGGGATAAAACTCGGTATCTGCGGTGAACACGGCGGTGATCCGTCGAGTATTGAATTCTGTCATCTTATCGGTTTGAACTATGTCAGTTGCTCGCCATTCCGCGTACCCATTGCGCGTTTGGCTGCCGCACGCGCGGCGCTGTTGAATCCAACAGCACCTGTAAAGAAAACCGGCAAAAAAGCAAAGACGTCGGGCAGGAAATAATCCGGCGAAGTGTTCGTTAAATCACGGGAGGCGGGAATGTTGATGACCGCCTCCTTCATCTCAAACCTATAGAAGGGATATGAGCAATGAAGCTCTCCGATTTCAAATATCCGCTTCCTCGTAACTTGATAGGGAAGCAACCGGCAAATCCACGCGATCACTCGCGTCTCATGGTGATGAACCGCGTTGACGAAACTATTGAAGAACGAAAGTTCTATGAAATCGCAGATTATTTTCAAAAAGGTGATTGTCTCGCAATCAATGAGACGCGTGTGTTTCAGGCACGGCTCTATGGGAAGAAAGAAAAGACAAATGCGAAAATTGAAGTCTTTCTGCTGCGTGAACTGAACGCTGAAGAAAATATCTGGGACGTTATAGTCGATCCGGCGCGTAAAGTACGCATCGGCAATAAGATTTATTTTGATGACGGCAAACTGTGGTGCGAAGTCATAGACAATACAACTTCGCGCGGACGCACCGTGCGGTTCAATCACAAAGGTGATTTTTTCAAGATCATCGATCGCATTGGAATGACACCGCTGCCTCATTATATCAAGCGTGATGCAACGACGAAAGATAAAGATAGTTATCAGACCGTCTATGCCCGCGTGGTGGGTGCTGTTGCCGCACCGACTGCCGGACTGCATTTTACGAAAGCACTTCTGAAAAAAATTGAAGCGAAAGGTGTGAAAATTGCACCGGTGGTCTTGCATATCGGTCTTGGAACATTTCGAACGGTTGAAGTGGAAGACCTGACGAAACACAAAATGGATTCTGAATATTTCGAGATTACGAGCGAAACATCAAATATCATCAACAAAACGATCGATTCGAAACACAACGTTTTTGTTGTCGGCACAAGTACATGCCGTGCATTGGAATCCAGCGTAACAGTGGATGGTCATGTCAAGCCTGTAAAAGGATGGACGGACAAGTTTATTTTCCCGCCATATAGTTTCAAGGTGACGGATAAACTGATCACGAATTTTCACTTGCCGGAATCGACGCTGCTCATGCTGGCAAGTGCATTTGCCGGACATGAATTTTTAATGCACGGATATAAAAAAGCGATTAAAGAAGGATACCACTTTTACAGTTACGGCGATGCGATGATGATCGTCTAAGCTGCCGGGTACTTTCATTCTTTGAGCAGGGGGTTTTATTTCTGATGATAGTGTGACTGGGAATGGAACTCCCTCCTTTATTTTTTAGGAGTGAACTTTTTTCTTTTAAGGAATAGTGCAGAAATGTCGAGATCAAGGCCTAAAGTAGTTGCAATTGTTCCAGCTGCAGGATCTGGTACACGAATTGGTGGAGATATTAAAAAGCAGTTTCTGCCGCTGAGGGGAAAACCGATTATCGTGCATACGCTTCAGCAATTCGAACATTGTGCGGATGTCGACGAAGTAGCGCTTGCTCTTCCTGAGTCGGCGATGTCCGAAATGGAAGCGATCGTTCAGCGGTACCGGCTGCACAAAGTCAGCAAAATGGTATTGGGCGGTGCGAAGCGGCAGGATTCGGTTCGCAATGTACTGAACCGGCTCACGCTGAAAGATTCAGACGTAGTTCTTGTGCACGACGGTGTGCGACCCTTCATTGAAACAAAACGTATTGCGCATCTTTTAAAGATATGCAAAGAATATGATGCGGCGGTGCTGGCTGTTCAGCCGAAAGATACGATCCGGCGTTCGACCGGAGGCGGTTTTTTCGATCAGACATTGGACCGCACAGCACTGTGGCTTATTCAAACACCCCAGGCGTTTCGGGCAAAATTACTGATAAAGGCATTCGAAAAAGCGAAGGAGGATAAGTTCTATTCGACGGATGAAGCGGCGCTCGTCGAACGGCTCGGCGTGAAAATCCGGATTGTAGAGGGAAGTTATGACAACATCAAAATCACAACGCCGGAAGATTTAGAATTTGGACTGCTGATTTTTGAGCGGTGGCATATGAAAGGGTGGATGTAGGTTGCTTCTTGATGCCAAAATGAATATCTTAAATACATAGATTTGATGCTTGAATAAAGGAATCGTGTATGATAAATATGGTAATTGTGGTGCTCTTGAGTTACATCGTGGGATCGATTCCGACAAGCGTCATGCTTTCCAAGTGGGGGCATGGTTTTGATATTCGAAGTAAAGGGAGCGGCAATGCCGGCGGCACCAATGTCTTCCGAGTACTCGGCTGGAAATCGGGTGTGTTCGTTATCATTGTCGATGCGTTGAAGGGAGTTATTGCAACGACGGTTGTTGCGCGTTTGTTCTGGGATCCGACATTGCCGTTTTACAATCATACACCCTTTGATGATTTCACCATTATCCAAATGATTTGCGGCGGCGCTGCGGTCATCGGCCATGTCTGGACGATGTTTGCCGGATTCAAAGGCGGAAAAGGTATAGCGACGGGTGCAGGTATGCTGATCGGCATTGCACCGACGGAATTTGCAGTTTCTATAGCAGTGTTTTTAATCTTTTTATATGCATTCAGATATGTCTCGCTCGGTTCCATTATGGCTGCGGCATCTTTTCCGTTATCGCTCATCATTCGGTACAACATTCTCTCGGACGAAATTCACAGCTACAAGACACTGGTATTTTTCAGTACGGGTATTGCACTCTTCCTTATTTATTCGCACCGCGCTAATATCAAAAGGCTGATTGAAGGAACAGAACGCAAAATTACAAAGTTGAAAAGTAACACTGAATCGGCCGAATCCTAATCCATACGCAATTCCAAGGAAGGCGCTGATTTTTAATCTCATGTGCCGTCAATGATATGAAGATCACTGTTCTGGGTGCAGGCAGTTGGGGAACGACGCTTGCCCTCGTTTTGCACGACAACCATCACAACGTTAATCTGTGGACGTTCGATAGTGAGCAAGCCGATCTCATTCGAGAAAAGCATGAGAACGTTCAGTTTCTCCCCGGGGTTGTTCTTCCATCTGAAATAAAAATCACGACCGATATCGAAGCATCATGTCACGGCTGCGATATGATTGTCGCGGCAGTACCATCTCAATTTCTTCGTTCTGTTCTCCAGCGCATTGCTCATCTCGATTTAGATCATACCGTGATCTGTAATGTTGCCAAGGGAATCGAAAACGGTTCATTGATGACTATGTCCGAAGTTCTGCTGGATGTGCTTATGCACGAACACCGAGAGAACATTGCAATTCTCTCCGGACCAAGTCATGCGGAAGAAGTGAGCGTGAAAATACCGACAATGGTTGTGTCTGCTTCTTTTAAAATAAAAACAGCAAAGATTGTACAGGAAGCGTTTGTGAACGACTACTTCCGCGTCTATGTGAACGAAGATATCCGCGGCGTTGAATTAGGCGGCGCAATAAAAAATGTCATTGCAATTGGAGCCGGCTTGAGCGATGGCGCCGGGTTTGGGGATAATACGAAGGCGGCAATCATGACCCGCGGAATATATGAGATTACGCGACTCGGTGCTAAAATGGGAGCGCAACCAATTACATTTGCAGGCCTATCCGGCATGGGGGATTTGATTGTCACATGTATGAGCCACCATAGCCGCAACCGTTTTGTTGGCGAAGAAATTGGTAAGGGCAGAAACGTTACGGAAGTGCTCAGCGATATGACGATGGTTGCCGAAGGTGTTGCTACCGCAAAATCTGTTCATCAGCTTGCACAGAAGCATCACGTCGATATGCCAATGGCGGAAGAAGTCTATAAAGTACTTTTTGAAGATAAGAATCCCCGCCAGGCAACACTCGACCTCATGCGTCGCGATACACGCGGTGAAGGCGCCCACTAAGTTCGGTAGTTAGTTCCTGTTATAGCAATTCCCTTTATTTATAGTGACTGTTCAACGTGTCTTGTGAAGATATCGTAATAATGAATGATATCGAAAAGGAAGAAAAATGTCATCCCGAATGAGCGCCGTTGGCGCCGTCGCATTCTGCGCCGTCTTCGACATGGCGTAAAGCGCCACTTGTTTCGGAATCTTGATTTTGTAAACAACAGATGCTGAAACGAATTCAGCATGACATTTCTTAATATTATAAAAGCCTCAATACAAAGAAGGAAAAAACAAAGGCATGACAGTGAACAACGTAATAACAGTTTTTGGCAGTTCACGCCCTGTGAAAGGCGACGAGGAATATCAATTGGCGTACGAAGTTGGCAAACAACTTTCGCTCGCCGGTTTTACAGTATGCAATGGCGGCTTCGGCGGAATTATGGAAGCATCTGCACGCGGTGCAAAAGATGCAGGCGGTAAAACCATCGGAGTCACTTTTAATATCAAAGGAAGTATAGCAAATCCTTGGATTGATGAGAATATTCATGTCCCAGCCTTAATAGATCGGATGATGAAGCTTGTGGAATTGGGCAATGCGTACGTTGTGTTGAAAGGAGGAACTGGAACACTGCTTGAGCTTGCTGCTGTTTGGGAATTCATCAACAAAGGTTTATTAGCCGAGAAACCGATTGTGATTATCGGCGGATTCTGGCAAAACGTTGTGGAGACATTGCGTGAAGAATTATTATGGGAAGGAGTTGGTGACTGCACAAAATTTATTCATTACGCCCCATCGCCGGAAGAATGCGCTTCATTTCTGAAACAGCAGCTTTAGTTGGAAGGGAATTTCCCCGATCCCTTGTTTGCTGAAAGATAATTTTGAATCAAGAAAGAGAGAGCCGTTTCGAGGAGGCCGAGCATGAAATAGCTGTATTGGAGAATGTGTCCGCCGCCTATCATGTTGACTTGCACAAAAATCCAGATCATTAAACCCATACCGAACACCGCCCCAACATAACCTGCAAAAGAGTGCCTCCGCAAGCTGAGCAAACCCGCCACTATCTGACCAACGCCGTTCATGAGAAAAAGAATTATTCCTGGAACAAGAAAATCATGGAAGGGAGTATCTTTTAACATGTCTGGTGGCAGCTGGAAAAGTGCGCCTGAAGGAATGATCATCATAAGCGCACCGCTGATCGCTGCCCCTATGCCAACGAAGAATTGAATGATAGCCTGACAAACGAATATTGTTTTTTTCATAGGTCGATTCTCAGAGTTAATGCTCTGATAATCTAAGATTTCAATAAGATTAAGTTACGGTTTTTTTTCAGTATTTGTAAACCGAAAATAATGTATGCCCAATACAGTAAGGACGTTCAATTGAATGTCCCTGCCACTGACGTTTTCTCGTTATGTGTGAAACTCCTGAATTCTTGGATCGAGAATAATGTCAGAATATTTCAACGGAGCTTTAAGGTGCAGGCCCCCGTAGGATGTGCAGCGGCTGAGTGCGACATATGATTGTCCATGTGCGAATGCTCCATAGCCCAGGTCGATGATCACGTTGTCAAATGTTTTGCCCTGACTCTTATGGATGGTAATTGCCCATGCAAGTTTTATAGGATATTGACGGAACGAACCTATGACGACAGACTCAAGGCTGCGATGCACACGGTCGTAGTCATATATCGATTTTTCCCAGCTGGTCGGTTCAATAGTGTGCACTGCAGTACCGAAAGAGATCTTAATAACATCGTGCGAGAGCTGATGCACGATCCCCAGCGATCCATTCACCCAGCGTTTGTTCGGATCATTTTTGACCATCATGATCTGGGCGCCTTCTCTCAATCTGAGTTTCTTGTCTGTCGGGTGCGATTTATCGTCAAAGTCGCCGTCAATAACTGCGTCGAACATATATTCCTCCGTCCGCAGCTCGGAGAGCCGCTGCAGGTTGATCGCCGAAGCACGGGCGTTCGTGCTTGTCAGAGTGATTGCAAGATCATGACTGCTGAGTCTCAATGCAGGCTGATATCGTTGATTGATTATTTCCAGATCGGATCTCTCAAGTTCGTTGTTCCTCACCTTATTCAGTAGTCTGATGAATTCCGGATCACTTTGACGGAACACCCGCTGCAGTTCTATCTTCTGCAGGCGTACTTCGCTGAACACTTTTGCGCTGAAGAAATAGGGAGTCATGTAGTTGTCTGCGAAATATTCTTCCAGGTCCTGTTCTATCACCGGCGGCAGCTGGAACAAGTCTCCGATCAACACCAGTTGAACACCTCCGAACGGCTCGTACGGCCGATTGCGATTTACCCGGAGTGAGGCATCTATCGCATCCATCATATCGGCACGTACCATGGATGCCTCGTCGATAACGAGGGTTTCAAGAGCTGCGAACAGGTCTGTTTTGCCGCGTATCTTTTTAATATCGTCCAGCGTAATAAACCGTGTAGGGAAACGAAAGAAGGAATGGATTGTTGCCCCGCCAATATTCACTGCGGCTATTCCTGTGGGAGCGAGGATAACGACTTCCTTGCGTGTCTGTTTTTTAAAGTAATGAAGAAGTGTGGACTTCCCCGTCCCTGCGTTGCCTGTGATATACAGGTGTTTTAAAGTATGTTCCATCAGCTCAAACGCAGTCGAGAATTCCTGTGTCAATTCGAAGTCGGAAGGAATACCGGGAGCATAAGAAGTAAGGAGTTCTTTCTTCGGCTTCAAGGGCTTCATTGACTTCTTGTGCGATTCAGCCGCCTCTTTCTTAACAAAGGCGAGATCAAATTTATTTGTTTTTTTCAATGGCACTGTAATGTAAATGATAACATGATATTGCGTAACTTGAAATGGAGGTCTGTCGTACCGTCCGATTTATCCGCCGTGATTCATCTTATGGCGGACACTCTGTCGGACATTTACAAGAATAAATCTAATATAAAATGTATTCAAAGTCATAAATCAAACCAACAGCTTCATACCTTCTGCACACGCAAAACATTCAACGATACTTCCTTTGTCACGAATATATTTGCGGCACCAATCAACCAAACGGTCTAACTCATCATCAGTCCTATCCGGATCGTGATGGAAGAGTCCGAGTCTCTGTACTCCTGCATCGATTGCGAGGTCTAAAGCATCCTGGAATGTTGAATGCCCCCAACCGCGCGTTCTTTCATATTCTGCTTCCAGATATTGAGCATCATGGAGTAACAGGTTGGCATGATCGCAAAACTTTACATATGCATCTCTCGGCAGTCCTCCCAGATGGGCATATCGAATTTCATTGTCGGATAAAAAAACAAAAAATCCGGTTTTACCGGAAAGTTTGAAACCAAATCCTCCATTCGGGTGATTCAGAGGAATGGATTCACATATTGTTGAACGCTCTGCATAGCACAGCCTGTTTTCACATGTTGCATTATTGCAGCAGCATCCGGACTCAAATTTGGCTTTTAATTCAGAAAAATTCACCGGAAAGTATGGTGGATCCATCTCGTGCTTCAAGTAGTCCACAACAGAACTCTGTGCATCATTCCCCCCGCAGAGAGCAAATGAGTACCTGGAAGAATACGCCGGCTGAAATAACGGGAACCCAGCCAGATGATCCCAATGAGAATGCGTGAGAAGGAGGTTTATTTTTGAAACCGATTTGTCTTTCAGCAAGTGCTGGCCCAGTTTCCTGATGTCGGACCCGGCGTCGATGATAATAACTTCTCCGTCGTCCGTTCGTACTTCGATGCACGTTGATTCACCTCCATAACGAATCGTCGATGGCCCGCCTGAACCAATAGTCCCGCGGCATCCCCAAATGACGATATTCATTGCAAACTCATTTTCATTGTTTTCGAACCCCCCTTAAATTTTATTTGTCATACCGGTATAGAGCACGCCATCTTTTTTGCCTTGCAAGAATGTACATAGAAAATGTGTGTTTATAACACCGTCTCTTCTGTTTTCTCCCAAATCGTTTGGCATACACTATCGATGTTTTCATGTCATCATTATTTGTAAAACGGAGAAATTGTATACCGAACACCGTAGGGACGTTCAATTGAACGTCCCTATCATAGACATAAACCGTGCATTTTATTTATTTTGATTCTTGCCCAGAGCAACACTTCGGACTTTGGCATATTATTTCGCAGATACCGGCGTTTCTCCTGTACATTCTTTCTATTATAAATTCTCGACATAGTTATGTCTGAACCCCAATCCTGCGGATTTCCCCCTTTGTACGAAGGGGAGCGTATAACAGATATTCCGCGCAGCGGAATAACAAAACCTACGCAGACTTACTTTCAGCGGTGTATTCAAAAATCTAGTTCAATATTTTTTGAGTGTGAGGTGTAGTTGCCCATCACCTCAGCAAAACAAGTTTTTTTGTGTCTATAAATGAGCCTGCCTGCAAGCGGTAGAAATAAACCCCGCTTGGCATTCCAGTGGCATTCCATTGCCTTGTATAAATTCCTGCCGACATTTCTTCAGAAATAATTGTCGCTACTTCTCTTCCTAAGACATCAAATAACTTCAGCGATACAAATGATCTTGATGGGAGACTAAAGGAAATAGTCGTCGATGGATTGAAAGGATTGGGATAATTCTGACTCAGTTCGTATTCGGTCGGAATTAATGTCACATCCTGTATTGCCGTCAGCAACCCTTTACCACTCACAACAATCGAATCTGGCGAGCCATCCGCATTATGTTTCAGTATAATGAACCCAGTTTTGTTCAGAGTATCCTGAGGAGCAAAGTTTATTATAAGATAGGCATTCGCAGCAGGTGCAATCCTCATTGTAGATGGTGCAAATGTGAAGCTTTGGTTGGTTGATGAAACGGCGCTGACATTTAAAGTGTCTGTACCTAGATTGGAAACCTTGACGCTGTCCTTCTTCGCCATCCCGGTCTTTACAATTCCGAAGCTCAACTGCAACTTTGATAGAGAGAAAACAGGTTTTATCATTTCCGACAACGGCCGTCTCCAGACAGCTCCGTTCCAAGTTCCGCCAATGAGATTCATGCCCGAGACGGCAAGGGCATGGACAGAAGTATTGGTCAAGCCGGTATTGACCGCAGTCCAGCTTGTGCCGTTGTCAATGGAAAGAAAGACGCCATCATTAGTTCCGGCAAAAAGATTTGTATTCGAGACGGCGAAAGAAAAGACATTGGTTTTGGTCAAACCGGAATTGACCGCACTCCAGCTTGTGCCATTGTTGGTGGAAAGAAAGACGCCACCATAAGTTCCAGTAAGGAGATTCGTTCCTAAGACGGCAAGGGAAGAGACATCAGTATTGGTCAGGCCGGAATTGACCGCAGTCCAGCTTGTGCCGTTGTTGGTGGAAAGATAGACGCCGACATTAGTTCCTGCAAAGAGATTCATGCCCGAGACGGCAAGGGAAGAGACATCAGTATAAGTCATGCCGGAATTGACTGCAGTCCAGCTTGTGCCGTTGTTGGTGGAAACGTAGACGCCATCACTCTCGGTTCCGGCAAAAAGATTTGTGCCTGAGACGGCAAGTGCCTTGACAGTAGTAAGAGCTGTATAGGGCAAACCAGAATTGACCGCAATCCAGCTTGTGCCGTTGTTGGTGGAAAGAAAGACGCCGCCGGTTTTAGTCCCGGCAAAGAGATTTGTGCCTGAGACAGCAAGAGTGTTAATCTGATTGTTCATCAATCCCGTATTGATCGCGGTCCAGCTCGAACCATTGTTGGTGGAAAGAAAAACGCCGCAGACACTAGTTCCGGCAAAGAGATTCGTATCGCCTGTCCCGTTAGATTCAGGAGAGACAGCAAGAGCATTGATATAAGTATTGGTCAGGCCGGAATTGACTGCAGTCCAGCTTGCGCCATTATTGGTGGAATGAAAGATGCCGTCGTCACTAGTTCCGGCAAAAAGATTCGTGCCTGAGACGGCAAAGGCATAGACCAAAATATTAGTCAAGCCGACCGCATTCCAACTCGTACCATTGTTGGTGGAAAGAAAGACGCCGCTAGTTCCGGCAAAAAGATTCGTGTCTGAGACGGCAAGGGCATGGACTAAACTATTGGTCAAACCGACCTCATTCCAGCTTGTACCATTGTTGGTGGAAAGATAGACGCCACTATAAGTTCCGGCAAAGAGATTTGTACCCGAGACGGCAAGGGAATAGACATATTTGTTGGTCAAGCCGGAATTGACCGCACTCCAGCTTGCACCATTGTTGGTGGAAAGAAAAACGCCACCGCCCACAGATCCGGCAAAGAGATTCGTGCCCAAGACGGCAAGGGCATAGACATAATATATGGTCGGGTTTACCGCACTCCAGCTTGTACCGTTGTCAGTGGAAAGAAATATGCCACCGATATATGCTCCTGCGATGAGATTCGTTCCCGAGACGGCAAGGGACATGACCTGAGTGTTCATCAACCCCGTATTGACCGCAGTCCAGTTTGTGCCATTGTTGGTGGAACGGAAGACGCCGCTATTAGTTCCGGCAAAGAGGTTCGCGCCGGAGATGGCAAGGGCATTGACATTAGTACTGGTCAGGCCGACAACACTCCAGCTTGTACCATTATTGGTGGACAGATAAACGCCGTCACTAGTTCCGGCAAAGAGATTCTTACCAGAGACAGTAAGCGAGAAAACCGTACCGCCACCGGGTCCGTTGGTTTGCACCCATTGTGCGTCGAGCAAATCTGAATTAAAAGTAAATAGCGCAAGTAATATTAAAATCTGAGGAAATAGACGCATGACATTTACCCCCCTGTTGATATTGTCGTGATCAATTGCAACTGATATAGCACCTGAACAATATATTCCCGAGAATCCTGGACGTATACATCTTTTTGATGCGTTAGTATCACTATCACGGAGAAATAAATACTCGCATGTTTCTCTATCGATTTCATAGCTATTTTAAGATAAGAGCACTTCCCATATTCTCGTATTCTGGAGCGATAGGCGGGACGAGAATCATTACGGAAAATGGTAATTAGTTTTCGGATGATATACAAGTAGAAGAGCCGATGAGTCTATGAGTCTGCGAGTCTATGAGCCTGTGAGTCTGTGAGTATTTGAACCTATGAGATTTTGAGTCAATAAATTATAACGGTCAGGACACTTGCCCAACAAAAAGGCGGACAAGTAAATCTTGACTGTACTAAATTATGTTATTACCAACGGATGCCGGTAATACACTCGAAGGTTATCTACTTTTTATTTGAACCCTAATTTTTGCTGTATTCGGCACTTCTTTTCCGTCAAACCACTCCGCGGGATCGACAAAGTACTCCGCGTCATCGTCCAACTGCTTCCCGGCATCTTCAAACTACTCCGCGTAATAGAAAAATACTTCGTGTGATCGTCAGAATGCTTCGTGTCGTCATCAGGTGTCTACGTGCGATAACCAAAGTCTTCGCGTCGATACCAGATATCTTCATGTCGATGTCAGATGTTTTTGTGTTGATGGCAGATGTCTTCCCGTTGTTGTCAAAGTACTCCGCGTGATCGCCTAACTACTCTACGGCACTGACAGATGGCTTCGCGCCGATGTTAGAAGGGATCTGTTCAAAGATTAGACCCTGAAATAAATTCAGGGTGACAGATTTAAATGGTGGTCGGGAGTGCAACTCCCTCCCAGCTTCAGAAGTGTATCCGTCGGGTACTGTCATGCCGAACTTGCCTGTCCGCCGTTTGTTTGGCGGATTTCGGCATCTTTTCTTTAGACCCTGATACAAGTTCAGGGTGACATAGGAGATTTGTCATGCCGAATTTATTTCGGCATCTATACAAAAAAAGGGCGTGATCCCGGTAGATAATATCTATCGGGACGCCCCTGCAAAAGAAAATCAAAAAATAATAAATCACTTTTTTTTAGTCACAATCTGTTCGATCACATTCAGCATGATTTCCGCCGATTTATCCCAGGTAAGAGATTGAGCATATTCCAGCGCACCTTTCATGAGGCGCGAGCGGAGATGTTCGTCGCGAAGAAGAAGCAGGATCTTTTCCGCAAGCTGTTCGATGTTCCCGTACTCATACAGCAAACCGGTCTCATCGTCTTTCACAGCATCGCGCAAACCGGGAACATCGCTCGCGACTGCAGGCACTCCGCAGGCATTTGCTTCTGTCACCGTCAATCCCCATCCTTCTTTTGCGGATGTGTTCACGACTACCTGCATCTGGTTGAGAAGGCGGACTTTTTCTTCCAGCGGAAGGAATCCGGTAAATGTTGTTGCGTGGTGAATCTGAAGTTCATGCGAGAGCTGCTCAAAAGCCGGCTTGCCGTCACCTTCACCAATGATCACAAGCTTAGCGTCAGGCAAAATTTTTAAAACAATAGCGAAGGCGCGCAGTAAGTGATCGACGCTTTTGTATTTTTTTATTCTTCCCACATACCCAATCATGAGCTTAGTTCTTAGCACGCCGGGAAGCTGGCGGTATGCCACATGGTTGACGGCACAAGGAACGAGAAAAATATTTTCCTGCCGGCATCCGTGCGAAAGTAGTTCCGTGCGTGTGCTTTCGGAGATTGCTACCAGCGGTGTATTCCGATAGACTGAAAGAGCAAGCTGTTCGGCGCAATAGACATACGACGCTGCCGGAACGGAAGCTTCTTTATAGATGCTCTTGCCGAACAAGTGCATCACCATTCCCAAAAGAGGTTCCCGAACGTAGAGCGGCGTATAAAATGGAATTTTATTGATGTCGTCGATAACAATGTCGTAATGCTCACGACGGAATTGTCGTGCATATTCTATCGGAACAGTATAATTAAACAGATTGCGGTTTCCTCTCCGCACAATACGGATACCATCTATCACTTCTTCTTTGGGGGCACCTGAGAATTGTGAACACAGGAGTGTGACTTCATGCCCCTGTGCAGCAAGCCGCTTGAAGATTTGGTGGAGATAGACCTCTGCGCCGCCGCCTGAAGGATTTTTAATATCCTGCCAATTAATAACAAGTATTCGCATAAATTTTCTATTTGTGGTTGTAGCGAATGCAGTCTTGCTATCTACATTTACTGATTAAAATAATGTATATGGAAATGCGCCGAACTTCAAGAATTTACGTCTGGTTTGAGAATGAAAACGACTGACAAATTTCATCGCACACGAGGTACCCTTTTGCGGTGAGCCGGAGCCGTCCGTTGTCTAACCGGACACGTCCTTGCTGGATCAATTCGTCGATGATGGATGAATTTTCTTTTAAAAGATCGTGCGCAAAACGCTGGCGGAATTGTTCAATGTCTATTCCTTCACTTCGCAAACCGAGAAAGATTGTCTCTTCCATCAATTTGGTCTCAGTCAAATGTTCGCCCCCCGCTAAGGGCAATATGTGCTTGTTCAATTGTTCGATGTAAGCGGCAATGTTTGAAATATTCCACCAGCGCTCATGCTTCCAGAAAGAATGAGCCGATGGACCGAAGCTAAGATAATTTGAATGGTTCCAGTAATTGATATTGTGCCGGCATTTAAAACTCGGCTTGCCCAGCGCGGCAGGCAGTGCATAATTTGATACTTCATACTGTTCGAAGCCGTGAGAGGTAAGAAAGTCGATTGTAAATTCATATAATTCGGCGTCAGTATCTGCATCGAGCAGCGTCACTTGTTTCGCCTGAACCATATTGAAAAGCGGCGTTTCCGGTTCGACAATAAGACTGTAGCAAGAAATATGGGTCGGCTGAAGTTCAAGGGCCTGTTCCAGATTGGATTTCCACCGCATCAGGGATTGACCGGGCAGAGAGAAAATTAAATCGAAGCTGACATTATTAAATCCTGCCGCGTATGCATCACCCACGCATTGTTTCGCTTCGGACGCTGTATGGATCCGCGTGAGAAATCTCAAATCATCATCAAAAAATGATTGAATGCCCATGCTGATACGATTGACACCGGCAGAAGAGAACGCTTTGAGTTTTTGTATATCAACGGTGCCTGGATTTGTCTCTAACGTGATTTCCGTATTTGTTTGAATTGAAAACCGTGACGCAAGAAGGTTTAGGATCTTTTCTATTTCAGACGGATGAAGGAGAGACGGTGTTCCGCCTCCGAAGAAAATTGTCTCGATGGGTTCATGGAAACGATTGTCATCTGCACGCAGCTGGATTTCCGTTTCGAGTGCAGAAAGAAATCCGTTGACCAGCGACGTATGTGTGTCTCCCGATTCTGCCGGAGCAAGTGAATAGAAATCGCAGTAAATACATTTATGTTCGCAAAAGGGAATATGGAGATACAGAGAAGCCATAGAAAAATTTCGATGTATTGATTTTTCAGTTACATATTGTTGAAAGGTACAAACCTGTTCGCTTAAATCATAGACATAGTTAACATTTTAACTACATCTGTTATCTGTCGTCTCATTTTTAGCGCGTGAGCTATTTTGGATTCCCGCTTACAAACCGCGGGAATGACAAAAAAAGAATAATGTCATTCCCGAATGCTTCTATCGGGAATCTAATTTTAGGTTGTTTAACTATGTGGAATAGTGCATTACTCGTCTTTGTCTTTTCAGTGAAATCTGAGTATATTATCATAGTGACCATTAATAAATGAAATTCAAACTATGTCGACTAAACCTCCAGCATCAATTGTAGAATCACCGGCAGAATCACTGGAAAAACTTGCATACTCGGTCGTTGCAGAAATTCCAACCCAGGAACCCAATGACCGCAACCGTCTTGGTTATTGTCTTTGGGGCTGGTTAAGTGAACGGCGCGGAACACTTCTGCAAACTATTAGCGCAGCAGGCATTCGCAGTTCGCTCACATCTGAAGAAATATTCAATATTATTCGTAACCGACTTGAGGAAAAGGGAATTAAAGTATCTTAAGCTGTTGCAGGAAAAGTTGGCATCGCGATCGTTTTTGATTTACTCATATTCCATAAGCTAAAAACTCAATGTATCTCGATTTAAAAATATTTGTCCTTTCATTTATCCCGATCTTTGTCGCAATTGATGTGATCGGGTTAGTTCCGATCTTTCTTTCACTCACGAGTGATATGAAACCTCCGGAAAAGAAAAAATTAATCACAGAAGCGACATTCACCGCACTTGCTGTTTCTCTCGCGTTTCTTTTCGGTGGCAGAATGATTTTTAATTTTCTCGGAATCACAGAAAACGATTTTCGTGTCGGCGGCGGGATTGTCCTCCTGGTTCTTGCCGTTGTCGACCTTACTGTCACAAGCGAAAAAAGCCGGGCGCCGCAGACATCCGTCGGTGTTGTTCCTATTGGTATTCCCCTTATTATCGGACCTGCCGTGCTCACGACGCTGCTGATTGTTGTGGATACCTACGGGTATCTTGCAGCTGTGGTTGGGCTGTTGGCGAATCTGTTTCTTGTGTGGCTGATTTTCCAGAAATCCAATTATATTATCCGAATAATGGGAGAAGCAGGATCAAAGGCGTTTGCAAAAGTCGCCGCCCTTTTTATGGCAGCAATCGCAATTATGATGATTCGTATCGGACTGACTGCGATGATTGCTGCAAAGTAGTGCTGTACACAAGTACGAACATGAACAATGTGATATTTCTTACCATTTATCTCCAGTGAAACAATACTATGAATCTCGGACTGAAAAATAAAATAGCAATAGTCACAGCGGCAAGTCAGGGGCTTGGTAAAGCATCGGCGATGGCGCTTGCACAGGAAGGTGCGACAATTGTTATGTGCTCACGCCGTCAGAAAGAAATTGCCGAGGCTGCAGACGAAATCCGTGGAGCAACCGGTGCAGCCGTTGTACCCATGGTAGTTGATGTTTCAAAGTTAGAAGATATCAAGAGATTGGTCTTGGATACGAAACAGCAATTCGGCACTGTTCATATTCTTATCAACAATGCCGGCGGTCCGCCAACCGGGACAATTTCATCGCTCACCGACGAAGATTGGCTCAACGGTCACCAGTTGACACTGATGAGTATGGTACGGTTAACGAGAGAAGTTCTCCCGATGATGACCGAGCAGCGATGGGGAAGGATTATCACCATTACATCGATTGCGGCAAAACAACCGATCAACGAACTGCTTCTCTCTTCTGCGATTCGTCCGGGAATTCTAGGGCTCACAAAAGTGCTTGCAAACCTCCATGCAAAAGACAACATCACTGTTAATACAATTTGCCCGGGAAACATTCTTACAAAGCGTCAGGAAGAACTGAGCATTTCCCGTGCAAAACAAAAGAATATGACGTTAGATGAATATCTTACGGAAACGGCGAGTGCGATTCCTGCAGGACGATTGGGAAGGCCTGAAGAGATCGGCAATACAGTTGCGTTCTTAGCGTCCGAGCAGGCGAGCTATATCAATGGCGTGAATCTGTTAGTCGATGGCAGCGCAGCAAAAGGAATTCATTGACCAATCGCTTCTAAAATTTTTTAGTCTGAAAAATATTATTTCCACCCGCTATTTTATCCGCACATAATCGACGAACGAGAATCCAATATTGTCTTCTTCATGAACGAGCCGGAAATTTTTTTGCAGGTAATCTACATATGGCGGAAAGAATGTATCGCCATCAACTTCTCTATCGACAAGGGTCAAACGCAATTCGTCAGCCAACGGAAGAGCATCTTTAAACAACCGCCCTCCGCCGATAACGTACACCTCTTTCTCGTTCGTTAACGCCTGCAGGGCAAATTCTAATGAAGGATAACTTTTTACACCGTTGATGACGTTTGAAGTGATGACAATATTCACTCGGTGAGGAAATGGTCGATCGAGAGAATCATACGTTCTGCGGCCCATAATAACGGTATGGCCGCTCGTAAGTTGTTTGAATCTGGAAAGATCTTCGGGAATGTACCACGGCAAGGCACCGTTTTTGCCAATGACGCGATTGTGGGCAATAGCAGCAATGATTATGAGTTTCATATAATTTGGTTGTCATTCCCATCCTAATCGTTTTATCAATTGGGACGTAGAGCAACTTCATTCTTTTAATTTATGCGCATTTCTAAAAACTCAATTTGCAATAATCGTAGCTACAAAGTATGTATTTGATAGCAAAAATTTCAGCATTAAATTCCTCCCCTTTAGGGGAGGAATAAGGTGGGGTCATTATTTTATTTGACATCACCCTGACCCTCTCCTACGAGGAGAGGGAATCTTTTCTCTCTTATGATTCAAGCCACGGCGGGCGAATGCCAAGCAATT